>Ga0068869_100000781_pt1 | contig 18141 bp, 16 predicted proteins | sample KBSMisM52_FD_64676 | JGI IMG/M metagenome (GOLD analysis project Ga0068869, IMG submission 64676) | Miscanthus rhizosphere microbial communities from Kellogg Biological Station, Michigan, USA - KBS Miscanthus M5-2 | ecosystem: Host-associated > Plants > Roots > Rhizosphere > Soil ... | reverse complement strand
GGTCGCCAAACTGCACAACACCTCAGTCAAAATGATCGAGCGGCACTACGCGAAATACATTGCGACCGCCTTGGAAGACCTCGCAAGGGCGGCAGTCGTGTCCCTGGTGCCGCGGAGTGATGGAAAGGTGGGGTCGATGGGAAAACGCGCGTAAGCGATCCATCATGCGGTGTTTGTTCGATTGCGGCAGGCGCTGCTTGCGGGCCGGTTAACTGATAAGCTTTGTACAATTTGCTTATCAGTTGGCAACCTGACTCCATTTGGCATCTTTGCTATCAGTCGACGGCTCACACCATTTCCATAATTTGCCTATCAGTTAGCCGACTGACTCCCTGTAGCTGCAAAGCTGGCGGTTGAACACTGCCTCCATTCGGTCACCTCGCAGCGCAGCTGAGCAACGTGGATCGATGCCAGCTGGGGGCTAAGCCGACGCTTAGTCGAGTAATGCCGATTCACTAGCACTCCGGACTCGCGCGCAATGGCGTCAACCAGGCGGGCGGTGCTACTTATCAATGCAGAGCGAAAGTCAACGGAACCGGCCCGCGAGCCGGCAGTCGCAGGACAAAGGTCGGCGGCGTAGCGCCCGACGGCCTTTCTCTTGATCGAGCCGCGCGTTGCCGCTCCGGTAATCTACGATTGCTGCGGAGAGTGCGCCATGAAAAGCATCGCCGACTTCCTGACGTGGCTTTGGCAAGGGAGCCAGCCCGCGTCTATTGCTGAAGTTGCAGCTACGGCCGAAGACCAGGACCCATCCAGCATGGCCGATCTTGTCCGCATCCTGCAGGCCTACGATCAAGACCCCTTTGGCAGGGCTTAGGGCGATCGCCTGGTCGTCAACATTTGGAGTGACTCAGATGATATTCTTTTTGATGCTGACGCGAGCTGCGATCATCAATTGGACGACGCTCGCCGCGCTTCCCCTGGCGATCACTTTCGATGCCATCGAGGGCGAGTTGGAGCGGCAAGGCGTCAAGTTGCCAGAGGACTAGCCCGCAACACCCGCTGCCAATACCGCTACCAGCTAACTTCGACGTGCTCCCGATGAAACGACAGGTGGCCGTAAAGCCACGATGTTCGGAGCACGGCTGGCGTCTCTCGGCTGGAGAACCTTTCCGGTTTGGGCTGGCACTTGCGTCCGTTGGGACCAATCATGGAGGCGCTGGCAGTTGTTCCCACGACAAGCGTCGGCCTGGTCCCGCCTCAGCGAGATCGTTCACTACGGCGCCGCGACTATCGACGAAAACCTTCTCCGTCCTGGAGCGATGGAAATACACCTGAGCCTGTTCCGCCTTCTTCAGCGGGAAGACTGACCTGGCCAGCGACTGTATCTTCAGTGCTCGGGACCTGTAACTTGTGGGCACGACGCACCCTGCTTCGCTTCAAGACCACACGCGTTGCGCCGGCGCCACGTTGCTCGGATTCAGTCAGTGGGAAGGTGAGAAGGAAGGAAGACCCTTCGGCGGCGCAAGACGCATGAACGCGGCCACCCAAACTGCTGGCCAACTCACCGACGATCGTTAGCCCGCGACCGCGCACTATGAGATCGGATGCCGAGCCATTGTCAGAGACCGCGCACTTTACGACGTTACCAGCAAGCCGCAACGTCACTTGCGCTTCCGGATGTCTATCGTCGAATCGAGCATGTCGTGCCACATTGGTGAGCAGCTCGGATACGATCAACCCAAGCTTCCAGCAGCGTTCGCCCTCAAGCCGCAAATCATCCGCCGAACACAAGAGACGCATGTTCAGCCGATTCAGTCGGCCTTTCGTGATGGAGAAGCAAAGATGCTGGATATACCTTGCGGCGTCGGTCAGGTGCCCAGGATCCGGCATGCGTAGCGCCTTGTGAACATCGGCGTAACCATGCAGGAGGTCTACCACATCGAGAAGCGCGGCCTTGACTGCCACGTCATTCGACTCCACCGCTTTGGCTGAAATCGTGCAGATGGCGCCAGTGAGCTCGTTATTCACCCTGTGGTTCAACTCACGCAGAAGTAACGAGCCAGCGGGATCCGGTAACGGTGCAATGTGCTTTGTCATTTCGGACTCCAAAGATCTTTCTCATGCGGGCTCCTCCAAATGGGAGAGCTTTGACTATCTTGTCCATTGCTGATGCATTTAGTGGGCAGACGCGCGTCAGGCATCGGCGATCAATGCGGCGATGTCCTCGAGCGGACGGCGGCTGAAGTCCTTCGCGAACTCGGCCATGATCTTGTCTCTCAGGTCGCGGTGAAAGTGCTTGCGCATCTCCCCCAAGGTCCTGGGATCGGAGACAACGACCAGGTGTTCTATGGTCCCATCAAGGCCGAGCTTGTTCAGGAACGCGGCCGTGGATGCCGCGAAGTCGTCCTCGTCGAGCCGCCTGCCATCGGGATTGGCAGAGCCGCTGTGATGGCGCGCACCCGAGCCTGAGTGGGCGGGCACAAGCGGAGCCGCCGTCATCTCGACCAAATGCACCCCAGGTTTTACACCCGTATTGCGGAAGAGGCGGACCGTCTTGCCGTCAGCGACTGCCACTGTCGTGCCGATAGGTAGAATCATCGAAAGACCTCCTGTTCACGATCCTGCATCAACGCCGGCGGGCTGCGATACTTGCGTGCTGGCGCACTGGGGCGTCTCTTCGATAAGTCCTGAGGCGAAGCTCCCCAGAGCAGGGCTGTCCCAACGACGGCCGAAGCAATCGACGCGGCGAACACGGCGATCTTGGCGGCCGAGAAGTCGGGAGCGCTTGCAAACGCCTGCCCGGCGATAAAGAGCGACATCGTGAAGCCGATGCCAGCGAGGGCTCCCGCCCCGGCCAACTGCCGCCACGTGTACCCTGCCGGCTTAACGGCTATGCCTGCGCGCACGGCCGCAGCAGCTGCGAGGAAGATGCCGAGCGGTTTTCCTATGGCAAGACCAGCGACGATCGCCGCCATGAGCCAGCCATGCCCGACAAAGACGCCCGGATTGCCCGCCACGCCCGCATTCGCCAGTGCGAAGATCGGGAGGACAGCGTAGCTCGACCGCGCGCCGGCGTGCCGCAGCAGCCGGTCGGCGGGCGATTCAAGTCTGTCGTAAATTGCGTCGAGCGCGTGCAGTGCCGGTGTGGAGGGGCCGTGCCTGAGAACCTCGCCCTCGTGCCGGGCCTCGGAGGCGATGATGGTGCTGGCTTGCGTCATCAGGGCGGCCAGGTTGGCGGGGGGCCGCGTCGGAATGAACAACGCCAGGACCACGCCGGCCAACGTCGCGTGGAGGCCGCCCGCATAGACGAACGCCCACAACACAACGCCCAACAGGATGTAGGGCGACAGCAGATAGACCCTCGATCGGCTCAGCAGTGCCAGCGCAACGACCACCACCGCAGCCCCTGCCAGGTAGCCCGGGTGGATATCGCCGGAATAGAACACAGCGACGACGACGATTGCGCCGATGTCGTCGACGATGGCTGCCGCGGTGAGGAAGATGCGCAGCTCCACAGGGACGCGCGCGCCCATCACGGCGATCAAGGCGATCGCGAACGCAGTGTCGGTCGCCATCGGAACGCCCCACCCCTGCGACCACGGCCCCGCAGGGATGACCAGCGCATACAGAAGCGCCGGCACGACCATTCCGCCGAGCGCGGCGGCGATCGGAAGCGCGGCGGAGCGGCGGCTTGCGAGATGACCAACTGTCATCTCGCGCTTCACTTCCAGTCCCACGACAAGGAAGAACACCGTCAGCAAGCCGTCGTTGACCCAATCGAGGATGGACATCTGAACGGCTGCGTCACCCAGGCTCACGCCGAGTTCCTGGCGCCAGAGCGCCTCGAACGCCGGCCCGATTGGGGAATTCGTCAAGACGATCGCCGCCATGGTCGCAAGGACGAGCAAAATGCCGGCGGACGGGCCCCAGCTCGCGAAGTCCAGGGCTGCCGTACGGACGCGGTGGCCGAGCGTGCCAAGCATCGCATCGACGAGAGAGCTCTCGTCCCAGGGTCCGTCGTAGCGCCGGCGGTTGATGTAGAAGGCCGGCGTAAATCTCACGCCGCTCGCGCGTGAGCTGGCGACGTCGGCCTCCACCCTTGCCCTCGCGCGCCGCACGGCGTCACCGTCGCTGAGCGCGAAGTCTGCGTTCACGCCAAGATCGGCGGCCACCGCGACGAGGTCGTCCTCCGTGAGCTGCATCGACCTCGTCATCAGTTTGATGTGCGCGGACCAGAACGCCGCGGGCGTTTGGGCAAGCTCAACGAGCTCAGCGGCTCGAAATGAAAGGTCGTTGTCGGTGAGCGGGCTGTGACGGAAGGCGTAGCAGACGCGATCGCCAAGTTGGTCGCGTGCTTGGGCGATACGCTCGTTGGCAGCCCTGCAGTGCGGGCATGCGTAGCTGCCGTACTCGACGAGCGTGATCTCTGCTTCGGCGGGGCCGAGCACGTGGTCCCTCTCGTGGTCGACCGGACGGTCGAGGCGGCCGGGCGGGATCATGAGCTGCATCGCTGAACGGGCTCCAGGTGTTCGCGCCCGCTACGAAGTCGGCGCGGTCGCGGCTGCGTTGACGATGCGGAATACGCCGCCGTCCCCGTCGCGTGACGGCGAGCAGGCGATCTCTGTCCCGACCTTTCGATCCGCAGAGTCGCTCTGGCCCTCAAGCAGCCGCAGAGCACTGACTATCACAGCGAGAAAGTTCTTGATGTCGTGGACCACGAGCTGCCCCACGTCCTCGATTGCCCTCGCCTCCCCCGGCCCGCGGGAGACCAACGCGCCGCGCACGTCGGACGGTGGCATGGACAGGTACAGAACCCCGGAGATCTGGCCGTTGCCGCCGACCACCGGAATTTCTACCCACCTGGACGCGATACTGACCCCACTGAGGCGGACGGCTCGCACCTTCGCGCTGAACGCGCGCTGCACTCCGAGGGCGACCCCGGCGTTGTCCACGAGCACGACAACATCCTCCGGCGGGCTCTCGGTCGAGGCTGTGGATGGGTTGTCGATTGTCTCTCTGATGTGCATGTCGGGCCTCCCGGCCTGCGATCGTTCAACGGAACGCTGACTTCGGCCCGTACACGAGGGCGGGCGACGATGGGTTGCAGATTGAGTTCAAGCCGGTTGAAAGGAAAATCACCTCTCGCCATGGAGTTGATAGCCGACCGTTATCGGAACGGCTGAGGCACGCCCCGGGGATACTGCGGCAAGAGTGCGCTGCTCAATTCGCTCGAGTGGAACTCTCGGGCGTTGCGAAAGGCCAAGGGACGGCTGGCATTTCTCGGGCGATGGAGTACGATTTCCCGATGCCGGAGAGAGGCCGCGCGCGCGTGGCGCACGAAGCGCTTGATCAGCCGACTTAGAGCTGACGCCTGCACCGGAGTCTGACAGATGGCGCAGCAATCGCTGAACGTCGCGTACTCGGATGGTAGCTCTCAGGTGTTGTGGGAGGACGGCGAGCGCGTGTTCAGCCGTAGCTGGCGACTGGATGACAATGGCAACCGGCTCGCCGTGCTGCTGGTTGCCCCTGCCGGCGACCACCCGTCCGGTTCAAGACTCGATCGCCTCAGGCACGAATACGAGCTGAAAGATGAACTCGACGGGGCATGGGCGGCGCGGCCGCTGGCCCTCATGCGCGACGCCGGTCGGACGGTGCTGGTGCTCGATGATCCGGGCGGCGAGCCGCTCGACCGTTTGCTCGATGGGCCCATGGAGGTAGAACGCTTCTTGCGCCTGGCTATCGCTGTTACCTCGGCTCTGGGCAAGCTTCATCAGCGCGGGCTCATCCACAAAGACATCAAGCCAGCTAATATTGTGGTGAACTGCGCGGATGGACACGTGCGGCTCACCGGGTTTGGCATCGCATCGCGCCTGTCCCGCGAGCGGCAGCCACCAGAGCTGCCCGAGACCATCGCCGGTACGCTTGCCTACATGGCGCCCGAACAAACCGGGCGGATGAACCGCTCGGTCGACGCCCGCAGCGATCTCTACGCCCTTGGCGTCACGCTGTACCAGATGCTCACGGGCGTTCTGCCCTTCACGGCGGACGATCCGATGGAATGGGTGCACTGCCATATTGCAAGACCACCGGCGCCGCCGAGCGAGCGGTCAAAAAACCTCCCAGGCTCCGTCTCTGCGATCATCATGAAGCTGCTCGCCAAGACTGCCGAGGAGCGTTACCAGACGGCTGCAGGCGTCGAGGGCGATCTACGGCGCTGCCTTGCTGAATGGGAAACCCGAGGCGATATCGACGACTTCGCGCCTGGGGAACACGACACTCCGGACCGGCTGCTGATCCCCGAGAAATTGTATGGTCGGACAGCCGAGATCGATACCCTGCTCGCCTCCTTCGACCGTATCGTCGCCGGCGGCAGGCCGGAGTTGGTGCTGGTTTCCGGATACTCCGGCATCGGCAAGTCCGCGGTCGTCAACGAGCTTCATAAGCCACTTGTTCTCCCCCGCGGTCTTTTTGCATCGGGCAAGTTTGACCAGTACAAACGCGACATCCCCTACGCCACCCTTGCGCAGGCCTTTCAGAGCCTGATCCGCCCGCTCTTGGGCAAGACCGAAGCGGAGCTGCGGCAATGGCGGGAGGCGCTGCTCGATGCGCTCGAACCGAACGGTCGGCTCATTGTTGATCTCGTCCCGGAATTGAAGCACATCATCGGCGAACAGCCCCCGGTCCCCGAGCTTCCGCCACAAGATACGCAGGGCCGCTTTCAGCTGGTATTCCGGCGATTTATCAGCGTATTCGCGCGGCCGGAACATCCACTCGCCCTGTTCCTCGACGATCTCCAATGGCTCGATGCAGCAACGCTCGATTTGCTCGAGGATCTGTTGACCCGGCCGGGTGTGCAGAACCTGCTGTTGATTGGCGCCTACCGCGACAACGAGGTTGATCCCCACCACCCGCTGATGCGCAAGCTCGAAGCGATACGCCGAGCTGGAGCGATATTGCAAGACATCGTATTGGCACCGCTAACGTGCGACGACTTGGGACAACTAATCGCGGATTCTGTTCACAGCGAATCAGAGAGAATCACGCAGCTGGCACAGCTGATCCACGAGAAGACAAGCGGCAATCCGCTTTTCGCTATTCAGTTCATTTCCACTCTCGCCGACGAAGCATTGCTCACTTTCGATTATGGCGAGGCGCGATGGTGCTGGGACCTGAATCGCATTCACGCCCAAGGTTACACCGATAATGTGGTGGACCTTATGATGGGGAGGCTGAACCGCCTGTCCGCCGAAACCCGGAACGCATTGCAGAAGCTCGCCTGTCTGGGCAACGATGTAGGGTTCACTACATTGCGGATCGTTTACCAGGACTCCGCAGAGGAGATGCATGGCCAGCTTTGGGAAGCGGTGCGAGCAGGGCTGATCTTTCGTTCGGATGATTCCTACAAGTTTCTCCATGACCGCGTCCAGGAAGCCGCCTACTCTTTGATCCCGGCCGAATCGCGTGCCGAAGCCCATCTCCGAATAGGGATGCTGCTCGCAGCGCAGACCCCTCCAGAGAAGCTGGAGGAGACGATCTTCGAAATCGTCAATCAGCTCAATCGCGGCTCGCATCTCATCTCGTCAATTGAGCAGCTTGAGCGGGTCGCAGAGTTGAATTTCATTGCAGGTAAACGCGCCAAGGCCTCGACAGCGTATGCCTCGGCGCTGAACTATATGGTCTCCGGCGTAGCACTGCTGCCAGGGGACTCTTGGGAACGCCGGCACGACCTGATCTTTGAGCTGGAGCGACACCGGGCCGAATGTGAGTTCCTCACTGGTGCACTGGCGGAAGCCGAGCAGCGCCTGGCAGTGCTATCGGCCCGTGCCGCAACGACGATCGAACGAGCCCGCGTTACGTGCCTGCAGGTGGATCTTTACACGACCCTGGATCAAGCCAGCCGCGCGATCGCAGTCGGTCTCGACTATCTCCACCACCTGGGCATCGACTGGTTGCCGCATCCGACGGCAGAGGAAGCGCGCCACGAATACGAGCGGATCTGGTCAATCCTCGGAGACCGGCCGATCGAGGCGCTTGTCGAGCTGCCTTTGTTAAGCGACCCGGCATCCTTCGGAACCCTCGATGTCTTGACCAAGCTCGAGGCGCCTGCCTTGTATACGGATGCGAACCTGCTTTCCTTAGTCAGCTGCCGGGCAGTCAACCTTAGCCTCGAGAATGGCAACTGTGACGCATCGAGCGTGGCCTATACAGTGCTTGGCTACATCGCAGGGCCACGCTTCGGCGATTACCAGGCCGGATTTCGATTCGGCCAGCTCGGCTATGATTTGGTCGAAAAGCGAGGGCTGAAGCGCTTCCAGACCAGGATTTTTCTCAACTTTGGAAGTGGGGTGATTCCTTGGACGAGACATATCCGGAGTGGCCGCGATCTGGTGCGTCGCGCGCTAGAAACAGCAAACCAAAGCGGCGATCTCAATTGGGAGGCGTCGTGCTACACCCACTTGAACACAAACCTTCTCGCGGCGGGCGATCCGCTCGATGAAGTGCAACGCGAAGCCGAGCGTGGTCTCACCTTTGCGCTGAAGATGCGGTTCCGTCTCGCCATTGACCGCGTCCGAACCCAACTCGGATTGATTCGGACTCTCCGCGGCTTGACGCCGACATTTGGCTCATTTGACGAAGAAGGCTTCGATGAGCATCTCTTCGAACACGGTTTGAATGACCCAGCTTTGGCGCTGGCCGAGGGCTTATACTGGATCCGCAAGATGCAGGCGCGTTTCTTTGCTGGCGACAACGCGGGCGCCCTCGAGGCCTCAGGGAGGGCGCAACGGCTGCTGTGGACATCACCGTCAATGGTCGAAACGGCGGAGTTTAGCTTCTATAATGCGCTTGCTCATGCGGCGTCATGCCATCGCGCATCTTCCGAGGAGAGGCAGCAACATTTTGAGGCTCTTGTGGCCCATCACAAACAAATCGAAATGTGGGCGGAACAATGTGCGGAAAACTTCGAGAACCGCGCAGCGCTAGTTGGTGCGGAGATTGCCCGGATTGATGGCCGCGCGTTCGATGCCATGAATCTTTACGAAAAAGCCATTGGTTCGGCGCAGGCAAACGGCTTTGTTCATAACGAAGCGCTCGCCAACGAGTTGGCGGCGCACTTTTACGCCGCGTGCGGCTTCGAGCAAATCGCGCACCTGTACCTACGAAACGCCCGGGACTGCTACCTGCGCTGGGGCGCGCACGGCAAGGTGCGCCAACTCGATGCGATCTATCCGCGCCTCAGAATGGAAGAGCCCGCACCTGCTCCGACAACCACAATCGCAGGGTCTGTTGAGCAACTCGACCTCGCAACGGTGATCGACGTGTCGCAAGCCATATCGGGCGAGATCGTACTGGAGAAGCTACTCGAAACGCTTATGCGCACGGCGCTTGAACAGGCCGGTGCCGAACGAGGCTTGTTGATTTTTTCACGCGGGGCTGAGCAGCGGATCGCCGCCGAAGCCACGACCGATGGCGATTTGGTGACCGTGCATCTGCGCGACGAGGACGTGGCTGCGACTGTGCTGCCGGAGTCGATGCTCCACTATGTGCTGCGCACCCAGCAAAGCGTTATTCTCGACGATGCATCATCTCACAATCCATTTTCTGCCGATCCCTACATCGTCGAGAGTCATCTGCGTTCTATTCTCTGTTTGCCGTTAATCAACCAGGGAAAGATTACAGGTATTCTCTACCTGGAGAACAATCTGGCACCCAGAGTCTTTACACGCGATCGCGTCGCCTTGTTGAAGGTGCTTGCGTCACAGGCGGCGATCTCGCTCGAAAATTCGCGGCTTTATCGCGACGTCGCAGATCGCGAAGGGCAGATTCGGCGTTTGGTCGACGCCAACATCATTGGGATCGCTATTGCCGACCGCGAAGGTCGTATTCTTGACGCCAATGACGCGTTTCTACATCTCTTAGGATATGGCCGTGAAGACTTGGTTTCACGCGTGCGCTGGACCGAACTGTCGCCGCCCGAATGTCGCGAGCGCGACATACTGATTCAGGCAGAACTGAACTCAACCGGGAGAGTTCAGCCCTTCGAGAAGGAGTATGTTCGGAAAGACGGCAGCCGCGTTCCCGCGCTTGTTGGCGCCGCGATGTTCAAGGAAGGAGGTGACAAGGGTGTTGCGTTCGTGCTCGATCTAACAGAGCGCAAGCGGGCCGAGGACGGGCTGCGCCGCAGTGAATCCTGGCTAAACCAAGCACAGAGGCTAAGCCGTAGCGGAAATTGGGTCTATAACGCGACAACGAAGCGGTATATTTATTGGTCCGACGAGAGCTACAGAATCTGGGGGTTCGATCCGCTGCAGGGCCTTCCGAGCCGTGAGGATGTTTGGCGACGCATTCACCCGGACGATCGAGACCGAGTGAGGAAAGCAACTCGAGAAGCAGTGCGCCAGAAAACGGATATTACAGCAGAGTACAGAATCTTACTTCCTGATGGAACAGTCAAATACTTTGAAGGAACCAGCCATCACCTGTTTTCTTCCGAGGGCGCGCTGTTGGAGGCTATGGCCTCAACCGTCGATGTTACGCAGCGCAAGCGTACCGAGCAAGCCTTGCGGGCTAGCGAAGCGAGGTTTCGAGCAGCCATTGACGGGATAGCCGGACTCGTGGCGATCATGGCTCCGAGCGGCGAACTCGAATCCGTCAATAGCCCACTCACCGAGTATTTCGGCCGGACTGTCGAAGAGCTGAAGAACTGGGGCACAAGCGATGCAGTACATCCTGAAGACCTTCCCCGCGTCCTTGACTCTTTTGAGACGTCTCTCGCCGCCGGTACTTCCTTCCATCACGAACTACGCCTGAGGCGCTTTGACGGAAAATATCGGTGGTTTGAAAATCGCGGCGCTCCAATTCGCGACGAGTCGGGGCGTATCGCGCGTTGGTACTGTTTGCTAACTGACATCGAAGATCGCACACAAGCTTTGGCGCGGTTGCAGCAGATGCAATCGGATTTCGCCCACATGAACCGCGTGAGCACGATGGGAGAGTTTGCTGCTTCGCTGTCCCATGAAATTTTACATCCGATAGCGACCGCTCGCAACAACGCCCGTGCGGGAATGCGCTTTTTGCAAATGAATCCGCCGAATCTGGATGAGGCCAGGGAAGCGTTGGGTTGCGTTGTCAGAGACGCGGACCGAGCCAGGGACATTGTTGGACGGATGCGGGATCAAATGAAGAAAGCGCCACCGCGAAGGGAGCGCTTTGATCTCAATGCCGCGCTGAGTGAAGTGCTCGTATTGGCGCAAAGCGTGATCCACAAGAATAGCGTTTCGGTTGAGACTCGGCTTTCGGATGGATTGCTTCACGTTCTGGGGGATCGGATACAGCTGCAACAGGTCTTGCTGAACCTGATTCTGAACGCAGCTGAAGCAATGGGTTCTGCCGAGGAGACGGCAAGAGAGTTGTCGATCAGCACCCAACAAGACCGGCTGGGCGCTCTCGTGGCGGTGCGCGATTCCGGGCCTGGCATTGATCCGGAGCATCTCGATCGTGTCTTCGACGCCTTCTACACCACCAAATCCAGTGGAACAGGGATGGGGCTGTCCATATGTCGATCCATCATGGATGCTCACGGCGGCAAGCTATGGGTGGAGGCGAACGAGCCTCGAGGCGCCGTATTTCAGTTCACCCTGCCGAAGGCGCAAGAGGAATCATGAATTCCCTTTGATCGGGCTACCCGGCCGCAGAGCCGAACGCAGGCATCGTTCAAGATGGTGGTCGTCCACCGGCTTACTCAGGTAGCAGACAACCCCGTCCCTTAGGGCTCGATCCCCGACGATCTCATCGGGGTAGGCGGTAACGAGGATTGTCGGGATAGCGTACCCTGCATCGACCAAATGCCTGTGCAGCTCGACTCCGGTCATTCCGGGCATGTTAACGTCAGTGACCAGGCAGGCGGTTTCAGGCAAGTGACGCGATGCCAGGAAATCGGCTGCTGACGGAAACGCTTCGACAGAGTAGCCCAGCAACATGATTAGCTTTCGCATTGACTCACGATAGGGCTGATCATCGTCGACGATCGATATCAGTGTACGGTTCAACATTGCGGCTTCCAGGCACCTCCGCCGGCCGGCGAGGCAACGCCTCGCGCAGCGTGCAACGTAGTGTCGCGGACATTCCCCAATAACGCAATGTCGGCGTCCCTAAGCGATGGCTTAGGCCTCCGGCTATCCGCTTAGGCAAAAGATACTGTCCATGTCGACAAATTGCGCTTAGGATGACGTCGGAATACGGAAAAATGCGCTCCCCAACGCGGACGCCGAGAATGGGTGAGGCAAATCCCAGTGTCTTGGTTATCGATGACGATCCCGAGTTTCGCGACTCGGTTGCGCGGCTATTGCGGACAGTAGGCTTACATGCCCGACAATTTTCGTCTGTTCCCGATTTTCTCAAGGCCGATCCGCCGGATGGTCCTACTTGCCTGGTGCTCGACGTAAGAATGCCCGGGCGAAGCGGTCTTGAGCTTCAGCGCGACCTCGCCGCTGCGAACAGACAAGTGCCGATCATCTTCATTACAGCGCACGCCGACGTACCAATGACGGTGCAAGCGATGAAGGGTGGTGCGATAGAGTTCCTCACAAAGCCGTTCCGTGATCAGGACCTCCTTGACGCTGTCGAGGCCGGCCTCGCTCGCGATCAAGCCCGTCGGGAAGGTGATAGGGCAGTGGCTGGGCTCAGGCAGCGTCTCGACACACTCACCTCGCGCGAGCGTGAGGTCATGCTCCATGTCGTGGCTGGTCGCCTGAACAAGCAGACCGCCAACGATATCGGCATCGCCGAGTCCACGGTGAAAGTGCATCGAACCAACCTGATGCGAAAGATGAAGGCGCGTTCGGTTCCGGAGCTCAGCCGGATGGCGGACATCCTCAACATGAGACAACAGCAGCCGTAGAACCCCTGAGCGCCGAAAGCATGTCCTCAGTGTTTTGATGCGATGGCGCCATCCGTTCGTAAATTGCGCCTGTCGCATCTTGCCGCGCCGCTGATCCTGGCCATACGGCTAACGGATTCGGAACGCGAGTTTACCTCCTCACTTCTAAGCGATCGCTTAGAACAGGCAGCTACAAGCGAACCCCACGGTACCTCCGCGCAATCGACCGCAGCGTCCCAAGCCATCTAAATGCGCCTTGGCTCGGTAAGGCAGCACACGCGGGTCAACTTGACGGAGAACAGCCCATGGAACTTCATCAAGTTCGCTATTTCCTCGCGGTGGCATCCACACTCAACTTCACCCGCGCGGCCGAGCAGTGCAATGTCACACAGCCCGCCCTGACGAAGGGGGTGCAGAAGCTTGAACAGGAGCTCGGCGGCCAGTTGATCTACCGCGAGCGCCTGCTGACGCAGCTCACCGACCTTGGCAAGGAAGTCCTTCCGATGCTGGAGCGCACACTGACCTCTGCAGAGACGGTGCGTCGCACAGCCAAGGAGTTCCAACGCAAGGAGTTCGCGCCACTGAAAATCGGCCTCGCGCCCTCCATCTCGGCGTCGCTCGTCCTCGATCCGATCGCGGAGATCGCAAAGCTCGTCCCCGGACTCCACGTCGAGCTGTGCGAGGGCGCAGCGGAGAAGCTCGTCGACCTCCTGCTTGAAGGGGAGATCAACGCCGCGCTGGTCGGGGATGTGCAGGACATGCCCGCCCGTATCGACGACTGGTTGCTGTTCGAGGAGCGCTACGTCGCGGTCCTCGCGCCGACACACCAGTTCGCAAACCGTCCCTCGATCGGCATCGACGACCTCCGCGAGATCGTCTTGCTGGAGCGCGCTGGATGCGACGTCGCCCCGAAGATCCAACGGTCGTATTTCCCGGAGGAACGGCTCCAGCTCGGCTACCGCTGCAGTCACGACCTGCACCTGCAGCACATGGCCGCGGCTGGCTTCGGCGTGATACTTGCGCCCGAGCACATGCCGCGCCTTCCGACGCTCAAGACCATTCCGCTCGAAGGCGACCCGGTTTCGCGGGAGGTGCGGTTGCTGGCTGTGCAGGGGCGCCGCTACTCGCCGGCACTGGAAGCCTTCATCAAGGTCGCGCGGCTTCGCGACTGGTCGGTCGAAGTCCCTTAGCAGGCTGTGCTGCGCGAGAAGATCCACCAACGGCGCGAGCGCGAAATCATGAAGCTGATAGAGGCCGTCAAGACGCTCACCGAGCTGCTGGCGCAGTCGACGTTCGGAAGGCGTACGGCAATTATAACGCGCGGCTATCGACTTCATGGCATGACGTCATTTCCCATTCGCCGCATGAAATTCCAAGCTTCGCGGCACGTGGTGAGCGGCAACCTTCGCCGCCATTGCGAAGTCGAACAAGGGTTCAACAATCAGGAGGCTACAAGATGTCAGTCCAGAAGCCAGTTCTCACGCCGCCACACGGCGGCGAGACGGTGACCTCGAGCGGGGGCTCGATTGTCGAGATGAAAGTGGAGAGCAGCCAGTCCGGAGGCGAATATGGAACCGTGATGTGGACGGTACGGGCCGGCGAGGAGCCGCCGCTGCACACCCACTCGCGCGAGGACGAACTGCTCTACGTGGTGCAGGGGAAGCTCATCGCGCGAGTCGGCGATACCCGCGTCGAGGTGGGACCGGGCGCCTACGCGGCTCTTCCCCGCGGTGTGCCTCATACGATCGAGGTGGTCGGCGACCAGGCGACCCTGCTGCTCAGCTTCGTGCCGGGTGGACTGGAGCGTTTCCTGGTTCCACGGAAAGGCGAGAAGCCCGATCCAGCCGCTTTCGGCCTGACGTTCCCCTAGGGGCGGCGACCGCGGCGTGCGGCGTTCGCGACCAACGGCGGAGTGCCTGGCCTTGGGCACTCCGACATCGAGAGCGACGAGTCGCAGCACTCGAAAAGCAAGGATACGACCATGTTTTCAGTGATTTTCGAGGTCCTCCCCAATCAAGAGAACCGGGATGACTACCTCGACAACGCCAAGATGCTGCGCCCCGAGCTGGAGCAGGAAGAGGGTTTCGTTGACAACATCCGCTACCAGAGCTTGACCCGTGAGGGTTGGATCCTGTCGCTTTCGAACTGGCGGGACGAGAAGTCGCTCGTCCGCTGGCGCACGCGCAGGCGCCATCACGAACTTCAGCAGAAAGGCCGCGACGAAATCCTCGCCGACTACCACCTGCGCGTCGGCCAGATCACTGCCGACAATCAAGTGCCGTCGGGGTACACCCTCGCGGAGCAGAGGCTCGATGAGACCGAAGCCGGCGAGGGAACAACGGTCACGCTGATCAACGCGACGCGCCCTGTGGAGTGGACGCAGACCAACAACCCGTACGATTGCGCCGAGTGGCTCGGCCTGAATCCGTGGGCCGCCGACAGCACGTCCTGGGACATCTTCGACGCCATACTCACGCCTGGCGACCTGATTCTCCTCATAACCTGGAAGGATGCCGCCGCAGCGCAGGCCTACGAGGACGCTTCCGGGCCGAATGACAAGGCGAGGCTCCGGAGAGTGCGGATCGTACGTGACTACGGGAAATACGACCGCCGCGAGGCGCCTCAATACTACGCGGACGCCACCTGCGGCGAGACCCTCCACGCCTGACACCGCTCCGTCGGGAAGGGCCGCGCATCTGGGAGCTCGACCCTGCGTTCGCCCAGCGCGAGCCATGGAGGAGCCAGGGTCGATTTCACGGGGGTGGCAGCGACGACACACGATCAAGGAGACCCCCGAAATGACGAACGCGGTGGACGAGCGAGGCGCCGAGGCGTCGCGGAAATTCCGGGTTCTGCCGACGGCGTTGCTCGTCTCGTCCTCAGCATGTTCGGTTCGAACATCGCGGCGGTCTCGCTGGCTTCGAGAACCTGAAAGGAAAGCACCATGACGAATTTGAACGACGATAGGGCCCCCCGCGCTCAGGCAGAGGTGGTCGGCGACCTCGACGGCGCCGGCACGCTCAACGGCCGTGCCGGCGCATCGGTGTTCTCGATCGGCGGTCCCGACGGCGGGGACGGCATGGCGGCGGGGGCGAACCCCTACGAGTTGCTAAGCGCTTCGCTCGCCGCGTGCACAGCGATGACAATACGGCTGCAGGCGCGAAGGCGGAAAATCCCGCTTTCCCACATCGAGGTAGCCGTGTCTTACCACCACGGCGGGGATGGCGGCCGCGACTCCTTCGAGCGCTCCATCGAGCTAGACGGAAACCTTGGCGACGAAGATCGCGCTCAGCTGATGCGGGCTGCGAACATGTGTCCCGTCGGGCGGACGCTCGGCCTCAGCGCCGACATCCGCACGACCAATAACGTCGGCAGCCGGCCTGCGGCAAGCTATGACGACGACTTGAGCGAGCTACCGATCCCGTACATCGACCCCGATTAGTCTGCCGCGAGATAGTCCGCGAGCGCCACGGCGTTGTTGCGTTCGACGTCGCGCGCGCCGAAGAGCAGCGTGACTTTGCCCACCGATACAAGATCCATCAGGTGATCGACCGCGGCGTGATTGGCGCGGAGCTCCTCGAGGTATCGCTTGTGAAACTCGCGCCACCGGTCCGGGTCATGGCCAAACCAGGTTCGGAGGCCGGCGCTCGGGGCGATGTCCTTCAGCCACACGTCGATGCTGGCACGCTCCTTCGTGAGCCCGCGCGGCCAGATGCGATCGACGAGCACCCTCGTGCCGTCAGAGGCCTCGGGCGGCTCGTACACGCGTTTGACACCAAGCCGCGGGGAGCGCCGAGACATTGGATTCTCCAACCCTCTCCCTAAAGGAGGGCACCTCGCGCTAGGCCGCCTTTGCGGAACGGACCTCGGGAAAATCGATCGGGGTCTGCACCGCATTGTTCATGAAGTTGGTCAACAGGTACTGAGCAGTCAGCGCGATCATCTCAACGATGTTGGCGTCTGTCCACCCCGCATCCCTGACCGCCGCAAATTGGGCATCGGAAACTTTGCCGTGCGTCTCGATGAGCGCTTTTGCGAAGGCGACCGCAGCCTGGCGCTTGGGGTCGTTAGAGCGGCCCTCCCGGTTCAGGTCGATTTCGTCCGCCGGGATTTTGGCCAGCTTACCCGCAATGAAGCTGTGCGCGGCCAGGCAGTAGTCGCACCCGTCCGCCTCCGACACCGCCAGCGCGATTCCGTCTCGAGTCTTGACGTCCAGCGCCTTCGCAAGCGATCCCATCAGGGTAGCCCAGCCGGAGAGCGCGTTCGGGCTGATCGACATGAGGCGATGCAGGTTGGGTACGAAGCCCAGCAACTTGTCGACGTTGTCGAGGATCGGCTTCGAATCCGCGGGCGCGTCCTCTCGTTTCGGAATGGCAATACGTGGCATTTGACCCTCCTTGTGCAGACCGGAAACAATCATTCGGTTGGTGACGATGCAGCTCAATCACTGACGCCGACCGTCTCAGCCAGTGGCGGCCACCGGACCGCCTCGAAGACTATGACGCGTCGTGCCGCGGCGATCATGTTTCTTGATCATGCAATCGATAACAGGAGGTGATCGGCTGAGCGCCGACCGGCGCACCAATGTCACGTGTCCGGGCCTTCGTCCTCGGCTACGTCCGACTCGCCGCGCTGACCGTGCGCGGAGCTCCCCTCACCCTCGGATCCCGTCGGGACGTATCCATGCACTTGGCGAAATGCACGGAGAAAGCTGCTGCAGCTCTTATAACCGACCGCCCGCGCGACCTGCTCGACTGAAAATGTCCTCGCGGCGAGCATATCGGCTGCACGCTTCATCCGCATTTGCCGGAGCGCGACCATTGGCGAGCATCCGATTGCGCGCGCAAAGCGTGCCATGAATGCGGATCGGCTCAAGCCGGCCTTCTGCGCCAAGGCCATGACCGAGTGATCGGCTGATGGTCGCGCCACCATATCGGCGAACGCAAGAGCAATTTGACGGTCACTCAGGATAGAAAAGCGTTCGAGCCAAACGCTGGTCGAATTCAAACTCCGACGGACAAGCGTGACCAGCACCTGCTTCAGTATGGCGGTCGTCATTGCCTGCATTCCAACCTGCCGGCCGCTGATTTCTGCCAACGCAGCTTGCAACTTTGACCCCAGTTCATCGGCGGGTTCGAAGCGCTCGACAATCGGGGTGGAAAGGCTTGCAAAGAGGTCGATCGACGAGCCGTAGGTGGCGCGAAAGTACCCGCAGATCAGTGTGACCCTCGGGTCAACGTCCCCGGCGACGAATCGCTGGATACGCTCGCCGAAGTGCGTATCCCATTGCGCTTCGACCACATTCACTGTCTTGGCCGCTG
>Ga0068869_100000779_pt1 | contig 18160 bp, 14 predicted proteins | sample KBSMisM52_FD_64676 | JGI IMG/M metagenome (GOLD analysis project Ga0068869, IMG submission 64676) | Miscanthus rhizosphere microbial communities from Kellogg Biological Station, Michigan, USA - KBS Miscanthus M5-2 | ecosystem: Host-associated > Plants > Roots > Rhizosphere > Soil ... | reverse complement strand
ACCCGCGCCTCGCTGGCCGGCGTCGCGTCGAGCTGGCGCAGCAGCACCTCGCCGTTGCCGCCGACGATCTCCCCGGCGACCCCGTACAGCGACGTGCCCGTCGGGCAGGTCAGCGTCGCGGAGGCGATCGACACGTCGCTGCTCTGCGCGGTGGCCGCCTGCTCGATGGCCAGCCCCTGCACGGCGCTGACGCAGGTCGCCGTCGCCGTGATGCTCCAGGTGGCCGGGGTGCCCGCCTCGTCCTCGTACGCGGTGGCGGTGATCGTGCGCTCGTCGTCCTCGGGACGGATGCCGGCCAGCAGCACGTGTCCGCCGCCGCCGGTGATCGTGGCGCCGGCGCCGAGCACCTTCTTGCCCTTCGGGCACGTGATCGACGACCAGCGGCTCTTCGTCGAGCCGGCGCCGAAGTTGTACGAGAGATACTGCAGGCCGGCCGGAGCGGGGGCGCAGAACGCGATCGCGGTCAGCGACCAGGTGCCCGCCGTGCCGTTGGCGTCCTCGGCCGCGCTGACCGTGTAGCCGGAGCCGTTCGCCGTCGGCATCGCCGTCACCAGGCCGACCTCGCCGGCCGCCGCCGCACCGTCGATGCGCCCGGCGCCGCCGAGCACCTTGCGCCCGGCCGGGCAGGTGGCCGTCTGCGCCTTGTTGATGCTGTTCGCGGCGCTCGTCGACGCGATGCGTAGCGGCCCCGCCGGCCCGGGCGCCGCCGCGGCCGGCGCCGACGTCACGACCTGGACGCCGCCCAGTAACAGCGCGACGGCGCACCCGCTAACCACCCCGCGCGACGTGCGACGATGACTTGGCTTCTCCCCCATGGAAGCACTCCTTTCCCCCGGGGGAGTTTCCTGGACGGGCCGCATGCGGGGGCCGGATCAGGCCGTTTGTCACCAAACGTGTCGGTATAGGGGGGACGGGAGATGCGGGAGCTCTTGACCCGGCCCTGGTTGCGGGCGCCCGTCCTGTTGTGGCGCCAGCCCGGGCTGCTCCTCGCGCTCGCGGCCGCCGCGTTCGTCGCCGTGCTGCCCGCCGCGAGCGCGCCGCTGTTCCTCTCCGCGGCCCGCACCGCCGCGCTGCACCACCAGCTCGACAACACCTGCCCGGCGAAGGTGGGGCTGCACCTGGAGTCGCGGCGCTCGTTCCGCGACCTGTACCGGGCGCCCGCCCAGCAACGCGTCGACGCCGCCACCGGCGTCGCCGACTACACCGCGCGCCGGGCGTCGGTCTCGGCGGCTGTCGCGTCGACACCCGGCGTGACCGCGCCGGTGACGACGCTGTACGGCGCGGCCGCGGTCACGTCGGCCCGGCGCGGCTCCCGGGACCTGGGCGACCTGGGCAAGGCGAAGTTCTGGCTGACCGGCCGCTCCGACGACGTCGCCGCCGGGCTCGACGTGCGGCAGGGCCCCTCGGGCAAGGGGCTGTGGCTGCCGGAGTCGTTCGCCAAGGACCTCGGCCTGCGCGTCGGCGACGAGATCGAGCTGTCGACGGTGCGCCTCTCGCCGGGCTACTTCGACATCCCCGTCGACCCGGCGGCACCGCCGCAGCCGTTGCGGATCGCGGCCGTGTACGCCGACCTCGGCGCCGGCGCGCTCGAACCGCAGTGGTGCACGCTGCAGGGCCTGTTCGGGTACCGGGGCGGCGCCGCCGAGCTGGACCCCGAGCTGAAGCCGGTGGTGTTCACCGACCTTTCCACGATGCTCGCCGTCGGGGTCAACAGCCCGCAGAACATCGCGTTCGAGTACGTCGACGTCGCGCTCGTCGACCAGCGGCCGGCGGCCCCCGCGGCACACGTGATGGCGGCCCGGATCGCCGACCTGCGGGCCCGCATCGACGCGATCTACGACATGGGCGGCGGGGTTGGCCGGCCGACCGTCATCACGTCGGTCGGGCACAGCGTCGACAGGGCCGAACTCGTCTACGACACGTTGCGCGACACCACCGCGCCGGCGACGGGGGCCGCCGTGCTGATCGGTCTCGTCGTGGTGCTCGCCGCGGCGGGGTTCTGGGTGCAGCGCCGCGAGCGGGAGGTGCGGCTGCTGGCCGCCCACGGTGCGTCGCCCGGCGCGCTGGCGGTCAAGGCGGCGCTGGAGGCGCTGCTCGCGCTGACGGCCGGTGCGGTCGCCGCGCTGGCGGCGGCGTGGGCGCTGGTGCGGACATTCGGCCCGAACCCCCTGCTCTCGGCCGAGGCCGGGCCGTGGGCGGTCGGCCTCGCGGCCGCCGGGTGGTCGGCGGTGCTGCTGGTCACGGCGGTCACCGTCGGCGTGCGGGTGCGCGGTCTCGTCGACGTGGTACCGCGCCGCCGGGCGCGCCACGCCGCCCGGTGGATCCCGTGGGAACTGGCGCTCGCGGCTGCGGCCGCCGCCGCGTGGTGGCTGCTCGGCGACGGGGCCAGCGTCGACCGGCCGGGCACGCTCGGCTCGGTGGCGCACGTGCCGCTGCGGCTGCTCGTCGCGCCGGTGCTCGGGTTCCTGGCCCTTGTCGTGTTCGCCGCCCGCATCGGCGCCGCGTGGGTGCGGGCCCGTGCGCGCCGCCCCCGGGCCGGCTCGCCGCGCCGGCCCGGTGTGTTCCTGGCGATGCGGCGCATCGCCCGCCCGGTGGCGGCGTCGGCGCTGCTCGGTGCGGTGACCGCGATCCCGGTGGCGCTGACCGGGTTCGGTGCGACGGTCACCGGGTCCATCGAGCTCACGCTCGAGGCGAAGAGCGCGATGATCCTCGGCAGCAACACCGTGGCGACGCTGGACCGCCCTGTCGATGTGCCGGCCGCGCTCGCCGACCGGACGACGGAGGTGCTGAAGCTGGACCGGGTGCTGGTCGGCGGGTTCGAGACCGACGTGCTCGGCATCGACCCGGCGACGTTCGGCCGTGGCGCCTTCTGGAGTTCGCAGCTGCCCGGGCCCGACCTGGCCGAACTTGTCGCCGGCGTGCACGCCGGGCCGGACCCCACCGGGGTGGCCTACGGTGTGCTGCCGGCCGGCACCCACGACGTGCGTGTCTACGGCGAGCGGCTGCTGACCGTGTCGGTGTCGACGGTGCCGCTGCTACCCGGCGCGCAGGGCGGCTACCCGGTGCTGCTCGTGCACCGCGACGCGCTCGGCCCGGCCGCGAGGTTCGCGGTGCCGCAGCTGTGGATCCGGGGCGACCCGGCCACCGCCGCAGCCGAACTCGAGCGCACCGGGCTGCCGGTGCGGCGGCTCGCCCAACTGAGTGCCACCTACGGCGACTCGCTGTACGAGCCCGTGACGTACACGTTCCAGTACCTGATCGCGGTGAACGTGTTCGCCGGGCTGGTCGTGGCGGCCGGGCTGCTGCTGTACGTGGAGGCGCGAACCCCGACCTACCGGCGCGGGTACGTGCTCCTGCGCCGGCTCGGCCTGCGGCGGCGGGCGCATCTGGCCGCGCTGCTGCTGGAGACCGGGCTGCCGATGGGCGTCGGCCTGCTCTTCGGCCTGCTCATCGCCGCCGTCGCCGCGTGGACCAGCCGCGCCGACCTCGACCTCGCCGCCGGCACGCCGCCGGGCCCACTCATCGCGGTACCCGGCGGCGTCCTGGCGGCCATCCTCGGCGCGGTCACCGTGGTCGCACTCGCCAGCGGCGCCTTCGCCCAGTACCGCGTCGTCAGGGCGCGGCCGGGCGAGGTGCTGCGCGAGGTCTAACGGATCGCGAGTCGCGTCCAGGTGCGGCCGTCGTCGGAGACCCAGGCGCCGGCGACGTTGTGGGCCAGGTACCCGCCGCCGGGCAGCCGCTGCACGGCGTTCAGCTGATCGCCGGTCAACCCGGCGGGCACAGCGATGCGGCCGTAGGCGGTCCCGCTCGGCGGGCAGCTCCAGAACTGGGTGCCGTTCCTGGGTTGCGGGGCCGCGGCGCCGGCTCCGACCGTCTGGAGGACGAAGGTGCCGTCGGCTACGAGGTAGGACGCCGCCGCCACCGCACCGGGCCCCCACGCGTCGGTGTCCAACCGCTGCCAGTCGCCGTCGCGCAGCCGGTAGGCGACGTTGGAGTTCCGCGAGGGCTCGGCGAGGGGCGCGTAGGTGAGCTCTGCGACGACGGTCCCGTCGACGGCCGCCACCTGGCCGGCCAGCAGCCGGTACCCGGCGGCGAACTCGGGCGCGTCGGCGAACACGTGCGTGGTCCACGTCCGCCCGCCGTCGGTGCTGCGGGCGATCGCCGGCCGCTCGGCACCGTCGTCGCGACCGAGGGCCCAGATCGTGCCGTCGGGCGCCCGTTCCACGCGGACGACCACCAGACCGGGCTGGTTCGCGAGCGGTGCGGTCGTGCCCTCGTCGAGGTCGTGGACCTGTACGACGCACCGGCTCGCGGACGACTGGTACGCGCACGTGACGAATGCGTCCGGCGTCGCCGCGTCGACCGGGTCGCCCGGTATGACCTGGGCGAACGCCCGGCCGCGGTCGAGGCTGGTGGACAGGACCCGGTCCGGGCCGCTACCGCCGGCGAGGTAGCCGAACACGCCGACCGCGTCGGAGCGCCCGACGCGGATCTCCCACGGCGCGCCCGGCAGGTTCACGTCGGCCATCGTGCCGCGGTTGGTCCAGGTGCGCCCGCGGTCGCGGGTGACGTGCAGTTCCGGCTCGCACTGCGGACACGACAGGACGATCGCGTACAACTCGCGCGGGTCGTACCCGCCGACCGCCCGGACGTCCGGGCTCACCACCGGAACCTCCACCGGGCCGGCGTTGTCCGGCGCCCGCGCCGGGGCGAAGACGACGAGCGCGGCCACGAGGGCGATGCACAGCACGGCCGCCGCGCCGATCCGGGCCACCGTGGTGGTTCGTCGGCGGCGCTGCCCCGCGGCGTAGACCTCGTCTGCGGTCAGGCGGCTCGGCGGCTCGTTGCCCCTGGCCACCTCGTCGAGCAGCTCACGCAGAAGCATCGGACACCTCCAGGTCGACGTCGGTCAGGTGCTCGCGCAGCGCGCGTACCGCCCGCGCCGTCTGGCTCTTGACCGTTCCAGGTGAGCAACCGAGCGCCTCGGCCGTCGCGGCGACGTCGAGGTCGGCGTAGAACCGGGCGACGATCACGGCCCGCTGCCCGTCCGGCAGCCGGCGCAGCGCGGCCGCGACGGCCAGCCGGCGGCTGATCGCGTCGGCCGGGTTCGCGTCGGCTGGGCCGGCGTCGACGACCTCGGCCGTGCTGCGCTCGCGGCGGCGGAACCAGCGCCGCTGCTCGGCGAGGAAGGTGCGGATCAGGATGGTGTGGACGTACGCGTCCAGCGCGCCCCTCTCGCGCACCCGCCGCCAGCCGGCGGCCACCCGCACGAACGCCATCTGGGTGAGGTCGTCGGCGAAATGCCAGTCACCGCAGAGGAGGTACGCCGTGCGGCGGACCGCATCGCGGCGCGCCGTGAAGTACGCGGCGAACTGGTCCTGCTCGGCGCTCATGCCCTATAGGTGTGCGCTGCGGGCCGGTTTGGTTGTCGTCGGTGTCAGAGCCGGTCGATGGCTGCCCGCAGGCGGGCCAGCGTGCGCTCGCGGCCGAGCACCTCGAGCGACTCGAACAGCGGCAGGCCCACCGAGCGTCCGGTCACCGCGACCCGCACCGGCGCCTGCGCCTTTCCCAGCTTCAGCCCGCGCTCGGTGCCGACCGCCTCCAGCGCGGCCTTCAGCGCCTCGGCGTTCCACGGGGTCGACTCGAACCGGGCGACGGTGGCGGCGAGCAGGTCGGCGGCGCCCTCCTTCATCGCCTTCGCCCAGGCCGCCTCGTCGACGGCGGGCTCTGCCAGGAACAGGAAGTCCACATAGGACACGATCTCGCCGAGCACCCCGATGCGGGTCTGCGCCAGCGGGGCCACCGCGGCGAAGGCGGCCGGGTCGTAGGCGTCGGCGGGCCACGCCGGAGCGGGGATGGTCGCCGTGCCGGTGAGCCACGGCTGGCACACGGCGACGAACTCGGCCTCGCTCAGTGCCCGGATGTACTCACCGTTGAAGGCGCGCAGCTTCTTCTCGTCGAAGAACGCGGGCGACGGGTTGACGTCTTCGATGCGGAACTCCGCCTCGATGACCTCCCACGGCACGATCTCCCGGTCGCCGGACGGCGACCAGCCCAACAGCATCAGGTAGTTGCGCATCGTGGCGGCGAGGTAACCCTCGTCGCGGTAGGACTCCAGCGCCACCTTGTCGCGCCGCTTGGACAGCTTCTGCCGCTTCTCGTTGACCACCACGGGCACGTGCGCCCAGGTGGGGGGCTCGTGGCCGAGTGCGAGCCACAGCAACTGCTGCTTCGGCGTGTTCGGCAGGTGCTCCTCGGCCCGGATCACGTGGGTGATGCCCTGCAGCGTGTCGTCGACGACGTTCGCGAGCAGGAAGACGGCCGACCCGTCGGCGCGGGCGATCACGAAGTCTTCGAGCTTGTCGTTCTCGAACGTCGGCTCGCCGCGGACCAGGTCGTGCACGACGGTGACGCCCGTATCGGGCGTGCGGAAGCGCAGCGCGCGGCCGGGCCCGGAGCCGAGCCCCCGATCGCGGCAGAACCCGTCGTACCCGGTGTACTGGGACCCGGTGCGGGCCTGCACCACGTCGCGGGTGCAGTCGCAGTAGTACGCCTGGCCGCCGGCGTGCAGCTTCTCGGCGGCGGCGCGGTGCGCCTCCGCGTTGTGCGACTGGAAGTACGGGCCCTCGTACCCGCCGCGCTCGATGCCGATCCAGTCGAGCGCGGCGAGGATGCCCTCCGTCCACTCCGGACGGTTGCGGGCCGCGTCGGTGTCTTCGATGCGCAGCACGAACGCCCCACCGTGCTGCTTGGCGTAGAGCCAGTTGTGCAGCGCCGAACGGGCACCGCCGACGTGGAACATCCCTGTCGGGGAGGGGGCGAACCGCACGCGAACCGTCACCCCGACAGTCTATCGAGGCCGGTTCGGGCGCTGCGTTCGGTTATTGCCGGCGGTTACTGCTGACCCTGCTGGTCGGGCGGCGGTGGCGGGTGGTTCGGGTCCATCGAGCCCCAGACCGGGCCACCCGGACCGTAGCCGTACCCGCCCGCGTAGTTGTCGCCGGCGTACCCGCCGCCGGGGTAGCCGCCGTAGCCACCCGGGTACTGCCCGGGGTAACCGCCGGGCGGCGGCATCCCGCCCGGCCCCCACTGCGCGGCCTCGTTGCGGGTGAGCGTCTCCAGCTCACCCTCGTCGAGGAAGATGCCGCGGCACTGGTCGCACCGCTCGATCTGCACCCCGCTGCGCGGGTAGGAACGCATCGGGCCGCGGCATCGCGGGCACATCATGCCGCCCCCGTAGGGCTGGTTGCCCCCGTACGGCTGATTGGGGTAGGTCATGACGGCCCCCTAGGGCTTCGGTCAGGACGAGAACAGGACGTGGCCGAAGCCGCGGTGATGGCCGTGGCCGTGGCCGTGGCCGCCGCCATGGCCGTACGCGGGGGCACCCCAGGCGGGCGCGCCGTGGGCGGCGGGCGGCGGCGGGACGTGGCCGTACTGGTTCTCCAAGCGGCCGAGGGCCTCCAGCTCGCCGTAGTCGAGGAAGATGCCACGGCACTGGTCGCACTGCTCGATCTGCACACCGCTGCGGTTGTAGGTGCGCATGACGCCCCGGCACTTCGGGCACTGCATGTATGCGGTCACGTCCCGCAGCTTACTCATGGGTCGCACCCGGCGGGTACATCGTGACGATCCGCCGACAGCAGGCCACGTACGCCTCGGCGACGTCCAGGTGCCCGTTGACGACGGCCAGCGCGGCGATCTGCGCGGTGAGCGCGCGGGCGAACGGGTCCAGGACCGGCCACGGGTCGCCGTCCGCGGGGACCGCCGGGCCACCCGCCGCCCGGTACCCGGCGACGAACTCGGCCCACGTCTCTGGCGCGATCACGCCGGCCGCGAACCAGGCCGCCGGGCGGGCCAGGTCCCAGGCCGGATCGCCCAGGCCCAGGTCGTCGACGTCGATCAGCCGCCAGCCGCCGGCGCGCCGGACCAGCTGGCCGAGGTGGAAGTCGCCGTGGACGAGCGTTCGGGGCCGGTCCGCCTGGCCGCCGGGCGGTGGCCGGTCCGCCTGGCCGCCGGGCGCGACCGTCGTGAGCCGCGCGACCGTCGTGAGCGGCGCGACCGTCGTGAGCGGCGCGACCGGCGCGAGCGCCCCGGCCACGGCGCGGGCCCGGCGGCCGGTCGCGTGCCGGCCGGCCATCAGGCGGCGCCGGGCCCGCTGGACCCGGGCCGGCGCGCCGCATTCCGGCAGGCCGGCCGGCACGGGAGCCCGGTGCAGCGCCGCGAGCAGCCCGCCGGCCGCCCGCCAGTCGACGCCGGGCAGGTCGGCCTCGCGCAACGCCGTGCCCGCCGGCCACAGCGTCACCGTGCGCCCGCCCAGCGCGGCGCCGGCCAGCGGCGCGAGCATGACGCCGTCAAGGCGCTCGGCCAGCGCGAGCCGGGGCCGAAGGTCCGCCAGGTCGACGCCCGGCGCGTGCGCCTTGACCACGACGCCACCCGCCCGCAGCACCAGTTCCCCGGTGCGGTGGGAGAGCACGGCGACCGGGCCGCACGCGTCGCGGTCGGCCAGCCGCCGCGCCCACGCCACCAGGCGGGCGACCAGCCGCGGATCCGCCGGATCCGGGTTGGCTCTCACGCGCCTCTGATCAGGTCCCGGTACCAGCGGTACGAGGCGCGCGGAGTGCGCCGCTGGGTCTCGAAGTCGACGTCGACGAGCCCGAAGCGCTGGCTGTAGCCCTCGGCCCACTCGAAGTTGTCGAGCAGCGACCAGACGCAGTAGCCGCGCACGTCGACCCCGGCGTCGATCGCGCCGCGCACCGCCCGGAGGTGACCGTCCAGATAGGACACGCGATCCGCGTCGTCGGTCGAGCGCGGGTAGGCGCAGCCGTTCTCGGTGATCCACAGTGGCGGCAGCACTTCGGGGTAGCGCTCGTGGAGCAACCGCACGAGGGTCTCGCGCAGGCCGTCCGGCACCACGGGCCACCCGAACCCGGTGCGCTCGTAGCCGGCCAGATCCACCATCGCGAACGGCAGGTCGTCACCGGCCTTGGCGGCGCGGATCGCCGTCGGGTTGTAGTAGTTGACGCCGAGGCCGTCCAACGGTGCCGAAATGACCTCGAGGTCGCCGTCCAGGACCAGGCTGTCGACGTCCACAGTGGACAGCAGCTCGTACCCGGACGGGTAGGCGCCGTGCAGCAACGGATCGGTGAACATCCGGTTGTGGTACAGGTCGTACAGCTCGGCCGCGGCGCGGTCCTCGTCGGTCGCCGTCTCCGGGCGGCCGTCCGGGCCCACCGCCCACGCCGGCGTGTAGTTGTTCGCGAGGCTCACGCCGGCCGTGCTGTGCCGGCGGATCGCGGCCGCTGCCAGGCCGTGCCCGAGCAGCTGGTGGTGGAGGACCGGGAACGCGTTCGGCACGCCGGTGCGGCCCGGTGCGTGGATGCCGAGGACGTAGCCGAGCGAGGTGACGATGACCGGCTCGTTCAGCGTGATCCACAGCTTGACGCGGTCGCCGAGGCGCTGCGCCACCAGGTCGGCGTACTCGCCGAAGCGGGCCGACGTGTCCCGGTTCAGCCAGCCGCCGGCGTCCTCCAGCGGCTGGGGCAGGTCCCAGTGGAACAGCGTGACGAGCGGGTCGATGTCGCTCGCCAGCAGGGAGTCGACGAGCCGGTCGTAGAAGTCCAGCCCGGCGGCGTTGGCCGGCCCCTCGCCGGTGGGCTGGATGCGTGGCCAGGCCACCGAGAACCGGTACGCGCCGACGCCGAGGTCGGCCATCAGCGCGACGTCCTCGGGATAGCGGTGGTAGTGGTCACAGGCGACGTCGCCGGTGTCGCCGTCACGCACCTTGCCGGGGGTGTGGCTGAACGTGTCCCAGACGGAGGTGCCGCGCCCGTCTTCGGACACGGCACCCTCGATCTGGTAGGAGGCGGTCGAGACACCCCACGTGAAGCCCGGTGGGAAGGCGGGCAGCGGCTCGGTCATGCCCGGACCCTACCGCCCGATCTTGGACGTCCACTAACCCAGCAGCGGTAGCAGACGTCCAAGATCGCGGAAATCAGGTGTCGCCGCCGGTTTCGCCGACCGGCGCGGCGTGGACGTCGTCGATGGCGTACTTCTTGGCCGCCTCCGCCGGCGCGCTGCTGCGCACGTCGCCGCTTCGCGCCAGCTGCCGCAGCGCCGCCACGACGATCGACTCCGCGTCGACGTGGAAGTGCCGCCGCAGCGCGTGCCGGGTGTCGGACAGGCCGAAACCATCGGTGCCGAGAGACGTGTACTGCCCGGGCACCCAGCGCGAGATGAGGTCGGGCACCGCGCGCATGAAGTCGCTGACCGCCACCACCGGGCCCGCCGACTCCGACAGCGCCTTCGTGACGTACGGCAGGCGCGGCTCCTGGTCGGCGTGCATCAGGTTCCACTCCTCCGCGACGACGGCGTCGCGGCGCAGCTCCGTCCAGGACGTCACCGACCAGACGTCGGCGGCCACGTCCCACTCCTCGCCGAGCAGCCGTTGCGCCTTGAGCGCCCACTGCATCCCGGTGCCGGAGGCGAGGATCGAGATCCGCGGCCCGTCGGTGGTGGCCGGCGAGTACTTGTACATGCCCCTGAGCAGCCCGTCGACGTCGACGTCGGCGGGCTGCGCCGGCTGGTGGATCGGCTCGTTGTAGACGGTCAGGTAGTAGTAGATGTCCTCGGGCCGCTCGCCGTACATGCGGCGCAGCCCGTCCTCGACGATGTAGGAGATCTCGAACGCGAACGCCGGGTCGTACGCCACCACGGCGGGGTTCGTCGCGGCGATCAGCAGCGAGTGCCCGTCTTCGTGCTGCAGGCCCTCGCCGTTGAGCGTGGTGCGCCCGGCGGTGGCGCCGAGCAGGAAGCCGCGGGCCATCTGGTCGGCGGCCGCCCACAGCCCGTCGGCGGTGCGCTGGAAGCCGAACATCGAGTAGAAGATGTAGACCGGGATCATCGGCTCGCCGTGCGTGGCGTAGCTGGTGCCCGCGGCCGTGAACGAGGCCACCGAGCCGACCTCGTTGATGCCCTCGTGCAGGATCTGACCCTTGGTCGACTCCTTGTACGACAGGAACAGCTCCCTGTCGACGGGGGTGTAGTTCTGTCCGTGCGGCGAGTAGATCTTCGACGTCGGGAACATGGCGTCCATGCCGAAGGTCCGGGCCTCGTCGGGGATGATCGGCACCCAGCGGTGGCCGGTCTCCTTGTTCTTGATGAGGTCCTTGATGAGGCGCACCACCGCCATCGTGGTGGCCACCTTCTGCTTGCCGGAGCCCTTCTTCAGGTCGTTGTAGGCCTCGGCCGGCGGCAGGTTCAACGGGACGACGGCGGTGCTGCGCGCCGGTACGTAACCGCCGAGCTGGCGGCGCCGCTCCTGCAGGTACTGCATCTCGTCGCTGTCCGTGCCGGGGTGGTAGTACGGCGGCAGGTACGGGTTGTCCTCCAGCGCCTTGTCCGGGATCTCGAGGTAGAGCCGGTCCCGGAACTCCTTGATGTCGGCGAGGGTGAGCTTCTTCATCTGGTGGGTGGCGTTGCGCGCCTCGAAGTGCGAGCCCAGCGTCCAGCCCTTGATGGTCTTGGCCAGGATCACCGTCGGCTGGCCGGTGTGCTCGACGGCGGCCTGGTAGGCGGCATAGATCTTGCGGTAGTCGTGGCCGCCCCGCTTGAGGTTCCAGATCTCGTCGTCGGACATCGGCTCGACCATCTTGCGGGTGCGCGGGTCACGGCCGAAGAAGTGCTCCCGGACGTAGGCGCCCGACTCAGCCTTGTACGTCTGGTAGTCGCCGTCCGGGGTGACGTTCATCAGGTTGACCAGCGCGCCGTCGGTGTCGGCGGCCAGCAGCGGGTCCCACTCGCGGCCCCAGATCACCTTGACGACGTTCCAGCCGGCGCCGCGGAAGAACGCCTCGAGCTCCTGGATGACCTTGCCGTTGCCGCGCACCGGGCCGTCGAGCCGCTGCAGGTTGCAGTTGATGACGAAGGTCAGGTTGTCCAGTTCCTCGCGGGCGGCGATGCCGATGGCGCCCATCGTCTCCGGCTCGTCCATCTCGCCGTCGCCGAGGAAGGCCCATACGTGCTGCTCGCTGGTGTCCTTGATGCCGCGGTGGTGCAGGTAACGGTTGAACCGGGCCTGCTGGATGGCGTTGATGCCGCCCAGGCCCATCGACACCGTCGGGAACTCCCAGAAGTCCCGCATGAGGCGCGGGTGCGGGTAGCTGGGCAGGCCGCCGCCGGGCCCGGAAAGCTCCTGACGGAAGCCGTCGAGCTGGGTCTCGGAGAGCCGGCCCTCCAGGAACGCGCGGGCGTACATGCCGGGCGAGGCGTGGCCCTGGAAGAAGATGTGGTCACCGCCGCCGGGATGGTTGCGGCCCCGGAAGAAGTGGTTGTAGCCGACCTCGTACAGGCTCGCCGCGCTGGCGTAGGTCGAGATGTGACCGCCGACGCCGATCTCCGGACGCTGCGCGCGGTGCACGAGCATCGCGGCGTTCCACCGGATGTAGGCGCGGATGCGCCGCTCGACGTGCTCGTCGCCGGGGAACCACGGCTCCCGCTCGGGCGGGATCGTGTTGATGTAGTCGGTGGTCGTGAGCGGCGGCACGCCGACCTGGCGCTCGCGCGCCCGCTCGAGCAGGCGCAGCATGATGTACCGGGCTCGTTTCGCGCCCGCGGCGTCAATGACCCCGTCGAGTGACTCGACCCATTCGGTGGTCTCTTCCGGGTCGATGTCGGGCAGCTGGCTGGGTAGGCCGTCGCTGATCACCGGGCGCTTGCGTTCGCTGGCCACTGGCGTTCCTTCGTCGAGATGGCGTGTTGCTCCCATCCTGCCCCGAGCGGGCACACCACGTCACCTCGACGCGACGCCGCATGCCCCGTACCGGCGGGTAACAGCGCTTCACACCGACCACACGACGGTCAAGATTGCCTTAGCGTTCGTTAGGGCCGGATCGATGATCTTCGGGTCGCCCCCAGCATCGGAACATGGAAGCTCTATCGGGGGTGGTACCGGCGACATTCGCCGGGATGCGGACGGTCAGCGCCGACGGGCTGGGTACGGCCATCGGCTCGGTCGTGTGCGTGGCGATCGCACTCATCTGGTTCGCGTTCATCGCCGTGGTGGCGGTCGGGTCGAACCGCGCCCGCGTCCGGCAGCGGGGCCGGTGGTCGAGCGGCGGCGACGGCGGCTGGGCGGGGTGGCTCGGCTCCGGCGACTCGGGCGGTGGCGCTCATCACGGTGGCGGTCATCACGGTGGCGGTCATCACGGCTGCGGAGGCGGCGGCCACGGTTGCGGCGGTGGTGGCGGCGGTTGCGGTGGCGGCGGTGGAGGGTGCGGCGGGGGAGGGTCCTGAGATGTCCACGGGGTTCGGGATAGCGCTGCTGACGGGAGTCGTCGGGCTCGTCTGGATCCTCACCCGACTCAGCGAGCGGCACGGGCCGAGGCGCCGGCACACACGGCGCCGCGGCGGCTGGGCCGGCGACGGCTCCGGCGGCTCCAGCGGCTCCAGCGGCTGTGGTTCGGGCAGCGGCGGCGGCGGCGGTGGCGGCTGTGGCGGCGGTGGTGGCGGCTGTGGCGGCGGTAGCGGTTGCGGTGGTGGCGGCGGTTGCGGTGGTGGCGGGTCGTGAATGAGCCCACTACTCGGCATCGGGATCGCGGCCGGTGCGGTCGTGGTGGTGGCAGCGGCGTCGTCGTTCCGCCGCCGGGGCCGGCACGCGGCGCCCGTCGGCCGGCTCGGGCGAGCGCGGGACCGGCGGTTGCGGCTCCGGCGGCGGAGACTGATGATTCGATGCCACACGCGCACAGCCCGATCGTGGACGTCGCGGAGATCTTGGAGTTCTGTGGTCCCTATACGGACCACAGAACTCCAAGATCTCGGAATCGGGCCAGCGGTCGGGTCGGGTGGGTCGCGGAGATGGGCCGCGGAGAGAAGAGGTCCCGTGGAGAGCAAGGTGATCACCGTGCGGACAGGGTCCCGTCCGGTCGTGCGGGACGTGACGGGCGAGGCGGCCGAGTTCGTCGCCGGCAAGGGCGACGGTCTGCTGCACGTGTTCGTGCCGCACGCCACGGCCGGTGTCGCGATCATCGAGACCGGCGCGGGCAGCGACGACGACCTGCTCACCGCGCTCGACGACGTGCTGCCGGCCGACGACCGGTGGCGGCACCGGCACGGCTCGCCCGGCCACGGTCGCGACCACGTCATGCCGGCGTTCGTCGCACCGTACGCGACGCTTCCGGTACTCGGCGGCAGGATCGCGCTGGGTACGTGGCAGTCGATCTGTCTCGTTGACCCGAACGGGGACAATTCAACGCGCCAGATCCGCCTGTCGTTCGTGCAGGGGTGACTTCATCCGGCACCATCTGAAGGCGTGATTGAACGACGCGTCGCGGTGGTCCTGCTCGTCGACCGACAGGGCCGGCTGCTCATGCAGCACCGCGACTCCAAGGCCCGCACCGCGGCGAACAAGTGGACGTTCCCCGGCGGGGCCATCGAACCCGGTGAGGAACCGATCGACGCGGCCCGCCGCGAACTGCTGGAGGAGACGGGCCTGACGGTCTGGGAGCTCAGCTCGTACGGGGTGCACCTGCGGCCGTCGGTGACCAACGCGGCGGCGTCGGTGGAGATCCACGCCTACACCGGGGGCACCGAGGCCACCCAGGACGACGTGGTGCTCGGCGAGGGTCAGGCCATGGTGTTTCTGACGCCGGAGGAGGTGCTCGCCCGCGACCTGGGCCCCACGGCGGAGGTCCTGTTGCCGGTGTTCCTCGCGTCGCCCGAGTACTCCGCGCTGCGGGACAGGCACTGAACGTGCCGGAATCCGGTCCGCAGGCTGGCCGCCGGGCGCCTGTTTCGGACATGCTGTCGAACGTGACCACGCCGCAGGACCTCGATGAGCGGTTCCGTGCCGAACTCGCCGGGCTCAGCGCGACCGAGTCTCCCGGTGATCCCGACGAGCCGGTCCGGGACGGGTCGGGCCTCACCGGCACGGTGGCCCGGGAGCTGTTCGACGCCCAGCTGGCCAGCCGCCACCTCGACCTCGCGGCGCGCTGGCTGCGCAGCTTCGACGAGGGCTTCTACACGATCGGGTCGTCCGGGCACGAGGGCAACGCGGCCGTCGCCGCCGCGGTGAACCACACCGACCCGGCGCTACTGCACTACCGGTCCGGCGCCTTCTACTGCGCCCGCGCCGGCCAGGTCCCGGGCACCGATCCCATGCGCGACGTGCTGCGCGGCCTCGTCGCCTCGGTGCACGAGCCCATCGCCGGCGGCCGCCACAAGGTCTTCGGCAACGCCGAACTGAACGTGATCCCGACCACGTCGACGATCGCCTCGCACTTGCCCCGCGCGGTCGGGCTCGCCTACGCCGTGGAGACGGCGCGGGAGGCCGGCGGAGGGCGTCGGGATGAGGGCTCCGACCGTCCGGAAGACGGCGCGGAAGCGACCGACGACGCCGACCCCGGCAGCCGCGCCCAGTTCGCCCGCGACGCCATCGTGGTGTGCTCCTTCGGCGACGCGACGGTGAACCACGCCACCGCGACCGCCGCGTTCAACGCCGCCGGCTGGTTCGACCATCGCGGCCAGAAGCTGCCGCTGCTGTTCGTGTGCGAGGACAACGGGCTGGGCATCAGCGTCGCCTCGCCGGAGGGCTGGGTGGACGCGACGCTGCGGGCCCGGCCCGGGCTGCGTTTCTTCGAAGCCGACGGCTGCGACCTCGCCGCCGCCTACGACGCCGCGGTCGAGGCGGCGACCTTCGTGCGCGCCGAGCGGCGGCCGGCGGTGCTGCGGCTGTCGATGATCCGGCTGATGGGGCACGCCGGCGCCGACGCCGAGGTGGGTTACCGCACCCAGGCGCAGATCTCGGCCGACCTCGCTCGGGACCCGATCGTGGCGACGGCGCGGCTGCTGGTCGGGGCCGGGGTGGCGACGCCCGCGGAGCTGGTGGCGCGCTACGACGAGGTGGGCTGGGAGGTGCGCCGCATCGCCGAGGAGGTGCTCGCCGAGCCCAAGCTGGGCAGCGCCGCCGAGATCACGGCGCCGCTGGCGCCGCGGCGGCCGGTGCGGGTCGCCCGGGCGATCGGCGCGGCCGCGCAGACGCTGGAGGTCGCCGGCGAGGAGCGGGCCCGCGGCAACAGCGGCGGCAAGCTGCCCGAACAGGCCGGCGGGCTGACCCTCGCGCAGACGATCAACGCGACACTCGCCGACTCGCTCATCGCCGGCCCGCGCGCCGTCGTGTTCGGCGAGGACGTCGCGGTGAAGGGCGGCGTGTACGGGGTCACCAAGGGGTTGCGCGACAGGTTCGGGGCCGGCCGGGTGTTCGACACGCTGCTCGACGAGACGTCGATCATCGGGCTCGGGCTCGGCGCCGGCCTCGGCGGGCTGCTGCCCGTGCCGGAGATCCAGTATCTGGCCTACCTGCACAATGCCGCCGACCAGCTGCGCGGCGAGGCGGCCACGATGCAGTTCTTCTCCAATGGCGCCTACCGCAACCCGCTGGTGCTGCGCATCGCCGGGCTCGGCTATCAGCAGGGCTTCGGCGGGCACTTCCACAACGACAACGCGGTCGCGGCACTGCGCGACATCCCGGGGCTGGTCATCGCGGTGCCGGCGCGGGCCGAGGACGCCGGGCCGATGCTGCGCACGTGTCTCGCGGCGGCGCTCGTCGACGGCAGCGTGTGCGTGTTCCTGGAGCCGATAGCGCTCTACCACACCAAGGACCTCTACGAGGACGGCGACGGACTCTGGCTCGGCGACTACGACCCGCCGGCCGAGTGGACCACCAGGCATGTCCCGATCGGGCGGGCCCGGGTTTACCAGGGCAGCTCCGACGACGTGACCATCATTACCTTCGGCAACGGGGTGCGGCTCTCGCTGCGGGCCGCGGCCCGGCTCGCCGAGGACGAGGGGATCGGCTGCCGGGTGCTGGACCTGCGCTGGATCGGGCCGCTCCCCGTCGCGGACATCATCCGCGAGTCCGCCGCGACCGGCCGGGTCCTTGTCGTCGATGAGACCCGCAGGTCGGGTGGGGTCGGGGAGGGCGTGATCGCCGCCCTGGTCGACGCCGGCTACGTCGGGGTGGCCCGTCGGGTGGCCGCCGTCGACTCGTTCATCCCGCTCGGACCGGCCGCGCGGCACGTGCTGGTGTCCGAGGACCAGATCATGCAGGGGGTCCGTTCCCTGCTCATGCGATAAATGTCCACACTGTCAATTGCGCGGGCCGGCCGTACTGTGTGGACTGGCCGCTAGCCATGCGGTTGGCGTGGATACTGCTGGGGAAGAGCATCAGTGACAGGGAGGCAAGAGACGGTGAACGCGACCGCGGGCCAGGCCGAGGGACGAAGCCTGGCGGACCGGTTCGGGATTGAGCCGGGCATGGTCGTTATGGAGATGGGCTACGACGACGACGTAGACGAGGATCTCCGCGACGCCCTGATCGACCGCTGCGGAGAGCTGGTCGACGAGGACACCGACGAGGTGGTCGACGTCGTGCTGCTCTGGTGGCGCGACGGCGACGGCGACCTGGTTGACACCCTGGTCGACGCGCTGGGGCCGCTGGCCGACAGCGGTGTGGTGTGGCTGGTCACGCCCAAGGCGGGGCGGCCCGGTCACGTGGAGCCCAGCGAGGTCAACGAGTCCGCGCCGACCGCCGGCCTCCAGCAGACCTCCACGGTCAACGCCGGCAAGGACTGGACCGGGGCCCGGTTGGTGGCCCGGCGGGCGGCGAGTTCGCGGCGCTGATGCTCCTGGCTCCCGATTTTGCGCTGCGGGATCAGAACAACCAGGTGGTTCGGCTGGCCGATTTCCGCGGCACGCGCGCCGTGCTGCTGGTGTTCTACCCGTTCGCGTTCACTGGCACGTGTCAGAGCGAGCTGGGTTCCGTGCGCGATGGTTCTGATCTGCTGGCCGATGCCGGCGTGCAGGTGCTGACGATCAGCGTCGACACGGTGTACGCCCACAAGGTCTGGGCCGAGCGGGAGGGATACGGGTTCCCGCTGCTCTCCGACTTCTGGCCGCACGGCGCGGTGGCCCGCGACTACGGCGTCTTGAACGAGAAGACAGGTGCCGCTGTGCGCGGCACCTTCCTTGTCGACGCGGACGGCATGATCCGGTTTGCCGAGCGCCTGGGACCCGGGGTGGGGCGGGCGCCCGGCTGGCTCTCGACGGCACTGGCAGCGGCCTGATTGCGCTGGCGCGTCCTCCTGGCGTGCTGGGTATCATGTGCGGG
>Ga0068869_100000768_pt1 | contig 18246 bp, 19 predicted proteins | sample KBSMisM52_FD_64676 | JGI IMG/M metagenome (GOLD analysis project Ga0068869, IMG submission 64676) | Miscanthus rhizosphere microbial communities from Kellogg Biological Station, Michigan, USA - KBS Miscanthus M5-2 | ecosystem: Host-associated > Plants > Roots > Rhizosphere > Soil ... | reverse complement strand
CGAAGGCGCCCAGGGCCACCGCCTCGATCGCCAGCGTGGCGGTCACGATGGGCGGCCACTCTCCGCGCGCCCGGCCCCGCCGGAGAACCATCGCGCCACCGGCCGCGCCCACGCTGAAGGTCACGAGCGCGAGGGTCGACCGGAGCGCGGCCATGACCTCGCCCTGGCCGATGGCCAGGGCCAGCAGCACGGTGTTTCCGGTCATCATCGCGGTGAACACGTGGCCCAGCTCGAGGTAGCTGATCGCGTCCACGAGGCCCGCCCCGCACGTCAGCACGAGCAGCATGACGTCGCGGGTGACGGTTCCCCCGGGAATCGCCTCGGTCAGCCCGCCGTCCGCGTCGATCACCAGCAAACGGTATCACGGCCTCGCCGCGTGGCTGCGGGCCCCCCGCACCGGAACCCGGGGCGATCGTCTCAGCAAGAATCCGATACTCCCGCCCTCGTCCGGGGCCGGCTGGATCCGCGTGATATCGTCCTCTTGAGATGGACGCGACGGATCCGGTCATCTTCGTGGTCGACGACGACAAGTCCGTGCGCGAATCGCTGTGCCGGCTCCTGACCTCGGTGGGGATGAGCGTCGAGGTCTTCCCGACCGCGCAGGCGTTTCTCGGCCGTCCGCGACTCGACACCCCGGGATGCGTGGTGCTCGACGTGCGCCTCCCCGGGCTCAGCGGCCTCGACCTCCAGCGGGAGCTGGCCGGCACCGACGCGCCGCTGCCGATCGTCTTCATCACGGGTCACGGGGACATTCCGATGTCGGTCCGCGCCATGAAGGCGGGCGCGGTCGAGTTCCTCACGAAGCCGTTCCGCGAGCAGGAGCTGCTCGAGGCGATCCGCCAGGCGGTCGAGCGCGATCGGGCCAGCCGTCGGGACCGGCAGGAGCTCGCCGAGCTGCGCCGGCGCCACGACCGCCTGACCCCGCGCGAGCGGGACGTGATGGCCGGCATCGTGGCCGGCCTGCTCAACAAGCAGATCGCGGTCGAATTCGGGACCAGCGAGGCCACCGTGAAGGAGCAGCGCGCGCACGCGATGACGAAGATGCGGGCCGGCTCGGTGGCCGAGCTCGTGCGGATGGCCGCCCGCCTGGGCGTGAGCCCGTCGCGCGCCGGGAGCGCGTGAATGGCGGACGCGCCGGCTCCCCCGCGCCGCCGGCCGCTCGCGCTCCGCTGGGCGATCGCGGTGATCAGCGTCGCGGTGGCCGCCGCGCTCACCACCGGCCCGGGCGGCGAGCGGCTCTTCCCCGAGCCGCCGGAGCGCTTCGTCCACGCGGTCACCCTGCTCTACGCGGCGGGGGTCCTGAGCGCCTGGCTGGGCGGGATGGGCCCCGGAGCGCTCGCGGCTCTCCTGGCCGCGCTCGTCGTGGACTGGTTCATCACACCCCGCGATCACGCTCGACTTCGATTTTCTCCTGCGCATCGCGGTCTTCACGCTCTCCGCCCTCCTGGTCGGCTGGCTCAGCTCCCGCCGCCGACGGACCGAGGACGCGCTCCGGCACTCGCGGGACGAGCTGGAGCTCCGCGTCCAGGCGCGGACCGCGGACCTCTCCGACAGCAACGCCCGGCTTCAAGCCGAGATCGCGGCGCGGGCCCGGGTGGAAGAGACCCTCCGCGATCAGGCCGCGTTGCTCGATCTGACCCACGACACCGTCTTCGTCCGCGATGGGCAGGACGTCATCACCTACTGGAACCGCGGCGCGGAGCAGCTCTACGGCTGGACGAAATCGGAGGCGATCGGCGCGGTGGCCCACACCCGCATGCGGACCGTCTTCCCGGCTCCGCTGCCCGACATCATGGCCGAGCTGACCCGGACCGGGCGCTGGGAAGGCGAGCTCGTCCACACGCGCCGCGACGGGACCCCGGTCGTGGTGGCCAGCCGCTGGTCGCTGCGGCGCGGCGGACCCGATCGGGTCCCGGCGATCCTCGAGACGAACAACGACGTCACCGAGCGCAAGCATGCCGAGGACGCCCTGCACCAGGCCCAGACCGAGCTCGCGCGCGTGACCCGCGTGACCACCCTGGGCGAGCTCGCCGCCTCGATCGCGCACGAGGTCAACCAGCCCCTGGCCGCCATCGTCGCCGACGCGAGCGCGTGCCTGCACTGGCTGGACGCCGTTCCCCCGCCGCTCGACCAGGTTCGCGGGGCGCTCACCGCCATCGTGGGCGACGGCGACCGCGCGGCGGAGGTGTTGACCCGGATCCGGGCCCTGCTCGCGCGCTCGCCGGTCGCCCGGCAACCCGGCCGGCTCGCCGACGTCATCGCCGACGTGCTACCCCCTCGTCCGCGCCGAGCTGCGTCGTCACGAGATCACCCTCCAGGTGTCCCTGGACGCGAGCATGCCGGTGGTCGCGGCCGATCGCATCCAGCTCCAGCAGGTGCTCATCAACCTGCTGGTCAACGCGTCCGAGGCCATGCGAGACGTCCCGGCCGAGCGGCGGCGGCTCGTCATCCGCGGCACGCCCGATCGCATCGAGGACCGCGACTGGGCGGTCGTCACGATCGAGGACGCGGGCGTCGGCCTGCGGGAGCTCCAGGCCGATCGCCTCTTCGAGCCGTTCTACTCGACCAAGCCGGGCGGCCTCGGCATGGGTCTGTCGATCAGCCGCTCCATCATCGAGAGCCACGGCGGCCGCCTCTGGGCCACCGCGAACCCCGAGCACGGCGCCACGTTCCACCTCGCGCTCCCGGGCGCCGCCTCCTGACCCCACCACCCAGATTGGGCCCAGGTCGAACGTGCCGGCCGTGCGAGCGTCGTGCCTTCCCCCTAGCTCAACATGGAACACATAGGCGAGATGCCCGGACCGTGACGAGGTCTGTGGCCGAAATGGCCGGGGGATTTGCGGTGATCGCCGCGGTGGGAGTACTCATCAACATTGCCGTGCCGGTCACGTGTCACAACCCGAGCACATGCCCGACCTCGTGCGCGAGAGTCCACGGTGAGCCGAGTGCCGAGATCACGCATGCCGGTTGCGCGTTCGGATGGGACGCACAGCCTGCCAGCTGTGTAGTTCCGCTCTGCACCCGGTTGACCCAGTAACACAGAATGTCGTTCGGTCCCACACCCTGTCGGCTACCGTAGCCAAAGAGGGCATCCTGTTCGGTCGTCATGGCCTGCGACATCACGCACAAGCCGACATCGACGGCCGCCAGTGAAAGCGTCTGGCGATCCCGATCGATGGCGTCCGGTAAGCTCTGACCAGAGGCAAACTCGAAACAGATTCCATACCGGCCATATACCGCCTGGGCATTTCTCAAGGCCGTGAATTCAGGCACGATCGGCAGGCCCAAGGACTTCAGATGAAGTTTGACCCGCGTCGGTCCAGACAGCTCTCCAGAGTGGCCGCATCGTCTAGGAGGGGCAGGGCGGGGCGGCCAGAGGGAAGAACTTATACCAGAGCGCCCTGACCAGGGCAAACGGCGAGCCCGGCCGGATGGGCGATTTGCATGATCAGCCGTCGACTTCTTGCTCCATCGACGCGTAACCTCGCGTCACGTTGACTCACTCTGGGCTTGGATCCATACTCCCCGGCATGGCGAAGTGGCGGGTGGTGCCGGAGGAGGAGCCGGCCCGCGCGGTGGCCGCGCTGGCCGACCAGGTGGAGCGCGACGGCGGCTCGGTGCTCGCCATCTATCGCGAGCCGGTGGGCGACCACTGGCAGATCTTCTGCCTCCTGCCGCTCGAGAAGGTGGAGCCGACCCCGTACCAGCGCGATCTGTCGCCCACCCACGCCAAGCGCCTGCAGGAAGTGGTGAAGAAGATCGACCGCTTCGTGGATCCGGTGGTGGTCATGTCGCCGCGGGCCGGAGTCTACTGGACGCCCAACGGCAACCATCGGCGCACCGTGCTGACCAAGCTCAAGGCCAAGGTCATCCCGGCGATCCTCGTCCCCGAGCCCGAGGTGGCATTCCAGATCCTCGCCCTCAACACCGAGAAGGCGCACAACCTCAAGGAGAAGTCCCTCGAGGTCATCCGCATGTACCGCGGCCTCGTGGAGGACGAGCCTCAGTCGGGCGAGGAGGCCTACGCCTTCCAGTTCGAGGCGCCCCACTTCATCACCCTCGGGCTGCTCTACGAGCAGAACAAGCGCTTCGCGGGGGGAGCGTTCGCCCCGATTCTGCGCCGGGTGGACAAGTTCCTGAAGGGGCACTTCCCGAAGACGCTCGAGGAACGCGAGGAGCGGGCCACCCTGGTGCGCGAGGCCGACGAGGCGCTGGTGGCGGTGGTCGCGCGGATCAAGAAGCGCGGCATCAACCACCCCTACGTGAAGAATTTCGTCCTCGCCCGCACCACCCCGCTGACGCGCCAGCGCAAGACCCTGCCCGGCTTCGAGCAGACCTTCAAGAAGCTCGTCGACAACATCGAGGCCTTCGACGTCGCCAAGGTGCGCTACGAGGACATCCAGCGCTCCGCGATCATGGGCGCGCCCGCCGCGGGCTGAGAGCCATGGCCCGGCCCGCCAAGCTCGCCGACGCGGAGGTGACGCAGCGCCTGGCCGCCCTGCCCGGGTGGACGCTCAAGGACGGCAAGCTCCACCGCGAGCTCACCTTCGCGGACTTCACCCAGGCCTTCTCCTTCATGACCGACGTGGCCCGCGAGGCGGACGCGCTCGATCACCATCCGGAATGGTTCAACGTGTACAACCGCGTGGTCATCGATCTCAACACCCACGACGCCTCCGGCATCACCGCGCTCGACTTCGAGCTGGCGCGGCGGGCCGAGGACCTGGCCCGCGGGCGCGGGCGCCCCGCGTCGTGACCGGCCGCGTCGCGGTGGTCACCGGCGGCACCGGCGCGCTCGGCCAGGCGATCACCACCACCCTGCTCGAGGCGGGCGGGACGGTGGCGATTCCCTACGCGGTGCCCGCGGAGCTCGAGGGGCTCGAGGCGCGCCTCGCCCCCGATCAGCGCGGGCGCCTCCTCGCGGTGCCCGCCGACGTGACCCGCGAGGACGCGATGGGCAAGTTCGTGCAGGTGGTCCGCGACCGGCACGGCCGGGTGGACGGCCTCGTCAACGCGGTGGGCGGATTCGCGGGAGGCGACCTGCTCTCGACCCCACTCGCGGAGTGGGAGCGCATGATGGCGCTCAACCTCACCTCCATGGTCATCGCCTGCCGCGCGGTGCTGCCGATCATGATCGCGGGCGGCGGGGGCCGCGTCGTGAACATCGCCTCGCGGGCGGTGCTCGCCCCGCAGGGCGGCTTCATCGCCTATACCGTGTCCAAGGCGGGCGTGATCACGCTCACCCAGGCGCTCGCCCAGGAGGTGAAGAAGCACCGGATCACCGTCAACGCGGTCCTGCCGAGCACCATGGACACGCCGGGCAATCGACGCGCCATGCCCGACGCGGACCGCTCGGAATGGGTGTCCACCCCGGACGTGGCCCACGTGGTGGCCTTCCTGCTCTCCGAGCGGGCCGCCGCGGTCACCGGCGCCTCCCTCACCGTCTGACCGGCGTCCCGCCATGGAGCGCTTCGATCTCGTCGTGGTCGGTGCCGGCGCCGCCGGCCTCAGCGCCGCGCGGACCGCGGCGGGCCTGGGCGCGCGGGTGGCGCTCGCCGATCGCGGCCCGCTCGGCGGCCTCTGCGCCAACCGCGGCTGCATCCCCAAGAAGGCGCTGGTGACCGCGGGACACGTGCACCGGCTGGTGCGCACCGCGGGCGGGTTCGGAACCTTCTCGGGCCCCGTCCGGCTCGACTGGGACGCGGTCCAGCAGCGGCAGAACGAGATCGTGGACGCCCACCGGCCCACCGGCGCCGATCTCGAGAAGCGCGGGATCCACGTGGCGATCGGCGAGGCCCGCTTCACCGATCCTCACGTCGTCGAGGTCAACGGCCACCCGCTCCGGGCCGAGCGATTCGTCATCGCGGCGGGCTCGCAGCCGGTCATCCCCGAGGTGCCGGGCTGCGAGCTGCTCATCACCTCCGACCAGCTGCTCTTCCTCCCCGAGCTCCCGGCCTCGCTCACCTTCGTCGGGGCGGGCCCGGTGGCGCTCGAGCTGGCGGGGGCCTTCAACGACTTCGGCACCCGTGTCACCGTCCTCGCGCGCGACGCGGAGATCCTCCCCGGCCTCGACGCGGACGTGGCCCGCAACCTGCGCAAGCGCATGGAGGAGCGCGGGGTGACGTTCCGGCTCCAGACCGACGTCACCAGCCTCGCCCGGGCCGCCGACGGCGTGCGCATCGCCTTCTACAGCGCGGGGATGGCGAACGAGATGGCGAGCCGCCAGGTGTGCGCCGCGGTCGGCCGCCGCTTCCATCCGCGGACCATCGGGGCCGCGCGAATCGGCCTCGAGATGGGACGGCTCGGCCTGCGCACCAACGCGTACCTCGCCACCTCGGTCCCGCACATCTACGCGGCGGGCGACGCGGCGGGCAATCGCCAGCTCAGCACGGTGGCCGCCCACGAGGGGTACGTCGCGGCGAGCAACGCCCTGCGGGGCGACACCGAGCGGGCCGACGAGGCGGTGATCCCCCAGGTGCTCTCCACCACGCCGACCGTCGGCCTGGTGGGCATGACCTACGGGGAGGCGCCGGCCCGCGGCATTCAGGCCGCGGTGGCCCGCCACGACGCGAAGGGCAGCAGCTTCAGCCTGACCACCGGCGAGGACGCGGGCTACTTCAAGCTCATCTTCGACCAGGACTCCCGGCGGCTCGTCGGCGCTCAGATGGTCTCGCCCGCCGCCGAGGAGCTGATCCAGCTCTGCGCGCTCGCCATCCGCGCGCGGGTGCCCGCGTCCCTGGTGGAGACCCAGCTCCCGGTGCACCCGAGCCGGACCGACCACCTGATCCGAACCTTCGCGCCCGAGCCGGGCGCGGTCCCCCGACCCGTCGCGGACGCCGGCGTAGTAGAATCGCGTCCGTGATCCGATCCGCCTCGCGGCGCGCGGTGCCGTGGCTGGCCGTCGCCCTGCTCGTCTCCGCCTGCGCCGGCTCCGGCGCCCGCTCCGCGTCACCCGCCCCGGACGCGGCCCAGGCCGAGCTGTCCCCGCCCGCGCGCCAGGTGCTGCGCAACGGCATGCGGCTCATCATCCAGGACCACCGCGCCTCCGACATCGTGGCGCTCTACCTCTTCGTGGGCGTCGGAGTGCGGTACGAAGCCCCCGACCAGCTCGGCTACGCCCACTTCCAGGAGCACATGCTCTTCAAGGGCACCGACCGCTTCGGCCCCGGCTACGTCGACCGCACGGTGGAAGGCGTGGGCGGCCGCTCGAACGCGGTGACCTCGTTCGACTACACCTCCTTCTACCTCGTGCTGCCGAGCGACGCGACCGCCTCGGGCATCGAGCTCCTCGCCGACATGGCGTTCCGCTCGAGCTTCGTCCCCGACGAGATCGGCCGCGAGCGCGAGGTCATCTTCGAGGAGGCGCGCATCGAGCAGGATAATCCTCGCTCCGCGATCGTGCGCCAGCTCTACGGCCTGGTCTTCGCGAGCAATCCCTACGGGCGGCCGGTGCTGGGCACCCGCGAGACGATGCAGGCGGCCACCCAGGCGCGGCTGCGCGCCTTCAACCGCCGCTACTACGTGCCCGAGAACATGACGCTGGTGGTGGCGGGGCCGGTGGATCCGGTCGCGATACGCGGCATCGTGGACCGCACGTTCGGGCGCATGCCCGCCACCGGCTACAAGGCGGCCCCGGCGTCCGCGCCGGCCCCGCTCACCGGCGGGGTGCGCAAGACGGTGGAGCGCGACGAGCAGCAGGCCCACCTGGCCCTCGGCTGGCAGGCTCCGCGCTCCGACGACGCGGCGGGCGACGCGGTGGATCTCCTCACCACGATCCTCGCGGGCACCGAGAGCTCGCGCCTGGCCCAGCGGCTGCGCGATCGGGAGCGGCTGGTCTCCACCGTGACCATGAGCTACTCGGCGCTCATGGGGGGCGGCATCGTGAGCCTGCGGGCGGAGCTCGAGGCCAAGGACCTGGAGCGGGTCGAGGCCATCATCCTCGAGGAGATCGCGCGGATCCAGGAGAGCGGGCCCACCGAGGAGGAGCGGCGACTCGCGGTCACCAAGTTCGAGGCGCAGCACGCCTTCGACACCGAGACCTCCGAGGGCCTGGCCTACGCCTACGGGCTCGCCGAGACCACCTGGACCCTCGACGCGGAGCTGCGCTACGTGGACCGGCTCCGGCGCATCACCCGCGAGCAGATCCGCGACGCGGCCCGTCGGTATCTCTCGCGCACCGACTACGCGCGGCTGGCCTTCGTGCCGAAGCCGGGGACCCGCTGATGCGCCGGAGCGCGCTCCTGCTCGCCGGCCTCATCATGCTGCTCGCCGCGCCCGCGTGGGGCCAGGGCCCCCCGGTCAGCCGCGCGCGCCTCCCCAACGGGGTCACCGTGCTGGTGCGCGAGAATCCCACCGCCCCGGTGGTCGGAGTCTCCCTGATGGTGCGCATGGGCACGCGCTGGGAGACCGCGGACAACGCGGGCATCTCCAACCTCGTCCAGCTCATGGTCGTGCGCGGCACCACCACCCGTGACGGCGGCCAGATCGTGGAGGCGGCCGACGCGATGGGCGGCAGCATCGAGGCCACCGGCGACGTGGACTACTCGGAGATCGCGGCCACCGCGCTGTCGCGCCACTGGGGGGAGATCATGGAGCTGGTGGCCGACGTGGCCCTGCGGCCCACCATGCCGGACGGCGTGGTGGTGGCGGTGCGCGACTTCCTCCTGCGCCAGGTGCGCAATCGCGGCGACAAACCCTACGACGTGGCCCTCGACACGCTCGGCGTGCGCGTCTTCGGCCGGCACCCGTACGCCTGGGATCCGCTCGGGCTCAAGGACAGCCTCGAGCGGCTCGACCGCGACGCGCTGCTCGCCCACTACAAGCGGCACTACGTGCCGGGCGGTCTCGTGCTGGCGGTCAGCGGCCGCGTGAAGACCGCGGAGGTGATCGCGCAAGCCACCCGGCTCTTCGGTTCGATGCCCGCGGGAGCCGCGCCGACCGCGTCCCCGCCGCGGCCCCCCGCGCCGGCGCCGTGGCGCGAGGCGCGCGTCGTGCCCGGCGCCCAGGCGCAGATCCTGATGGGCGCGCTGGCGCCGTCGCTCACGGACGCGGACTACCCGGCGGTCAAGGTGCTGGCGAACGTGCTGGGCGGCGGGATGGCGGGGCGGTTCTTCTCGGAGCTACGGGACAAGCAGGGGCTCGCCTACACGACGGCGGCGCAGTACCCGGCGCGCGTGGACACCGGCTACTTCGTGGCCCAGCTCGGCACCGCGCCGGAGAACGTGGCCCGCGCCGAGGCGGCGCTCCGGGCGCAGCTCGAGCGGGTGCAGCGCGAGCGCGTGTCGGCGGAGGAGCTGCGGGTGGCCAAGGCCTACGTGCTGGGCAACCTCGCGATGGACCGGCGTACGAACGCCCGCCAGGCGTGGTACCTGGCGGCCTACGAGGAATCCGGGGTGGGCTACGAGTTCCTGGACCGCTATGCGGCGGCGGTGCGCGCGGTCACCGCCGCCGACGTGCAGCGCGTGGCGCAGCGCTACCTGGCCGTCGTGCGTACGGTCATCGTCCAGCCCACCGCGCCCTGAGGCGGTCGCCTCAGGGCATCCGGATCAGCTCGATCCGCACCGGCGAGCTGGTGTACAGGAACTGGCCGACGAGTCGGTCCCCCTGCAGCGTGAACGTGGCCGCGAACGCCCGGCTGCCCGGCTCGGTCCCGTTGACCCACATCTCGGTCTCGGACACGGACAGCTCGATGGGCGCGCCGAATGACGAGTTCTCGCGGAGCGACAGCGGGACTCCCTCGGCCAGGCGGGCGTCCATGAGCACGAGGCGGCCCTGGCCGCTACCGCCGTCGAGCGTCAGCATCGCCTTGGCCACGCCGCCCCGCAGCGTCCGGGACATGCCGTAACCGCTCCAGGTCCCTTCCCACTTCCCGGCGACATTGGCCCGCGGGGTGACAAGCGGGGTGTTCCGTCCCCACCAGCCCTCGCCCTTGGCCTGGTCCATCATCTCGGGCGTGACCTGGGGCGCGGCGCCCACCATGTTCCTCATCGAGAACGCCAGGTGGTTGGTCGTGGCGTAGTGCGTCGGGTGGGCCCGCCAGACTTCCCACTCGCGGGTAGTGGCGGCGCAGCCGGTAAAGAGGATGACAGCACCCAGAATCAGCGGCAGGAAGGTCCGGTGGCGCATTGGCGAGTCCCTCCAATCAAAATCCATGTGGAATCACAGTGTTGCACACCGGAATTTTCCACCCAAGCTATTCGAGCAGCTCCGGAAAGGCGCGGATGATGCGGTGCGGCGCCACCGAGCAGGACTTGGGCAGCCCCTGGCCCGGCGCGTCCACCCAGACCCCTCGGAGGCCCAGGCGCTGGGGTGCGAGCACGTCCCATTCCAGGTTGTCGCCGACCATCCAGGCGTCCTCCGCCTTGACCCCGAGCTTGGAGAGGGCGTAGCGGTAGACGACCTCCTCCGGCTTGCCGACCCCCATCTCCCCTTCCACCACGATCACGTCGAAGAAGCGCTCCAGATCGTGGCGGTCGATCTTGCGCCGCTGGTGGCCGGCGTCCCCATTGGTGACCATGGCGAGCGGGATCCCGCGGGTGCGCAGGGTCTCGAGCGCGGCGGTGACCCCGGGGAAGAGCGTCATCCGCTCCCAGCGGCGGTCGGCGAAGTCCGCCGCAATGCCCGCGGCCAGCGCCTCGTCGGAGCGGTCCAGGCGGCCGAGCGCGTGGGCGGTGATCCGGGTCCAGGCGCGCAGCATGTCGGTCCGCTCGGTGCGGTGGCGGCCCGGGTCGCTCCAGAACCAGCGCCGCGTCTCCACGATCGCGGCCACGAGGCCGGGCGGGTCGATGCCGGCCGGGCCGGCGAGCGCCTCGCAGGCGTGGAGCCAGCACTCGTCGACCCCCCCCGAGTAGTCGAGCAGGGTGTCGTCGAGATCCACCAGGAGGGCTTTCAGGTGGCGGCCTCCTGGGGGGCGGCGAAGGGGGCGAGCTCGGGGCGGCACACCGCCCGGAAGTTGCACCAGCGGCAGATGCGCAGCTCCTCGGTCTTCTCGAAGCCCGACTCCTCGGCGAGATTGCGCTCGGGATCCTTGAGGTAGGCCTTCATGGAGCGGACCGAGAGCCGGATGTGCTCGCGAACCCGCTCCAGGCTCGCCCTGTCCCACGGGTGCGTGGTCACCTTGCCTTCGCGAAGGTTGACCTCCAGCAGGTCCACGCGCCCCAGGTCCACGCCCAGCACGTCGAGGGCGTAGAGCGCGTAGCCGCCGAGCTGCAGGCCGGCGCCCTCGCCGCCGCCGCCGGTCTTCCAGTCCAGGAGCTGCAGCCGATCGGCCTGGCTCCAGTAGCCGAAGTCCGGAGCGCTGAACACGCGCGTACCCTCGAAGGGGAAGGACCCGATGTCCTCGATGAAGACCCAGCGCTCGGTCGAGGTGCCCTTGATGTCGGCCAGGACGGGCAGGCGGTGGAAGTTCCGCAGGCAGCGCACCACGTGATCGCGCAGGGCCTGCCACTCGCTGTCGCGGATGGTCACGGCGTACTCGTGCTCGAACAGCGAGGGCCGCTTCGGGGCCTGCCGGTACACCCCGGCGCGCGAGCCCTTCCACTCCTCGCGCATCTGGCGCACCGTGTCCTCGATGAGAGAGGCCTCGCTGAGGCCGTGGCCGTCGCGCAGGGCGAGCAGGGAGCGCTCGATCGCCTCGTGGACGAGCCGCCCCGCCCACATCTGGCGGGTGGCGAGCTGCTTGAGCATGTAGAGGCGGCGGACGGCCGGGTCGGCGTCGGCGCTCCACCCGCCCCAGGCGCCGTAGTACTGGTAGTAGTAGCGCCGGCGGCACTCCTGGAAGGCGTTGTCGCGGGTGCGCGACCAGGAGAATTCGTTGACGAGGTCGGCCACGGCTAGAGCATAGCATTGCGGACGCGATACCCTGTCGTGGCACACTTGGTGCGCGGGGTCCGCTGCTCGGCGACATGCTGATCGAGCTCGGACAGCCGGCGGAGGCGCTCAAGGAGTTCGAGGCCTCGCACCGGGTGGAGCCCAATCGCTTCCAGGGGCTCTACGGCGCCGCCCGCGCCGCGGAGCTGGCCGGCGACGGGGCCCGGGCCCGCACCTACTATGGACGGCTCGTGACCCTCGGGAAGGACGCCGACGCGGACCGGCCCGAGATCAAGCAGGCAAAGGGCTTCGGCGCGACGAAGTAGCCGCGACGCGATCCGGCAGGGAACTCCCGGGGCCTCCGCGCAGTTTCCGTGCGCGGAGGCCCGTTCTCTAGATGCCGGGGTGCGCCTTGTCGACCGGGTGGGGGCGTGTTAGCCTCTGCCCGCCTCGCGGATCGTCGCCATGCGCGTCATACCACCGCAACAACCCTTCAAGGAGGCTCTCATGCCCAAGTCGAAAGCTGCGGGTTTGACCCGGCGCCAGCTGCTCAAGGTCGGCGCCGCCACTACCTTCGCCGGCTACGCGGTCGGCGTCGAGAAAGCCCTCGGCCAGGCCATCAAGACCGACACCCAGGGGATCGTGGCCGGCGACGCGGAAGTCGCCATCGGTGGCTACCAGATGCCGGTGTACGAGGCCCGGCCGGCCAACGCCGCCAACGCGCCGATCGTCATCGTGATCTCGGAGATCTGGGGCGTGCACGAGTGGGTGAAGGATGTCACCCGGCGCTTCGCCAAGGACGGCTACTATGCGGTGGCGCCCGAGCTCTTCAAGCGGGAAGGCGGCGTGGGTCACCTCCCGAGCGTGCAGGACATCCTGAAGATCGTGCTCGCGGTGCCGCGCAAGCAGCTGCTCGGCGACGTCGCGGCCGCGGTGGACTGGACCAAGAAGCGGCCAGGGGCCCGCGCGGACCGGGTGGGCGTGACCGGCCATTGCTGGGGCGGCTCCACCGTGTACCAGGTGGCGGCGACCAATCCCGACATCAAGGGGGCGGTGGCGTGGTACGGCTCGCCGGCCCGGCCCTATCCCGACACGCCGAACCCGGTGACCGGCTTCGACGTGGTCAAGGACATCAAGGCGCCGTTCCTGGGCCTCTACGCCGAGAAGGACACGAGCCCGACGCCGGACGACGCCAAGAAGTTCGGCGAGCTGCTCAAGCAGACCAACAAGGATTCGGACGTCGTCGTCTACCCCAACGTGGCGCACGGCTTCTTCGCGGACTACCGCCCGTCCTACAACGCGGAAGCGGCCGCGGACGCCTGGAAGCGCTGCACCGGCCTCTTCGCCCGGACGCTCAAGGCCTGAGGCGCCGGTCATGGAGCTCGAGCGTCGCGATTTCCTCAAGCTCGCCGCCGGCGCCCTGACCTATTCGCTCGCGACCGACGCCGCCTGGGCCCAGACCAACAAGCTCCAGGTGCAGTGGCTCGGACAGTCCACCACCAAGATCACCACGCCGACCGGCAAGGTGATCGTCATCGATCCCTTCCTCACCCAGAACCCCAAGACCCCGCCCGCGCACAAGAACCTCGACGCCCTCGGCAAGGTCGACGTGATCCTGGTCACCCACGGCCACGGCGATCACACCGGCGACGTCCGGGAGCTGGCCTCACGCACCGGCGCCAAGGTGCTGGGGCCCGCGGGGCTCATCGCCACCATGACCGACCTCGGCTGGGTCGCGCCCGACCAGGGCGTGCGTTTCGGCAAGGGCGGCAAGGTGCAGCCGATGGGGCCGCAGATCACCATCACCCAGACGCGCGCGGAGCACTCGTCCGAGGTGACGGTGTCCGATCCGGCGACCAAGAAGAGCACGACGTACCCCGGCGGCGAGCCGGCCGGATTCATCATCGAGTTCGAGAACGGCTTCAAGCTGTATCACATGGGCGATACCGGCCTCTTCGGGGACATGCGCCTGATCGGCGACTACTACAAGCCGGACCTGATCATGATCCCCATCGGCGGCCACTTCGTCATGGATCCCGTGGACGCGGCATACGCGACCCGCGAGATGCTCAAACCCAAGTTCGCGATCCCGTTCCACTACGGCACCTTCCCGGTGCTGCGCGGCACGCCGCAGGAGTACCAGGCTGCGCTCGGGACCACCACGACCCAGGTCTTCCCGATCAGCCCGGGAGACACGCTCAGCTTCTAGGTCCGCGGGGCGCGGCGCGGCCACGACGCGCCACGCCCCGCGGGATCTGGACCCCGTCCTTTCGCTCCTTCCATCGGGCGTACTCCGCGGGGAGGCAGACGCTGCACGGCCGGTATCCCGCCGCGATGGCGGTCCGCTCGTCGGCGAAGAACACGCGGTGCTTCACGTACCCGCCGCGCGCGATGGCCCGCAGGGCCGCCGGGCAGTCGAGGCGGCCGTACCGGCGGCCCGGCCGGTGTCCCCCGAGGCGACCGGGCGTCGCGCTCCGATAGGGCCGCCGGTCGGCGCCGAGCAGCGTGTACCTCCTCACCATTCCGCCTCGCCTCGCATCGTGGCTCGGCGCCGATACGCCTGACGCGACGTGGCCTTGCCCGTCGCCCGGCCGGCGTGCTAGTCTCCGGCCACTTTCCCGGGAGGGCGTGCGCTCTTCGCCCGCTCCGGAGCCAAAGGAGACTCCGATGCCATTCGTCAATATCCGTATCTACGAGGGCTGGGGCAAGGACAACCTCAGCGAGATCGCCAAGCGGGTCACCGCCGCGATCACCGACGTGACCAAGCTCCCGAAGGAAGCGGTCTGGGTGGTCTTCGAGGAGGTCGATCCGCCCGACTGGTACGTCGGCGGCAAGCCCGGCGAGCGCATGAAGAAGTGACGACCGTAACGGTCCGAGATCCGCGCTTCACCCAGGTCGTGGGCGACCGGGTCGAGTTCGAGCGGATCGCCACCGGGTGCCTCTTCACGGAAGGACCACTGTGGCACCCGGCCGGCCGCTACCTCCTGTGGAGCGACATGCCGGGCGATCACCTGCGGCGGTGGTCGGCCACCGACGGCGTCACCACGTTTCGCAAGCCCTGCAACAAGTCCAACGGGCTCACGTGGGATCGCCAGGGCCGGCTCGTGGCCTGCGAGCACGCCTCGAGCCAGATCTCGCGCACCGAGCCCGGCGGTCAGATCGTCCCGCTCGCCACCCACTTCCAGGGCAAGCAGCTCAATAGCCCGAACGACGTCGTCTGCTCGGCGGACGGCGGCGTCTACTTCAGCGATCCGCCGTACGGCCGCGCCGAGTTCTACGGCGTCCCGCGGCCGCAGGAGCTGGCCTTCCAGGGTCTCTTCCGCGTCGGCCCGGACCCGAAGAGCCCGGTGCTGCTCGCGGACGACTTCGAACGGCCCAACGGTCTCTGCTTCTCCCTCGACGGCCGCCGGCTCTTCGTCAACGATACCGCCCGCCAGCACATCCGCGTGTTCGACGTGAAGGGCGACGGCGGGCTCTCCGGCGGCGCGGTGTGGGCGGAGACCACCGGGGAGGGCAAGGGCGCGCCCGACGGGATGAAGATCGACTCCCGAGGCCACGTCTACTGCTGCGGCCCCGGCGGCATCCACGTCTTCAGCCCGGAGGCGGTCTGCCTGGGCGTGATCCACGTGCCGGAGTACGTGGCGAACTTCGCCTGGGGGGACGCGGACTACCGGAGCCTCTACATCACCGCGTCCACCTCGGTCTACCGTATCCGCGTCGCCACCCCCGGTCTTCCCGCCCTGTGAGAAGCTGGATCAAGAACGCGCGCGTCATCGACGGCACCGGCGCGCCGGCGCGCGACGGCAGCCTCGTCATCGAGGGCGAGACGATCGTGCACGTGGGGCCGCTCTCGGCCGCCGACGCCCCCTCCGGCGCGGACACGCAGGTGGTGGACGTGGCCGGCCGCACCGTGATCCCCGGGCTCATCGAGGCCCACATCCATCTCTCGTACAACAACGTGAAGGTGATCGCGGATCTCGACCTGAACTGCCCGCCCGAGTACTCCACCCTGGTCTCGGCCAAGAACGCGGAGCTCGCCCTCTCCCACGGCTATACCGCCGCGCGCTCGGCCGGCTCGGTGCACGGGGTGGACGTGGCGCTCAAGCGCGCGATCAACGAGAGTCTCTACCCGGGCCCGCGCCTGCTCGCGGCGAGCCGCGACATCGTGGCCACCGGCGGCATGTCGGATTGGAACCCGTCCTACCTCAAGCTCGGCATGGACGGCCTCGCCCTCATCGCGGACGGGGCCGACCAGATCCGGACCGCGGTGCGCCGCTCGATCAAGGACGGGGCCGACGTGATCAAGTGCTACGTGGGGGGCGACGCGCTGCTGCCCCACACTCCCATCTCGGATTGCACCTACACCCTCGACGAGGTTCGCGGGCTGGTCGAGGAGACCCACATGCGCGGGCGCATGGCCGCGGCCCACGTGCGCGGGGCCCGCTCGAGCCGCGTGGCCGCCGAGGCCGGCGTGGATTCGATCGAGCACGCCACCTACGCGGACGACGAGACGCTGCGCCTGATCGCCGACCGTGGCCTGACCCTGGTCCCCGGGCTGCGCTACCTCTATTCGATCATCGAGAACGGGCCCCGGTTCGGGATCACCGAGGCAATCGTCGGCCCCTCCGGCCTGCGCGACGAGATCAAGCAGGCCGCCGACACGTACCGGCGGGCCCGGGACCTGGGGATCCGCATGTGCCCGGGCGGCGATTTCGGCTTCGCCTGGAACCCGCACGGCGAGTACGCGAAGGACATCCAGGTCTTCGTGGACGTGATCGGCTTCACCCCGCTCGAGGCCATCACGTGCGCCACCCGGTCCGGCGCCGAGCTCATGCGGATGCAAGACCGGATCGGCACGCTCGAGGTCGGCAAGCTCGCCGATCTCGTGGTGGTGAGCGGCGATCTCCTGAAGGACATCGCGGTGCTGCAGGATCGGAGCCGCCTGTCGGTGATGAAGGGCGGCCGGTTCGTGACACGCAATCTCTCGTAGCCAAAGGAGGCTTCCCATGATGCTTCGCATAGTCACGATGCTGGTGGCCCTGGTGCTGGCGATGCCGCTGACCGCCAGCGCCCAGAAGCCGATCAAGGTCGGCGTGCCCCTGCCCCTCTCCGGTCCTCCCGCGCTGTTCGGGGAGCCCGCGTCCAAGGGCGCCATGATGTACGTCGAGGAGCTGAACGCCAAGGGCGGCGTGCTCGGCCGCAAGATCGAGCTCGTCATCCGCGACTCCAAGGCGGACGCCAACGAAGCGGTGCGGGTCGCCCGCGAGATGATCCTGAAGGACAACGTGGACTTCCTGATGGGCACGCTCACCTCCGCGGAGGGCCCGGCGGTATCGGTGGTGGCCAAGGAGAACAAGGTCGTCTTCATCGCGCCGATCCCGAAGACCGACCAGCTCACCGCCGCCGACAAGCTTCACCCCTACGTCTTCCGCGTCGCGGCCAACACGACCATGGAGGGCCGCAGCGCGGCCGAGATCGTGGCCAAGTGGCCGGTGACCAAGGTCGCCACCATCGCCTTCGACTACGCCTACGGCCAGGACGTGACCCGAGCGTTCGTCGAGCACATGAAGAAGATCAAGCCGAGCGTGCAGATCGTGGACCAGCAGTGGCCCAAGCTCGGCGAGCAGGACTACAACCCGTTCATCAACGCCCAGATGGCCAAGAAGCCCGAGGCGATCGTGTCCTCCATCTGGGGCGGCTTCTTCGTGACCTACTCCAAGCAGGGCAAGGCCCTCGGCATGTTCGACGCGGTGAAGTACAACTTCATCGGCCTCGGCGAGGCCGGGTCCCCGGAGACCACCAAGTCCATGGGCGCGGACTACCCGGTCGGCATCTGGGGCAACTCCTACGACGCCTTCTACTGGGGCGAGACGGCGGCCCACCGCGAGTACACCGAGAAGCTCTCCAAGTATCTGAAGGACGAGTACCCGTCCTCCTGGGCGGTGCAGGGCTATATCGGCATGCAGTTCCTGGCCGAGGCCATCAAGAAGGCGGGCAGCACCGACGCCGACAAAGTCTCCAAGGCGCTGCTCGGGCTGACGATCGACACCCCGATCGGCAAGCAGACCATTCGAGAGAAAGATCACCAAGCGAACCGTGGACAAATCTACGGCAAGACCGTGAAGGACCCCAAGTATCCGTTCCCGATCATGAAGCCGGCGGAGTACATCGACCCCACCAAGTTCATGGACTAGAGCCCACTACCCCTCACCCTGCCCTCTCCCCAGAGGGGAGAGGGTGCTCGATTCCCTCTCCCCCGTCGAGGGGGAGAGGGTAGGGTGAGGGGGCTCTCAGCATGCCCGATCCGTCGTTCGTCTTCGCCCAGAGCCTGAGCGGCCTCACCGCCGCCATGTTCCTCTTCCTCATCGCCTCGGGGCTCTCCCTGATCTTCGGCGTCCTCCGCGTGCTGAACTTCGCGCACGGCACCTTCTACATGCT
>Ga0068869_100000744_pt1 | contig 18527 bp, 15 predicted proteins | sample KBSMisM52_FD_64676 | JGI IMG/M metagenome (GOLD analysis project Ga0068869, IMG submission 64676) | Miscanthus rhizosphere microbial communities from Kellogg Biological Station, Michigan, USA - KBS Miscanthus M5-2 | ecosystem: Host-associated > Plants > Roots > Rhizosphere > Soil ... | reverse complement strand
CCTCAAACTCTCTCAGGTTTTCGCCGAAAGTGATGAGGTTGCTGGCTTCGAGTTTGAAGTCGAGTTCGCGGAGCAAACTGCTTCGCAGCCCGTTCAGCATGTTCTCAAAGTCATAACGCTTGCCGAGCTCGGTATGAGCATCGAGGAATTGGGCCATCTGGCCCAGCGCTTCAAGGTCTTCGACAATTTGCTCGCGAATGTCGGGTCGCTGCACCTTGACCACAACCTCCCGGCCGTCGCGCATAGTTGCCCGGTGCACCTGGGCGAGTGAAGCGGCAGCGAGAGGTTGCGGATCGAAATCCGAAAACGCTTTCGAAATACGTACGCCGATTTCGCTGGAGACGATGCGATCCACTTCCTCATACGGGAATGGTTCGATTTTGTCCTGCAAACGCGCCAGCGCTTCGAGATAAGGGGTCGGCAGGAGATCCGCCCGGGTTGAGAGCAGCTGACCCAACTTGATGAAGGTGGGACCAAGCTTCTCCAGATCAGCAGCCAACTCTTCCGCTTTCGGCGTACTTTCGGCGAGATCGTGTTCGCTGAGTTCGAGGTGGTCTTCCAGGCCTGCCTGCTTGACCAGATCTGAACGTCCATACTTCACGAGCAGTAAGGTGACGTCTTTGTAGCGCTTAAGGCGTTCGGGTTTTAGCGAGACCATAACTAGATTCCTTTAGTCGGTTTCGGCTTGGTTTAGTTGTGGTTCATTGTACTAAACCTTGCCCTCCCGAGCCCCACAGTTTATGCTGCGGGCTATCTGCCGGAAAATGTTTGTCAGGGAAAGAACGGAAGTCTTACGTAAGCATCACGCGAGCTCTGATTCGCACCTGTCTAGCTCGCGCAAAGGAGTCTGCAAAAATGATTAAGAGATTGGCACCGTTGATTATCCTGCTAGGGGGTCTGGCCGTCCCAGTGTTTGCGCAGCAGCCCGCAGCTTCGCCCACGCCGGCAAGCGCGGCGCAACCCGCACCACCCAGAACGCATTTGAAGGTGGGCCAGCCCGCCCCCGACTTTGCGCTTACTGATACCGAAGGCAAGCCAGTCAACCTTCACGACTTCAAGGGCACGAAGAATGTGGTACTCGCGTTCTATGTGCTCGCCTTTACTGGTGGTTGAACGAAAGAATTGAAGGCATATCAGGCTGATATCGCCAAATTCGAAGAGACGAATACTCAGGTTCTGGGAATTAGTATGGACAGCTCTCCGGCCAACCGGCGCTTCGCGGAAGATATTGGCGTGAAGTTTCCTTTGCTGAGCGACTGGCATCGCAAAGCCGTTAAGGACTACGGCGTCTACAACGAGGAAACGGGATACGGGACGCGAGCGACGTTTGTAATCGACCAGAACGGTATCATCAAACACATCGAGGAAGGGCGCAGCGCAGTTGACCCGACTGGGGCTTACCAGGCCTGCAACCTATTTGATAAGAAGAAATCTAACTGAGATTAGTTTGACGAGAGTTTAGGAGCGGAATTCGCAGCGGCGAGTCCGCGGTCTATTAGCGCGCGCAGTGCCTCGATGCTCATTTCGCGCAGAGCGACGCCATTGACGAAGACTGCAGGCGTGCTGTCAATGCCGTACATCTCCCCATCGTCGACATCATGCTTAACTTCGGCGGCGTATTTCCCGCCATCAAGCTCCAGGTCGAAACGCGCGCGATTCAAACCCAACTCGGTAGCGTATTGTTTTAGTGAGGCAGGGTCGAGCTTATCCTGTCGTTTGAAAAGCAAAGCGGTGTATTCGAAAAACTTCCCTTGAGCGTTCGCGGCATTCGCCGCCTCTGCCGCCTTGCGGGCATTCTCATGCCTGGCTAAGGGGAAATCGCGGACTACCAGGCGTACCTTATTGCCATAGGATTTGAGTATCTCTTCCAAAACAGGTTGCATAGCCGCGCAGGAGGGACATTGAAAATCCGTAAATTCAACTATTGTTACCGGAGCTTTTGCATCACCGCGAGAAGGGTCATCGTCGACGCTGATTGACTGCACCGGTAATGCGGGCTCGGAGATCAGTACGCGAATGTTGGCGCCGGCCCGGAGACGTTTGGAAAACGCTGTCTCCAGCCGCTGCCGATCCTGATCCTGTAGATAGCTGGCGATTTGATTGCTGGCGGCCGCGAGCTCAATGGGAATCCTTGCCTTGTTTTCAGAATAGAACTTAGCGATCTCGGCTTCAGTTGGCGGACGGATCTTTTCCGTTATTTCTTTCCGCACAATTTCTTCCGGTGGCACATTCAGGCGGCTTGCTTCCGCAAGCAACAGCATATCGTTGATGGTGACGTCCAAAGCCTGTTCAGCAAGTTGATAGGTATTCAAGCGAAGCTTGTAAACGATCGGCTTGAGCCTTTCATCGATGGTTCCCGCGGTTATCGGTAGACCGCCGACGGTAACAATCACGGTTCCGGGCGGCAAACCGGATCTTGCCGGAGCAACGTTTATGATCTGATTAGAAACGCGCAGACGCTTAAGGAACGAATCTGTGATCTGGGCTTCGCGCGCAGCCTTCAAATAATCTACGACCTGTTGGCGCAGACTGGCCGGATCGGTTTGATTGACCTGGGCCCGGTTATCCTCAATAAACTGATCGATCTCCGCTGCCGTCGGTTCAGTAACCTTCTTGGCAATTTCAAGGTTGTACAGCTGTTGTGGATTGGTCTTGCGTTTAGCGGCCTCGCTTTCCAGTAACAGCGTATTGACCTGAAGTTCCACTACCTGTTTACGGGCCTCAGTGATTCGTGCGTCCAGGGCCTCCACTTCCGCTCGAACTTTAGGATCCAGGTTAGCGGTGGTGATGCTTTCGCCATTAACTGTGGCTAGCGCAATTGGGGCGCTGGGCGCTCCGGTGTCGGGCGCGACTATATCCGGCTGCGGCTGTGATACCGGCTGAGGCGCGGCTGGGTTTGCGGCTGCCGGTCGCCTTCCGGCGCGCCGGCGCGGAGCCTGGGCCCCGGCCTCAACCGAAAAAAAGAACAACAGGATAACGAGGGAAAGGGCTTTTAAAGTATTCATTGGTTAACGGTCCGAGAGAACTGAAATCGCATGATATTGGCAGCAATGGTTTGAGCGCAAACGAACCGGCGGGGTTGTCCCGGCCGCCGGTTTGACAGGTTTGAAACCAATTGTGGAAAGCTTTTTGGACGTTCGGCTCTCAATGATAGCGGATGATGCTTCGCCGGCGTGGCTTGGCGGGCTTTCGCGAAGACAGCAGGTTCTTTTGCCGTCCATTGAGAATGAATGCGAGTCCCTGATGGGTGACTCCGAGTAGCCGAGCAGCACGCGTGACGCTGCCATCGGACGTATCAAGAGCCCGTTTGATCAGTTCACCTTCGTAACGCAGCACCTGTTCTTCGAGCGTGGAATTATCAGCAGTTGCAGTGGCTGGTTCGAACGGTGTTATTGAAGCAGGTGTTTCGGCGTTTAGCACTGTGCGAGCAGACGCTCCGAGACGAGCCTTAATGAGCGCGTTTTGAGTGTGGCTCAATACTGATTCCGCGCGGCTGTAGTAGGTTCGCAACTCACTGGCTGAAACAGTGCTTGCCAGTTCTTCAATAACTGTAAGACACGCAATACCTTCTGTTTCCGGATCGCCCACCTGCGCAGCAACGCCAATAGCATCGTTGAGCGCTGCCAGGGCTTCGCTGGTCCGCTGGAGTCGGGCGAGTGCTACCGCATGCGTGGTCAAAGCCGCTGCGAGCAGTGATTGCTGATCACCCACTCTTACTAATTTGACTGCTGAACTGGCAATCTTCTCGGCCTGCTCAAGGCGTCCCTGACGAAGAAAGACCCGAGCGCGCGAGTCTTCGAATTGAGCCCGAGATCCTTTGTCGTTCAGTTTCGTAACTACTGACAGTGCTCGATCAAGATGTTCGTGTGCCTCTTCAAATCTTTCGAGTTGGGCAAACAGCAAGCTGAGATTATTCTGAACGCCAGCGAGAATACGGATCTGACCACTCTGCTCGAGTTCAATGCTGGCCGCGGTGAACTGCATCAGCGCCCGATCTAAGTATTCTTCGCTGTGTCCCGAGGCGCCAATGTTCTTAAGTAGGATCCCATACTCGCCATGAAACTTACCCTTTAACCTATGATTGCTACTTGCGGCGAAGAGCGGCTCTGATTCAGAAAGAAGTCGAAGCGCTTCGTAAGGCCGGGAAGAGACCTGTTCCACCAGCGCCTTGTTTAGAATTGCGCGGAGCCGTTGTTCGCTTTGCAAATCGCCGAGGCGCAGCAAGGCATCGTCAAAAGTTATTCTCGCTTCATCGAGAGCACCGGAACGCCAGTAACAAATGCCCAGTTCCACGCGTGCCTCGGCGACCTTCTCCGTCAGGCCTAATTCCTCGAATACTGTGGAACTTTCCGAGATGAGATCCTTGGCAATCTCCTGTGCCCCTGGAGTTTGTCTTAGGCTGCCCAGCCAACCTGACAAAGTGCCAACGAGCAAAAGCATTTCACCCTGAACATTTGCAGCCAGGCCGTCCAGCTTTGGACGATCACCGACGTCCTGCCAGAACTCACCCAACACTTGCCGCGCATTCTCAAAGTCCTGCGTTTCCTTAAGGTCCCGTGCGCGCGCGCAAAGTATCAGGGCCCGATCACTGCCGGTAGCCTTAAGTGCTTCAGGCGCCAGCGAATCTATTTGGTTTATTTTCATGTGAGGTCGTTCCTTCTATTAACATGCAAGAATCCTTGCATGAGGAATAGGGGGCGGCTATTATGCGCCTCGTCAGAGGCCTTGATTTCCATCTTTGTGCGCAACAGTAGTTTTACCACCCCAAAAACCAAATTAGGAGACAAAATGAAAACGTTTAAAGTAATCTGTGCCGCGACAGTTCTCGCGCTTTCCCTAAGCATTCCGGTCTTTGCCGAGGATCCCAAGCCCGGGGATAACCACGAACCTGGAAGGCCTGCCTGCACCCTTGAGATGCCTTGCGACGCGGGCGACGCCGAATCAACGAATTCAACCTTAACAGTCGATAATGACTTAACCCTCTTGGCAGTCGTCGACATATTTTGGACTATGACTTCGATTTTCTAGGACAAGCAAACGCCTAACCAGGTACAGATTTCAAATCTGCCGTCACCGGGGTGACGCACTTTCAAAGTTAGTGTGCGACTTGCGCGCGTGTTTTTTAAACACCGGCAAGGGGGCGCTGTTCACCGCGCATACTACCTTCATATTGCACGGGAGAGCAAGAGCCAATTGATGTAATCGCTCCTTGCAAGTACCGCTGCACTCCTGCGAAATCACTGGAGATGTCTCACAGGCTGAGGTGGGATCAATTTGTATTCGCGGCGACGAGCTTTTGCACCGTCGCCAGCGTATCGACCTCGCTTGCCTTCTTGTCGGGCCGCAATCTGAGAATCCTGGGAAAGCGGAGTGCGTAACCACTCTTGTGCCTTTTCGACTCCTGAACCCGGTCAAATGTAACTTCAATCACGATTTCCGGCTGTACCAGTCGAACTCTTCCGTGAGCAAATTCCTTGATTGTGTGCTGAGTAAACCACTCGGTCATAGTCGCCAGTTCGGCGTCAGTTAAACCTGAATAGGCTTTGCCAATGTTTAGCAACTCGTCGTCACTTTCAGAGCGACGTACCGCAAAGGTGTAATCGGAAAGCAGGTTTCTGCGTTTTCCGTGGCCGACTTCAACCGCAGTAACAACCACATCGAGAGTGGCGATGGCCCGTTTTAGCTTCAGCCATTCCCGCCCGCGCCGGCCCGGCTTGTAGAAAGATGCCGGACTCTTGATCATCAAGCCTTCGTTTCCGCGGGCTCTTGCATCGTCAAATTCCTGATCGAGATCAGCAACGGCCTCGAATCTTTTCGCGAGCGATATGCGAACGGTTCCTTGGCCTGGAATCATTTCCTCGAGCAGCTTTCGTCGTTCCTCGAGAGACTCATCCGTCAAGACGCGCCCCCGGGCATACAGGAGATCATAAGCAACCAGGATCACCGGAACTTCTCGCAACAGTTCCGGGCCAATAGTTTTTCGACCAAGTCGTTTTTGTAGCTCACTAAAAGGTAGGATCTGCTCGCCGCGCGCGGGCACAACTTCGCCGTCTATAACAGCATCGACGTCGAGAGCGGAAAGCGGCGATAACAGTTCCGGAAAGCGATGCGTAATCTCATCCATGGTGCGGGAGTAAATGGCGACGCGGCCATCTTTGATGTGGGCCTGCGCGCGAATGCCGTCAAATTTATCCTCGACGAAGAACTGGTCCGGCATGGTGCGCGCGATATCCGCGAGATCGGCGGCAGGAGTTGCCAGCATAAACTTGATGGGATGAAACAGCCGCATGTTGACGTCTTGCAAATCGTCAGAACGGGCTCGCACCGCTGTTTCTCCGAGATCTCCCAGCAGCATATTGACCCGGGCCACGGTTGCCAGCGGACGTTCAAAGGCGCGGGAAATAGCATCCTCGACCAGCCCTTCCCTTAAGCCAATGCGCAGGTCACCGGCCAAAAGCTTGATGAGGTATTTGGCTTCGAGGGGCGTAGCACGACTTAAGACTCCAACTAATAGACGCGTCTTATTTTTGATTCCCCTGGTTTCACTTAGCCTGGTAATTATCGATTCTGTTTCGAAGAGACTGATGGTAGGGCCATGGAAGCGCTTCGCGGCCGCAACCGCCTCATGTGCAGTTTCGCCGGCATCTCCCAGCCGCACATAAATTGGCGCCAGCTCCTGCTGGCTAAAACCGGTCGCTTCGCTCAAGGCGGTGCTGATGATGCTACCGCCGACGTTGGTTGTGCGCGCGTCGTTCTGTGCAAATTGGTGGCCGGCGAAATAACGAGCGGCTCGTGCCAGGTCAGTATCGCCAAGAGCCTTAAGATAGGTGCCGACGAAAGCAGCTTTCTCAAGTTTCTTAGTGGTTGACGCAACTTGTTCGGCCACCTCCGCGAAACGCTCAAGCAGGGCCGCTGCCTCCGCGCTGGTCTGGTTCGTATCATCTGCGGCTAATGGCATAAGTCTCCGTGGGCTTGCTAGTGTTACGACTTGCCGAGCGTTTGCGCTAAAAGGTTGCGGGACAGCAGGGCGGCTGTCAAGCAAGCGAATTTGTAAGTTTAAAAGTACACTCTGCTCGCGAAAGTCGAGTTTGCTCTAGTTCTAATTTCTGCTTTATCTGACCACGGGTTACAATCTTCAACCGCAAACGAACTTTCCCAACGAAGGTGTTGAAAGGTTTTTCAGAAAGTGGTTTTACTGATTCTTGAGTCCCTCGGTAGTACCGAACTGGTTTTCATCCTGGTGATGGCGCTGGTTTTTTTCGGACCACGTAAGCTGCCGCAAATCAGCCGCTCATTGGGTAAAAATCTGGCTGAATTTCGGCGCGCTTCCGAAGACTTCAAACGCACCTGGGACCGAGAGGTAAATCTCGAAGATGTTGCCGGCATCACCGGTCCGGCATTGAGCGATCAGAGTTCGATTCTTAATTCGGAAACGACTGGCAGGGAGTTGCAGCCTCCGAGTATCGCGAGCGTGCCGCCGGATCAGGTAATCGCTCGTCAAGCGGGTGGTTCTGACCAGCTTCCTGCCAACGAAACTTCCGCCGATCGAAATAGTTTTGAAACTGTCACTGACGAACCTACCCACTCGCCCAAGAATGATTGGTTGTGAGGCGAGTTAGATAAAGATAATTATTGATGTCAACGTTTCAAAGAGCACTCGGAACCGGGAAGTCCAAGGAAGAACAACTCGGCGGCCAGATGTCTTTCCTCGAACATCTGGACGAACTCCGGAGTCGCCTGATCCGTTCACTCGCGTTTGTATTCATCGCCGCCACGGTCTGCTGGTTCGTCTCCGATCGGATCTACGCTTTCCTGGCTGTCCCGATCAATCGCGCCCTCGCCGAAGCACAGAGACGTCAGGTGCCCATCAACGGCCTTACGGGCAACGAAAAAATTCTGCCGCTAAGCGCGGTCAAGGAAAACGATCTCGGGCGTTTTATCTTCTCGGAAGAAACAAAGATCGGCACCAGCGTGATACCACCAGGTTCTTCGGTGATGGCCCGCGTGGTCAAAGATTCGCAGGGGCAATTCGCATTGTTTACTGATGAAGCCTTGTATGCGGGCAATACGATCATACCGAAAGGTGTTCGTCTGCCCGTCGACTTCAAAGCGTTACCGGAAGACTATGCAGGCATCAGCGACCGGCTGGTGGTCAACAGCCTAATTGATCCTTTTTCGCTTTACGTCAAAGTTTCGCTCTATGCGGCGCTCTGCCTGTCAGTACCGTTTCTGCTGTGGCAAATCTGGGCCTTTGTTTCCCCCGGACTCTATCCGCATGAGCGCGGTTATGTCACACCGTTTATTGCGCTCTCATCGATTTCGTTCGTGCTCGGAGCAGCGTTCGCCTACAAGATTATTTTTCCGCCGGCTGCGAGGTATTTGCTGGGGTTGGGACAGGACTTCAGGCTGCTGCTAAAAGCTGACGACTACTTCGACTTCATCATCATTGTAATGCTTGGCATGGGGATAGTTTTTCAGATGCCGGCAGTTACTTATGTGCTGGCCCGGATTGGTTTGGTAACCGCCAGGTTTCTGATCAAGATTTGGAAAACAGCATTGATAGTTATTCTGATTGCCGCCGCCGTTCTTTCGCCGACGAACGACATTCCCAACATGCTCTTGTTTGCCGCCCCCATGATCGTCCTCTACGTTGTGTCGATCTTTGTGGCCTGGATTTTTAGCCGTCCGCGTACCGCGGTTTGAGCGGGGAAAAAGGCAACTTAAGGCTGCATTTGTGGCATCTTGACTGTGTTCCCGGGGAAACCTAGAATCCTTTAGTTTCCGCAGCGCTTTGTCAGAATCCGGATTAGTTCAAATAACGTTTTTACGTGTTAATAGCAGGAGTTTAGTTATGTATTGCCAGAAAGCCCCTTTTCGCCTGGCCGTTTTCTCGCTCGTCCTCGCAGGAACCAGCTTATTTGGGTTCGCGCAGGATCGAACGAAAAGTCAGGATCCGATGGACAAGCCCCGCAATGTTAAGCCCGAACTTAAGAAGGCTTACAAGGACTGGCTTGAGAAGGACGTCACCTATGTCATTACCGACGAAGAGCGAAAGGCTTTTAAGAAACTGGCAACGGATGACGAGCGGGAGCGGTTTATAGAGGAATTCTGGCGCCGGCGCGATCCCGATCCGGACACCGATGAAAACGAGTTTAAAGAGGAGTACTACGAGCGCATTGCTTATGCCAACGAGCATTTCGCTTCCGGCATCCCGGGCTGGAAATCGGATCGCGGTCGAATCTGGATCATGTATGGCAAACCTGACGAGCGCGAGACTCACCCTTCAGGAGGCAGTTACGACCGTCCCTCCTATGAAGGTGGCGGCAACACTACTACCTATCCCTTCGAAATCTGGTTTTATCGTTACCTGGCCGGCGTAGGCTCGGGAGTCGAGATTGAGTTTGTCGATCCTACCGGCACTGGCGAGTATCGCATTGCGCGAAGTCCCGATGAAAAAGACGCGATGCTGAATATTCCAGGCGCTGGCTTAACTCTATCTGAGCAATTGGGTCTTACTGATAAAGCCCAACGCGTCGGCGGGATGGGCGGTATTGGCAATAACAACTATACGCGCGAACAAGACAGTCCCTTCTCACGCCTGCAGTTGTTGGCCGATCTCAGCCGTCCGCCACAAGTAAAATTTAACGATCTCGCATCCGCGGTTAATACCGGCGTCATTGAAGAGAATCCGCTCAACTTCGAGGTCCGGGTAGATTTCTTCCGTCAGTCAGACGAACGCGTTATCACCGCAATCACGATCCAGGTTGAGAACAAAGATTTAGTGTTTCAGGATAGCGGCGGTTTGCAGCAGGCGCGAATTAATATCTTCGGCAGAATAACTTCGGTGGCCGGACGACGCGCCGGCGTCTTTGAAGATCCGGTGATTACCACCGCAACTGCCCAGGAACTAAGTGATGCTAAAGGCCGCAAATCCGCTTATCAGAAAGCTGTGGCGCTCCCGCCCGGCACTTACAAAGTCGATGTTATTGTTCGCGACGTAGCCTCGGGAGCGACTGGCGTACGCCATATCGCCTTGCCGGTTCCGAAGTATGATCCCCAGAAGCTGTCGACCTCCACTCTCGTTTTGGCCGCTAGATTGGAAAATATGGGTGACCGGCCCGCCGTTGGACAATTCGTCATCGGACAGGCAAAAGTAATCCCCAACGTTTCCGGAATCTATCACCGCGGTGAACCGGTCGGCGTTTACATGCAGGTTTATAACGCCGGCATTGATCAAACGACGTTGCGGCCTTCGGTCGATGTCGAATACGCACTCATGAAAGATGGCAAAGAAGTCGGCAAGCAAGCTGAAGATTGGCGCGGCATGAGCGATTCAGGTCAGCGGTTGACGTTGGCGCGCTTGATTGACACGCGACAATTGGGCCCGGGTGAATATGAATTGGCAATTCGTATTCGCGACCGCGTTTCCGGTCAGGCCCTGGCGCCGGCTGCTAAATTTACTATCGTGCAGTAACAACGCAGTAAACCGTAAATCCCTGTTTGCGGTTGTTGTTGACCACTGATCGTCCCGCAGGTTCTGTGTCTCCCCGTCACGAACTGGGTGTCCCTCTCAAAGGAGTCCTGCCGTGCGCAAAAAGCCCGGGCTACGCTTTGTTCTGGTAATCCTCTCACTGTTGTCGATCGGTTTTATTGCGGCGGCGCAAACAGTGCCCGCAAAGCAAGCGAAACAAATTAAGCAAACTCAAGCGCCGGACGAAAAACCTCGCAAGATCAAAACGGAACCTGACAATGCCTTCACGCGCTGGCTCAAAGAAGATGTTTCCCTGATCATCACGCCGGCTGAGCGCGCCGCTTTTGAGAAACTCAAAACCAATGACGAGCGAGAGAAGTTCATAGCGATCTTCTGGAACCATCGCGATCCGACGCCGGATACCGAAGAGAACGAATACCGCGAACAACATTACGAACGCATTGCTTACGCGAATGAGCACTTCGCGTCCGGCGTGCCCGGCTCGCTGACCGACCGCGGCCGAATCTATATCAAGTTTGGCAAGCCCGACGAGATCGAAGCTCATCCTGCCGGCGGTTCATATCAGCGCATGTCTTATGAAGGCGGTGGGACTACTACGACCTATGCCTTTGAGAAATGGTTTTATCGCCACATCCCCGGCGTGCGCAGCGGAGTCGATATCGAATTCGTCGATCCATCCGGTAGTGGCGAGTATCGAATGGCGCACGACTTCAGTGAAAAGGATGCGATGGCCCATGTGCCCGGTTATGCCCCGCCGTCTGATCAAGTGGCCGGAGGTTACCTGCGTGCACCGGATTCTCCCTTCGATAGAATGATCCTGGACCACGACCTGCAGAAGGCGCCCGAGATCGAACGGTTCGTCCCTGGCACGCAAACACCGATACTTGACGATAATCCGCTTGATTTCGATATCCGGGCTGACTACTTCAAACTTTCCGACAATCGCGTCATCACTGCTTTCACCGTTCAAACCGAGAATCGGGATCTTGTTTTCACTGACAGCGGCGGCCTGCAGACCGCTCGGCTGAATATTCTCGGGAAGATCGTAGACCTGACAGAACGTCGGGTGCGCGGATTTGAAGATTCAGTTTCCACAAGTACGACAGTTGCGGAGTTGAACGAAGCCAGGAGTCGCAGATCAGCTTACTCGAAGGTCGTCATTCTTACGCCGGGTCATTACAAGGTCGACATCGTCGTGCGAGACACGGAGTCAGGAGCGGCTGGAGTCAGACATTTGGGAATTGAAGTTCCGAAGTATGAGGATGGGAAGCTTGCTACCTCCAGCATGATACTCGCTGCGAAGCTGGAGAAAATGGGCGACAGCGAAGTTCCTGGTCAGTTTGTGATCGGACAAACGAAAGTCATTCCTAACCTCACCGGACTGTATCATCGTGGTCAACCAGTAGGCGTCTACCTGCAGATCTACAACGCCGGAATCGATCAAACTACATTGCGCCCCTCCGTCGAGGTTGAATACTTGCTCTCAAAAGCCGGCAAAGAGGTAGGCAAGCTGCAGGAAGACTGGCGCGGGGTTAGCGAGTCTGAAAAGCGATTGACGCTGGCGAGATTGCTCGCTACGCAAGGCTTAGCGCCGGGCGATTATGAAGTAACGATTCGCGTGAAGGATGGCGTCTCGGGACAGACGCTCGAGCAGGCGGCGAAGTTCAGCGTGGTGCCTTAAAGCAAAAAACATAATAGCCAGGATAATAGAGCCCAATGCGTTGGGCTCTATTGTTATTTACGAGTCTCTCGAATGCTAGAATGAGTGAAATGGACAAGCGGACCGATCTAATTGGGTTGAACCAGGCTGAACTGGTCGCTTTCATGGAGCAGCTTGGCGAGCCCGCCTATCGCGGGAGGCAAGTTTTTAAGGCACTCCAACACCGGCGCCTGCAAACTTTCGACGAGATGAGTGATCTGCCGAAAGCCTTGCGCGAGCGTTTGCGCGAAACTGCAACAGCCTCCGCGTTAACCGTCGAATCGCGTTATCTCTCCGAAGACGGCACGCGTCGTTTCCTGATGAAAACGCACGACAATTTTCCCGTCGAGACAGTTTTTATTCCGGAAGAACGTCGCGACACGATCTGTTTCTCATCGCAATCGGGCTGTCCGCTGCAGTGCACCTTTTGCCTTACCGCGCAGTTGGGTTTGCTGCGTTCGCTAACCCCCGGAGAAATTGTCGAACAGGTAATCATCGCGCTCAACGACGCTTACGGCGTGGGTGAAAAACCTCCGCGCGGCACTAATCTCGTCGGGATGGGCGCAGGCGAGCCGTTTCTGAATTTCGATTCACTACTTCAAGCGACGCGCATCATGGCTGATCCTGAGGGTCTGTTCATCGTGCCGCACCGGGTGACAGTTTCAACCGCCGGAGTGGTGCCGCGGATTCGCGAATTGGCTGCGATTCCCGATCGGCCAAACCTGGCGATATCACTCGCGGCGCCCACCGACGAGTTACGAGATGTGCTGATGCCCATTAACAAAAAATGGCCGCTCGAAGAACTGCTTGCTGCTTGTAAAGAGTTTGAGCAGACGCTCAAGGCCGGCGAGCGGTTTACGTTTGAATACGTAATGCTTGACGGCATTAACGATTCAGACGAGGAGGCACGGCAACTGGCGAACCTGCTCAATCGACATGATCTGCACGCGAAGGTGAATCTGATTCCACACAACCCGGCTGATCCGCTGCCGTATCAGCCCTCGCCGGCGACTCGAGTAGAAATGTTCAAGGCCATTCTTGAGTCAAAAGGCATCCATACTTTTGTGCGAAAGCCGCGTGGCCGGGATATTTTTGCGGCTTGCGGCCAGCTGGCAGCCGTAACCCAGTCAGTAGGTCTGGGAGCGAGTTCACAAGTCGGATCGAAGCAACTCTGATCACTTTGGAAGTATCTGAAAACCAATATGAGATTCATAATCAAACTTACCTTAACAACAGCCTTGCTGCTCATACCGGCGAATTTCTTTGGCGCTGCGACGCCGCAGTCGGCTCCCAATATTGCCGTCAGTGGATCACTGGCCGCGAACAAGATTGGACGTGGACGCGCTGTGCGGGGAACTGTAGTCATGGAGATCCCGTCCGGCTATCACGCAAACTCCAACCGTCCGCTGGAAAAGTTTCTTATTGCCACGCAACTTCAAATTGAGGCGCCCAAAGAAATTCGCGTTGGGCCGGTGATTTATCCGCGCGCGTTATTGCGCTCACTGAAGTTCTCGAAGAATAAGGTGTCGGTTTTTGAGGGCCGCACGACCATGCGCTTCACCGTCACTGTCCCCAGAAGTTTCAGCGGAAACTCAGCCGAACTAAAAGGGCGTTTGAGATATCAAGCCTGTAACGATGACACTTGTTTTCCACCACAGACGCGTGAAGTGAAGATGTGGCTGGGCGTGGAATGATTCGCAATACTCCAGTAGTTTAGAGTTCAAGCTTTAGCTTGGCTTTGGTGTGAAGAAGACGAACTAAAGTTTGAACTCTAAACTTCTTGTCTTCCGATGACCGACATCAAACGCCCAACCTTCCCGTGCAGACTCTTCTCGCGTCGATAAGAGAAAAACAGATCGGTGCGGCACATCGTGCAGAGCGGCGCGATGTTTATTCTATCGGGATTGACTCCCACCGCAATCAACTGCGCTCGATTCGCTTCCAACAGATTGATGCAGGCGTGCTCTGGTCGCGTCTCCGTAAAGAGATCCTGACCGGCAAATTTGCTCCTGAACGGATCGATCACGTCTGTTCCTACTTCATAGCAACAAGCAGCGGCGGCGGGACCGATGGCAACGCGCACATCGCCCGGTTTGGTTTTGTAGGCGACCTTCATTCGTTCGAGTGCCTTAGTGGCGACTTCAGCCAGCGTGCCGCGCCAGCCCGCGTGGACCGCGGCAAAGGCTGACGTAGTTGGGTCGCCGATTAATATCGGTACGCAGTCAGCAGTTTTGACTCCCGCCAGAACGCCGGCGGCGTTGCTGACAATCGCATCGCAGTAGATAGTATCTCCGCGCGCGTCCTCCGCGGGTTTCGCCTCGGCGAGATCGTTTATCAGCCGCACATCGGAACCATGCACTTGCCAGCAGCCTGCAAGCGCCCATTCGCCGGACCCGTTCGGGAAAAGCTTGAGAAAGCGGCGACGATTCTCCAGAATGTTTTCCGCATTGTCTTCGTTGAAGCCGGCGAGATTGAGTGCGTTCTCCGGCATCGCGCTGGTGCCGCCAATTCTGGTTGAGAAGCCGTTAGCAAAACCGTCTGCTTCGAGTGGCCTGCAGACCAGCACTTGCACGCCGTCAACCAGGCGCCAGTAGAACCCGGCTTCTATTAGTTCGTCATCACTTATGATCGTTGCCATTGGTATAGACATTATCGAAGTTGCGCGCATTCGCGAAGTGCTGGCGCGCACGCCTCGCTTTCGCGAGCGGGTGTTCACTGTGGCCGAGCGCGAATATTGCGACAGCCGCGGAGCGGTGGCGGCGCAACATTATGCCGCGCGCTTTGCTGCAAAAGAAGCGGCGCTGAAAGCATTGCAAACCGGCTGGCGCGGTGGAATTAGTTGGCAGGATGTGGAAGTAGCCGCACGCGAATCGGGCGCCCCCTATCTCGTTCTTCACGGTCCGGTGCTGGAACTTTTCAACGACTCCGGCGCTACCGCAGCGCATCTTTCGATGTCGCATACGAGCGAGCACGCGATCGCACAAGTTGTGTTGGAGAAGGTTTGATAATCAGAGCTCATGGACCTCACAACTACGTTCGATCACGGCGGTCGCGGCTTTGCCGTCTGATGTGCGGAAGGTCTTTGACCTTCCGAAAGCAAACCCGATGAATTGGGCTATGCCCTACTTCTCCACTGAATGCGATCAATGTCTACCATCAGAGGCTCATCCTCTGAAGCGCATCTCTGCCAAATCCTGGCGCTCGACCAACGGTAGTCGACTGCTCTTTCCACAAAACCGGCCCTCACAGGATTCAAGTGAATGTAATTGACCTTCTGCATGAAGACAGCTTCGCTGAAAACAGAAAATACATTTTTCTCCTGCTGCCAAACGGAGTAGCTGTGGTTTCGCTTCCATTCTTGATATCGCAGTTTCGCCAGCGAACTCTGATGGCCTTTCTCTTTCAGGTGGTCAATCACTCGCCGGCCCGAAATGCCTTTGATGTAGCGAAGAACATCGGCTGAACTGTCCGGACAATCAGTGAGCAAATGCATGTGATCGAGCATGATCACGTAAGCAAACAGCAAGAACTTGCCGAACCTGCGTGCTTCGTCGATCGCTTGGCAGGCAATCATCTTGATTGCATCCGTTCGAAAGATCGGTAATCGATCTTTCGTAACTATCGTAATGTACAGCGCCTGCGAGTCTCGTGAAACTTGAAATTTCCCAGATGTCATTTTCATTTGGGGCGTAGCCCCGAAAAATGTTGGTTTCCTTTCGGAAGGTCAAAGACCTTCCGCACATCGGAGGGCAGAGCCCTTACCGTAATTGTCAGGTGATTCGTTGATGATTTGGAAGCAAGTCCCGGAACAGGGGGGTTGCAAGTCAATGCAAGGATTTGATTATCTGTTGGGCGTGTAACTACCGCATCGAGTTGGTGAGTGTTTTTCTTCCACGCGAGTCCACATCAACGCGCGTCGACATAAACGAAGACGGTTTGTTCGACTGAAAGATGAGAACCGGTGATTTGGAGTGTTGGGTTAGAACCGGCTCAGCCTGGCGATCGTCATCAGCCACTTGATCCGCGCCTATCCGATCTGAGTCAGGCAGATTTCCATGCAGCAGGCACTCGACGTTAGGAGCCAGTCTTTCCGTTACTGCTATTAATTCGCGATGCGGACAAGACAGAGTTGAGATGCCACCGAAATCGGCATCAATTTCCACGAATTCTATTCCTTCCGGGCAATCAAAGTTTCTGGCACCGAGTTCCGGTTTCAATTCCACCGCCGCCTTCATGAAATCCGTCCATGCCGGCAAGGCCGCTTCGGCGCCCGTTAGTCCCAACTGTTCGTTGTCGTCGAAACCAATCCACACCGCGCAAACCAGGTTTGGTGTGTAGCCTACAAACCAACCGTCGCGGGAAGTGCCGGTTTTGCCTGCAGTCGCCGTACCCTTCACAGCATCACGCGACGCGCGCGCGGTCCCGTGATCGATAACGTCGCTAAGCATATTTGTGATCATGTATGCAGTGGTGGGACTAATGACTTGCGCCTCCTGCTCTTCTTCGCCGGCGACGTGCTGAGCCGGCGGTTCGCCTACACTCAAGACTGCCTTCGGCTTTACACGATGCCCTCCATTCACGAAGGCGGCGTAAGCGGCCGCGAGCTCGAGCGGTGTGACTTCTTTGGTTCCCAGCGCGAGTGACGGATAACGTTCGGGTTTGGGTAGTCCAAACTGCTGGGCCAGGTTTGCGATTCGCGCCAATCCAGTTTGCAGCGCGACATCAACGGTGACCACGTTCAGCGATTTCACCAGCCCGGTGCGCATAGTTACGTCCCGCATCGAATAGCCACCGCCAAAGTTTGCCGGACGGTAATGCTTGTTACGGTCGTAGACGAATTCGCGCGGCGCGTCGGAGAACATCTGCACCGGAGACATTCCGTCTTCGAGCGCAGCAGCGTAAACGAAAGGCTTAAAAGTTGAACCGGGCTGGCGACGCGCATCGGTCGCGCGGTTAAGTTGCGATTCCGCATAGTCGCGGCCGCCCACCATCGCCAGCACGTTGCCGGTTTTTGGGTCGAGCGCAACCAGCGCCGCTTGTGGCTTTGCAGCGAAGTTCTGATGAACTTTGCTGATGCGCTCAAGTTGGCGCCTGAGTGCAGTCTCAGCGAGTTGTTGCAGGTCGAGGTCGATAGTTGTGTAGATTCTCTGGCTGGCGGGCGAGGCATCGAGATCGGAATCCGCAGTTCGATTCACGTAGTCGACAAAGTATGGAGCCAGTGAATTGTCGAGAGGCGACGACGGAGCTACAACAACGGGCTCTTTCATTATCGCTGCGCCTTCGTTGGCATCGATCCAACCGTCGCGGGCCATCGCATCCAGCACAACGTTTCGGCGCGCCTGAGAAGTTTCCGGATGGTGTAGAGGCGAGAATCGCATTGGCCCCTGAATCATGCCGGCAATCGTCGCCGCTTCCGCCAGCGACAAGTTTTTCAGCTCCTTGCCAAAATAGATCCGTGCCGCTTCTTCCACACCACGTACCGTTACCGCGCCCCTTTGTCCCAAATAAACTTCATTACAGTAGAGCGCAAAAATATCTTCTTTTGAGAGACGCCGTTCCAGCGCGTATGACAGCATCGCTTCCGCATACTTGCGCCGCAAGGTGCGCTCAGGAGTCAGGTAGGTGTTCTTAACCAGCTGCTGAGTAATGGTTGAGCCACCCTGGCCGGGACCATTGTCGCCCGCGTTATGCAGTAACGCGCGAGCTATTCCAAAAACATCCACTCCGGAGTGTTGAAAGAAGCGGCGATCTTCGGTCGCCAGTATGGCGTGCAGCAGGACGGGCGGAATGTCGGAGAAGCGAACCGCCTCGCGCTTGCCGGCTTTGGACAAGGGATCATTGGAAAGGACTTCAGGCTCGAGCGTAAACGAGTCAATCAAAATTCCGTCGTCCGTCAACTCGGAGATCTTCCTGTCGCCGTCAAAAGTTATCGTGACCAGGCCTGAGCGGGCGTGGTTTGCGTTCGGTCGTATTTCAATCGCTGCGGCAGATTCCCGGAAGCTGCCGCTCCAAACATTGCTGCCTTCCGTCTGCACGTAGCCGGCTCGTCTCAGGGAGAGGATCAGATCCGCGCGCGAGAGTTTCTGGCCGGCCTGTAGTAAGCGCGGAGCGGCGTAAAGACCGGGACGACTGGTCAAGTAACCACTAGCCAGCCGTGCATCGATCATTCGCGAATAATACTTGTAGGAAGAGAGAAGGGAATCTCCGCCAATTATCAGGGCAAGGGCAAACAGCCCGCACAATGAACGAAACAGACGCCGGCGATTACTTCGAGGGTGATCATGAAAGAAGGAGAACAGACGTTGCGCAAACTTGCGGGGCGAGAAAGTGCGACCG
>Ga0068869_100000743_pt1 | contig 18528 bp, 19 predicted proteins | sample KBSMisM52_FD_64676 | JGI IMG/M metagenome (GOLD analysis project Ga0068869, IMG submission 64676) | Miscanthus rhizosphere microbial communities from Kellogg Biological Station, Michigan, USA - KBS Miscanthus M5-2 | ecosystem: Host-associated > Plants > Roots > Rhizosphere > Soil ... | reverse complement strand
ACGAGCGCCGCCGACCGCTCCGAGTTCGAGGCCGGCTCGCGCGCCCTGCTCATCTGGCTCCGCGACGCCTACGTCGCCGAGCTGTCTCCGGACCTGCACGCGGGCTTCGACGAGGCCGAGACCGCGGCGGACGGGCCCGGGCGCCTGCTTGCCGGCCAGGCATGGCTGGCCCGCCGGCTGCCGGATTACTGGCAGCGCTTCGAGCGCTACCAGCGCCAGTACTCGGAGCAGCGGATGGCCGACCCGAGCGGACCCGGGTGGCTCAAGCGGCTCTTCGGCTGATCCGCGCCGGCGATTCCGCGCCGTCCTTGCGAAGCCCGGCCACGGCCCAGAGATCCTCGCACTCCTCGATCGTGCGCGCCCATTCGGCGTAGCCGTCCAGCAGCGCTCCCCGGAGCGCGGTCAGCCGGTCCTCGCAGCGCTCGATGGGAGCCCGCAGATCGGACTTGAGGCCACCGGCGCTGTCGTCCCCCGCGCGTACGGCAATCCGGTCGAGCAAGCGGTTCAGCTCATCCTGCAGCAGCCTCTCCAACGCATTCATCGCGGCACCTCCTGTAGGACCTATATACTAAACAGGTGAGGAGCCTGTCTGTCAAGCCGTTCGCAGATCCCCGCTTGACCGCGTGAAACAAGCTCGGTAGCCTTGAAACAAATGTTGCACGGCTGGCTTCTCCTGTTGCTGAGCCTGCCCCCGCGGCCGTCGAGCCTGCGCGTTCGGACATGGCGCCGGCTTCGAGGGCTGGGCGCGGTATCGCTCAAGAGCTCGGCCTATCTCCTGCCCGACTCGCCGGATCGCTACGAGCAGTTCCAGTGGCTGGCCCAGGAGATCCAGCGCGACGGGGGCGAGGCCACGCTGTTGCGCGTGGATCGCATCGAGAACATGCCGCACGCGGAGGTGGCGCGCCTGTTCCAGGAGGCCCGCAATCAGGACTACGCGGCCCTCGGGGAGCGCTACCGCAAGCTCCTCAAGGGCCGCCGCCCGCGGCTCGCCGAGGAGCTGGTTCGGCTCGCGCGCGAGATGGCCCGCATCGCGGAGATCGATTTCTTCGAGGCGCCCGGCCGGCGGGAAGTCGAGCGGGCGCGAGAGGCCGTCGAGGAGCGCACCGCCTCGGGACGGGGCCGGCCGGCCGGCGCGGCGGTCCCGCTCGACCGGGCCGCGCTCAAGGGGCGCCGGTGGGTGACCCGGCCACGGCCGCACGTGGACCGGATCGCCTCGGCGTGGCTCATCAAGCGTTTCGTGGACCCGGAGGCGGAGTTCGTCTTCGCGGCGCCCGGGCACATTCCCGGCGACGCGATCCCGTTCGACATGGCCGGCGTGGACTTCGGCCATCACGGTGAGGACTGCACCTTCGAGACGCTCCTGCGCCGCGCCGGGCTCCGGGACCGCAAGCTGGCCATCCTGGCCGAGATCGTCCACGAGGCCGACATCAGGGACCAGAAGTTCGCGCGCGACGAGGCCCGCGGGATCGACCTCGCGCTGCGCGGGCTGCTCAGCGCGATCAAGGACGACCACGAGGCGCTGGCCCAGGGGATGACGCTGTTCGACGGTCTCTACGCCACCATAGGAGAACGATCATGATGGAGCACGGCTCATGAAGTACGCCCTCTACACGTACGGCCAGGCCGATCGCGCGTGAGCCGCGACGGGCGGCTCGTCTTCGTCGCCAAGGCGACGCGCACGTTCTGCTACGGCTTCCTCGGTGTGCTCTTCCCGGTCTACCTGGCCGAGCGCGGCCTCGACGCACGGCAGATCGGCGTCGCGGTGACCCTCACGCTCCTCGCCAGCGCGACCATGACCTTCGCGATCCGCCGCCCCGCCGAGCGCTACGGAGCCCGCGCGGCGCTGGTCGCCCAGGCCGGCCTCATCGTCGTCTCGGCCCTGGTCTTCCTGGCGACCGAGCAGCCCTGGCTGATCGTGGCCGCCGCCATGGTGGGCAACCTGGCGGTCGGCACCGGCGAGACCGGTCCGTTCCTGACGCTCGAGCAGGTCGCGGTGACGCGCGCCACCCCGCGGGAGCGGCTGACCACCGCGTTGAGCCTCTACAACCTCGCGGGCTACGCCGCCTCCGCGCTCGGCGCGGCGGCGGTCGGCTACGCGGGCCCCTCGCCCCGGCTGCTGTTCGCGCTCTTCCTCGTGGGCGGGCTGGTCCAGATGGGGGCCTACGCGCTGATGCGGCCCGAGCCCGTCCGGTCGGCCAGCACCCGGCACGCCGCGCCGATGCCGTCGCGCCCCCTCATCCACCGGCTGGCCGCGCTCTTCGCGCTGGACTCGCTCGCGGGCGGCTTCGTGCTCCAGAGCCTGATCGCCTACTGGCTCTACACGCGCTTCGAGATGGACCTGGCCGCGCTGGGCTGGACCTTCTTCGGCGCGCAGATCCTGTCCGGGCTCTCCCTGCTCCTCGCCGCGCGCCTGGCCCCTCGCCTGGGCCTCGTCAACACCATGGTCTTTTCCCACCTCATCTCGAACGTGCTGCTGATCGGCGTCGCGCTGGCGCCGTCCGCCGGGCTGGCGGTGAGCCTGCTGCTGGCCCGGCACCTGCTCTCCCAGATGGACGTCCCCACGCGGCAGAGCTTTCTCATGCTGGTGGTGCAGGATCACGAGCGCGAGGGCGCGGCCAGCCTCACCAACGTGAGCCGCACGCTCGCCCAGTCGATCAGCCCCACGCTCGCCGGCTGGGTGATCGCGAGCGGATCGCTCGCCGCGCCCTTCTTCCTGGGGGGCGGCCTCAAGATCGTGTACGACGTGATGCTCTACGCGACCATCCGCCACCTGGAGACGCGATGACGAAGCCCGGCGCTACCGCAGAAGCACGCGGCGCATACCCCGGTCCACGAGCCCCGGCGCGATGACGCTCATCACCGCGAGGATGCGCACCGGCCAGTAGGGATAGATCTCCGCGCGCGGCCGGCGGACGCACCGGAGGATCGAGCGCGCCACGCCCTCCGCCGACTGCACGGGGCCCATGCGCCGCCACGGCACCTTCCGCACCTCGGCCTCGGCGAACTCCGTCTGGAGGGTCGTGATGGGGTACACGAGCGTCACCCGGATCCCCGTCCCGGTCAGCTCCACCCGCAGCGCCTCGCTGAGGGCGCCCAACGCGAACTTGGTGGCGCTGTAGGCGGCACGAAAGGGCACCGACCGGCGCCCCACGACGGAGGAGATGTTGATGATGTGGCCGCTCCCCTGCTGCCGCATGATGGGTAGCGCGGCCTGCGTGGCCCCGAGCACCGCGACCACGTTGAGCTCCATCAGCGCGCGCAGCTCCTCGGCGGTCGTCTGCTCGACGGTCGCCGCGAAGCCCCGCCCCGCATTGTTGACCAGCACGTCGAGCCGGCCCCAGCGCGCGGTCACCTCGTCCACCATCGCCCGCACCGCGAGGACATCCGTCACGTCCACCGCGTGCGCGGCGACCTCGCTTCCCCGCGCGGTCAGCTCGGCCGCGAGGTGATCGAGGCGGTCCTTGCGTCGCGCGCACACCGCCACTCGCAGCCCGGCGCCCGCAAGGACCCGCGCGGTCGCCGCCCCGATGCCCGATGATGCCCCCGTGACGAGCGCGACGCGCCCGCGGGGGTCACCCACGCGGAGAGCGGCCCAGCATGCAGGAGATCTGGTAGCGGTGCCGCGCCACCCACGCGTAGAGGCGCGGCGCGAGCAGCTCCATGCCGGGCAACCGGAAGGCCTGGGCCAGCCAGCGCCAGCCCCGCAGCCGGCGCAGGATCTCCGGGATCGCGGCGTCGCCCGAGAGCACGCGACCGTCCGGCAGGATGAGCTGCATCGCCTGGAGACAGGTCCCCTCGCTCATCCACGGGTATCGGGCGCGCCGCTCGGCCGCCTGGCACGGCAGGAACTCGAAATGCCCGCTCACCGCGCGTCGCGAGAGCCACGAGACTCCGCCGCGACAGAGCCCGCACGTACCGTCGTAGATCAGGACCGCCCGCGCCCGATCGGCCGGGGCCTGGGGCACTTCGAGCTTTGAGGTCATCGGGCGCTATTGTACGCCCGGCGCGTGTCAGCGGTAGGCGCAGGGCGGCACCGCGGTTTTCCACGGTCCCTGCGTCAGGTGCTCTCCGTGCGGGAAGAGCCGGAGCTGCTCGGCGGGCAGCCCCGCCCGAAGCCGGCGACCGCGCAAGGTCAGGAAGAAGCCTGCGCGCGCCGCGTCGACGCCCAGGCGGCGGAGATCCTGGGCGTCGCGGGGCAGCGTCCGCCGGCGCTCGGCGACCAGGCGTCGCGCCGCGACGGGGCCGATCCCGGGCACGCGCAGCAGGAGCTCGTAGGGCGCGCGCTCCAGGGGCACCGGGAACCGCTCGACGTGCATCAGGGCCCAGGCCGTCTTCGGATCGTGCTCGAGCGTCAGGTTGCCGTCCCCCCCGAACACGAGCTCCTCCGCCCGGAAGCCGTACTGACGGAGCAGGTGCTCGGCCTGGTAGAGCCGCCATTCGCGCGCGGCCGGAGTCGGGGCGAGCCCTTCCATCGGCGTCCCGGCCACCGGCTGGAAGGCGCTGAAGTGGGCGTGATGGAGAAGGCCGCGCCGCTCGAGCCCACCCACCACGCCGAGGATCTCCTGGTCCTTCTCCCCCTGGGCGCCTACCACGAACTGGGTCGTGGTGCCCGCGGCCGCGATGCCCGTGCGACCCTCGAGCCGCGCCTCGCGCGAGAGGCGCCCGGCCAGCATCAGGTTCGGCAGGAGATCACCCGAGTAGTCCTTCTCCCGGGCCAGGCCGCGGACTACCGCGTCGTTCGGCCCTTCCAGGTTCACCGAGACCCGGGTGGCCAGCCGGGTGGCCTGCACGACTTGCTCCTGCTGGGCGCCGGGGAGCAGCTTGATGTGGACGTAACCGCCGAAGCCCTCCCGCTTCCGGAGGATCTCGATCGCAGCCAGCATGCGGTCCACCGCCCTCGGGGCGCGGCCCGGCACGCCGGAGGTCAGGAACAGGCCCTGCGCCACGCCCGCCCGATGTGACTCCATGAAGGTGCGGGCGACCTCCTCGGGCGACAGGGCCGTCCGCTTCACGCGGCCGCCGCAGAAGGTCGGGCAGTAGCCGCAGGACAGCGAGCACGCATTGGTCTGCATCACGCGCATGAGCGTCGTCGTGCCGCCCCCGGGAAGCCGGACCGGCCGGATCCCGACCGGGCCCTCGTCGAGGCGCGGTCGGCCGGGCAAGCCGGTCTCCTTGTCGTCGGACGCCGCCTCGGAGAGGATCGCCAGACGCTGTCGCCTGTCCATGAATAATACTAAACACACGACGAGCTATCTGGCAAGTGGAGTAGAATCCTCTCCCGTGAAGCGCTCGACGGTGTTCGCGATGATGTTCCTGCTGGGGGCAATCGCTTGCGTGCGGGTGCCTGGCCAAGATGTCCCGGACGTCCGCACGCCGCTGGTGGTGGTCAACGAGATGCTGAGGCTGGCCGACGTAACTGCAAGCGACGTCGTCTACGACCTGGGCTCAGGAGACGGACGCATCCTGATCGCGGCGGCGAGGGATCGAGGGGCCCGAGGCGTCGGCCTCGAGATCGACCCCGCTCTGGTCGCACAGAGCACCGAGCGCGCCCGGCGTCTCGGGCTAGCCGACAAGCTGACCTTCCGCCAGCAGGATCTCTTCGAGGCCGACCTGACGCCGGCCACGGTCGTGACGCTCTACCTGTCCTCCGATCTCAACCGGCGCCTACGGCCGAAGCTGCTGCGCGAGCTCCGGCCGGGGTCGAGGATCGTGTCGCACAGCTTCGACATGGGGGATTGGGCGCCGACACGGACGCTGCCGGTGACGAGCAACGAGGGGAGCCACATCTTGTACCTGTGGGTGGTGCCGGGGAGGTAGCGGAGCGCCCGCCCTCTCACCCTGCCCTCTCCCCCTCGAAGGGGGAGAGGGAGAGTACGGGCTAGACGCCGGTAGCGGCCTTGATCGCGTCGCGGGTGACCGAGACGAGCCGGTCCACCTGCTCCTCGCTGACGATGAGCGGCGGGGCGAAGAAGATGTGCTCGAGCCGCGCGCGCGTGATGACCCCACGCTTGGTCATCTCGGCCAGCACGCGCGGGCCGACCTTCTTGTCCGCGCCGAACGCCGCCTTGGTTCCGCGATCCTCCACCAGCTCGACGGCGGCCAGCAACCCCTTGCCGCCGCGGATGTCGCCGACGTGCTTGTGGTCGCCGAGGGCCTGCTGCAGGCCCTTGTAGAGCCGCGTGCCCATGGCCGCCGCGCGCTCCCAGAGCCGCTCACGCTCCATGATCTCGAGGTTCTTGAGGCCCACCGCGCAGCAGGTGGGATGCCCCGAGTAGGTGTAGGCGTGCATCCACTTGTCTTCCGGCTTCACCTCGTCCATGGCCTGCTTGATCGCCTTCGAGACCATGATGCCGCCCAGCGGGAGGTAGCCGGAGGACACCCCCTTCGCGAAGGAGACGATGTCGGGCAGCACGTTCCAGTGCTCGAGGGCGAACCACTTGCCGGTCCGGCAGAAGCCGGTGATGACCTCGTCGGCGATGAAGAGCACGTTGTGCTTGTCGCAGACCTTGCGGACCAGCGGGAAGTAGTCGTCGGTCGGGTAGAGCACGCCGCCGCCGCCATGGATCGGCTCGGCGATGAAGGCGGCCACCGTGTCCGCGCCCTCGCGCAGGATGGCTTCCTCGAGGAGCCGCGCCGCGGTCTGTCCCGCGGTCTCGCCAGGCTTCGAGCCCTCCTGACGGTACGGATAACAAGTTGGAATATGCACGAAGCCCGGCACGCGCGGCTCGAACATCTTCCAGTAGGCCGCCATGCCGGTGGCGCTCATCGCCTGCAGTGTCACGCCGTGGTACGCGAGGCTCCGCGCGATGATCTTCACCTTGTCGGGCTTGCCCTTGGTCTTCCAGTAGAAGCGCGCGGTCTTGAACGCGGACTCGTTGGACTCGGCGCCGCCCGAGGTGAAGAACACGCCCTGCATGTTCGGATACGCGATCGTCATCAGCTTGGAGGCGAGCTGGATGGCCGGGATGTTGGTCGAGCCGGAATAGGCGGAGTAATAGGCCAGCTCGCGGATCTGCTCGGCCGCCGCATCCGCCAGCTCGGTCCGGCCGTGGCCGACGTTCACGTTCCACAGGCCGGCGAGGCCGTCGATGTACTCCCGGCCCTGCACGTCGGTCAGCACCGCGCCGCGGCCGCGTACGTACACCATGGGCTCGAGGTGATCGCTCGGGTGATGCAGCGGGTGGATCAGATGGTCCTGGTCGTCCTTGATCAGCTGCGCTGCCTCGAGCGGCATCGGGCGCCTCCTACGAGCTCTGGTGATAGATGGAATTCGCGGGCGCGTGGGCCCGATAATCGCCCCCCGGAATGGGCACGGTCCGATCGAGCGGCCCGATGTACCAGTAGATGGACGCGGCCAGCTCGCGGCCGTCCTCGCTCCGGACGGCGACCTCCCGGCGATGATACTGGGGTCCTTCCGCCGAGTCCAGCACCCCCCACAGCGCGGGATCGGCGAGCCGGTAGATCTCGCCGTGAAGGGTGGCGACGGCGTCCGGCACCGCGCCCGGATAGGAGCCGAGATCGACGAGGCGTGCCCTCACCTGCCCGCGCCCGAGGAGCTCGGCGCGCCCGGCGAGCAGCCGATGCAGGCGGAAGCCGCGCATCAGCGTCCCGTAGGTGAAGAGCAGCGCGGCCCTACTTCCCGCGCTCGCGGGTCTCGGCTTCCTGCTCCTCACGGGAGCATCCGGCGGGCGCAGCTCAGGTCCAGATGCCGAAGCGCGGCAGGACCCAGCGGTTGAGCGCGAACCAGCCGACCAGGATGCCGATGACGATGAGCGCCGATTCCATGATGCTCAGGCTCCCGGTTCGGGGCCCACCGCCCGGAGCACCGCGCCCAGGAAGTCGCGCTCCGGGATCGCGCCCTCGAACCCGACCTTGTCGTTGATGACGATCTTGGGGACGGCCATCACCTGGTAGCGCTGGGCCAGCTCGGGGAACTCGGTGGCCTCGATGCACTCCGCCCGCACCCTCGGGGACGCGATCGCCATGTGCTGCGCCAGGCGCACGGCCCGGGGGCAATGGGGTCAGGTGGGGGTCGTGAAGACCTTGATCGTGACGTCCTCGGTGAGCCCGGCCAGCGCCGTCTTGGTCTCGTCGCTGAGGCCGGCTTCGCCGGTGGACACCGCAATGATGGAATCGATCAGGTTGGAGAACTCGTAGCCGCCCGGCAGGCCGAGGAAGCGGATGCCGTAGTCCTGCGCCCCCTCCACCACGACCACCGGCGACTCCTCGACCCCGTAGGCCGCCGCCTGATCGCGCTCGATGTGCGGGTTGAGCACGGTCACCGCCAGCTGGTCGGACAGCTCCGCCACCTCGCGAACCAAGGCCACGGTCTGACCGTTGTGCTCGCCACCCAGCTCGGAGGCGAACACGGTGAGCTTCACCGGCCCGCCGATCCGCTCGAACTCCTTCCGGACCGCGGCCTCGTCCTTCGCGGAGAGAAATCCCATGCCCCGAAGTATACCGGCTTACTTCGGGGCGCCGCGGACGATTTCCAGCATCGCGCGGTAGCCGGACGGATCGATGCGCGCGTCGATGAGGGTGGGGCCCGGCCCGGTCTGGGCCGCGATCAGCGCGCCGTGCAGGGTCGCCTCGTCAGTGGCGGCCAGCGCCCGGATGCCGAAGGCGCGCCCGAGGGCGATGAGATCGGGACCCGCGTAGCGCATGGACACGCCCTCGAAGCCCTTCTGCTCCTGCTTCACCTCGATCAGCGACAGCGCCGCGTCGTTGAAGACCACGATCACGATCGGCAGGCGCAGGCGCGCCACCGTCTCGAGCTCGGACACCACCATCATGAGCCCGCCGTCGCCGGTGAAGCACACGACCCGCCGGTCGGGATGGACGAGCTGCGCGGCGATGGCCGCGGGCAGCGCGAAACCCATGGTCGCGAGCCCGTTCGAGATCAGGAGCTCTCCGGGCTCGAGCGCGTGCCAGTAGGTGGTGGTCTGGAACATGTGGGCGCCCGCGTCCACCGTCGCAATGCTGCCCGCCGCGGTCAGCTCGCGCGCGATCTGGGCCACGCGGTGGGGGGCCAGCCCGGGCACCGGCACCTCCAGGGCGGCCGCGCGCTCGCGCCGGATGCGGTCCACCTCGGCCACGTCCCAGTCGGCCTTCACGTCGCGCCGCATGATCCGCGGGGCCAGATCCTCGAGGATGGTGCTCAGGTCGCCCACCACCTCGAGCGCGGGGGTGAAGTAGGCGCCGCCACCGGCCGCGCGGAGGCGCGGATCGCTCCCTGGGCCCCGCGCGAGGCTCAGCACCGTCGCGGTGTAGGACCAGCGCCGCGGGATCAGCTCCACTGTATCGAGGCCGAAGGTGATGATCAGGTCGGCCCGTCGCACGAGGGGCTCCTCGAGCGCTCCACCCGTGAAGATTCCCATCGCCAGCGGGTGCGGATCGGGAATCGCCCCCTTGGCCTTGTAGGTCGTGAGCACCGGCGCGGGCAGGGCCTCGCAGAACGCGCGCAGCCACTTCGCGTCGGCGGCGCGGCAGCCGAGCCCCGCGATGACGAGCGGCCGCTTCGCCCCCCGGATCATCTCGGCGGCCCGCGCGACCAGGGCGTCGTCGGGCCCGGGCACCGCCGGGGGCGTCATCGTGGTGGCCACCCTCACCGCGGGCGCCCCCGCGACGTCGGCGGGCAGGTCCAGGTGCACGGGTCCGCGCGGCTCGGCGAGCGCGAGCTGGACCGCGTGGGCGACCCAGTGGCCGGCCGACTCCGGGCTCACCGTCACGCTCCCCTTGACGATCGGACCGAGGTGCGCCACGTGGTCCACGTGCTGGTGCGTGGCGTAGGCGAGCACGCCCGCCGGATGGCGATCGCTGAGGTAGAGCAACGGCGAGCGATCGAGCAGCGCGTGGGCGAGACCGGTGGCGCTCGCGGTGACCCCGGGGCCGAGCGTGGAGAGCACCGCGCCCGGCCGGCCGGTGAGCTCGCCGGTCACCGCGGCCATGATGGTGGCGGCCCACTCCTGGTGGCAGAGCACGAAGGGCAGGCCGCGGGCCCGCGCGGCTTCGAGCACTTCCAGGTTGGACCCGCCCCCCGGCACGCCGAAGAGACGCGGGACGTCGGCCCGCAGGAGCCCCTCGACGATCAGCTCGGCGACGGTCGGCACCGAGCGGACCGGCTACGCGCCGGCCAGACGCGCCAGGACCGGTTCCATCCGCTCGAGCGCCTTGCGCAGATTGGCCTCGGCGCTGGCGTACGAGAGCCGCAGGTACCCTTCCCCGTATTCGCCGAACGCGGAGCCGCCCAGCACGGCCACGCCCGCCTCGCGAAGCAGGGTCTCCGCGACCTCGGCCGAGGGGCGCTTGAGCGCCTTGATGTTGGGGAACACATAGAAGGCCCCGCGCGGCGAGCGGCACGAGACACCGGGCAGCCGGTTGAGGCCGGCTACCAGCACGTCGCGCCGGCGCTTGAATTCCGCCACCATCTCGATCACCGGAGTCTGGTCGCCCTGCAGCGCGGCGATGCCCGCCATCTGGGTGAACGAGGCGGTGCACGAGTTGGAGTTCACCATCAGCCGGGTCACGTGCTCGGCCAAAGCCACCGGCATCACCCCGTAGCCGAGGCGCCAGCCGGTCATCGCGAACGACTTCGAGAAGCCGTCCAGGATGATGACCAGGTCCTTCATGCCCGGGAAGCGCGTGATCGACGCGAACTCCCCCTCGTAGAGGAACGACTTGTAGATCTCGTCGGAGAGCACCGGGATGCGGTAGGTCTTGGCGATCTCCGCGATGCGCCCGAGCTGCTCGACCTCCATCACGCCGCCCGTCGGGTTCTGGGGGGAGTTGATGATGATCAGCTTGGTCTTGCGGGAGACGCTCTTCTCGAGCACGTCGAGGTCGAAGCCGAAGCCGCTCTCCTCCCGCAGAGGGATCGGCACCGGTTTGCCGCCGACGAAGTTGATCACGGATTCGTAAATGGGGAAGCCCGGATTCGGGTGGACCACCTCATCACCCGGATTCACCAGCGCGGTGATCACGAAGTACATGATGGGCTTGGCGCCCGGGGTCACCACCACCTCGTCGGTGGTGACCGGAATGCTGCGCGTGCCCTCCACGTCCTTGACGATGGCCTCCCGCAGCTCGGGCAGGCCCGCGGCCGGCCCGTAGTGGGTCGCTCCCGAGTCCAGCGCGCGCTTGGCCGCCTCGCGGATGTGGGCCGGCGTGTCGAAGTCCGGCTCCCCGATCTCGAGGTGGATGATCTCCTTGCCCTGCCGCTCGAGGGCCTTCGCCCGCGCGAGGACCTCGAACGCCGATTCCGTGCCGAGCCGCGACATCCGATCCGCGAAGTTCATGGTGGCACCGACTAGGGCCGCTTCCGTCGAGGTTCGTTTGTGCGGTGACTGCGCGGTGGCATTCGCATGTTTCCCTTCCTTGTTGGTGAGGCATCGTAGCAGGATTGCGCAACAGGAAACAAGCCCGCTTGGTTTCGGTAGCGGGGCTAGAGAACCTCCACTAGCCAGCCTTTGTGCGCTCGAACTCCCACGCCGCGAAGCACCGGACGTGAAGATGGAGCGTCACGGCGGGGTTACTGCCGCCTTGGGCGAACTCGATCTCAAACTCGCTCTCATTCTTGCGCACGGGCTGCTGGCAGATCGCGCAGGGTTTCCCAAGGCCCGGGCCGCCCCACGTTCGATCAGCGGGCCGGGTGGGAATGCTCCCGCCACGGATTGCAGCACGAGCTTGCTCGCGGAGACGAGCTTCATCAGGCATGGCTAGTCTCCATTTGAGATGCCGCCAAGGGGTCCGAGAGGATCAGATCGTAGACGTGGGTGCGAACTCGTTGTGAGCCCGCGAGCTGGCTGACCGCAGCTGGCCGCGTCCATCGGCTCGGAAATCTATCAAAGACCGCGAGATCGGGCAAGGCGTCGGCGCTACGACCCCGGTAATCGGGCGCTACGGCCGCGTTCGGCATCGCCCGAAGGGTTGGGGTCGCCCTCTTGCATGTGTGCGTCGCGCGGGAGCGCCGAATATACTCGACGCCATGGACCTCGTGCAGGTCCCGGCCGGCTGGTTCTGGATGGGCTGGGAGCACGGCCATCCGGCCGAACGGCCTCGCCATCGTGTCTGGCTCGACCGCTTCGCCATCGGCCGCGCCCCGGTCAGCAATCGCGAGTACGCGGCATTCCTCGCGGCGGGGGACACCGAGCCGCCCGCCTGGTGGCGGGATCCGCGCTTCGACGATCCCGACCAACCGGTGGTCGGGGTGAGCTGGTTCGACGCCACGCAATTCTGCCGATGGCTGGCCGATCGAGAGAACGGGTCCTACCGGCTCCCGACCGAGGCCGAGTGGGAGAAGGCCGCGCGGGCCGGCCTCGAGGACGCGCGCTTCCCCTGGGGCGAGGAGCGGCCGGCGACCGCGCCCTTCGACCGGCCGCCTCGCTCGGCCGAAACGCCCGCCAACCCGCTCGGCCTGCTAGCTCTCTCCGGGGTCTGCCACGAGTGGTGTCTGGACTGGGAGGATGGCGCGTACTACGCGCGATCGCCGTCCGTGAACCCGCGCGGACCCGAGACCGGAACGCGCCGGGTATCGCGGGGCGGCGCCTGGCGTCACCAGGACGCGTGGAGCCCGGTCGCGCATCGCTCCTCGCTGCCCCCCGCGCTGCGGTACTCGGACTACGGCTTCCGGGTGGTGCGCGAGGAGACCTGACCGGCGCCTCGGGCTAGCGCTCGCGCAGGGCGGCCTCGACCGCGGGCAGCCAGTAGTGCATCTCCATCGCCCGTAGCAGACCGCGCGCCGCGGTGAGGCGCTCGGTCGCGGCCGCGTGGCTCCCCGCGTCCCGCGCCAGCTCACCGAGCCCGAGCAGGCAGAGCGCCTCCAGCGGCCGCATCTCGAGCGCGCGGGCGCGGGCCAGCGCGTCGGCGTAGTGCTCCTCGGCCCTTCCCCGCTCTCCGGCGCGCGCGACGGTCTCGCCCAGCATGCGCCTCGCGATCGCCGCGTAGCCCCGCTCGCCGTGCTGCTCGGCGAGCTGGTACGCCTGCGCGGCCACCTCGGCCGCCGCGTCCACGCGACCGGCCCGGAGGTATCCTTCGGCGAGCCAGGAGAGCCGCAGCGCTTGCCGGCTCAGGATGCGGAGCGCGCTCGCCCGCCCCACGCCGTCCTCGAGCATCCGGACGCCCTCCACGACGTCCCCGGTCCTGACGTGGGCCAGCCCCCGTGCGCACAGCAGCATCGGCAGCCACGCGGTGATGTCCATCTCCCGCGAGAAGGCGATGCCGCGGTCGAGCACCGGCGCGGCCTCGCCGGGCTGTCCCCGGCTCAGGAGCACGAAGCCCACCGTCATGTACGCGCCGGACAGGCTCCAGGGATGCTCGGGCCCCTCCCCGAGCGCGATGCCCTCGCGCGCGCGGGCCAGCGCGTCCTCGAAGTCGCCGGTGTCGGCCAGTGAGGCGGCGAGCCAGATGCGGGCGGCCACCGACACGAGCCCGGCCATCCCCCAGCGCTCGCGGGCGAGGTCGCCCTCCACCGCGGCGACCACCTGTCCGAGGTGGCGCTGCGCGGCCCGGTAGTCGCCGAGCACGTGGTACGCCTGGCCGAGCCCGAAGTCCGCGATGATCTGCAGTCGGCGATCCGGCAGGGTCCGACCCACCTCCGCGGCCTGCTCGGCAGACCGGATCGCGGCCGCCTGGTCGCCGAGCGTGTAGTGCGACTGGGTCAGGTAGGCCGACACCCACCCGAGCCGGCGACGGTCGCCCAGCGCCTCGGCGTGCACCGCGGCCCGGCGCAGGTGGTCGAGGGTCCGGGTGAACTCGCCGAGCGGCGCCAGCGAGGCGCGGAGGGCGAACGCGACGTCCACCGCCGTGGCGAGGGCCGGCCCCTGCGGACCGTCGGCCTCCAGGATCTCGAGCGCCTGCTCGTAGAAGCCGACCGCCTCCCGGTGCGCGGAGCGGGCGGCCGCCTTGGCCCCGGCCTGGCGGAGGTAGTCCACCGCCCGCTCGCGCAGGCCGCCGCGCAGGGCGTGGTGGGCCAAGCGCTCCACGTGCTCGCCCTGGCGCCCGGCGTAGAGCCGCTCGATGGCGTCCGCGATGCGCGCGTGCAGCGCGCGCCGCGTCTCGTGGAGCAGGCTGCCGTAGGCGACCTCGTGGGTGAGGGCGTGCTTGAACGTGTACTCGATCTCGGGGAAGAAGCTCGCCTCGTAGAGCAGCTCGCCCGATTGCAGCGCGGCGAGCCCCGCCCGCAGGTCCTCGTCGGGCAGGTCCGCGATGTCGGCCAGCACCGGGAATGGCACGTCCTTGCCGATGACCGACGCCGACTGCAGCACGCGCTTGGCCGCCGGGGTGAGCCGGTCGATGCGGGCGGCCAGCACCGCCTGCACGCTGCCCGGGACCTGGACGGTCTCGAGCGGCCTCGCGAGCCGCCGGGCCCCCGGCTCGCCGATCAGGGCCTGCGTCTCGACGAGTGCCCGCACGCTCTCCTCGAGGAAGAGCGGGTTGCCGTCGGTCCGCTCGACCAGCATCGTCTTGAGCGCGTCCAGCCCCGGATCGGAGCCGAGCACGCCCTCGAGCAGCACGTGAGCGGTCACCGGCGCGAACGGATCGATCCGGATCTGGGCGTAGCCGGGCTTGCTGCCCCACCGATGCTCGTACTCGGGACGGTAGGCGACCAGGATCAGGAGACGCGTGCCCGGCAGCCGCTCCACCAGGTTGTGGAGCAGCGCCTGCGTCTCCTCGTCGATGCGCTGGAGATCCTCGACCACGAAGACCACCGGCTGGCGCCGGCTCTCGGCCAGCAACACACTGCGCACCGCTTCCTGGATGCGGCGCCGGCGCTGCGGCGGATCGAGCGCGCGCCACGCGTCGTCCTCGGGCTCGAGATCGGCGAGCGCGAGTAAGGCCGGCAGCGCGGACGCGAGCGCGGGGTCGAGCGCGAGGAGCTTGCCGGTGATCTTCTCCCGGATCACCCGCTCCTCGTCGAGCCGGTCGATCTGGCAGTAACGCCGGAACGCGTCGATCACCGGCATCCAGGACGGCGTCTTCCGGTACGCGACCGGCCGCCCCTCCAGCACCAGCGCGCCGTCCATCCATGGCCCCTCGACGAACTCGCGGATGACCCGCGACTTGCCGACGCCCGGCTCGCCCACCAGCGCGACCAGCCGGCCCTCGCCCGCGCAGGTCCGGGTGAAGGCCTCGCGCAGCCGCCCGATCTCCCCCTCGCGGCCGACGAAGCGCGAGAGACCGCGCACCACCGCCGCCTGGAGCCGGTAGCGCGCGGGCCCCGCCCCGGTCAGCTCGTACACCTCCACCGGATCCGCGACGCTCTTGATCGGCACCGGGCCGAGGCCGGTCACGACCAGGAACCCCTCGGTGAGCCGCCGCGTCTCCGGGGCGAGCAGGGTCGAGCCGGGGCGCGCGAGACGCTCCATCTGCGCGGCCAGGTAGGTGGTCTGGCCCACCGCGCTGTACTCCATGTGCAGGTCGGTGCCGATCGCGCGCACCACGACCTCGCCGGAGTTGAGTCCGACGCGGATCTGCACGTCGACCCCTTCGGCGCGGCGCAGGTCGCGGGCCAGCCGCTGCACCTCGTCGTGCATCCGCAGCGCGGCGTAGGCGGCCCGCACCGCGTGATTCTCGTGGGCTACCGGCGCGCCGAAGATGGCCATGATCCCGTCGCCCAGCACCTGGTTCACGGTGCCCTCGTAGCGATGGACCGCCTCCATCATCACCCCGAGCACCGGATCGAGCATGCGCCGCGCGTCCTCCGGATCGCGGTCGGCCAGCATCTCGAGCGAGCCCTTCATGTCCGCGAACAGCACCGTGACCTGCTTGCGCTCGCCCTCGAGCGCGCCGCGCGAGGTACGGATCTTCTCGGCCAGGTGCGGCGGGGTGTAGGTCTCGGGCGAGGCGAAGCGGGCGGGATCGGACACCAGGATGGGCTGGCCGCAGCCGCCGCAGAAGCGGGCGCCCGGCTCGTGCACGAAGCCGCAGCGCGCGCACGCGGCCTGCAGGGCCTGCCCGCACGCCACGCAGAACCGATGGCTCGGCAGATTCTCGGCACGGCAGCGCGGGCACGTCATCGGGCCCGGCTCGGGAGTGGCGGTCACGCGGCTACCAGGGCGGCGCGGCCGGGAGCCCGTCGACCGCGGCGGGCAGCGGCTCGGCCGGCGCGTGGCCGCGGCGCGCCAGGGCGTCGTGAAGGGCGCGTAGCTGCGTGGCCGCCGCGGCGGTCACGCGCTCGAGCAGCTCGTGCCCCGGCCGCGGCCCGTCGTGCACCGCGATCACCCGTGCGAACTCGCGCGGGCCCGCGCCCTCGAACCAGCCCGCGAGACGGCCGCGCACCAGCGCACCGTAGCGGGCCACCGACGCGCCGTCCAGGAGGTCGGCGGGAGCGGGCTCGTGCCGCCAGTCTTCCGGAACGCGCCCGAGGTCCATGCCGTCGGCGAAGCCCAGGCCGAGGCGGAAGAGGCCGAAGGCGAGCGCTCGAAGCGCCGGGTCCAGGCCGGCCTCCGGCACGCCGCGGATCATGCGCTCGCCCGCCGCGAGGATGTCGTCCAGCCGGCGACCCAGCTCGCCCGGATCGAGCCGGCTCACGGCTCCTAGCGGCCCGTGAACGTCACCGGCTGCTTGCGGGCGAACGCGACGACCCCGTTGCGGAAATCCTCGGTATGGCCGCTGGCCGCGATCGCCTGAGCCTCCAGCTCCATCTGCGTCTCGAGGCTCTCCTGGGTGGACTGGTGGAAGAGCAGCTTGGCCCGTCCGAAGGCCTGGGTCGGCCCCTGCGCCAGCTCCCGCGCGAGCGCGCCCACCGCCCCGGGGAACTCGGCGTCCGGGTGCACGCGATTCACGAGCCCCCACTCCATCGCCTCGCGCGCGGAGAGCACGCGGTTGGTGTAGTGCAGCTCGAGCGCGCGGCGCAGCCCGATCATCCGCGGCAGGAAGTAGGACGAGGAGCCGTCCGGGGAGGCCGCGATCTTCGAGTAGGCCATCGTGAACTTCGCCGACTCCGCGGCGACCACGAGGTCGCCGGACAGCGCGAAGCTCATCCCGCCACCCGCGGCGATGCCGTTGACCGCCATCACCACCGGCTTCATGCTCCGGGCCAGCCGGGACACCGCCCCGTGGAGATAGGTGGTCAGCTCCTTGACGAGGATGCCGATGCGCTCCGGATTGTCCGCGAAGTCCTTGACGTCCCCGCCCGCGCAGAAGGCCTTCCCCGCTCCGGTGATCACGATGCAGCGCACCGCCCGGTCCTCGTCCGCCTCGAGCACGGCATGGAACAGCTCCCGCCCCAGCGTCAGGTTCAGGGCGTTGTAGGCGTCGGGCCGGTTGAGGGTGAGGGTGCCGATGCCGTCCTTCACCTCGTAGCGCAGGGTCTCGTACGTCATGGTCCTCTCCCGTAGAGTCGCTACCGGCGGTCGCCGACGCGATGGAGCTTGAGCAGGTTGGTCGTCCCGGTGACCCACATCGGCGCCCCGGAGATGATCACGATGACGTCGTTGTTGCGCACGGTCCCGTCTGCCAGGAGCGTCGCCTCCACTTCCTCGATCATCTCGTCGGTGGTCTCCACCTTGTGCACGAGCCGCGAGGAGACGCCCCAGAAGAGACCGAGCCGCCGCTGCACCTCGGAGTACGGGGTGAGCGCCATGATCGGCACTTCCGGCCGATCCTGGGAGATGAGCCGCGCGCTGAAGCCCGACTGGGTGAAGGCCACGATGGCCTTGGCGTGGAGCAGCCGGGCCGCCTGGCACGCGGCCTCCGCCACCGCCTCCGGGAAGCCGTAGGCCTCGGGCCGCTGGCGGGGGCCGTTCGCCACCGGGGCGGCCCGCTCGGCCCGCTCCGCGATGCGCGCCATCATCTCGACCGTTTCCACCGGGAAGCGCCCCGTCGCGGTCTCCGCCGAGAGCATGATCGCGTCCGCCCCGTCGAAGATGGCGGTGGCCACGTCGCTCACCTCGGCCCGCGTGGGCCGCGAGTGCGTGACCATGGACTCGAGCATCTGGGTGGCCACGATCACCGGCACCTTGGCCAGCCTCGCCTGACGAATAACGTCCTTTTGAATAACCGGCACCTCCTCGAGCGGCACCTCGACCCCCAGATCGCCGCGCGCCACCATCACCGCGTCCACCAGCGGGAGCAGCCCCTGCAGGTTCGCCACGATCTCCGCGCGCTCCAGCTTGGCCACGATCGGGATGTTGGCGCCCTGGTCGTGGAGGAACTTGCGGACTTCCTGGATGTCGCCGGCGGACCGGACGAAGGAGATCGCCACGTAGTCCACCGCCTGCTCGATCCCGAAGCGCAGATCCTCGCGGTCCTTCTCGGCCAGGCAGGACACCGGTACCGGCAGCCGCGGGAACGACACCCCCTTGTGATCCGACACGGGGCCGCCCGACACGATCCGGCACTCCACCTCGCCCTCCTCCACCTTCTCCACCACGAGCTGGATCATCCCGTCGTCCATCCAGACCGGATCGCCGGGCCGCAGCGCCGCGAGGAACTCGGGATGGTTCAACGAGCTGCGCGAGGCCGTGCCCTTCACGGTGCGGGTGGTCAGCACGAAGCGCTCGCCCGGCGTGAGCATGGCCTGCCCGCCCA
>Ga0068869_100000741_pt1 | contig 18568 bp, 17 predicted proteins | sample KBSMisM52_FD_64676 | JGI IMG/M metagenome (GOLD analysis project Ga0068869, IMG submission 64676) | Miscanthus rhizosphere microbial communities from Kellogg Biological Station, Michigan, USA - KBS Miscanthus M5-2 | ecosystem: Host-associated > Plants > Roots > Rhizosphere > Soil ... | reverse complement strand
CTGCCCCTGGACGAACTCCATCCAGAAGCCGACGCGGTTCTGCTGCAGGTCGGCGCCGTGCACGGCCACCACGTTCGGGTGGCGCACCTTCACCAGCACGCGCGCTTCGTCGAGGAGCTTTGTCGGCGCCACGCGATCGCTCAGCTCTGCGCGCAGCAGCTTGAGCGCCACCGGGTGATCGAGCCAGGTGTCGCGTGCGTGATAGACCTCGCCGTACGACCCCTCGCCCACCTTGCGAACGAGCTGCAGGTGTCCCCACCGACCCAGCTCGCCGAGGCCGGTGCCGGCCATCGAAGCGGGCACCGGCACGGGCCCGGTCGCGTCCTCGTCCGTGGACGTGCGATGCACGTCGGCCACGCCGGCGATGGTCTTCAGGTGCGCCAGCAGCGCCAGGATTTCCGGATCGGCGTGCGCCTCGAGCGCGGCCCAGTCGATCTCGTCGCCGTCAGCAACCGAGTCGAGGAGCTCGTCGAGGTTCTTGTCAGCGCTCATGCTGCATGGCCTCGATCAATCGGGCCAGTGCACGAGTGACCGCCATGCGTGCGGCGTTCGCGTTGGGCTTGCCCAGCGCAATCGCTACTTCTTCATAACTCTGCTGCAGCTCGATGCGCGCCACGATCGCATCTCGATCCGGGGGCTTGAGCGTCTTGAGCGCGTTCTCATACCGCTCGAACCCCTGCTTGCCGATCGCCTGTTCGAGCGGCGACGGCGTCAGGTCCGGCATCTCTTCTGGCAGTTCCTCACCGTTCGGGTGCGTGCCGACCTTCCGGACCTCGTCGTAGATGCGGTTCTGCACCGCCTGGCGGAGGTACGACTGCAGGGCGCCCGGATGCCGGGACTCGAACGACTCGAGCTTCGGCAGCGCCCGCATGACGGCGTCCTGCACCAGATCCTGGGTGTCGGCGAGGCTGCGCGCCCATTTCGGGAGCCGGCCGCGCGCCCACTTCCGGAGCTGAGGCAAGGACCGCTCGACGAGCAGATCCCGGGCCTTGGCGTCCCCTCGGCGGAACTGCTCGAGCAGTTCGAGCGTACCGGCGAGCGCCGACGTTTCGGACAGGGGGTCTTTGTCCGTGGGCGCCATGGTTGTCCTCAGAGCAAATGCCGAGTTAGTGGTCGTCATGGTAGTCCCCTCTCCCGCCAAAGGCCATTAGCTCAGCTATTCCAGGAAGCCGCTGAGTCCGGCCGTACTCCTTCAACGTGCTGCGCGAAGAAACCGAACACTGTGCGGTCCTGGGCAGCCTCCCGTTACGAAGGGTGGAGGGACAAGCAATGACGACTCAGATGAATCGCAGAGGAATGCTGATGGTGATTGGTGGCCTGGCACTGGTGGGACTCGTGGCCGCGGCCCCGGGCGACGCCAGCGTGGATACCAACCGCACCACCCAGCTGACGTTCAGCAAGCCGTTCTCGCTTCCGGGCGTCACCCTGGCCGCGGGCACCTACATCTTCGAACGCGCCTCCGAGTCGGCGATCGAAGTGGTGCGGGTGTCGAGCGGGGATCGCCGCTTCGTCTACTACATGGGCTTCACGCAGCTCGTGGAGAAGCCGCGCGGTGTCACGTCGCCGATCACCTTCGGTGAGGCGCCGGCAGGGTCCGCTATCCCGGTCCGGGAGTGGTATCCCGCGGGTACGTCAACGGGTCATCGATTTGTCTATCGGTGAGCCCCGGTCCATGGTGGGCTCCCGGCTCTCTCCCAGAGCCGGGAGTACCTCCCCCCTCTATTAGTGCGCGACGGATGCGATGTGCTCGCGGAGCAGGTCGCGGCCGAAGTCGTTGGTGAAGTCGCGCCACACCGAGTGGATGTGGTTTCCGTTGTTCTGAGTGTTGTCGTACTCGATCAGGAACGTCGGCCCCTGAATCCGGTAGTAGTGCTTCTTGCCGCGCTCGGCCTCTCCGGCCCACGCGAACGCAATCTTCTCCAGCCCCGCCTTCTTCAACCGCGCCAGGCGATCGGCAGCCAGGTCGTCTGCCATGAAGCCGGCGTAGACGTCGATGACCTTCATCAGCAGCTCACGCTGCGCCGCCGTCATCGCCGACGCCTGGATGCCGACCGGCGACAGCGGCGTGATCGGGAGCTTGGTCGTCGTCAGGATCTCGTTCGGCGCCACGCCGTTGATCACGGCCTGCATCCGCTGTGACGCATCCAGCGCCATCAGCAGCGCACGCGCCGAATCTTCTTCCGCGGCCAGGATGCGAGTGCCCTTGCGCGGGCCGTCCAGCACTTCCGCCGGGTTCGATCCGAAGAACGACGGCGTGCTGGCCACCAGCGTCCCGTTGGCGACGGTAAAGTGCAGCGACACGTGGTGCCCTTCCACGCGCCAGCCCCAGGTCTGCTTCTTCGACGGCGTGCCGAACACGGAGAAGAAGTAGCGCACCGGATCGCGGCGGAACCCTTCCGCCTGCCGTCCGCCGTCGCGATCGCGCTGCTCGAGCGCGCCGAGCACCTCCTCGAGCTGCATGATCGAGGTGGCCGTCATGTAGCCGCGCTGGCTCAGGCCGGCTTTCATCAGGTTGTGCGCGAGGCCGCGCTGCGCGTCGGTCATCTCCTTCACCGTGAGCCCGTTGCGCGGAAACGTCTCGGTGGGGATGAAGTTCCAGTGCGTCAGCTCATCGCCCTCGACGGGGAACACGGCTTTCTGCCGCTGCTCGGGGGTGAGGCTGGCCAGGAAGGCCGTGGCCGCATCGGCCATCGCGCTCGACGACCGTTCGGCGGCGAGCATGGCGCCGGCGCCGGCCAGCAGGACGCAGGCAACAGAGAGGAGAAGGCGCGGATGGCGAGCGATCAGACGCATGAATCCCTCCAGGTGGAGGGGATTCTAGCGCCGGAGCACCTCTTCGAAAAAGGCCAGCGCCCGCGGGTCCTGCGACTGGCCGAGCCAGAACATCGCCTGCTTCCGAACCTCGGGATTCCGGTTGTTCTTCGCCACGTCGATGAGCCGCGGCACGGCCTCGTTCCTGGGCAGCTGGCTGAGCGCGAACACCGCCTTTCGCTTGACCTCCGTGTCGGGGTCCTTCTCGATGGCCTCGGTGATCGTCCCCGCCGCGCGGTCGCCGGCGCGCTGGCTGATCCAGAAGAGCGCGTTCGACCGCGTCTGGCGATCCGTGCCGTTCTTTGCGAGGGCGATCAGGCGGTCCACGGCCGCGCCATCCCCGTGGAGCGCGATGGCGACGATGGCGCCGCTCGCGACCTTCTGTGACGCGTCGCCGCGCGTGAACGTGGAGAGCCAGTCCAGGCTTGCCGCGGCCGGCACGTTCGCGAGCCAGTGCAGCGTCAGGCCGCCGAGGTCGAGCGCACAGTCGGGCGAGGCGATCTGAATGCGCCCCACGGCGCGGTTTTCCACCCGGTACAGCACGAACAGGTCCGAAGACCCTTCGAGCTTCACCGGTGTCGTCCGGCGCCCGTTCCGCCCGTCCCAGCACCCGTCGCCGCTTGTGCGGTCGCGCCCGCGCACGGCGTAGCCGATCCACGAGGCATCGGCGCCTTCTCGCATGATCGCGGTGAACTCACGATCGAGAGTGCCGGTCAGGCGCCGTTCGTCGAGCCGCCCCTCCACGATGGACGGTGTCTGCGCCCCCGCCGCCGAAGCCAGAGCGAGCGCCAGCAGAACCGCGGCTGCCTGAATCACCCTCATGTCGCCCCTCCCGTGCATCCTTGGACGGGGATGTGGCGAGCCCGGTTAGTGGCCGCCTTCGCGCTGCGCGCTTCGGCGCGCCAGGGCTAGAATCTCCGTCGGGGAGGTGCCCATGCGTGCAACTCGATTCGCCGCCGCGGTGCTGTTCGTGAGCGTGAGCCTCATCTGGCCGGCCGCCGCGCAGCAGCCGTCGTCGTTCTACGACCTCAAGAGCCTGAGCCTCGATGGCAAGCCGGGGAACCTCGCGCAGTACAAGGGCAAGGTGAGCCTGGTCGTGAACGTGGCCAGCAAGTGCGGCTTCACGCCGCAGTACGAAGGGCTCGAGAACCTGCAGCGCGAGATGAAAGGCAAGGGGTTCAACGTGCTCGGCTTCCCGAGCAACGACTTCGGCGGGCAGGAGCCGGGCAGCGCCCAGGAGATCGCCACGTTCTGCAGGCTGACCTACGACGTGACCTTCCCGATGTTCGAGAAGGTCGTCACCAGGAAAGGCGCCGACCAGTCGCCGGTGTATGCGTTCCTGGGCGCCTCGGGCCATTTGCCGGCGTGGAACTTCAGCAAGTACGTGGTGGACAAGCAGGGAAAGGTGGTGGCCTTCTTCCCGAGCGAAGTCACGCCCGAGGATCCGGCGCTCCGCGCCGCCATCGCCAAGGCCCTGGGTTCGTAATGGGACCCCACCGAGTGACTCGATCCGTGGCGACTGCCGTGTGCATGGTGGCCCTGGCTGCGTGCGGCGCCGCGGCTCAGGATCGACTGCCGCCCATTCCGCCCGAGCGGCAGACCGAGGCGCAGAAGAAAGCCGCCGTGGAGTTCAGGGCCGAGCGCATGCAGGACGTGTTCGGACCCTTCGTCCCGCTCAGCCGAAGCCCGCAGCTGATGATGGACGCCGCCCGCATGGGCACGTATTTGCGATTCGGCAACACGCTGCCGCGAGCGCTCAGCGAGCTCGCGATCATCCTGCAAGCCCGCCGCTGGTCGCAGGAGTACGAGTGGTACGTCCACGCGGCGGATGCGCGGACGGCCGGACTCCCCGAGTCCATCATCCAGGCGGTGGCCGAAGGGCGGCGTCCCGAGGGCATGACCGACGAGCAGGAGATCGTCTACGAGTTCGGCCGGGAGCTGAACGACGGCCACGCCGTGAGCGACCGGACCTACGCGCGCGCCGTCGGCCGCTTCGGCGAGCAGGGCGTGATGGATCTCGTCGGGGTCAACGGCTTCTACTCGCTGATTTCCATGGCTCTCAACGTCGGACGCACCCCGCTCCCCCCTGGCGTCGCGCCGGCGCTGAAGCCGCTCGTGCGGTAGGCAGCGGCGGCGGCAAGGCAGGGCGGTCTGAAGAACGCCCTCTACATTTGCCGACTCGACTGAACGTCGTTTAGAATACTGAACGGCGTTCAGTCATGACTTCAGAACCGCGGCCCAAGGGCCGGCAGGCCCGCTTGCAGGAGGCGCGCGAGATCACGCGGCGCGCCATTCTCGACGCGGCGCTCGACCTTTTCATCAGCCAGGGCTACTCACAGGTCTCGATCCGCAACATCGCGGCCCGGGTGGAGTACAGCCCCGGCGCGATCTACGGCTACTTCACCTCGAAGGACGAGATCTTCTACGCGCTCGCCGAAGAGGGGCTCCGAGACCTCGGCGCCCGCGAACTCGCCGATGCCCCAAGCGCCGATCCCATCGAGGGCGTGCGAGCGTCGGTGTGGCGCCTCTACGAGTTCAGCAAGGAGCAGCCGCAGTACTTCGCGCTCGTCTTCCTGGACCGCCACGTGCCGCGGGTAAGCAAGGAGTACGAGCGCTTTGCGTTCATCTCCGAGATGCGCAGCCGGGCGCTGGCCCGCGTCGAGCGCTGCATCGCTGAAGGCCTGTTCCCGGAGACGACGTTTGCCGAGGTGGCGCTGCGACTGCTGTGGGCACCCATCGTCGGCATCGCGGCGCTGCGGCTGTCGCACCGCATGCCCGACAGCGTGGACATCGATTCGCTGGTGCGCGACGCCATCGAGACAACGATTGCCGGCATTCGCGCGGGAGCCCCGCGCCATGCGCGGCCGGTAGAGGCCGCGGCACCTGCGGCGCGCACAGCATGAGGCCGGTCTGAAGACCGGCAGCCACGTCCCAAGGAGTTCTCGTTTCATGGTTCGAGTTCCATCCGTCGTCCCCTTGCTGGTGAGCGCCGCGATCGCCGCCGGGTGCGGCAGCGCCAAGGGCGCCTCGTCGCCGGCCGCCAAGCCGGCCAATCCCGCCGCCGTGCCGGTGTCGGTCGTGGCCGTGGCGGAGCAGCCGATCACGCGCTTCATCCGCGTCACCGGCACGCTCGCCGCCGAGGAACAGGCCGACGTGGCGGCGGAAACGCAGGGGCGCGTGGTCGCGACGCCGGTCGAACGCGGCACGCGCGTCACAGAGGGTGCGGATCTGATTCGTATCGCGCCGGCCGAGGCCTCGGCGCAGGCAGCGGAGGCCGAGGCCAACGCGGCGCAGATCGAGAGCCGCCTGGCGCTCGGCGAGGGCGGCACTTTCGACATCGATCGCGTGCCCGAGGTGGCCAACGCCCGCGCCAACCTGACGCTGGCACAGGGCGACTTCGATCGCGCCAAGATGCTGTTCGACAAGAAACTGCTGTCGCAGGCCGACTACGACAAGACCAGCGCGCAGCTGGAGGTCTCCCGCCGCCAGCACGACATCGCGCGCAACTCGGCCACGCAGCAGTACCAGTCGCTGCAGGCGGCACGGGCGCGCGTGAGCCTGGCGCGCAAGGCGCTGGCCGACACCGTGGTGCGCTCGCCGTTTGCCGGGGTGGTCGGCGAACGGCTGGTCTCGGTGGGCGACTACGTCACCCGCGGCACCAAAGTCGCGTCGGTGATGCGGACCAACCCGCTGCGGCTGCAGCTCACGGTGCCGCAGCAGTTCAGCATCGAGGTCGGTATGGGCCGGGCCGTCTCGCTCGAAGTGGACACCGCGCCGGGAAAGACCTACACGGGGCAGGTGCGCTACGTGTCGCCGGCGCTGCAGACGGATTCACGCACGCTGATCGTCGAGGCCGTCGTCGCCAATCCCGATGGCACTCTCAGGCCGGGCACGTTTGCCACCGCGCAGATCGAGCAGGCCGGCAGCACGCCCGGCATCCTGGTGCCGGCGGCGGCCGTGCGCACGGTCTCGGGCACGTCGCGCGTGTTCGTCGTGGCGGGCGGCCGCGCCGAGGAGCGCCTCGTCACCACCGGGCAAGTCCTCGGCGATCGCGTCGAGATCGCCAGTGGCTTGAAGGCCGGCGAACAGGTGGCCACGACCAACCTCACCCAGTTGGTCGACGGCGTGGCCGTGACGCCTACGGACGAGACGCGTAGCCGTGGGTCTTCAGACCCGCCCAAAGGTTCATAGGTGCTCCATGCAATGGCTCGCTGAGCTCTGCGTCCGCCGTCCGGTCTTCGCATCGGTCCTGATCCTCTCGCTGGTCGTCGTCGGCGCGTTCGCCTTCGGCCAGCTCGGAGTCGATCGCCTGCCGACGGTGGACTTCCCGACGGTCACCGTGACCACGCGTCTGCCGGGCGCCGCGCCCGAGCAGGTGGAGAGCGAGGTCACCGACAAGGTCGAGGAAGCCGTCAACACCATCAGCGGCATCGACCAGCTCAGCTCGAACTCGGCGGAGGGCATCTCGCAGGTCGTCGTCACCTTCCGGCTCGAGAAGAACGCCGACGTGGCGGCACAGGAAGTGCGCGACCGCATCAACCGCATCCTGCCGCTGCTGCCGCGCACCATCACGCAGCCGACCATCGAGAAGCAGGATCCCGACGCCCAGCCGGTGCTCACGATGGCGGTGAGCGCCAGGAAGCCGATCCGCGACGTCACCGAGTATGCCGACAAGGTGCTGCGCCGCCGGCTCGAGAGTGCCGACGGCGTCGGCCAGGTGCTGGTGATCGGCGGCCGCAAGCGGCAGGTCAACATCTGGGTGAACGCCGACCAGCTCCGCGCCTACAACCTGACCGTCAACGACGTGTCGCGGGCGCTGCAGGCGCAGAACGCCGACATTCCGGGCGGCCGCATCGACCAGGGGTCGCAGTCGGTCACCATGCGCACGCGCGGGCGGGTGGAGCGCCCCGAAGAGTTCGGCGAGCTGGTGCTCCGTCAGGTGGACGGCCATCCGGTGAAGGTGGGCGACGTGGCGCGCATTGACGACGGCGTCGCCGAGGCCACGACGCTCGCCAACATCAACGGCGACGCGACGGTGCTGCTGCAGATCCGCAAGCAGTCGGGGACCAACACCGTGGAGGTCGTCGGCAACGTCAAAGACCGGCTCGAGGACGTGCAGAAGGCGATGCCGCCCGGCTACACGCTGCGCATCGTGCGCAACCAGGCGGATTTCATCGAGGCCTCGATCAAGAGCGTCGAGGAACATCTGGTGGTGGGCTCGCTGCTCGCCGCCATCGTCGTGCTCTTCTTCCTCGGCAACTTCCGGTCGACCATCATCGCGGCCATCTCGATCCCCACGTCGATCATCGCCACCTTCGCGCTGGTCTGGTACATGGGCTTCACGCTCAACATGCTGACGATGCTGGCGCTCACGCTGTCGGTCGGCATCGTCATCGACGACGCGATCGTCGTGCTCGAGAACATCTACCGCTTCATCGAGGAGAAGGGGATGTCGCCGATGCAGGCGGCGGTGGAGGGCACGCGCGAGATCGGCCTCGCCGTGCTGGCCACGACCCTCTCGCTCGTCGCCATCTTCGCGCCCGTCGGCTTCATGTCCGGCATGGTGGGCCGCTTCATGAGGAGTTTTGGCCTCACCATGGCGTTCGCGGTCATGGTGTCGCTGCTGGTCAGTTTCACGCTCGTGCCGACCATGTGCGCGCGCTGGCTCAAGGTGAAGCCGCGAACCGAGGACGACGAGCACCACGTCCACGATTCCAAGCACTCCGTCGTCTTCGGACCGATCGACCGCGTCTACACGCGGATGCTCGAGTGGTCGATGGCGCACCGGGGGCTCATCGCGGGTTTCGCCGTGCTCGTGCTGCTGTCGAGCGTGCCGATCTTCCGCATCGTGAACGTCAACTTCACGCCGCAGGACGATCAGTCGGAGTTCGACGTCAGCCTGCGCGCGCCCGAGGGCACCAGCCTCGAGGCGACCGAGGTGATCGCCAATCGCGTGGCCGCCGCCATCCGCCGGATTCCCGAGGTGAGCTACACGATGGTCACGGTGGCGGGCGATTCGGCCGGCACGCTGAACACCGCCGGCATCTACGTGCGGCTGGCGGAGCTTGGCGAACGCGACCGCGACCAGTTCGCGATCATGGACGAGGTGCGCAACGAGCTCCTCCCGCCCGTCGCCAAGACGGGTGTGCGGGCGACGCTGCAGGCGCCGGGCATTGCCGGGGGCGGCGGCGGTGGCGGGCAGGCGCAGGGCGACGTGATGTTCGTGATGCAGGGTCCGCGGCTCGACGAGCTGCAGCGCGCGAGCAACCAGCTGGCGCAGCAGGCGCGCCAGATTCCCGGGCTGGTGGACGTGGACACGTCGCTGCGCACGGGCAAGCCGGAAGTGTCCGTGCGTCTCGACCGGCCCAAGGCCGCCGACCTCGGCGTGCAGCTGTCGGATGCCGCGGATGCGCTGCGGCTGCTCGTCGGCGGCGATCAGGTGACGACCTACAACGAGGCCGGAGAGCAGTACGAAGTGCACCTGCGCGCCGAGGGGCAGAACCGCGACTCGGAGGCTGCGATCGGCCGCCTCACGGTGCCGTCAGCGCGGCTGGGCAGCGTGCCGCTCGAGAACATCGCCGGCTTCGCCCGCGGCGAGGCGGCGGCGGACATCCGCCGCCTGAACCGCCAGCGGCAGGTGACGGTGGCGGCCAACATGCTGCCGGGGACGTCGCAGAGCACGGCGCAGGCGCGCATGTCCGAGGAGGCGGCCAAGCTGGGGCTCGGCTCGGAATACCAGATGGGGTATACGGGGCGGTCGCGAGAGCTCAATCGCACCGCGAGCGCGTTCCTGCAGGCGCTCGCGCTCTCGCTCATCTTCATGTATCTGGTGCTCGCGGCGCAGTTCGAGTCGTGGCTCCACCCGGTGACGATCCTGCTGTCGCTGCCGCTGACGCTGCCGTTCGCGCTCATCTCCATCGTGCTCTTCGGCCAGTCGCTGAACATCTTCTCGGCCCTCGGCATGCTGGTGCTCTTCGGCGTGGTGAAAAAGAACTCGATCCTGCAGATCGACCATGCGAACCAGCTCCGCGAGGCGGGTCTCGACGCGCGCGCGGCCATCATCCAGGCGTGCCGGAACCGGCTGCGGCCGATTCTGATGACGACGCTGGCGTTCGTGGCCGGCATGATCCCGCTCGTGGTCACGAGCGGCGTGGGATCGGCTACCAACCACGCGATCGGCTACGTGGTCATCGGCGGGCAGACCCTGGTGCTGGCGCTCACCCTGGTGGTGACGCCGGTCACCTACTCGCTCTTCGAGGACGCCCGCGAGCGCCGGCTGTTCGTTCGCGGCTGGGGCTGGATGCGTTCGAAGCTTCCCCTCCAGAATCCCGTTACTCCAGCGTAGTAATCTCGCGGCGCAGCCGTGGCCTTCGACCTCGTCGCCTACCTTGCACGCATCCACTTCGTTCGTGGGCCCGGGTCTTTAGACCCGGGCGACCACCGCATCGACGCCATTGCCGCGCTCATGGCCGCGCACATGGCGGCCATCCCGTTCGAGAACCTCGACGTGCTGCTCGGCCGCGGCGTCCGTGTCGATCTCGAGAGCGTCTTCGGCAAGCTCGTGACCGCCCGGCGCGGCGGCTACTGCTTCGAGCACGGCACGCTGTTTCAGGCGGCGTTGCGCGCGCTCGGCGTCGAGGCCACGGCGCACGCGGCGCGCGTGCTGCTGGTGGCGCCGAAGTCCGAAGCGCCGCGTACCCACATGTTCCTCACCATCGTGGACGGCGGCACCACCTGGGTGCTCGACCCCGGGTTCGGTGGCCCGGGACCGATCGTGCCCGTACCGCTCGTCGAAGGGCACGAGGCACGCCACGACCATGACGTCCACCGGCTGGTCCGCCGCGACGGCGAATGGGTGCTCGAAGGATTGATCAAGGGGGTCATGACGCCGCTGTGGACGTCATCGCTCGAGCCGCAGTTCCCGGTGGACTTCGCGCTCGCCAACCACTACGTGTCCACGTTTCCCGAGTCGCCGTTCGCCACCCGGCTCATGATTCGCGCGTTGACGCCGCACGGCCGTGTGTCGGCCATGAACCGTGAGGTCACCGTGAAGCATGGCACCGTGAGCGAGACCCACCAGCTCGCCGACCGCGCCGCGCTGCGGAGGCTGGTGGCCGATCATTTCGGGTTCGACCTGCCGGACATCGATCACGTGCGCGTGCCTTCCGTGCCCGAGTGGGCCTAGCGTGTCCGCCACACCGGCCGTTCATTTCCTGCGCAAGCACGGGGTCGCCTTCACCGAGCACCCCTATCGCTACGAGGAGCATGGCGGGACGCGCGTGTCGTCGCGCGAGCTCGGCGTGGACGAGCACGCGGTGGTCAAGACGCTGGTGATGCAGGACGAGGGAAAGCAGCCGCTGCTGGTGCTGATGCACGGCGATCGCGAGGTGTCGACCAAGCAGCTCGCGCGGCAGATCGATCGCAAGGCGGTAGAGCCCTGCGACCCCACCGTGGCGCAGAAGCACACGGGCTACACTGTCGGCGGCACGTCGCCGTTCGGAACCCGCAAGCCGCTGCCGGTCTACGTCGAGCGCACGGTGCTCGAGCTCCCTCGCGTCTACGTCAACGGCGGCCGTCGCGGACTGCTCGTGTCGGTCGCGCCGGCTGAATTCGTTCGCGTGCTCCAGGCGGTGCCCGTCGAGGTGGCGCTCTGAGCGGCCGGCACACCGCGTAACCCTTACATCCCGGCTCTCTGGCCGGCACGCTCGACCGTTGTCGCGGCTGAGCGCCGATCTCGTTGACCCCGCGGCGCGTGCGGCGCGCGGCACACTCCCTGCAATTCTCTGCCCTGACCGGTGGTTCCTGAACGGAGGGAGAGCAATGAAGAGATTCATGTCAACCTGCGCGCTCGCGGCAGCGCTTGCCGTCGGCGCCCACGCGCAGGACAGCAAGACGACGACGCGCACGCAGGTGAAGGCCGACGACGCGAAGGCCATCACGGCGACCGGCTGTCTCGTGTCCGGCTACGCGCCTGGCTCGTTTGCGCTGCGCGGCGCCATCACGGCGCGCGGCGAAGAGGTGACGACCAGAACCCGGACGAAGAACGACGTCGATGGTGACGAGGCGCGCACGCGTACTGATACGCGGACGAAGGCCGAAGGCGATCACGATCGCGTCGGCACCGGCACCGTCGTGCTCTACGACCTGAGCCCGCGGGCCGGCGTCGATCTGGCGACGCATGTCGGCCAGCAGGTGCAGGTGACGGCGATCCTGCTTGACCGGGGCAAGGGCGACGCCGATGTGAAGGTGAAGGAAGAAACGCGCGTCGACCGCGAGCACGGGTCCGACGGCAAGGCGAAGAGCGAGTCCAAGATTACGGTCGATCGCGGCGACGGGCCGCGCCTCAACGTCATCTCCGTGAAGTCGCTCGGCCAGAGCTGCACGTAGCAACCCTGACGCTGCAGGAGACCGAGCGCGGTGGCGGCCTGGAGTCACTCCCGGGCCGCCATCGTTGTGTACCCCCAACGATGTAACCCGATCGAAATGTGAACCGCTTGGCAGGTGGACCCGTCTTAGGGATCAACCGAGCCGATGGACTAAGGGCGAAGTAGGGCGGGACGGCGCCGCGCGGCAACGCGTCGTCGTCCCTGGTCGCAACCCGCAAGCAGACTGCGGACTGGATTCCCCCCAGTATAGGGGATGGCCAGCCTCGCATCAGGAGGCTGGCCATGTGGACCGCCGAGACGGTACTGGTGTGCGCGTTGACGCTGCTGGGCCGCAGCGAAAGCTCGTTTCCCCCGATTCACTTCCTGCACGTCGTGCCCGCCGATGTCTCGGCCGAAGCCGAGGCGTTCACCCGGATCAACGATCGCCGCATCTACCTCGTCACGTCGAGCCAACTCTTCCAGCAGCTGCAGAGGGACGCCAACCGCTGTGGCGACCTGACCTCGGTGCGCAAACTCGCCAGCGTGCTCGTGCACGAAGAAGCGCACGTCGTGCGGGGGGCGAGCGAGCGCGACGCGTATGCGGCGCAGCTCACCACGTTAGCATGGCTGGGCGCCGGGCCCGGCACCCCGCTCTATGCGGAAGTGGGACGGTCGATGCGTCGCACGTTGGCGCGCGGCCGCCCCGAGCCGGTCCGGATGGTGGCTGTCCGGTAGCCCGCCCGAAGGGCGGGCAATTAGATACTGCGCCGAGCGAGTCGAAGACTCGCTCGGAGTAAGCTTCTGGCGCTATGGAGGCGCCCATGAAGCTGGCCGGTCCGCTCTGTCTCGTCGTGTTTGCCGCCGTGCTGACCGTGCCGCTGCCCGCGCAACAGCCGCCGCCCGCGGCGGCCGCGGCGGCGGGGCCCGGGTTCACGCTCACCGTCGGCGCCTGGCCCGATGGCGACGACATCCCGTTGAAGTACACGCAGGCCGTGCCGATGCCGGTGTCCCCTGCGATGACGTGGAGCAACGTCCCGGCCGGCACGCGTAGCTTCGTGCTGCACTTCCACGACCCGGACGTGTCGATCAACAAGACGTCGAACGATCAGGTGCACTGGCTGGTCTGGGGCATTCCCGGCGCCGCCACCGGCTTTGCCGAGAACATGCCCCAGGGCGCCCAGCTGCCCGACGGCAGCCGGCAGATCAGCGCCTCGGGGCAGATCTACCGCGGGCCGGGTGCCCGGGCCGCCGGACCGAAGCATCACTACACGTTCGAGATCTACGCGCTCGACACGACGGTCGACGTTCCGCACGGCGCCAACGAGCAGGAGACGCGCACGGCGGTGTTTGCCGCCATGCAGGGGCACATCCTCGGCAAGGCGGTCTACGCCGGGCTCTTCAAGCGCCCCCAATAGGCGGAGAGGGTCGAGTGAGGGGAGCAAACGGAGTAGGGCGACGCGACGTCATCCGGCACGGCGCTCTCGCCGCCGGCGCGTTGATGTGGTCGCCCGTGCCCCTCCGCGCCGCCGAGGTGAGCGCCGTCATGACGGCGCTCAGCGAGTACATGGCGGCCGCGAAGGATCGCGCGCTGCCGGGCCCAATCGTCGAGCACACGGTCCACCACGTGCTCGACACCGTCGCCGCGATGATCTCCGGCGCGGAACTGCCGCCGGGGCGCGCCGCGCTGACGCTGGCGCGGGCCGAGGCGGGGCGGCCGGTGGCCACCGTCGTCGCCTCGAGCACCGTGACGGGTGCCGTGGATGCCGCGCTCGTCAACGGCGTGCTCGCGCATTCGGACGAAACCGACGATTCGCACAGCGCCTCGCAGTCGCACCCTGGTGCGTCGGTGGTGCCCGCGGCGCTGGCGATGGGCGAGACGGCCGGCATCAGCGGCCGGCACTATCTGCGCGCCGTCGCCCTCGGCTACGACGTCGGCACGCGCATGACGATGGCGCTTGGCGGTTCGGCGTTCCGCGACTCGACGCGCCGCAGCACCCATGCCTATGCCGGCACGTTCGGATCCGCGGCGGCGGCCGGCTGCGCGGCGGGATTCGATGCCCAGCGCATGCGCTGGCTGCTCGACTACGCCTCGCAGCAGGCGGGCGGCTACGCCATCTGGGGCCGCGACACCGATCACATCGAGAAGGGCTTCGTCTTCGGCGGCATGCCGGCGCGCAACGGCGTCACCGCGGCGCTGCTCGTCCGCGCCGGCTGGAACGGCGTGGACGACGTGTTCTCGGGCGACGACGACTTCTTCCGGGTGAACGCGCCGTCAGCCGATCGCGCGGTGCTGACCGCTCGTCTCGGCGAGCGCTTCGAGATCGCCAACACCGACATCAAGAAGTGGACGGTCGGAACGCCGATTCAGGCGCCGCTCGACGCGCTCGAGAACATCCGGAAGCGCCGGCCGTTCGCGGCCGCTGACGTGAAGGCGGTGGCGGTGCACCTCGCGCCTTCGGTCGGCTCGGTGGTCGACAACCGCGACATGCCCGACATCTGCCTGCAGCACATGATGGCGGTGATGCTCGTGGACGGCACGGCGTCGTTTGCCGCCGCGCACGACAAACCGAGGATGCAGCACCCCGCCGTACTCGAGCAGCGGAAGAAGGTGCGCTACGTGCCGGACGAGGCGCTGTCGGCGCGGCTGCCCGTGCGCGCGGCGGTCGTCGAAGTGACGCTGGCCGACGGCACGCAGCTGAGCGATCGCGTGGAAGCCGTGCGCGGGACGCCGCGCAACCCGATGTCGCGCGCCGAGATCGTGGACAAGGCGCGCGATCTGATCGCCCCGGTGCTCGGGCCGGCCCGCGCCACCGCGCTCATCGATGCGCTGCTCGCGCTCGACACGCTCGGCGATCTGAAGTCGCTGCGGCCCCTGTTGCAACGTACGTAGGGGGCCGCTTCAGGCGGCCCGTCGCTACGGCAGGAAGTGCTCCATCATCCAGATCTCGTTGAGCGGGGTGCCGGTGGTGAAGGCGATTGCCTTGCCAGTGGGGCTCACCGCCACCGGATTGATCTGGGTCGCTCCGTTGATGGCGCCCAGGCGCTCGGGCTCGCCGCCGGTGATCGCCATGCGCCAGAGCTCGTGCGGCGGCGGCGCGTTGGTGCGTAGCGTCGTGTAGAGAATCGAGGCGCCATCGGGCGACCATCCCTGCACCGTCAGCATCTCCGGCGGGGTGCGTCGTGCGAGCTCCACCTCGCCTCCGGCGGACACGACCTCCAGCACGGTGCCGCCCCCGCGCAGAAACGCCGACAGCGCGATGTGCTGGCCGTCCGGCGACACCTCGAAGCGGTGCACGCGGTTGATGCGCGCGCCCGGTGAGTAGCGATACACCGGCACGTCGGCGCTGCCGTCGAGCGGGTGGCGAACCAGGCCGACGCCTTCACGTTCGAACACGACGCTGGTGCCGTTGATATCCCAGCGCGTGGGACCGTACGACGAGGTGTCTTTGGCGGGGTGGGGATTGAATGCGTGGAGCAGCGCGCCGCTGGCGGCGTCGACGATGCGGGAGGCGATGAGCAGCCGACGCCCCTCGGGCGACCATCGGGCTGGCGAGTTGCCGACTTCGAACGGCGGATTCAGTTCACGCTCGTCGCCAGACACCAGATCCTTGACGACGACCGTCCGCACCGGCGTCCCGCCGAGCGCATCGCGAACGGAGATATAGGACAGCCGGCGGCCGTCAGGTGCGTAGGCGGGGCCGATGTTCGAGGCCGTGAATCGCCCGGCCACGCGCGCCGGCGATCCCAGCGCGTGCGTCTGTGAATCGAGCACGGCCCGATTCACTTCGAATGCGCCGGCCGTGAGTCGATAGTAGAAGCCGCCGTCATCCGTGAGCCCGAGCGAGCTGACGCGCCCCAGGTTGCGCACGGCGAGCGACGGCTCTCCGGTGGTGACGCCGTCTTCCACCGGCACCACCCATCCGTCGGCCGAGCCCGATCGGTCGCTGATGAAGAAAAGGTGACGTCCATCCGGCGTCCAGAGCGGGAAGCGATCGTTCGCCGACGCCGCCGTCGCGATCTGGCGATCCTCGCGGCCGCCACGATCCACGATGTGGAGCGTGCGGGCGGCACGGTCTGCCGCCATCGGAAGGTCGTAGGCGATGAAGCGTCCATCGCCCGAGAGGCTCAAGCCGAGTGGCGTGCCGGTGTCGATTTCGCGCACCGTCTCGACGCCGCCCGACGCCACGTCGATCACCGCGATGCGCCCACGTCCGTCGAGGCTTTTCGTCCACGCCAGCAGCGCGGAGCCGTCGCGGCTCCACTCGACGGGCAGCACTTGATCGAGGGTGTCGTCCCGCACCAGCGTTCGCACGTGCCGGGTGCGGCGATCGACGACGCGCAGCTCATACGCGCCCCGGTCCGTCCACCACTGGTAGGCAACCTGGCTCCCGTCGGGCGCGGTGACACAGAACTCGGCGAACTGCTCGCCCTCCGCCATCACCAGCGTCTCCACCGTGCCGGTGCGCATATCGAATGCGACGAGGCCTTCGCCGCCGAGATACGCGAACGTGTGCCCGTCGCGCGACAGGCCGCCGCCCACGAGCTGGGCGTCCGGCAGCGAGAGCCGCCGCGTCGAGGGCGTGTTCGCGCCGGCCACCGCAGCGGCGGCGCCGGGTCCTTTGCCGCTCGAGAACGGAAGCGACACGATGCCGGCCGAAACGGCGGCGATGAGGCTCGCAACACCGGCAGCCGTCACGAGCGCCGCGATTTTCCACGCCCGCGTGATGCGCGGCGCGGGAAGCTCCAAGGCGGACGCCATGTCTTCGGCGGACGCGAACCGCTGGTCCGGATCGAGGGCGAGGGCGCGATCGATCGCGCTCGTGAGCGAGCGCGGCGCATCGGGTCGTGCCAGGCCGACGGATGGGATTGGAGTGCCGCGCCGGTGTGCGTCGCGGACGTCGCGCAGCGTGCGTCCTGGAATGGGGTAGGCGCCGGTCAGCAGATAGTGGAGCAGGACGCCGGTGCTGTAGAGATCGCTGCGCGGCGTGGCCGCGCGTCCGTCGAAGATCTCGGGCGCCAGGTAGAGCGGCGTGCCCGCCACGTCGCCGGCATCGCCGGCCAGCGCGCGTCCGGCGCCGAAATCCATCAGCACGAGCCGCCCGCCCGGCTCCACCATGACGTTGTGGGCTTTCACGTCGCGGTGGATCAAACCAGCGGCGTGCACCGCCGCGAGGGCGTGGCACAGCTGCCGCCCGATCGCGGCCACGCGCACGGGGTCGAACCGGCCGCCGGCCTTGACCTGATGGTCGAGCGTCTCGCCGTGCACGAATTCCATCCACAGCCCGACGTAGTCGTCGATCCGGTCGGCGCCGAAGATCGTGACGACGTTGCCGTGCCGCACTTTGGCCAGCAGCTTGCCCTCGCCGAGCGCGGCCACCGCGTCGGCGTCGGCCGGCAGAAGCTTCAGTGCCACTTCGCGATCGAGGTTTGGATCCCACGCGCGGTAGACGGTGCCGAACCCGCCGTGTCCCACCGGTTCGAGCACCCGCAGCGTGCCCCACGTGTCGAGGCCCTCCAGCGGGCGTGGAGGCGCGGCCACGGGCAGCACCGGCTCGCGCCGCCGCAGCGATCCGATGGCGGCGACGGCCTTCAGTTCGGCAAAGACGGCGCGCTGCGACTCGGACGCGCTCGATTCGAGCGACGGCCAATCCGGCTCGGTGCCGTCGAGGATTGCGCCTGCGATGTTCAGCAGCAGGGGGTCGTCAGCGGCCATGCCTCATTTCTTCGACCAGCTTCGCGAGCGCTCGTTGCGCGCCCTTGCGGGCCGCCTCGGCCGAGGGCTTCCCCAGATACTCGGCCAGCTCCTCGTAGGTGAGCCCCAGCTCCATCCGGCCGATGATGGCGTCGCGATCCGACGGCGACAGCGTCATCAGCCCCTCCTGGTAGCGGTCCATCGCCTCTTGCGCGATCGCCACTTCGAGGGGCGACGGCGCATCGGCAATCACCTGCGAGTCCAGTTCGACGGCCCCCGGCCGCCGGCGATGCCGGCGCAGCTCGTCTCGCACCCGGTTCATCACCGCCTGCCGGAGATACGCCTGCAGCGCGTCCTCGGTCCGCGGATCGAAGGTCTCCAATCGCTTCAACGTCTGAAGGAGGACATCCTGGACAAGGTCGCCGGTGTCGGCCACGTCGCGTGCCCATTGCGGCAGCCGGTTGTGCGCCCAGCGCCGCAGGGGAGGCGAGTAGCGCTGGAAGAGCGATTCGATGGCGGTCTGGTCGCCGGCGCGGATGCGCCCGAGGAGCTGTACCGTCGTTTCGGCGTCGTCCATGGCCGCCAATCATAGTGCCCGCGCCCCATGCGCCAGCGGGCCGTGTCCGGTTTTTTCCGCGCCCGACGTTGCAGCTGAATGAGGGGAGAACGTCATGGAGAAACTGCGTGGAGTGGCCTGCCT
>Ga0068869_100000738_pt1 | contig 18588 bp, 33 predicted proteins | sample KBSMisM52_FD_64676 | JGI IMG/M metagenome (GOLD analysis project Ga0068869, IMG submission 64676) | Miscanthus rhizosphere microbial communities from Kellogg Biological Station, Michigan, USA - KBS Miscanthus M5-2 | ecosystem: Host-associated > Plants > Roots > Rhizosphere > Soil ... | reverse complement strand
CGACGATAAGATCGGTGCAGCCGAGATCCAGCGTGCCGCCATTCAGGCTGACGACCGAGTTGGCTGGAACGATGAAATCGGCCGCTGCGGGGACCGACTGCAGCCATAGCAAGGTTGCCGCGACGCGAATTCCGTAACCGCTGAAAATCCGCGCGACTCGCCTCGTTGTTTCGATCCCACTCTCCCCATCCACCTCTGTCCGGAACCCCAGTGGGTATCGCGCAGTTATGTGAGCACCACGTTAGTGACATGCTCATGCGCTGTCAATTGATTAGGTACCGGTCAGGCCCCTTTCGCGATCTATTGACGTATTTTGGGCATATTGCGGTGCGGGGGCGGTGGGTTCAGGCCCCACACTTGAAACCTTCAAATTTCACCGCGAAGAATTTCTCGGCCTGACATAGGAGGTACCCGTCGGCGACGACACCCGCGTAGAGCACCGGGGCCGCGCCGGGTCGATAGAAGATGTATCCCCAATGCGTCACGACATCTTCCCGCCGCACTGGTCTCGTTGCAGGCTGCTCGAAACTTACTTTCGCTGCTGAGGAATAGACCACCGCAATTTCCGGATGCTGCTTCAAAGCGGCAGCCATTCGCGTGGCATTGGCCTCGAAGTCTGCCGCAAACTTGGCGAATTGACTGTCACTGTTGTGCTTTGCGATCTCGCCAGGCGGGTCGTGCAAGATCACAATTGTGGGCGCGGCAAGCGTCAAGTCGTTCGATTGTGCAATTGCGCCTGAGCAACTCAGGAGCATGAGGATGAATGCAGCGAGATGTAATTTCATGTCGTCCTAACGAACAAGCGCGCGAAGCTCGAGGTCCGCCGGAGACGGGTCCGGCAGACAGACCTGTGAGGGAATCGCGTTTACTTCGGGATGTCGACGTCCCCGATGAGCGGTAGCCGAATCTTTCCGCGAGATGCCGCGCGCGCGAGACCGCCCGCAAGCAACGCACCGGCGATCGGTGCGACCCAGAAGAGCCAAAGCTGCTGGAGCGCCCAGCCCCCCACGAAGATCGCCGGCCCGGTGCTGCGCGCCGGGTTCACGGACGTGTTCGTCACCGGGATGCTGACGAGGTGAATGAGCGTAAGGCACAGGCCGATCGTGAGTCCCGCGAAGTCGCCCGGTGCCCGGCCGTGAGTCGCGCCCAGGATGACAATCAGAAACATGAATGTCATCACCACCTCGCAGACAAGCGCGGAACGGAGGTCGTACTTGCCTGGCGAGTGCTCGCCGTAGCCGTTCGAGGCGAAGCCGGCCTGCAGATCGAAGCCAGCCTTTCCGCTCGCGATCAGATAGAGCACGCCGGCGGCGAGGACCGCACCCACGACCTGCGCGACGACGTAGGGCAGCACCCGCGACGTGGGAAAACGTCCGGCGGCCCAAAGCCCGATCGATACCGCAGGATTGAAGTGACCACCAGACATCGGGCCGAATGCGTAGGCTCCGGTCAGCACTGTGAGACCGAACGCAAGCGAAACGCCGACGAAACCTATTCCCGATTCGGGAAACGATGCGGCTAGTACCGCACTTCCGCAACCGCCAAGAACAAGCCAGAAAGTACCGAGAAGTTCCGCTGCGAGTGGTGCCATGGTTCACTCTCCCTAGGTCGGGACGCAGGATGTGCTCGCGAGGCACGTTGGGCCACGGCGTGTTGTACCTCGCCGCCCCCATTAATAGCACTGCTTTCGCGTGGCGACAAATGGACGATGTTCAAGACGCCTACTGCGATGTAGTCGGCGAGCGGTGTGCTCCCGACGGGGCGTTCGTATTGACCGCGATCAGGTCCCAACATGGCCGATGCCGCGCGCCATGAGCGTTGCGCACGAGACGAGCACGACGAGGCCAGCCAACTCCCAATGAATGACGGCCCGAATGGCGCGCAATCTGGCAGGCTCGACAACTGGAACTGCGCCTTGCCTGAGCGACGGGCGCCAGGAAAGAATTGTCTCGTGGGATAGATCGACAGCAGCCCGATGATCGCGAACAGCGACAGTTTTGCAATGAAGGGAACGCTATGAAAGTAGTACGCGGCGCCCTTCTCGAAGAAGAATACGCGTAGGAAGCCAACTCCGAGGATCACGCCTGCGGCCGCACCGATTGCCGCGTCCGTCAACAGAATGGTTCGCGCATTTCTGACCGTCAGCTCGCTTCTGATCAGGACGAATTCAATCGCCAGCGCAGCCACCAGGGCGAATGCCGCGACATGGTGCAGGAATGCAAAGACGGCGGACATAGGCCGTAGGATCTAAGTCTCAAGCCAACCGGCGGGCCGCGCCGATGCTGACCAACGAGCGGTCGCGCGATGGCCCGTCCGGTCGAGCAGACGTGGTCATCGACCGGCCAGGCTCGCCACCCATCCCCTCGTGGCGTGACATGTTTCCATGGTCCGTTTGTAGCCGTCGCGTCCGCTGGTGCGGGCCACATAGGCAAGCTCTGCCTCACCGAGAGGGAATCCCACGTTTCTTTGCGCCAACTGCAGAGCGTAAGTTACCGAAATGTCGGCTGCCGTGAATCCATCGCCCGCAAGATAGGGCGAGCGCGCGAGCTGTCGCGTCACCAACCCCAGTCGGGTCTCGAACACGTCCAGCGCCTGGCGAGCACTCCAGTTATTCCGTTCGGCTTCGGGCGCCAGATTGCGGGCGCCGCTGACGAAGTAGATGGACGCCGCGAGACCGGCTTCGCCCAAGTGCAGGAACTGTTGGTACGCGGGGAACGACGGATCGTGCGGGTCGGGCGCAAGCGGCGTCGGTCCGTAACGAGCCATGAGGTATTCCATGATCGCAATCGACTCGACCATCGTGACGTCGCCATCCTGGATTGCCGGAATGAACCCGGCGGGGTTGATCGCAAGGAACTCCGGGTCGTTCTCGACGCCGGCCAGCAGGTCCACGTCCCTCAACCGGTAGGCGAGTCCCATTTCCTCGAGCAGCCAGACGACCCGGAACCCTCTCCCTTCGCCGAAAACGGTGATCATGTCCGCGATGTCCTTGTGCGCAATGCCGTCATTTCTTGCCGGTGTTGACCGCCAGCTGAGCGTCGAAGGCTCGCTTGTAGGCAGGTCGCGCTTCGCCGCGGGCGAGATACGCGGCCAGGTTTGGAAATTCGTCCAGAATGCCCGAGGATTTCGACCTGAGCAGCACCGACACCATCAAAAGATCGCCCGCGCTGAACGCACCGTCGAGCCAGTCGGCATCGCCCAAGCGAACGGAGAGTTGGCTTAGCCTGCTGCGAACGCGAGCTTCCACCAGAGGCAGGCGCTGCGCATGCCAGGGCTTGTCGCTTTCAAAAAACCTCGCGATTCCAAGTTCAAGGATCGGAGGTTCCACCGTGTTGAGCGCGGCAAACATCCACGTGATCGCGCGCGCCCGAGCATTGGCATCGTCCGGCAGCAAGCCGGCATGGCGCTCGGCGATGTGAAACACGATCGCCCCTGTCTCGAACAGCGCGAGATCGCCTTCCTCATAGGTCGGAATTTGTCCGAAAGGATGAAGCGCGAGATGCGCGCGTTCCTTCATCCCCCGAAACGAGACAAGGCGAACCTTGTAGGGTTGGCCCACTTCCTCGAGCGCCCAGCGAACGCGCGTATCACGCGCCAATCCCTTGCCGCCATCGGGTGAGCGTTCGAAGGCGGTAATGGTGATGGTCATCGAGTTGCTCCTCGAGGCACTAGGCGCGAGCGAGTGCGATGGCATCTTCTGGACAGGCCTCGACGCACAGCCCACAAGCTTCGCAGGCTCCTGCATTGACCAGAATCGCCTGCTGCCATCGGTGAGCAAATCCTTTGATCATTCCTTTGACGCTTAGATTCGATCGCATTTCCTTGGGCAGGGATCCAACCTTAAACACTCCTACCGGACAGACTCTCACGCACTCTGCTTTGCCTTCACATCGGTTGCGGTCAATTACCGGAACAAAAGTGCCCGCTTCCTGCTTGCATTCGGGAGGATTTGCCAAGAGACGGGCTCGCTCAGCGCTCGGCGGCGAAAATGTGCGCCTGGATCTTGCCGTCGACGGGGCCGGGGCCGAACTGATGCGCGATTGCCGCGGCGGCATGGTCGGTTGCTTCACTGAGTCGTGACTTGTCGCGCGCCTCGATTTCGTTGCGCAATGGCGTCCCCTGGCAGTACGCAACCGCGGGTATGCGCGGAGTAGCTGCCGTACTCCGCACCGCAACTGTATGGACGCCTGGTGGCGACGCGAAGCCACCGTCCTTGAGATCCCGCTCGACAATGGCGCGGTCGTGGTAGCCATGTGGCGTGCGGGCCAGGAAACGCGGGGGATCGTCGGGAAAAACAGCTTCGAGGGCCGTCGTCACGGTGTGGGCGAATTCATTCTCCTCAATGCGATCCCACGCACTGAACAGGAACACGCCTCCCGGCCTCAGAACTCGGCGCGCCTCCGAGAACGCCTTTGACTTGCTGGGAAAAAACATCACCCCGAACCCGCATACCACCGCGTCGAACTCTCCGTCGTCGAATGGCAGTTGCATGGCGTCGGCCTCACGCCACTCGACCGGACGGCTCGTGCCGACCTCCGCAGCCGTGTCCAGCATTGGCTGATTCAGGTCCGTTGCAACAATCGAAACATCTTTCGGCAGCACGGACGCGAGACGGCGGGTTACGACGCCAGTGCCGGCGGCGATTTCGAGCACGCGCGAGAGATGGCGTGACACCAAGCGGTTTGCGAGGTCTTCGGCGTACGGCTGAAAGATCAGCGGGACCAGATACTCCTCATAGAGTCTCGGAACCGAGCCGGCAAAGACCTTGTCGGATTTCACGCCCAGTGCTCGATGTCTGGAGGCAAGCCCACCCAGGAATGCATTCGCTCCCCGTACACGGAGAACGTGGGGGCGGGAAAGCCGGGGTCGGCAAACGCGCCAACCGGGACAGCGACGTGCTCCGGGTTGTCGCCCAGTTGCCAGTGCACGATGGCACCGCAGTGCGGGCAGAAATGAAAAGTGGCCTTGCTTCCCCCGTCGCCGGTGCGGACGTAAGTCGATGACAATCCCGCGATCTGCACGGCGTCTCGACGAAAGCGCGCTTGCACACCAAACACACTGCCGGTCCTGCGCTGACAGGCCAGGCAGTGACAGACAGCCACGCGCAGCGGTTCTTCGGTCGTCGTGAGACTGAGCTGACCGCAACTACATGAGGCGACACGATTGGTCATTATCAAAGCGCCAGGAGATACGGCTTCTGTTGCCTAAAGTTTGCCATGAGGGGCGGTCAGATTGGGAGCAAAGAATTTCCAGTGCCCCTCGGAGACGACTTCGACGGTGCCGTCGACCACCTTTATGGCGGTTTCGTCGTCGATCGCGTACGCCGGATTTGGGATGCCGGCCGCCCATCGTTCTGCGTCGGCCATGGTGTTTTCCGGCAGCATCTCGTGATCCAGGTGCGGAAAGATCGAGAAGTCGACGACGCCCAGCGTGCTGTCGTTCAAGCTGGGCGCCTTCCACCCGACGAATTCATGTCCTATACGCGGGCTCATCACCATGCTCCCGGCGCTCAGCCCTACCCAGACCTTCTCTCGCAGCGACGGCAGGAGATCCGCGAGCCCGGACTGCCTCATCCAGTGACACAGGTACAGGGCGTCGCCCCCATTCACCAGCAGGACGTCTGCCTCCTGGACCCACGGCCCCCAGCGTTTTTTGTCGATGCTCGGTAGCGCGGTGAGCTCGAGAACTCCCAAGGACTTCCACCCAAGCTCACACATGGGCGTCGAGGCCTTACCGGTGATGAAGCGCCACGCCCCGCCAGGACTGCCCTGGGGGTGACCATATCCCGCGGTGGGAATACACAGTGCACTGGAGTCGGCGATTGGTTTGCCCAGGAGGCCAACCAGCGCGTTGTGGATGCTCGTGTTCTTGATGCCTGCGGAAGTGAGAAGCAACTTCATCTGCATTGCCTCGCCAGTATTGAGAATCGAGCTAAGCCAAATCGGGCTTCACGTACCTGCGGTCAACAGGTTTGCGTCGCGCAATATGACCCAGTTGCCTTTGGGCTCCTTACGCAGGATCGACAGCGTGCTGCCTTCACGAACCATCGCGCTGCCACCAGCGAGGGGAAAAACCTGGACCTTGAGCTTGGTCCAACTATAGGCGAGACTGCCCGCGACCTCGATCTCCTGGATTTCCGCGGATGATTCGATGCGATGCTGCTTCAGGAGCCCGCCGAGCGACTGTTCAAACGCTCCGCGGCCTCGCATGGGTTCCTTGCCGGGAACAAGGAACACGACATCCGCTGCCATGAGCCCGAGGACGGTGTCGACGTCACCCTTTGCGGTTGCGCTATGCCAAAGCGCGACGAGATCACGGATTGCTGCTTCATCGGTGCTCAAGCGAGATCCTTTGATGTCCAACCATGACTGGGGAACCTACACGACGGGAACGTCAATTATCACGGACGGATGCGGCTCACGGCGCTGTAAAGGATCCTTTCGGCGCCTGGTGAGGAATGGACCAACCGAAGTAGACTTCGGCTTCTACAATCTGCGCACCCCGCACCGTGAGGATTTCTGTATTGCGAAAGCGTGCTCCATCGACATTGCAGCCTTCGTAAGTCACGAACACCAAAGTTCCATCGGCGACTAGATGGATGTAGTCGAAGGAACTGATTCGTTCGCTATTGGGCCAGCAGCGTCGGAAGTATGTGCCACGGTCGAGCCGATTATCAAGCGGGCTCGTGAAGTGAAAGTCATCTGCAATCAATGCCTCGATGGCGGCGCGGTCCTTGCGAACGTAGGCTTCGTAACTTGCGCGAGCAACAGTGATTGGATCGTTCTTCATGGGGTTCGATCTCCGACCGGTCGAAGGATGAATTCGTGCCGGCGTGTACGGTTGACCGAAGTTTAGGTGTCGCGCTCATTCGGTCTCTCGTCGCTCGATTCCGGAGAGGGACTCCGTCCAACTCAAGGCAGAGCGACACCATTTTTGTTTTCTTGGGACGAGCAATGCTTTTTCCGCAATGCAGCCCACGCGCAGACCATACGTCTTAGGGCTGTCTGCATCACAGGTGTAGAGCGGGGAACCGCAGTTCGAGCAGAAAGCTTGTGCTCGTCTTGAACCGCTGTCTCCGAGTTTGACGTACACCGCCGGCTTTCCGGAAGCGAGCCGGAACGACCCTTCGACGGCGGGCACGGACACCCGATACGCGGATCCAGTTAGGTTCTGACAATCCGAACAGTGACAAATTGCTGTCCGTTCCGGATCAACGAGCGCTTCGTATGTCACGCTGCCGCAGTGGCAGCTTCCGTGAACTTCCATCGGTGCCTCACTTTGCACTTGAGAAGCCTATTCGGGATAGCTGAGCTACGTCCCCTAGGACAAAATGTGCGCGCGAATCGACGACGGAGGTGCCCCTGCTGTCGCGAATCCGGGGGTGGTGGACCACATCCTGCGTGAATCGGCTATTTTCCTGCCGGTGTGACCACTACAGACTCGGCAGACCTGGTGGCTTCTCCGTGAAACACCGCCTCGATGTTGTTCCCGTCTGGATCCAGGACGAAAGCACCGTAGTATCCGGGGTGGTAGGAGCGCTCACCGGGCGCACCGTTGTCGCGACCGCCTGCACCTAGAGCTGCTCGGTGAAAGGCCGCGACTGTTTCACGATCCCGCGCCTGAAATGCCAGATGAACGCGAGACACCGGGCCGTCCGCCTTGTCTACGAACAACTCATCTATGTGGAAGTAGCCATCGCCCTCAACAAGACCACCGAGGCGCCCGAGGGACGCAATGACGGCGCCGTAGAAGCGCTTGGCAGCCTCCAGGTCCGAGACACGCAGGTGAACGTGATCGATGAGTCGTCCAAGGTGGAATTCCATGCGATTCGCCTATGAGGTCTAACGGCCATGGCTAAAGCGTAGCGCGAGCGTTGCCGTGCGTCTACCGCCTGAACGGTTGATCGCTCTACCCTCTCAAAGGGAGATGCTAGGCATCGCGTGCCGCGACACAATCAATTTCGATGGCGAATGGACCGGGCCATGCCACCACACACACGAAAATGCGCGCCGGTGGGTTCTTGGGGAAGTACCTGGCGTATACCGTATTGACCGCCGCGAAATCAGGCCGAAGAGTCTGTGTCGTTTCATTCTGCGATCGGGCGTAACGACTCAGGCTAAGCGGAGGTCCGACATCGGGGCCAATGGATTGCGGAGACACGGGCAAGCGTCACGCCTCACTTCCAGAATGGCAGGAGCGCGGGTACCCGCCGACAGTAGGCCTCGTATTGCTGCCCAAAGCGCTCAGCCATCCAACGCTCTTCCAGTCGAAGTTTGCGCCACAATGCCCACCAAGCGATCAGAACGGCGAAAACACTGCGCCACTCTCCGCGCGCCATCGCCGAGCCGAAAATGGCAACGAGCAATCCCGTGTAGATGGGGTGACGAACGATGGCGTAGGGACCGTTAGTGATCAGTTCATGATCTCGCTTGATGGTGACGATGCCGCTCCAGTTGCCCCCGAGTTGCACCCGCGCCCAGACCGTGAACAGGATTCCCGCGGCGGTAATGAACGCGGCGATCCAAAACTCCCATGGCGCCCAAGGGAGCAGCCTCTCGTTGAGAATTGAGCCCGGGACGTGTTGCGCCCAAAGGAGCCAGAAGGCCAGCAGTAGTGGCAGCAAATGCAGAAGCCGCGAGCCCAGCGGCTCTCGACGCTCAGGTGGCTTGGCGCCACGAGAAGCCAGCCACCAATATGCCGCCCACGACAACCACATAGCGGGGAAGAGGAATCGGTAGGCGAGAGACATCGGCCCTCCTGGTGCGGCCTAGCCTTCGAGGTAGCCGGTCACACGGCGCAGGCGAAATCCGCCGGGTGGGTTCCGAGTTGAACGCAACGTTGGGTCTCGGCCAGGTTAGGCTTGGTAACGCGTTAAAGCGCCAGTTTCAGTGAACCACCAACGGGAACGGCTCCCCAGCGGCGAGTGAGTTCGGCGATAGCCGCTCGGACGCCTTCAATTGAGGCGGCATCAATCGGCAGAGGATGGCACTCTCGCGCATCGCAGGTCACGAGGTACATTTCCATGATATCGGAGGCGTTGCTATTTCCACCAGACCACTCGTCTCCCTGAAACACTTCGACTAGTCGTTCCACGGAATCACTCAGCGCCTCGGGCTTCATTCCAAACCCTGCGGCCTCCCCTTCCTTTACACGGCCCAAGAAGCCCTGCACCTTGAGCGTGTGCTCCACGGCATAGTGGACCATGTCGTGAGGAATAATCCCTTGCTTTGGGCATTCGACTCGTTGGGGAGAAATTCCTGGATGCATGACCTCCATGAGGTCGACCTTGCCGGATCCTTTGGTGAAGATGATCTCCATCGGGTTATGTCGGACTCGGCTTCTGCGATGCCTGCTATTGCGGAACGATGCCGTCGCGACCGACGTTGATGCGGTTCGCCTCGAGCGTGCCGTCCGGCTTCTTGGTCGCCGCCGGCACGCTGAACTTCACCCCCGACTTGAGGTCGCCCTTGCCGCCTATTTCGTAGCGAACGATCGGGACGTTGGGCGGAATGACAATCTTCTTCTCGCCATCGGTGTATCTGACCACAATGGTCGAGCCATCGACGCCAGCGACCGTAGAGCCGGAGGTGGAACCATTGGTCATGGTGCTTTCCGGTACGGGCGAATAGGGCCGGTGACCCTCGCCAGTGCCGCGCATCTGCTCCGGGAAAATGTGCACCTCCAAGGCCTTCTGAGTGCCATCCGGCTGGGGCATGGCCGCACTACCAAGATAGGTGCCTTCCTTGATGTCTGCCATGGACGCCTTCACCACGGCGACGATCATTGCGTTCTCCGTGAGCGTCAGCTTGAGCTCAGCGCCTTCGCTGGATCGGACCATCAGTACGCTGCCGTCAACTTTCTCGATTGTTCCGCGTATGCGCACAGATTGCGCCGCGGCCGCCGTACACCATGCGGCGAGAATCGCGCCAACGAGCATCATTGGGATCGCTTTCGACATTTGGTTCCTCAATCGCATTGCTCACCGGAGGAAGTGGCTATTTGCACCATTGCTTCTCGCAAGGGATGCCGTCGTGGTTTCCATCCATCTTAGTACCGGGACAATTCTGAAGGAAGTAGGTTGCTTCGGCACAGGACGTCATCTGGGAACAGTAAATGCGGCCGTCACATTTGTATGTTGCTGCCGAGGCGCCAGTGCTCGGTGTAGGCGTCGGCCTGGTCAGTGGCGGTGGGAAGTCGGGCGCTCCAGCCACATCGGCGCGTCGCTGATACTGGGAATAGCCATACCAACCGAGAGCAACCAGGACAAGAAGAGCGATTACATTTCTCATCGCGCTGATACCTTTGTTGTGCCCGAAAGAACCAGGCTAACCTGCAGCCCGCGAGATACCAGTCAATTTTCGACGGCGTAGCGGGCCAGGACCAAGCTAGAGCCGTCAAAGGTGCGAGTGTCCAGCAGGCGGAGCGAGTCAGGCGGCCGGGATTCGAAAGCGCGCACGCCCTCGCCAACCACGCCGGCGCCGATCATGAAATGCAACTCGTCCACCAAGCCGTTGGCAAGCAGATCGTTCCAAAGAATGTGACTGCCGAATATCAGGATCTCGGGCCCCGGCATCCCTTTGAGCGCTGCGATCTCCGCGTGCGCGTCCGCGCGCCGTACGACGCGGGTCTTGCCCCAGCCCTCGACCGCGTCGGGCTTGAGACTGTTAGAGACAACGATCTTTTCCGCGGCCGTGTTGAGGCGCGATATCTCGCGTTCTACAGCTGGGTGACTCACGTCGTCGGCGATTGCGGGCCAGTAGGACCGGAATACCTCGTACGATTTACGTCCCAGAAGCAGGGTATCAGCTGCTCGGAGTCGTTCCGCGTTGCAGTCGGAGAAGCCGTTGTCGAACGGCATCACCATGACGTTCCCGCCCGGGCCGGAAAAGAAGCCGTCCAGCGAGACGATGTTGCAGACAATAAGTTTGCGCATCGAAGGTGGGCTAGGTGCGTGTAAAAGTCACTTGCGCGCCCTCAACACCTGCGCACGCTGCTCGGGCGTCAAATTGTAGAACATCCGGCAGACCGCCTTGGCACCGGGTCGTCAACGCCGTAGGGCCATGCACATGCGTCGATTGTCGTTCACGCCCACCACGGGAAAAGCGCCACAAACCAGCCCATAGCGGTACCAAAGGAACGATAGCCCGACGCGATCGGGTTTGGCTCGCCTCTCGCTCGGCAGATCTCTACTGCAGACGCAACAGCCGGAAAGCCGCAATGCGAGCAGGTCGAAATGCCTGGCGCGTTAACAAGCTCACACTTGTGGCAACGCCAGCGGTACGCAGGGGGCTTCATTCGGGCCGATGCTCAACTCAAGTACATGTGTACCGACAGAACCAACAACGCGACCGCAATCGCCAATGCGAAAATCCATGCTTTGGGCACGCGCGGTTCGAGAACGCATTCCCCTGGGCGCTTGGGATTGAAGCGGACATCGACTGCGCTCCCAACGGCATACCGTTGCACAGCCTTTGCCGCAAAATCAGCCACTCCTCTGTTCATCCCGGGACTTTGGGCAATTCGGTCGCCACGAAAATGTTTCCCATCGACTTCGTACTCATAGACCACGACGGGGCGATACAGGGTCATCCGCCCGCGAGGGCCTCCAAAACTGCTGGATCCGGCATCAGCCCTATATTCCTCGACCTTGGATAACAGCACCCGCCCCTTCGCCGCTGGCCACCGTTTCATGGCCGCGGCCTCGCGTAGTGAGATGACAATGAGCGCCAGCATCGCCAATCCGAATCCACCGCATACAAGCGCAAGCAGAGTGTTGTCGGATAGATTCATGGCGCGAGACCGAGAAGCCCACCGCCCTTGGATATGGTTGCCATAACCAGGTTAGCCCGCATCGCCTTTTCCGATATTTGTCAGGACGTCCGGGCCCCACATTGCAGCAAATTCTTGTCGCTTGGCGGCAAGTTCGGGGTCGGCGGCGGCCAGGGCGTCGACCTCGCTCGCCAACGCCACCATGACGTTGAAATAGAGCAACCAGACATCGAACGACACAGATTTAAGCTTTGGCACCTTTGTGAGAAGGCGACGGGCGTACGACATACGTAGATTGGCAATAAGTCTCTCTTCCTCGGGCGTTGCGTCCTCCGCGGTCTCCAGAAGCAGCAGCGCTTCTTCAATGTGATGAGTCTCCTGCTCAGGATCAGACTCGCGTTCGGCTCTTTCAAGGAGCGCACGCGCTTCGGATATATCGGCTGACGCGGACATTTCGAAGGTGGCCTAGGGGAATCGTGTCGCGGAGTAGCCGCTGGCGCGTTGGCAATCGCGACAGTGACAGTTGACCATTCGAAGCGGAGGTTCAGTGCACTCGTAGCGGACTGCACCGCAGGCGCATCCACCCAGGAAGGGTACCGTGATGGTGGTCATGGGCCGATGCCTAACGTACCAGCTACGCTACGCGCCGCGATGACGTACGCAAAGTTCATGACGTGAACGACCGGTCAGATTTCGCCCGGGTTGGCCGCGCCGACAGCCGGTGAGCGACGAGTTAGTCCGCAGTGCTTCATTGCGCATTTTCCCAATCGGCAATTGGTCCGGATACCACTCGAAAGAGAGGATGCGCTGCGGGAAATGAAACTTCAAGATGTTGGCGATAAACGGATGGGCTACGCAGCTTCAATTTTCCGAGAAGCCAGCGCCATTCGTATTGCAACTGGCCATCGGTAACGAGGATGCGCTGCCTGGTCCGAACGGGCCCGAGCTTGGAGCGATCAAACGCATAATCGCGTGAAAGTGCCTCTGCATAGACAAGAGCGAGGTAGCGGTTGATGGCACTACGCGGCGCGGCACTGGCGCGAAAACGCGTAAGTTGTGGATGTCGGCGATAACCCTTCGTCTCCCCACGGAGTACAGCCCGAGCGAGCAGCGCTTCGCGCCAAAGCGCGACCAATCCCTGCGCGTCGAGATACCTGGGATGAAGGGTCCACAGTCGCATCGTGAGCCAGCTTCAGCCTAAGGAGACCAGCTGTCCGTAGGAGCCTTGCGACCGCGAGCACGGCTCACTCCAATGACGATACAGATGAGGGCGGGCCAGAACGTAATGAAGGCTAGCAAGCCCGGGCCGATTGGATTGGGGTTCGGATCGGGCCACAACCCAAGTGCAGCGGCTAGGACAATGAACAGGAGCGGGCCGGTGCCAACGATGAGCAAGCCGAGGCCGATCTTGACCAGACGGGATTGAAGGCAGGCGCGCATGCGGCCGGTTCGGTCTGGAATGAAAGCGCCCTAGCGTTTGAGCTGGGTCGGCTCGAGCGAAAGGTTGGGCATCACCGTGATCACTGCCGAGCTAGAACCACGTGAGTGGCAAGCGGCGAGCGTTCGTGTCTGGTGCAGGCATAGCCCAAGGCGGGAAGGTCTATTCCTTCAAAGAGCCTTTCACCAGCGCCAAGCAGGACCGGCGAAATGGCGATGTGCATCTCGTCGATCAGGCGTTGACGAAGATACTGTTGAATGACGTTTACGCCGCCACCGAGACGAACATCCTTGCCTCTCGCCGCTTCGCGGGCTTGCGCCAGGGCGGCGGCGATGCCTTCCGTAACGAAGTGGAACGTCGTTCCTCCTTCCATGACCAGCGGCGCGCGGGCGTAGTGGGTCAGCACGAACACTGGAACGTGATAGACGGGATTTTCGCCCCACCAACCCCGCCAGCTCTCATCTGGCCAAGGTCCGCGAACCGGTCCGAACATGTTCCTGCCGAGAATCCAAGCCCCGATGTTCTGAAAGCCTCGAGCGGCAAAATCATCATCAAGGCCCGTTCCTCCACTATCGCTACCGAACAAGTGCTTCTGAAACGTTCGTGTAGAGAGGGCCCAACCATGAAGCGAGGTGCCGCCCACGCCGAGTGGGTTGTTGACGTCCTGGTCCGGGCCAGCGCCGAAGCCGTCGAGTGAGATCGTGAAACTTTCTACACGAAGCTTGGACATGGTGTTGGTCGAGCGTGCGAGTGGCTACGGAGTGGCCTGTGACGCCTACCGATCAGTAGGTGCGATTGGTTACGCGCATAGGCGCATGCTCGAACGCTACCCGAAAGCGAGAACCAAGGAAACTATGGCATCGACCGCGAACACCTTTCGCTCGAGGGGCGCCAAGTGCGCCAAGAGATGCCTCGACATTTTACTAGGGTGCGGCCGAGGTGCTGGAGTCAGCACAGCAGCCACGCGCCTGTTGGATGAAGGGCATTTCACCGAGCCGTACGAACAGAAGACGCAGCAATCGCCTGCTTTCGGCCGAAGCAACACGTGACAACCGGTGCATTCGTAGAAATAGAGGCATGCGTCAGTAGGCATGGTTTCGGTCGCTACGAAGCCACAGTGCGGACAAGTGAGCGAGGACTGGAGGATTGGCGGGGGATGCATTGCTCGGCGCCTAGCGGAACGAGCTAACCGGCAGCCTGCCCGACGGCGGACTACCCATGCGGGACGTCCGTGTCGAGCGACGAGTTAGACGGTCCTCGCTCAATCACTTCGTTGGACCTCGTCGCCAACGCGAATCCGCCCTCCACGATCGGAAGTCATCAGTATCGCAAACGTGGGCCTTTCCGCAGGGAATACTTGAAGCAGCGTTTGCATGACGGGGAGATCTCGTTTCCCGGTTGTCGGATTCGCGTGTGTAGCAAGGCATCGGGTCACCGGATTGACGACCTTGAACTCAGTGTCACCGATGCGCAGGTTGCGATTCATCCAACTCTGCTCCTCCCACGTGCCTAGACCATCAACCGCAACATTCGAGCGAAAGCGCATTTCAGTCACCTCGGGCGCTTCGGCAACGGCGGTGGCGAACGCCGCAAGGCTTTGGCGTCCATGCAAGGTCGTGTACCCCGGCTCTCGATCCTGGTAACGAGGCGTGATCCCATCTCCGACTACTCGTAAGGGAGCCCGCTCCGTGTTTGATGAAATTGGATTCACCTCGAGGCCGAGAATGTATTGTTCGATAGTCGAGGCAAAGCGCTTCCGTCCGACAGCATCCAATACATCGTCAAACAAAACCTCATCTGCCAGCCGGATGCGCAGTCGAAAAGTCTCGTGATTGAATTTGAGCTGAAGGGCGGCCAATCCTGGCGTGTTGATGAGAGCCACAAACCCGAGCTTTGTGCCCCAACCATCGTCGACAGGGGGCGAGCCGCTGAACCGCAGGCCAAGAACCCGGTCCCCGGCGATTCGCCCTCCGGGAAGGACCTCCAAGCTATTGCATTCTTCGCGGGTGAACCCCTTGACTGGATACCGGAACAATGCAGCGACGCGCACGGGAGACGCCTAACGAGACGAGCTAACCGGCGGACCGCTGCCGGGCGCAGCCGGCATGCGGAACGTCAGCGTTGAGCGACGGGTTGGGCCTCACAGCCACCGACGAACCTTGGACAGGTAGGTGGCGTACTCGGCGCCGAATAACGCGGTGAGCGCACGCTCCTCGGGCGCGATTTGAAAGCGTCCGATGTAGATAAAGTATGTCGCTGGCCCGAGCAACGCCCAAGCCGATGACAGAAAAATCGCCCAGGCAATGAGAAGGAACAACAATCCAACGTACATGGGGTTGCGGGTGACTGCGTAGATGCCAGAGCTCACCAATGAGGAGGTCAATTGTGGCTTCGTCGGATTTAGTGTCGTTTTTGCGCGCCGAAACGAAATGACACCCGCTGCGGAGAATGCAATGCCCACCAATGCAACGGCCAGCGCCAGCAATTGACGAATGCCCATTGGTATTGGAATTAAAGGAGTGACTCGGGAGAGCGCCCACATGGCTGCAGCGACGAGTGCCGCTATGGCGGGTGGCGGAATCTTAAGTTCGAGTGACTTCATGGGTTCGATCGGGAGGCCAGCTAACGAAAATAGCTAACCGGCGGCCCCCTGGTGGGCGCGGCCCACAGGCGCGACGTCCGCGTTAAGCGACGGGTATGGCGTTTCGCAAGTTGGAGCATCTTTGGGCATTTGGTCTCTGGCAAAAAGCTTCAACGTGCCTCGAGCGGTATGGCGCGCCAGGTTGGCCAGTCTATGTCTCTGCCTGGAAACGCGACCTTCTGAACGGCCAGTCACCATGAAGCCACTCTTGGACTCTCCTGTACAGCCGTGCATCAAGGCCGCCGGCCAATTCGCTCTGCCTGACCCATAGAAACACCTCAGCGTCAAAGCCGGATCTTCGCGTTGGGTCTATGTAAACGCACCCGATCACCTGTGACTCGGATGGCGTGACAACGGTATACGCAAACGACCGCCGGGTCTGAAACTCTTTCTGATGCCATCCGAGGTCAATCAGATCCTGCTCAAACGTAAGGCCCTCGGGCCATTTGGATCCGGGCCACACTGTCTTGAGATGTTCGACGCTGGTCATGACGGCGTCGTAGTCCTTGACGACATCATTCACTGTAAGCGTGCGAATACGAAATTCCGGCGTCTCCAGTCTCTCGGGGACATTGAAATCTGTCGGTACGAAAGGCTGAGGGGGCTTCGGTGAGTTGGGCATGGAAATCTCGATTTCGTTTTGACAATTGCGGAGCGAGTGCTCGAAGCTGGCTCCTGAGACGCCTAACGATCAAGTTGTGTGCATCGCCGGGTTAGGCTGCGTCATCGATCTGGCAGTTCATAATCGTGGCGCTTGACTGGATCATCGGACAAGTACTGCACGAACTCCCAGTCATTCCCTTCGGGATCGTAGAAGTAGACGCGGTTGCGGTAAGGGTGAGCATTCGGCACGGTCGAGTCTCGGTATCCTGCCGCCTTGAGCCGCGCACGCAGCGACTCTACGTTATCCACCTCGTAGGCAAGGTGATTCAAACCGGGCCTGCCCTTGTACGGAGTTCCACGTTTTGGTTCCTGTGCCTTCGCTTGATTGAGCGCGATGTAAGTTTCGTCGTTCCCAACGTGCACCCAACGGGATCCGTCCGGATCCATCGCGTCTTTGCGAATCGTGAAATCAGGGAACGCCGTCATCAGAAAACGGACTACCGCGTCAATATCGTGGACACAGAGGTTGGCATGTTCAAGTCGCTCCATCATTGCTGGTGCCCCCTGTCGCGGCCTAGCGGGCCAAAGGCATACTGCCCGATTTTTCACTCCGACTCGCCACGTCGGGAACACCACAAAACGAGGCCGAACACGGCCGTACCAACTGCCAGTGCCGGCACCAAAGTAACGACAAGGTTGCCGTCCGGCGTGGACCACGACACCGCGCCAGCTGTGATGAAGGCAGTGATAAGACCGCTGGCGATTGCTATGCGAGGCAACTTTGGTTGCGAACGATTGCCCTGACTTGCGCTGTTCATGACATTTCCCTGCTCGAACACCCGGGCAGGCATGTTGTGTGGAGTGTCCGGCCCAAGAAGGCGAAGTTGCTATCGGCGTCAGGACGGGTGAATGGAATTGAAGCCGAATATACAATTGCCGAGCAAACGACAAAGGAGCAATGCAATGCCTCGGTACTTGATTTCATTCGACGATGGCTCGATGGATCACATTCCCGAAAACGACTGGCCGGCAGTGGGTGAAGCTTCGCACGCGGTGGTTCGGGAGGCCAGGGTCGCCGGAATCTGGATCTTCGGCGGCGGGGTCCTGCGACAGCAATCGACTGTCGTTTCGCCCGACGCGGCCGTCAAAGTCGGACCGGTACCGGAGACTAAGGCGGTGATCGGCGGGTTTTCGATCATCGAAGTGCGTTCCCGCGAGGAGGCTCAACCGGGTACGTTTTCGAAGAGACCATCCTAGGGCAAGAGCGCCTCCGGCCAACAGCGCAAACGGTTGCGGTTCCGGGACCAGTATCGCTTGAAACGAACCGGGACTGTCTTGCCCGATCGTATCGTCGAAGATCAGAATGCCGCCCGTTGTGTCGACCAACGGCAAAGCCGTCCATTGATTCAACAAGCCAAACGCGAAGAGCGGGCCAATCGAGGCATCGAGCATGTAATTGTCGAGCGCCGGTGGATCCGGGACGAGGTCGTAGAGATTGGGTCCGAATTCGCCAGCATGCGCGAAAAAGACGACGCCACCCGAGACGATGGTGCGTGTGGGTGTCAAGAAGTCGAATGAGCCAAGGCCGGAAATCGTGATCGTTGCCGAAGCATCATCAATGAACGTACACAGTCCGAACGTGCAGCTCTGTCGGTTCGAAGTGTCTGCGAATTCCGTGATAGTGAAGTTTGATGCGGCAAAGGGGACCCCGTTCAGCGTGCCGCTACCTACGCCGGTATAGACAAACTCGATAGGACCCGCCCATGTAGCCCCTGCGCTTACCACTGCGGCGATCGCCGCGACGCGGACAACTTGCGCCAAGGTTCTCATATCGCCCCTATTCGTTGTTCTAGAGCCCGGGAACCCATCATAACTCGCTTGGTTTCCTGTCAAGTAACCGGCGGGCATTTTCCGATGGCGCGACTGATTGTGGATTGCCAATCGTATGGTGAGGTCGACCGCGGCCTTGACCAAGCTCTTGACGCGCAGCACTGACGGCAGCAACGCCGGGTTAGGCCGTCGGCGCACACCTTGGAAATGTGACCCCAAAGGCCTTGACCGGCCCGTCTTTCCTTTGGTATATTACCGTATCGTTATGTAAAGCGACGGTTATGCAAAGCTCAAAACGCCTCGACCT
>Ga0068869_100000730_pt1 | contig 18696 bp, 20 predicted proteins | sample KBSMisM52_FD_64676 | JGI IMG/M metagenome (GOLD analysis project Ga0068869, IMG submission 64676) | Miscanthus rhizosphere microbial communities from Kellogg Biological Station, Michigan, USA - KBS Miscanthus M5-2 | ecosystem: Host-associated > Plants > Roots > Rhizosphere > Soil ... | reverse complement strand
TTTGGCCGCACGCTGCTGGGATGACGTTCACCGGATGCGTACGATTTTCGCGTGAGTGTGATATCGGCGCTCCTTCTCGTGGGGATCGTGGCGCTGCTCGCACTGGTGATCGGTGGCGGGTTGGGGGCGGCGCTCACCCCGCGCATCTTGGAACGCAGGCGACGGCGCGCGACCGAGCAGTCCGGCATCACCGTCTCGCAAATGCTCGACCACATCGTCTCGGGCTCGCCGGTGGGGATTGCCGTGGTCGACACGTACCGTGACGTCGTCTACACGAATGACCGGGCCCGCGAACTCGGACTGGTCCGTGACCGGTTGCTCGACGACCGGGCCTGGCTGGCCGCGGAGCGCACGCTGGCGACCGGTGAGGCAGGGGAGGTCGACCTTTCGCCGCGCAAACGCGCCAACCCCGGCCGGTCCGGGCTGTCGGTCCGCGGCCAGGTACGACTGCTGACCGAGGAAGATCGCCGGTTCGCCGTGGTGTACGTCGACGATCAATCCGAGCACGCGCGCATGGAAGCGACTCGCAGGGATTTCGTTGCGAACGTCAGCCACGAACTCAAGACTCCGGTCGGCGCGATGGGGGTGCTCGCCGAGGCCCTGCTGGCCTCCGCTGACGACCCCGACAACGTGCGCCGCTTCGCCGAGAAAATGGTCGCGGAATCGAACCGGCTGGCCAACATGGTCGGTGAGCTGATCGACCTGTCGCGGCTGCAGGGCGGCGAACGGCTGCCCGATCTGGATGCCGTCGATGTCGATACCGTTGTGTCCGAGGCGCTTTCGCGCTACAAGGTGGCCGCCGACAACGCAGATATCGCCATCACCACCGACGCCCCGACCGGCTACCGCGTCATGGGTGACGGGTCGTTGCTGGTGACCGCGATTGCCAACCTCGTGTCGAACGCAATCGCCTACTCGCCCAACGGTTCTTCGGTGTCGGTCAGCCGGCGCCGGCGCGGGCCGAACGTCGAGATCGCGGTCACCGACCGCGGCATCGGCATCGCGCGCGAGGACCAGGAGCGGGTGTTCGAGCGGTTCTTCCGCGTCGACAAGGCGCGCTCCCGCGCGACCGGCGGCACCGGTCTCGGCCTGGCGATCGTCAAACACGTTGCCGCCAATCACAACGGATCCATCCGGCTGTGGAGTCAGCCGGGAACGGGATCGACATTCACCCTGTCGATTCCGGCCTACCCCGAACACGAAGATGATCCGGACGAGCGAGAGGACTAGCCAGACAATGACCAGTGTGTTGATCGTGGAGGACGAGGAGTCCTTGGCCGATCCCCTGGCCTTTCTCCTGCGCAAGGAGGGCTTTGAGGCCACTGTGGTGGCCGACGGGCCGTCGGCCCTGGCCGAATTCGAACGCGCCGGTGCCGACATCGTCCTGCTGGACCTGATGTTGCCCGGGATGAGCGGCACCGACGTTTGCAAGCAATTGCGTTCTCGCTCAAGCGTTCCCGTCATCATGGTGACGGCACGGGACAGCGAAATCGACAAAGTCGTCGGGCTGGAGCTTGGGGCCGACGATTACGTCACCAAGCCGTACTCGGCGCGCGAGCTGATCGCGCGCATCAGGGCGGTGCTTCGTCGCGGCAACGACAACGACGACTCGGGCGTCGGCGACGGCATCCTGGAGGCCGGCCCGGTCCGGATGGACGTGGAGCGCCATGTCGTTTCTGTCAACGGCGAGGCGATCACGTTGCCCCTCAAGGAGTTTGACCTTCTTGAGTACCTGATGCGCAACAGTGGTCGAGTGCTCACCCGCGGGCAGCTGATCGACCGGGTCTGGGGCGCAGACTATGTCGGTGATACCAAGACGCTCGATGTCCACGTCAAGCGGCTGCGGTCCAAGATCGAGGCCGACCCCGCGAACCCTGTGCATCTGGTCACGGTGCGCGGTTTGGGTTACAAGCTCGAGGGGTAGCTGTCTCTGCTCGCGAAAACCTGAGGACCGTTCTCGAGGAGCCCGTCTAGCCTGGGCGGCTTGCGAGAACACAGCTCTGCCGGTCGACGCAGGTTTCAGCGCCCGATGACGGGAGGGCGGCGGCTTCACGGTCGGACATCATCTTCGATACCGCGCCGATTGCACCGCATCGCACCAGGCCAAGGGTCACCAGTGGCCACACCGCGCCCGCCAGGCCACCGTGAAAACATGAGCCACGACTCGGTTGCCGCTCAACCGTGCCGGCCGGGCTTGCCGGTACCGCCGTGCAGGCTTCCGGTGGTGCCGGTGCCCTGTCCGCCGACGCCCCCGTTTCCGCCGGGCGCGCCGAGACCACCCTTGCCGCCGTCACCACCGATGCCGCCGAGGGCGTCGCCCTTCTTGGTCGACGCGTTGCCACCCGTGCCGCCGTCACCGCCACGCGCACCTAGCGCACGGCCGTTGCCGCCGACGCCGCCTGGGCCGCCGAGCGCGGTGCCGTCTTGTGTCGAGCCTGCGTTTCCGCTGCCGCCCATACCACCATCGCCGCCGAAGAGTCCACCGTCTCCGCCGTTGCCGCCGAGGCCACCGCTCGATCTGCCTTTGGTGGACGAGCTGCCAGTGCCACCCGAACCGCCGTGGCCGCCCTGACCGACTCCGCGAGCGTCTCCACCGTCCCCACCTTTGCCACCGGTGGAGTCGCCATTACTGGTGAGGCCCGATCCGCCGTCGCCGCCGGCACCACCCGCGCCCTTGAGTCCGCCACCCGCACCACCGGTTCCGCCATTGCCACCGGTTGCGTTGCCGCCCGCGGCACCGATCCCGTCACCGCCACGTCCTCCCGCCCCGCCGTGACCCATGAGAAGGCCACCGGCGCCACCGTTCCCGCCGTTGGCGCCCTGGGCAGGGGTGCCGTTGCCGGTGCCGAGACTTGCGCCCGCGCCACCCGCGCCACCGTTGCCCAAGAGGCCGGCGTCGCCGCCATTCCCACCCTTGCCGTCGAAACCGTCGCCGCCGTTGCCGCCGTTGCCCATCAGCAGGCCGCCGCGGCCGCCGTCCTGACCAGGGCCGCCGTCGGCGCCGTTGCCGATCAACAGGCCGCCGTTCTCGCCCGGTTCGTCGCCGTTGCTGACGAACGCGGCACCGAGGATGCCGATCGGATTGACGGCAGGCCCGGCAGCTGTGACGAACGTAGCCGGTCGGTCGCCGACGACGGCCGACGTCGGATGGCGGAAGATCCTTGATGGGTCATCGTTTCCGCTGACCCGTACTGGCGCCACGCGCTGTGGAACCGCGGGACGCGACTGCGCCGCAGGTACGGCTGACGGGCCGGCAGGTCGCGCGACTGCGGCGGAATTCGCCTGGGCCGCAGCACCCGTCGATAGCGCCGGGTGGCCGGTCGCCGCTTCGAGGAGGCGGTTGGGCGTCGCGAACGCACGAGGCGACGGTATCGACGCGACCATGGGCGCCATCGAGGTGGCCTGGGCTGCAGGCGAGACCGCCTCACTGAAATAGCTGACGCCGGTCGCCGCTACACCTGTCGCCACGGCCGCGGCGAGCATCGTCTTCCTCGTGACAATCAACACTGTCCGTTCCTGCCGATAAACCGCGCATTCGCGCACCGGAAAGGGGTAGGGAAGGTGGTTACACCATTACCTGGCGCCGGTTTGGGCTACAAGCTCGAGGGGTAACCCCGGCCGAATGTGGGTTACCGTCACGCATTCCGCCGCGAGAGCGTGACATAACCCCACACTCGGCGAGGTAGTTACTCGCCAGACCAACTCCCTGAGAGTCGTTTACAACTAATTCGTCTACCGTGGGCCCCTTGTGTCAACGAGCCCACGGTGAATGACGAGTGATAACGCAGACCACGAAAGATATGGAACACACCAACAGCATCAGCCCATGGGTGCGTCGCGGCGGCCCCGTCGTCGCGGTAACGGCCCTGGTCATGTACCTCGCGGTGTACGCGCAGTGGCCGACGCTGCGGATGCAAGTCGACCTGATGGTGTACCGCTTCGCCGGGGAACGCCTGATGGAGGGACTCGACCTCTACTCCATCGGCCTGACAGGCAAACCCGGCGAGTTGTTGTTCATCTATCCGCCGTTCGCCGCGATCTGCGCCGTGCCGTTGGCCCTGCTCAACGATGCCGACGTGCGCTTGCTGTGGCTACTCGGCACCGTGGCCGCGTTGACGTACGCGGTGGTGCGGATGCTGAAGTCGATGGGCATGCGGACCGGAGGTGCTCTGGTCAGCCTGGCTGCGCTGCTGATCGGGGTGATCGCGTGGCTGGAACCGATGCGTCTCACGGCCGAGCTCGGTCAGATCAACGTCGTCCTGCTCGTCCTCGTAGTAGGTGATCTATTGGCTACCGGGCAGAGCAAGTGGTCGGGGATCGGGATCGGACTGGCCGCGGGCCTCAAACTCACGCCCGCGCTGTTCATCGTCTACCTCGTGGCGACTAGACGGATCCGCGCCGCCGTGGTGGCCACGGCAACGTTCGCTGGCACGGTTGGACTCGGATTCGCCGTCGCTCCAAGTGATTCCACAAGCTATTGGCTGCACGGCCGATTCGACGACGTCAACCGGATTTCACACGACCCGCTCGCCAACACGAGTGTGGCCGGATTGGCTTGCACGGTTCGGCCACGGCAGCCACCATCGCCGGGGTGGTTGTCGCCGCCGCTGCCGTCGTGATCGCCGCAACGGCGTATCGACGAGGTCAGGCAGTGTTGGCGGTTGCCGTTGTCGGATTGGCATCGGCCGCCGCGTCACCGTTCAGCTGGAGCCACCACTGGGTGTGGTTCGCGCCGTTGGTCGTTCATCTCGGATACCGGGCGTACGTCGCAGGCAGCAGGACCGCCGCCGCGGCAATGTGGCTGCTGTGCGCCCTAATCGGGGGTTGGATCGTGGCGACTGCTGGCGATACCCCGCAGGCGGGCATTCTGTCGCTGCGGCCCGGCGGCATCTGGACCGACATCCTGCCCGGCGCTTATGTTTTCGTGCTCCTCGTGATGCTGGTCGGCACGGTGGTCTGGCTCTGGCGTCTCCGCGACGACATGCGCCTAGCCTGTCCGCCCATCCATGATCTCGAACACCTCGAAGTTGTTGACTCCGGCCACCACTGAGGGGTCGCGTTCACCGATCGCCAACACCTCGGCCCGATCGGTGGCCCGCAACACGCCCATTCCCCATACGCCTTCGGGGTCGGCGACGGGACCGTAGACCACGACCTTGCCGTCGTGCAGCAGCTGTTGCCAGTACGCGATGTGTTGCGACATCGCCTGCTGTTCTTCGGCTGTCATCGTCTGCGCGAAGTCGGCGCGCGGCGGAATCAGCCGCAAGAGGAAGAGGCTCATTCGGCCAGGCGCGTCGCGGGGTGCACGGCGATCAGCCCTAAACCGCTGCGCCGCTTGCATATTGCGGCCAGCTCGGCGTACGCCTTCTCACCGAGCAGTTCGGTCAGCTCGGGGGCGTACGACTCCCACACTTGCTTGGCGCCGACGTGCGCGTTGGGGTCGCCGGTGCAGTACCAGTACAGGTCTGCGCCGCCCTCACCCCAGCCGCGTCGGTCGTACTCGGTGATCCAGGTCTTGAGGATCTCCGAGCCGTCCGGCCGCTCCACCCACTCCTGGGTGCGACGGATCGGCAGCTGCCAGCAGACGTCCGGCTTCATGGTCAACGGCTCGACACCCAGCTTGAGCGCCTTGCTGTGCAGTGCGCATCCGATCCCGCCGGCGAAACCGGGCCTGTTCAGAAAGATGCAGGCGCCCTTGTACTTTCGCGTACGGAGATTGGGTTTGTCGTCGTACTCGTCCCACTCCAGGTAGCCCTTCCTGCCGAGCCCCTTCTCGCGGAACTGCCAATCCTCGTCGGTCAGCTGCTTGACGGCGTCGTCCAGCCGGGCGCGGTCGTCCTTGTCGGACAAGAACGCGCCGTGCGAGCAGCACCCGTCGTCGGGGCGACCCTCGACCGTTCCCTTGCACGCGGGTGTGCCGAACACGCACGTCCACCGCGACAGCAGCCAGGTGAGATCGGCGGAGATCATGTGCTCAGAGTTATCGGGGTCGTAGAACTCCACCCATTCACGGGCGAAGTCCAAATCCACTTCACCTGGATGCGATGCGCTCACAAAACTCAACGGTAGACCCATTAAGTTGGGGACGTGCGATTAGGCGTGCTCGACGTGGGCAGCAATACCGTCCACCTATTGGTGGTGGACGCGCGCCGCGGCGGGCATCCGACACCGATGAGTTCCACCAAGGCGTCGCTGCGACTCGCCGAGGCCATCGACGGCTCGGGCAAGCTGACCCGCAAGGGTGCCGACAAGCTCATCAGCACAATCGACGAGTTCGCCAAGATCGCCGCCAGCTCCGGCTGCGCCGAACTGATGGCGTTCGCCACCTCCGCCGTGCGCGACGCCAAGAACTCCGAGGACGTGCTCGCGAGAGTGCGCGCTGACACCGGCGTGGCGCTGCAGGTGCTAAGCGGGGTCGACGAGTCCCGGTTGACGTTCCTGGCCGTCCGCCGCTGGTACGGCTGGAGCGCCGGGCGCATCATCAACATCGACATCGGCGGCGGCTCGCTGGAACTGTCCAGCGGGGTCGACGAGGAGCCCGAGGTAGCGCTGTCGCTGCCGCTGGGCGCTGGCCGACTGACGCGCGAATGGCTGCCGGACGATCCGCCCGGCCGCCGCCGGGTGGCGATGCTGCGCGACTGGCTTGCCACCGAGTTGTCGGAGGCCGGCGCCACGATGTCCGAGGCCGGAAGTCCCGACCTGACGGTGGCGACGTCGAAGACATTCCGCTCGCTCGCCCGCCTCACCGGCGCCGCCCCCTCCGGTGCGGGTCCACGGGTGACCCGGACCCTGACCGCCGCCGGCCTTAGGCAGCTCATAGCTTTCATCTCTAGGATGACCGCGGCCGACCGTGCGGAGTTGGAAGGGGTGAGTGCCGAGCGGGCGCCACAGATCGTGGCCGGAGCTTTGGTTGCTGAGGCGAGTATGAAGGCTCTCAATATCGATAGTGTGGATATCTGCCCCTGGGCATTGCGAGAAGGGCTGATTCTGCGGAAACTCGACAGCTAAGCCGACGGAACGGCCTTGGTGGAGACGTCCGTGCGGGAGGCTGGACGAGAAGTAGCTAGGCCCAAAGGCAACACACGATGACAGGACCAGAAGAAAGCCACAGCAGCACGCGACCGATCTCGGTCGCGGAGTTGCTGGCGAAGAACGGCACGATCGGTGCCCCGCCCGTCGGCGGCAGGCGCCGGAGGCGCCGTGGCAATAGCGACTCCGTCACAGTCGCCGAGCTGACCGGCGAAATCCCGATCGTTTCCGGCCACGACGTCCACGACGTCCACGACGTCCACGACGTCCACGAGACCGAGACCACCCGGACCATCCCGGCGGTGGTCGACGAGGAGCCGGCCGCGCCGTCGACCAACGGCGTTGTAGACCATGACGACGAAGTCGAGACCGAAACGGTCGACGAGGACGAATCCGCGGAGGACGAGTACGAAGACGGCGACGACGATTATGCCGATGCGGTAGCCGACTACGCCGCCCATATCCAGGACCGCGACGTCGACGACGACCCGGTCGACTTCTTCGCGCCGCCGCCGCGCCGCCCGCGCTATACGCCTGGCCAGCGCAGCTTCGCGCCAGTCGGTCGGGGCGCCGAGCAGATGAGTCCCGATCCTGTCGACGAGGACGACGACGTCTTTGACTCACCCATCGACCTGGCCGACGAGCCGGAGATCGAGGACGAGGACACCCAGGCTGCGTTCGACGAGAAGGATAAGGACGAGCTGCCGTCGTACCTGCAGTCCTCGGCGGGCACCCTGTTCGGCGGCCAGACCGTCGCCGACGACCTGGCCCGGCGCGGCGCATCCCCTCGCCCGGAGGACATCGACCTGGAAGACGAGGACGAGGACACCGCCACGGCGTCGTCCGGCATGTCGTCGTTCTTTCGCGGCGCCTTGATCGTCGGCCAATGCATCGTCGCGGTCGCGTTCGGCGCAGGCCTGTTCATCGCGTTCGACCAGCTGTGGAAGTGGAACAACATCGTCGCTCTCGTGCTGTCGGTGCTGGTCATCCTCGGCCTCGTTGTGGGTGTGCGCGTGGTGCGCAAGACGGAGGACATCGGCAGCACGCTGATCGCGGTGGCGGTTGGGGCTCTGGTCACGCTCGGACCGTTGGCTTTGCTGCAGTCGGGCTAAGGCGACGACCGGACGCCGATAGACACTGTGCGCCCCGCCATCAAGGTTGGTCTGTCGACTGCCTCGGTATATCCGCTGAGGACCGAGGCCGCCTTCGAGTACGCGGCGCGACTCGGCTATGACGGCGTCGAGCTGATGGTGTGGGCTGAGACGGTCAGCCAAGACGTCGACGCGATCGAGGAGATGGCCAAGCGCTATGACATGCCGGTGCTGTCGGTGCACGCGCCGTGCCTGCTGATCTCGCAGCGAGTGTGGGGTGCCAACCCGATCCCCAAGTTGGAGCGCAGCGTGCGCGCGGCCGAGCAGCTCGGCGCGCAGACCGTCGTCGTGCATCCGCCGTTCCGGTGGCAACGCCGCTACGCCGAGGGGTTCTCTGCTCAGGTCGCCGAGCTCGAGGCGTCCAGCGATGTGATGGTGGCGGTGGAGAACATGTTTCCGTTCCGCGCCGACCGGTTCTTCGGTGCCGGCCAGACCTCGATCGAGCGGATGCGTAAGCGGGGCGGCAAGCCAGGGCCCGGCATTTCGGCGTTCGCACCGTCCTATGACCCGCTCGACGGCGATCACGCCCACTACACGCTCGATTTGTCGCACACCGCGACAGCAGGCACCGACGCGCTCGACATGGCCCGCCGGATGGGGGATGGGCTTGTGCACCTGCACCTGTGCGACGGCAGCGGCGCCTCCGCCGACGAGCACCTGGTGCCGGGCCGCGGCTCCCAGCCCACCGTGGAGATCTGCGAGATGCTGGCGGTCGGCGACTTTTCAGGGCATGTGATCCTGGAGGTGACCACATCGGGCGCGCGGACCGCCATCGAACGCGAAGCGTTGCTGTCGGAATCACTGCAGTTCGCCCGCAAGCACCTGCTGCGCTGACGCTACGAAGGAATACGCATGCCGGGATCAACGGCGTTCACCGACGCCATGGCGCTCACCCCGGAAGGGGACGGCGTATATGAAGGTGAGCTGAACGAGCATTGGACCATCGGCGCGAGAGTGCACGGCGGCGCGATGCTGGCGCTGTGTGCAAACGCGGCGCTGAAGGAACATGGCGAAGGGGCAGTCCAGCCGATCGCAGTGGCAGGCAATTTCCTGTGTCCGGCCCGATGAGGGTGGTGGCCACCGTGCGTAAGCGGGGGCGGCGGGTCAGCCTCGTCGACGTGGAGCTGAACCGAGGTGATCGGACTGCGGTCCGCGCGGCGGTGACGCTCGGCGACCCCGAGCACCATGTGCCGCCGCTGTCCCCCTCGCAAGCTGGAGGCACCCCCAGTCGGTCAATCCGGTGATCCCCTGATGCAGCCGGAGCCGCCGCCGGGACTCGAACCGATCGGTCCGGGGCATCCGATGGAAGACATCGTGTATCTGGCGCACGGTTGCGACATCCGGCCGTCGCTGACGACATTCGCGCCGCGCACCGACGGCGGTCCACCCGTCATCGAATACTGGGTGCGCCCGAAAGGCGTTGCGCCGGACGTGCTTTTCGCGCTGTTGTGCGGCGACGTGTCCGCGCCTGTGACGTTCGGCGTGAACCGAATGGGATGAGCGCCGACGGTTCAGCTCACCGCGTATCTGCGCGCGCTGCCCGCTGGCGGCTGGCTGCGGGTCTTGTGCACGACGGTGCAGATCGGGCAGGACTGGTTCGACGAGGACCACATCGTCGTCGATTGCGAGGGCCGCATCATCGTGCAGAGCCGTCAGCTGGCGATGGTGCCGCCGGGGTCGTGACGCCGGAGGCGTCGAATCAAAGCGTCGATAGGCAGCATGCGATGCTTGCGCGCATGGCCAGAATCGCGATCGTCGGCGGTGGAAGTATTGGCGAGGCACTGCTGTCCGGGCTGCTGCGCGCCGGACGGCAGGTCAAGGACCTCGTGGTTGCCGAGAAGCACCCCGATCGTGCGAAGTATCTGTCCGACACGTATTCGGTGTTGGTGACCACGGTTGCCGACGCGGTCGACACCGCCGCCTATGTGATCGTCGCCGTCAAGCCCGCCGACGTCTCCAGTGTCGTCGGCGAGATCGCCGACGCGGCGGCGAAGGCCGAAAGCAATACCGCCGAACAGGTTTTCGTGTCGGTCGTCGCGGGCGTGACCACGGAGTTCTACGAGAACAAATTGCCTGCCGGTTCGCCGGTCATCCGGGTGATGCCCAACGCGCCGGTCGTCGTTGGTGGGGGCGTCAGTGCGCTGGCGCGCGGCCGCTTCGCGACCGCCGATCACCTCAAGGAGGTGTCCGCGATCTTCGATGCGGTCGGTGGCGTGCTGACGGTGCCCGAGTCGCAACTCGACGCGGTCACCGCGGTGTCGGGCTCCGGCCCGGCGTACTTCTTCCTGATGGTCGAGGCGCTCGTCGACGCGGGCGTCGCCGCCGGGCTGACACGTTCGGTGGCGACCGATCTGGTCGTGCAAACGATGGCAGGCTCGGCTGCGATGTTGCTGGAGCGCCTGGACGAGGCGCAGCCTGCGGGCGACGCGGCGATGGGCACCGCGATGGACACCACCGCGGCCCAATTGCGCGCCACGGTTACCTCGCCGGGCGGCACTACCGCTGCTGGGCTGCGGGAACTCGAACGCGGTGGTTTGCGGGCGGCGGTCGGTAACGCCGTCGAAGCCGCAAAAAAGCGCTCTGAACAGCTCGGAATTACATCTGAGTAGTTAATCAATTTCCCACCGATTAGCCCACACCCGTCGCAGTAACCCCATCCGCCACGCTATTCTCCCAGTGGTAAGCACGGGTTGGCGCCAGCGGTGGGGAAGCCGCTGGAACTGCCCTTGCCTGATGGATTGGGTTGCGATGACGTCTATGAACGGGCCATCGGCGCGGGACTCGGCTAGTGCGAAGGCGGCGCGTGACGCCGGCCAGACCGACGGCCAGCCGCCACGAGCTCAATTTCTCACCGTCGCGGAGGTCGCGAGCCTCATGCGCGTCAGCAAGATGACGGTGTATCGCTTGGTGCACAACGGCGAGTTGCCGGCTGTCCGCGTTGGACGCTCGTTTCGGGTGCATGCCAAGGCTGTCCACGACATGCTGGAGACCTCGTACTTCGACGCGGGCTAGCTCACACTTCGCGCGACCGTCACGTCAGGGCGTCACCTCGCGGATGTCAGTGTCGGCGTCGGAGCCGTTTTCCGTTTAGCTAGGCTGCACAGGTAAAGTGTGCGGGTCAAGAGGCTCGAAAAGCCCCCACAGGCTAGACAGTTCTAGGTAGCGGAGTTCATGGGTTCAGTCATCAAGAAGCGGCGTAAGCGCATGTCGAAGAAGAAGCACCGCAAGCTGCTTCGTCGCACTCGGGTGCAGCGCAGAAAACTCGGCAAGTAGCTTTCAGGCTGGGCCGCTAGTCTGTCCGAATGGATTCTGGGGGGCAATCGAACGGGTCTGACTCGCGCGACACTGTCCACTATCCGAAGGTCGTCCTGGTCACGGGGGCGTGCCGGTTCCTCGGCGGGTATCTGACCGCCCGGCTGGCGCAGAACCCGCTGATCAACCACGTCATCGCCGTGGACGCGATCGCGCCGAGCAAGGATCTGCTGCGCCGGATGGGCCGCGCGGAGTTCGTCCGTGCCGACATCCGTAACCCGTTCATCGCCAAGGTCATCCGCAACGGCGACGTCGACACTGTGGTGCATGCCGCGGCGGCCTCCTACGCGCCGCGCTCGGGTGGACGCGCGGCGCTCAAGGAGCTCAACGTGATGGGCGCGATCCAGTTGTTCGCGGCCTGCCAGAAGGCGCCGTCGGTGCGGCGCGTCGTGCTCAAGTCGACATCCGAGGTGTACGGCTCGAGCGCGCGCGACCCGGTGCTGTTCACCGAGAGCAGCAGCCGGCGTCGGCCACCGGGGGAAGGCTTCGCCCGAGACAGCATCGACATCGAGGGTTATGCCCGCGGGCTGGGCAGGCGCAGGCCCGACATCGCGGTCAGCATCCTGCGGTTGGCCAACATGATCGGCCCCGCGATGGACACCGCACTGTCGCGGTATCTGGCCGGGCCCGTCGTGCCGACTGTCGTCGGTCACGACGCGCGGCTGCAGCTGTTGCACGAACAGGACGCGCTTGGCGCCCTGGAGCGCGCGACGATGGCGGGCCGGTCGGGCACATTCAACATCGGAGCCCCCGGCATCATCATGATGAGTCAGGCCATCCGGCGCTCGGGCAGGGTTCCACTGCCCGTGCCGCGTTCTGCGTTGTGGGCTGTGGATTCGCTGAGGCGCGCAACTCGCTACACTGAACTCGATCGCGAGCAGCTTGACTACTTGAGCTACGGCCGGGTGATGGACACGATGCGAATGCGCAATGACCTTGGCTACAGCCCTAAGTGGACAACCGCGGAAGCATTTGACGACTACGTCAGAGGTCGCGGATTAACTCCGATCATCGACCCGCGATGGGTACGCTCAATGGAGAGCGGCGCCGTGGCTGCGGCGCAACGCTGGGGACGCTAGAAACAACATTTCAAGTCGGGTGGGGAGAAGGTAACAACGTGGCGGGCGAGTCCAAAGCCAAAGTTATTCCGCTGCACTCTAATTCGGGCCGTTCCTCGGCCCAACGGCGCGCCGCCGCGGCGCGCGCGGAAAGCTCGCGCCGACATCCTTCCGTGCTGACGGATACCGGCGGGCGTGCTTCTGCCGAGCAGATCGCCGCCGTCGTCCGCGAGATCGATCAGCGTCGCAACGCGGTCGCGGGCACCACGACCGTCGAGGAGACGCCGACCGAACTCGCCAAGCGGATCGCGGCGGTGGCCGAATTCATCCGCAAGCGGATGATGGGCGACTACACCGTCGACGAGTTCGGGTTTGACCCGCACCTCAATAACGCTATCTTTTTGCCTTTGCTGCGCGTGTTCTTCAACTCGTGGTTCCGAGTTGAGGTCAGCGGGATTGAAAATCTGCCGCGCGACGGCGCGGCGCTGGTGGTGGCCAACCACGCGGGCGTGTTGCCGTTCGACGGGCTGATGACCGCAGTGGCGGTGCACGATAAGCACCCGACACATCGAGACCTTCGACTGCTCGCCGCCGACATGGTATTCGACATGCCGATGATCGGTCAGGCGGCGCGCAAGGCAGGTCACACGATGGCGTGCACGGCCGACGCGCACCGTCTGCTGGCCGCGGGCGAGCTGACCGCCGTATTCCCCGAGGGCTACAAGGGCCTGGGCAAGCACTTCAAGGATCGCTACAAGTTGCAGCGGTTCGGCCGCGGCGGCTTCGTGGGGGCGGCGCTGCGGACCAAGGCGCCGATCGTGCCGTGCTCGATTGTCGGCTCGGAGGAGATCTACCCGATGATCGCCGACGTCAAGTTGCTGGCCCGACTGTTCGGGCTGCCGTACTTCCCGGTCACGCCGTTCTTCCCGCTGGCGGGGCCGGTCGGTATGGTTCCGCTGCCGTCCAAGTGGCACATCCAGTTCGGCGAGCCGATCCCGACCACTGACTACGACGAGTCGGCCGCCGACGATCCGATGATCACGTTCGAGCTGACCGACCAGGTCCGCGAGACCATCCAGCAGACGCTGTACCAGTTGTTGGCGAACCGCCGCAACATGTTCCTCGGCTAAGGTTTAGCTCCCCTTAGAGCTTTGCCCAGCAATCATTTTCGCGATCGCGGCATCGCGGGCGGCGGCGATCTGTGCGCTCACCTCGTCGGCCTCGCTGTCTGATGCGGCCTCGCCCATCACCGTCACAACGCTCGTCAACACCGGCTTGCCGGCGGCGTCTGTCACCTCGCCGCGGATCTCGGTGACCACTGCGCCGTGCGACTCGGTCACCGAATCCAGATAGGAATCGAAGTACAGCTTGTCGCCGGCGAGGATCGGGCGATGGAAGACGATCTTCTGGTCGCGGTGCAGCACGCGCTCCATGTTGATCGGCACGTCGAACTGGTTGAAGATCTCCAGCTGCACCTTGCGGCCTGCGACCGCGAGGAAGGTCAGCGACGCGATCAGCGCGTCATAGCCGCATTCCTTGGCGGCGTCCTCGCTGTAATGGGCCGGGTGGTCGTCCTTGACGGCCTTCGCGAACTCACGGATCTTCTCTCGGTCGACCTCGAAGTGGTCGGGGTACCGGTAGTGCGTTCCGATGATGTTTTCAGCGATGCCCATGCTGGCTCGGTCTTCCGTTCTAGGTGTTAGCGCGCGAGCCTATCAGCGCCGATTCAGCTCACTTGGTGGCGGCGCGGACGCTGCTCAGCCGCCATCCTGGCGACGCGACACGATCGCCGCCAACGCCCCGCCGACCGCGCCCAGTGCCAGCGCCGACGGCACACCGATCCTCGCGGCCTTGCGTGCGGTGCGGAAATCGCGGATCTCCCAACCCCGCTCGCGGGCCAAGTCGCGCAGGTCGGCGTCGGGATTTATCGCCACCGCGGTGCCGACCAACGACAGCATCGGCACGTCGTTGAAGCTGTCGGAGTACGCGGTGCAGCGACGCAGGTTCAGCCCTTCGCGGATGGCCAGCGACCGTACCGCGTGCGCCTTGCCCGTGCCGTGCAGGATGTCGCCGACCAGTCGGCCGGTGAACATCCCGTCGATGGATTCGGCGACGGTGCCCAGCGCACCGGTCAGCCCCAGTCTCTTGGCGATCGTCGCGGCCAGCTCGCACGGCGTCGCGGTGACCAGCCACACCTGCTGGCCTGCGTCGAGGTGCATCTGGGCCAAGGCACGGGTGCCCGGCCAGATCTTGTCGGCGATGATCTCGTCGTAGATGTCCTCGCCGAGCGCCTCCAGCTCGGCTGTCGAGCGGCCTTCGATGAACGCCAGCGCCTTTCGCTTACCGGCGGCCACGTCGTCGCTGTTCTCCCGGCCGATCAGCTGAAACTTCGCCTGCGCGTAGATGAAACGGCCCAAATCGCCGTAGGTGAAGTACTTGCGGGCGGCCAGGCCGCGGGCGAAATGCACCAGCGACGACCCGTGCACCAGCGTGTTGTCGACGTCGAAGAACGCCGCGGCGGTCAGATCGGGCGGTGGGGCAGGCGGGGAGGTGGCTGCGATCTGGAGTTCGGTGACGGCGGCCTCGGCGCTGGCCTCGCCAGCCAGCGCCTGTTCAGCAGCCTCGACCTCGGCTTCCCCGGTTTCGGACACGGCATTAACAGTAAGTCACCGGGGTGGCGATACTTGCGGGGTGAAGCGGCAGGTGGAATTGCTCACACGTGAGGGCTGCACGATCTGTTCGGGCGCGGCGACGCGGCTGCGGCAATTGGCTGACGAATTGGGCTTCGAGCTCAAGATCACCGACGTCGACGCCCTCGCCGCGGGCGGGAATTCCGCGCTGCGTGCGGAGTTCGGTGATCGGCTGCCGGTGGTGCTGTTGGATGGTGCCGAGCACAGTTATTGGGAGGTCGATGAGTCCCGGCTGCGCGCGGATCTTGCGAAGCGATAAAGAGGTGAGCAAATTTGGTAGCCCAGCTGGTCAACGATTACCTTGGATGACGTGGTGATGAAGCCGTGAGCGTGTTGCTTTTCGGGGTTTCGCACCGCAGCGCGCCGGTGTCGGTGCTGGAGCAATTGAGCACCGACGAGGCCGATCAAGCCAAGATCGTCGACCAGGTGCTGCAGTCTTCTTTGGTCACCGAGGCGATGGTGTTGTCCACCTGCAACCGCGTCGAGGTTTACGCCGTCGTCGAGGCGTTCCACGGCGGCCTGTCGGTGATCGGCTCGGTGCTGTCCGAACACTCGGGTATGTCGCTGGGCGACCTGACGAAGTACGCATACGTGCGGTACGCCGAAGCGGCCGTCGAGCATCTCTTCGCGGTGACCAGCGGGCTGGACTCCGCGGTCATCGGCGAGCAGCAGGTGCTCGGCCAGGTCCGCCGGGCGTATGCCGCCGCCGAGTCCAACCACACCGTCGGCCGCACCATGCACGAGCTGTCGCAGCGCGCGCTGTCGGTGGGCAAGCGGGTGCACTCCGAGACCGGCATCGACTCGGCGGGCGCCTCGGTCGTGTCGGTGGCGCTCGGCATGGCCGACACCAAGCTCGGCGGCCTGGCCGGCCGCAGCGCGGTCGTCGTCGGGGCGGGCTCTATGGGCGCGCTGTCGGCCAAGCATCTGGTACGCGCGGGGGTCGAGCGCGTCCACGTCGTGAACAGGACCTTGCCCCGCGCAAAGAAGCTCGCTCAGAAGATCCGCGAGCTGGGGGTGACCGCCGATGCTTTCCCGTTCGACCACCTGACTCCTGTGCTCACGGACGCCGACGTGGTCGTGAGCTGCACCGGCGCGGTTAGGCCAGTGGTTTCGCTCGCCGATGTACACCGCGGCCTGGCCCACGGTCACGAGCCGAAGCAGCTGGTGATCTGCGACCTCGGCATGCCGCGGAACGTCGATCCCGCGGTGGCCGGTCTGCCCGGTGTTTTCGTGGTCGACATGGACCGCATTCAGCGGGAACCGTCGGCTCGCGCCGCAGCGTCCGACGCCGAGGCCGCTCGCAGCATCGTCGCCGCAGAGGTTGCCAGCTACCTGGCCGGACAACGGATGGCCGAGGTCACGCCGACCGTGACCGCGCTACGGCAGCGTGCCGCCGATGTGGTCGAGGCCGAGTTGCTGCGGCTGGACAACCGGCTGCCCGAGCTCGATGCCGCGCACCGCGAGGAGGTCGCCAAGACCGTCCGCCGCGTCGTCGACAAGCTGCTGCACGCGCCGACGGTGCGGGTCAAACAGTTGGCCAGCGCGCCAGGCGGCGACAGCTATGCCGAGGCTCTGCGCGAGCTCTTCGAGCTCGACCAGCAGGCCGTCGATGCCGTTGCCGCAGGCGAATTGCCGCGTGCGACAAAAGATCTCGACAAGACCGAGTAGCGCTTGACTGGAAGTCACGAAGTAATCCGGATAGGCACCCGGGGCAGCCTGTTGGCGATGACGCAGGCCGGTGTCATCAAAGACGCCCTCGCGGCCAACGGGCACGCCGCCGAGCTGGTCATCATCTCCACCGAAGGCGACCGGTCGACCGGGCCGATTGCCGATATCGGCGTTGGCGTGTTCACCGCCGCCCTGCGCGAGGCCATCCACGAGCGCCGTGTCGACATGGCCGTGCATTCCTACAAGGATTTGCCGACCGCACCCGACCCGCGGTTCAACATCGCGGCGATACCCCCGCGCGAGGACGCCAGGGATGCCTTGGTGGCGCGCGACGGGCTGGTGCTGGGAGAGTTGCCCGCAGGGTCGGTGATCGGCACGTCAAGTCCGCGACGGGCCGCGCAGCTTAGAGCATTGGGTCTCGGTTTGGAAATCCGCCCCCTACGAGGCAACCTTGATACCAGGTTGAACAGGGTAAGCAACGGTGATCTCGACGGCATCGTGGTCGCACGGGCGGGACTGGCCCGCATCGGACGACTGGCGGATGTCACCGAGACTCTCGAGCCGGTGCAGATGTTGCCAGCGCCGGCTCAAGGTGCGCTCGCGGTCGAGTGCCGCGCAGACGACACCGAGCTCGTCGCGCTGCTGGCGGAGTTGGACGACGCCGACACACGCGCCGCGGTCACCGCTGAACGAGTCCTGCTCGCCGAACTGGAGGCGGGCTGTTCCGCGCCGGTGGGGGCGATCGCCGAGGTGGTCGACTCCATCGATGAGGACGGCCGTGTCTTCGAAGAGTTGTCGCTGCGCGGCTGTGTGGCGACGCTGGACGGATCCGACGTGATCCGCGCGTCCGGAATCGGGACACCCGATCGGGCACGGGAGCTGGGGCTCTCGGTGGCCGAGGAGCTGTTCGAGCTGGGCGCGCGCGATCTGTTGGGCGATGCTGGGAGAGAGAGATGACTGGGCATTCCGGGCGAGGGCGTAAGACAAAGCCCGGCCGCATCACCTTCGTCGGCTCCGGGCCGGGCGACCTCGGCCTGCTGACGACGCGGGCGCGGACGGTACTTGCCAACGCCGCGCTGGTGTTCACCGATCCCGACGTGCCAGAAGCGGTGCTCGCCCTGGCGGGCTGTGAACTGCCGCCGCCGTCGGGACCTGAACCGGCCGAGGCGGCCAAGGCGGCTGACACGGACGCCGACGCTGACAAGGACGTGCCGCGGGCGTCGGTCCCCCGCGAGCGGGAGGTGCCCCCAGTCGCCGCCAGTGCGGCGACGAGGATTCCCGGCGGCCCCGACATCCGGCCCGCGCTGGGTGATCCCGCGGAGGTTGCCAAGACGCTGGCCGCCGAGGCCCGCACGGGCGTCGACGTGGTCCGGCTGGTCGCGGGCGATCCGCTGTCTGTGGACGCGGTGATCACCGAGGTGAACGCGCTGGCCAAGACCCACCTGAATTTCGAGATCGTGCCGGGTCTGCCCGACACCACAGCGGTGCCGACGTACGCGGGGCTGCCGCTGGGGTCTTCGCACACCGTCGCCGATGTGCGCGGTGATGTGGACTGGGCGGCGTTGGCCGCAGCGCCCGGCCCGCTGATCCTGCACGCCACCGCGTCTCGCCTGCCTGAGGCGGCGCGCACGCTGATCGAATACGGGCTGGCCGAAACCACGCCCACCGTTGTCACCGCGAATGGCACGACATGCCAACAGCGTTCGGTGGAAACCACACTGGCCGGTCTGCTCGACAAGAACACGCTTGCGGGCACGGATTCTTCCGGCCTGCCGGCCGGACCCTTGG
>Ga0068869_100000719_pt1 | contig 18829 bp, 10 predicted proteins | sample KBSMisM52_FD_64676 | JGI IMG/M metagenome (GOLD analysis project Ga0068869, IMG submission 64676) | Miscanthus rhizosphere microbial communities from Kellogg Biological Station, Michigan, USA - KBS Miscanthus M5-2 | ecosystem: Host-associated > Plants > Roots > Rhizosphere > Soil ... | reverse complement strand
TCGAAGCGCCGTCCCGGAACATTCGTCGTACCCGGGCTCGACATTCCCGTCGACTTCAACCTGCGCGTTGAAGGGAAGACCGAGCGGGACCGGAACCTCCGCTGCAATTCCCTCGAGGCCGTGCAGATCAGCGCGCTGTCAGGCTGCAACGCGGGCTTCCTTCCGTGGAATCTCGATTTCAAGGGCACGTTGAAAACGGCTGGAGTGGTCGGCGACCGCGTACACGTGAACGTCGACTACGACATGCAACGCGAGTTCGACGCCTCGAACACCGTTTCCCTGTACTACGAGGGCGATTCGAGCGCTCGCTTCCGCCGGGTGGACGTCGGCAACATCGCGTTCGTCGCGCCGGCCTCGCGATTCATGACGTCTTCGCTGCCGAGCGGCAACTACGGCATCCAGCTGACTAACCAGTTCGGGGCGCTCAAGCTTCGGTCGATCTTTGCGCAGCAGACGGGGAACGTCATTCAGAATCGGGAATACCGCCTCGGTGGACGCGTCGCGCAAACCAATGAGCAGGAGATCGCCGACTATCAGATCGAGCGCCTGCGCTTCTTCTTCACGGTCGATCCCGCCCTGTTCGGGGCCTATCCGAACATCGACATCCTCAACCGGCTGCAGATGCAGCGGCTCAGCCGGTCGCTGCCCGACACGCTACGCCCGAGCCGCGTTCTGGTCTATCGGCTGCAGTTCGGGACGCAGCCGCAGAACCCCAACGGTCCGCGCTTTCGTGTCCGCGGCGGCCCCACGGCCGGCACGCAGACGTATGACCTGCTGCGCGAAGGGGTCGACTACTACGTGGACCAGTCGCTGCTCTGGTTCGCGTTAGTCCGGCCGCTCAACGAGACGAACGAGCGGCTCGTCATCGCCTACAACGTGAGGATCAACGGGCGCGACACCGTGTGGACCACGACCGGCGGCACGCCCGACATCCAATTCAATCCGTTGCACGATCAGGTGGCGAACCTGGTGATGGACCCGAGCGTCGGCCCGTCGTCGCCGCAATTCCGCAACGAAATCCGTTCGGTGTATCGCGTTGCCGGCTCCAACCTGGTTCGACGCTCGGTTCAGCTCCGGATCGTCACCGGCAGCGGCGTGCTGGAGCACCCGATCGCGGGCAGCGACGCGACCTACCTCCAGATGCTCGGACTCGCCCAGCCGACGAATCCCGCCGAGTTCGATTTCGAGAACCGCCTCTGGCCCCGCGTGAGCGACCCGGTGTTCGACCTCGGCGCCGGCGCCGCCGATTTACGTGGCGGCGGAAGCCAATCGCTCGAGCTGGCGCACGTCATCAAAGACTACTTCCTCGTCTTTCCGTCGCTCCGTCCGTTCAGCGCGCGCAACGCCGGTCTCGTCGTGCCGGGGAATCCGACGAACGACCAGATCTACACGACGCCCGGCGAGTACCTCTATTCGGCGCAGCATCCGACGTCGTTGTACCGCCTGCGCTTTCGCTATGAGACCGGTGTCGGTGAGGAAGCCGGTGCGTTGAGTCTGGGGTCGTCGCAGATGCGGCCGGGATCGGAGCGCATCGTCGTCGACGGCCGTCCGCTCGTCCGCGAGCTCGATTACAAGATCGACTACGACGTCGGTCGGCTCGAATTCATGCGGCCGGACACGCTCTTTCGATCGGAGCGGCGTGTTCTCGTCAGCTACGAGGAGAACGCGAGCTACGGCGCGTCTCAGACGACGCTCGCCGGCGTGGTCTCCGAGCTGCCCGTACCACACGGCACCTTCACCTTCGCCGCCGTCAACCAATCACAATCGACGCCGTTCAATCGTCCGCAACTCGGTTTGCAGAGCAACTCGACGCTGACGACCGGCGCGACCGCCCAGTTCAGCTGGGAGCTTCCGTCACTCACGCGCTTCGCCAGCCGCCTGCCATTCGGCGACACGAAGACGCCGTCGCGCCTGTCGGTGTTCGGCGAGATCGCGAGCAGTCATCCGCAATTCGCCGCGCGCAATCAGGGGCAGGCGTACGTCGAAACCTTCGACGCCGGGAGCGGGACGACGATTGCCCTCGGCGACCAAGCCTGGTACTGGAGCAGCCTGCCCGCCTACGGCTCGGCGCTGCGGAACAAGTTCGGCGGCGCATTCTTCGAGCAGCGGAATGCGTCCACGCTCGTTTGGCAGACGAACGTGCAGACACCGGGCAGCGCGCGTCTCACGGTGACGAGGCGCAGCATCGATCCGTTGCTTCGGTTCACCGGATCGGGCTTCGAGGTGAACGAACCGGTACTCTGGCTCACGCTTCTGCCGCTCGACCAGGTGGGCCGGTACGACCGAGCGTCGCGCCAGTATCAGTGGACAGCCGGGCTGCCGAGGCGGGAGCAAAGATTCCGCAGCATTCGCACAGTGCTGCGCAGCAGCGGCCTCGATCTCACGCGCGGCGAGCATCTCGAGTTCTGGACCCTGCTCGACACGAGCGCCGCGGCGCGTCCGAAGAACCCGACGCTTGTCTTCGACTTCGGCGACGTGTCGGAGAACTCGCTGACCTTCGCGCCGGAAACGCTCACGATCAAGCGAACCGGAACGCGAGTGGACAGCCTGTTCGGCGGCCGAAAGCCACAGGGATTCGATCGCCTCGACAGCGAGCGCGATGCGTTCTCTCGCGCGTTCAACGCGGATGTCAACGATACGGGCTTGCCCGGCGACGTCGCCGACACGCTCGTCGTCGTCGACGGGTCCACGATTCGTAAAGAGACCAACGTCCGGACGTGCCGCGGTGCACCCGGCGCGCTCGACATCATCGGTGATCCGCGCACCAATTGCACGATCGCCAACGCGAAGCTCGACGAAGAGGACATCGATCTCGATAACGCGCTCAATCTCGGCAGCGCCGATCGCGAGCGTGAGCGGGTGCTCCGGTACATCGTCGACCTCAGTTTGCCGACCTACTACAAGCGCATCGGCAACAGCTTCACGGACACACTTTACGTCCAGGGTGTGCCGCGTCCGCGCACCCGGCAGTGGGTGCTGGTGAGCGTTCCGTTCGGCACGCCGAGCGACTCGCTGAACGACGTGGATCGCCGCAAGCTGCGGGCTTTGCGACTGACGGTCGTGTCTGGCGCGACTCAGGATCCCGAAGAGCCGACGCAACTGCCGATCGCCGAGCTCAATGTTACGGGATCGCCGTGGCTCGATCGCAGCCCGCAAACGTTGGCTGGAATCGGCGGCGCGCACCCCGACGGAGGATTCGTGATCACGTCCACCGTCGGGACGAACGATTCGAGCGCGGTGCTGTCATATCAGCCGCCGCCGGGCGTAGTGGACGAAGCGAATTTCAAGGGAGCGCAGTTCCAGGCCGGTCTCACCGCAATCAACGAAGCGTCGCTGCGCATTCAGGCCGGCAACATGCCGCTCTTTCATCGCGCCGAAGCCTATTGGCGATTCCCCACCGGTGCGGAAGACTATCTTTTGTTCGAGCAGCTTCATGTGTGGGGCAGAGGCCATGGCAACGGATGGGGCCAAGCCGGCGAGCTGCAGATGTACGTCAAGATCGGCCGCGACGAGAACAACTTCTATCTATATCGATCGCCGGTGAGCTCGGGCCAGACGCAAGCCGCGTGGAGCGACCTCGCGATCGACCTGTCCCGGTTCGTTCGTCTTCGCGACCAGATCCAGCACGCGTATCTCGCGGGCAAGAAAGAGTTGCTGGCGTGCAGCGGTGTGGATTCGGCGATTGTCGTTTCGTCACCGGTGCCGGTGGGGCCGGTCGTCCATCGCTTTGCGGCGTGCGACGGCGGCTACATGGTGTACACGGTGGACCCCGCGGTCACGGCCCCGAACTTGGCATCCGTGCAAGAGGTGGCGGTCGGAATGGTTCGCGTTGGAACCACCAGCGGCGCGTTCACGGCCGCGGGCGACACGCTCGAGCTCTGGGTCGACGACATTCGCCTCGACCGACAGAAGAACAGCACCGGGTGGGCGGGCCAGATCACCGGTCAGCTCAACCTCGCGGACTTCGCCGAAGTGCGCCTGAACGTGAGCAATCGCGATCCGAACTTCCGGCAGCTCGGCGAGCAGGCGTCGTTCCTCGGCCAGCGCACGACGGAGCTGGGCGCCACCTTCCGTCTGGACCGGATGCTCCCGCGCGCATTTGGTCTCGCCCTGCCGCTCACCATCTCGAGGATCTCGCTTGCCACCGATCCGCTGTTCCTGTCGCAGACGGACATCAGCGGAAACTCGATCGCCGGTCTACGGAAGCCGAAGAACGACATCACGACGTACAGCCTCACGGTTCGCCGGACCACGCCGTTCTCGAATTCGCTCGTCGGGCCGCTGCTCAACAACCTCTCGGCGACGAGCACGTACGTGAGCGGTGTCGATCGCACGGAGTTCCAGGACGGCAAGGCGCACAACTTCTCCTTCTCGCTGGACTACCTCGTCACCGACGACACGGCGCACACCTTCGGCCTGGAGTCGTGGAACCTGCGGTGGAATCCCACACAGCTCAGGTTGACGAGTGGGATCGTCCAGGGCAGCGATCGACGGACGTCGTTCCTTCAGCCGTCCGGCGCCGTGGACGACGCGCCGTCGCTCACCACCGCGTCGACGCGTCTGTGGCGAAACAGCAGTGTGATCGAGCTGCGCCCGACGACCGGCAGCTCAGTGCGATGGGAGATGCAATCGCTGCGCGACTTCCGGAACTACGGCGACACCTCGTCGGGCCAATTCGCGGCGCCAGGTGAGCAGCTGCCCGGCCGCGGATTCGAGCGAGAGCGGACGATGCTCGGGAGCGTTGGAATCGCGCCGATCTTCTCGAGTTGGTTCCGGCCGCGCGCGGATGTCGGCACTCAATACAACATGCTGCGCGACCCCAACGCCCGTTCGTTGCTTTCGCTTCCCGGCGTGATCGGTGTGGACAGCGTGCTCGCCGCGCAAGACTCCGCGAGCCTGTTGCAACGCGTCCTTCCGCGCCGCATGACGGCGGCGCAGACGGCAAGCGCCGGTTCGACGATCGACGTCGCGGCCCTGTCGCACTATGCCGCCGATTCGAGTCTGTTGCGTCGGCTTGCGGCGCACGTCGCGCCGATCGACGTCTCGTTCACGCGAAGTCTTCTTTCGGCGCTCGACGCCGCGCCCGTGGACGCGCCGCTCGGCTTCCAGCTGGGCCTGGGCGCCCCCGCGTCCTTCCGCTCAGTCAGTGGAATGACGGCGACGACGGCGGGCCAAACCAACATGGTGAGTGCCGCGAGCACGATCATGCTTCCGTTCGGCGGCGCGCTCGACAACCGGTATCGCCGCACGACGACGAACAACTGGATCGCGCGGCTCGACTCGACGCAGGCGCGCGCCGATGGCGAGCAAACGTACTTCCCCGACGCGCGGCTCCGCTGGTCGTATCATCCGTCCGGCGGAATGTTGTCGAGCGTGGAGGCGAACACCGGATACACGCACAGCGACGCCACGGTGAGCTTGCCGAGTCTGTCCGACGTGCTCGGGCCGACGCAGCTCCGACGCAGCCACTCGGAAACGTTCCCCATCGGCGGATCGATCGCGTGGGCTGGACGCGCCGGGCTGAGCCTCGGTTCGCACTTCGCGCACACGAACCGAGTCGACAGCTTGCCGGGAAGCGTCGCCCGCTCAGGCATCGACGAGCTGGGGTTCGATTTCGGCCGGTCGTTCCACGTCCCCGAGAGCCTCGGACTCGGTCTTCGCAGCGATGTGCGCACTCGGGCTGGCCTCGCGCGCAACCGCTTGACGACCTACGTCACGGATCCGCTCACTGGTCTGCGAAGCCGCCTCGCCGACAACGGGAAGACGCAGTTCAACCTCACGGCCGACAGCAACGTGAGCGACAACCTCGTCCTGACCCTCCAGGGCTCGCACATCGTGACCTTCGACAACAACCTGAATCGTCGGTTCCAGCAGACGCTGTTCTCGACGATTCTCCAGTTTCAGTTCTATGGGGTAGGAAAGTGAAGCCGGCGATGGGCGATGGGCGACGGGCGATGGGCGACGGGCGACGGGCGACAGAGTTTGACCAACGGAAGTAACCTTTAGTCTATTCATTGAAGAGACCCCTCCGTGCGAATGCTTTTCTTCTGTGCTGTCGTAGCCCTCACCGCTTGCGGCGACCTCAAGGCCCGCTTCTCGAAGCCGAAGACCGGCTTCGACGGCCAGGCCGCGCTCGGCTATGTGCAGGCGCACCTGGCATTCGGCCCACGCACGCCCGGCACGCCGGCGCACGACAGCGCGGCGAGCTGGATCATCGCCGAGATGAAGAAGCGCACTGACTCCGTTTGGGTGCAGCGCTGGACACAGACGACGCCCGAGGGGAACAAGCTTCCGCTGACGAATATCCTCGCGCGGTTCAATCCGACGGCGACGCAGCGCGTACTCTACATCACCCATTGGGATACGCGTCCCAAAGCCGACGACGACAACAATTTCGGCAATCGCGCGCGACCCATCCTTGGCGCGAACGACGGCGCGTCGGGCGTCGGCCTGTTCATGGCGCTCGGCGACGTGTTCAAAAAGACGCCACCCTCGGTGGGCGTCGATCTGCTGTTCGTCGACGGTGAGGACTGGGGAAACTTCGAGGCCGACCAGAGTGGCGGCTATCCCGACGCCCTTTTCGGCTCGCAGTACTTCGCGGCGAATCCACCGTCGCCGGACTACAAGCCGCTCTACGGCGTCTTGTTCGACATGATCGGCGACGCCGACTTACAGATCTATCAGGAAGCGAACTCGGTGCAGCGGGCGCCGGAGGTCGTACGTCGCGTGTGGGAGACGGCCGTGGAGCTTGGATATGGGAGCGTCTTTCGCAGTCAGGTCGGTCTCGCGATCACCGACGATCACGTGCCCTTTCTGAACAAGGGCTATCACGTGATCGACGTCATCGACCTGCAATACGGTCCCGTGGCGCAGAGCGATCCGTTCGCGAACGCGAATCCGAACTACCATCACACGATGCAGGACACCTTCGACAAGTTGTCGGCGAAGAGTCTGCAGACGATCGGCGACGTCGCGGTGACGCTGGTGAAGTGAGCGCGGCTCAGCGGCTCGAGCGCAGCCAAATCACGAAATACGTCGGGTGCTCGAACAAGCTCAGTGCTCGACACTCAGGACTGCGCATCTTGTCCGCGACCGTTCCCGTTATCTCGGTTTGGGGCGGGTAGACCTCGAGCATCTCGACTTGCGCGGCGCTGAACGTGGCGAGCGGTTGATGCAGCTGCGTCTTGCCGTTGAGCAAAATGCAAGCATCGGGAAAGGCTGTCTTTGCCATCGGTTCGCGCGGACCGAAGCGAGGCTGGATCTTTGCTTGCGCCATGCGCTCGCCGACCTGAATCGCCCCGGCGCCGCCAAGCGCGGCCATCGCCTGGTCCATGCCCATCGTCCCGAATTTCTCGAGTTGATCGCGACCAGCGACGACGGTCCTGAAGGAACTCTGCCAGCGGAGACGCTTGTCGAGGTCCTCGAGGGCGTGGTCGTCCGGCGCGTAGCCGCTCCGTTCGGCGATCACCATCGCGTCGAGCTTCACCGGGAGGCCCCGCATCTTGATGATCACTTCGCGATCGTCGTGATCGACGAGATTGAGCGTCATGTTCGTCGGGACGTATCCGAGCTTGCGCACGCGAATCAGATATTGCCCCACCGGCAACGGACGGAAGAGAAAGCCGCCGTTCGGTCGAGTGACACCGAGGCGGTTCGCGCCGACGAGCTGCACCTCAGCTTCCTCAATCGGCGTTCCTGCCGAATCGACCACGATGCCGAGAATGGATGACGACCCCTTGAGCCGGCGGTCTTCCTCGGCGCGCACGACGACAGGATCGAGCGTTCGCGGGATCGCGTGGAGGACCACTGTGACTTCCGTGCGCTCGCCCGGCCGCGCATCCCAGTTGTAATCGATGCTTCGGTAGCCGAGCCGACGGAACCACACCTGATAGGCGCCGGGTGATACATCGCGCAGCGTGAACTCGCCGCGCGCGTTCGTGCGTGTTCCTTGTGTCATCTCGCGCACGACGACTTCGGCGTCAGCGATCGGCGCACCGGTTGAATCCCGGACAACACCTGCCATCGTCGCGGGCGGCAGCGCCGGCTGTGCCGGATTCTGCGCGGCCGCGACGCTCACCGCATTGAGCCCCCCTGCGATGCAGAGTGCGACGAGCGCTCGTCGCATCGCTACGGCTTCGGTTTCCCGTTGCTGACTTCTTCAGCCATTTTGAGCGCGTTGTAGGCGTTCACGATACCGCCGGTGATCGAAAGAGTTCCGAACGGTACCTTTTCCGCCTGACCCGCCGGGCCGGGCCGAACGACCATCTGACTGGAGTAGTTGTTTACCGACGCCAGAATGATCCGGCGCACGTCGGAGGGCGTCAAGTTCGGATAGTAATCCATAATGAGCGCGGCGAGTCCGCTCACGACCGGCGCCGCCATGCTCGTGCCGCTGTCCTTCTCGTACTGATTGCCCGGCACCGTCGAGAGGATGTCGACGCCCGGGGCAAAGACGTCCACCTGCTGCTGCCCGTAGTTGGAGAAATTCGCCGCGAGGCTGTCGCCACCTTTCCACGACGATGCCCCAACCTCGATCCAGAGATTCGGCTTGCCACCGGACTGATATGCCGGCGAGGGGAAGCTTGGCTTTTTGCTCAGGTCCTGGCCGTCGTTGCCGGCGGCATGGATCATCAGCACGCCCTTTGAATCGGCGTATTTCACGGCCTCGTCCACCGCGCCTTTGAACGGCGAATACGCCTTTCCAAAGCTCATGCTGATGATGCGCGCGCCGTTGTCCGCGGCGTAGCGGATCGCGTTGGCGACGTCCTTGTCGCGCTCATCGCCATCCGGAACGGTGCGAATCATCATGAACTTCACGGCCGGCGCGATGCCGTCGACGCCGAGCCCATTGCCGCGGACGGCGCCGATGATCCCGGCAACGTGCGTTCCGTGCTTCGCGTCCTGCCCCATCACGTCGGCGTTTCCGTAGCGGTGCTCGGACGGATCAGCATAGTTGTCGCCGACGATCGTGCGCGGGTTGTAGTCGGGGTTCAGAGAATACTTGAGCTGCCCGTCGAGCGACTTGAAGCCGTCTTCGATCACCGACGGCGTCGCGCCCTGCGACGTGAGGTCGAGATAGATCTGTCGTGCCTGGCCGACCACCGGATTCGCCGGCGACGTCATGCGCACGCGTTCCGGCGTGAGCGAGTCCGCGCTGACGTGGGCGGCGTTGGCCAGCACCGGGAGAATCTGCTGATAGATGTCGCGGGCCTGGCGGTAATTGCGGACGTTTTCCTCGAGCTCCTTACGCTGCTTGTCGTAGTCCGAGTCTACCTGACGACATCGCGCCGCGTCGGTGATCGGCGGAATGCCGCTCGCCGCCGCCTTGTTGTGGCAGCGGGCGTATTCTCGCGTCACCTCGAACGTGTCCCAATGCACGTCCTGGCCATCTTTACCGCCGATGAAATTCCAGCCGTGCACGTCGCCGGCGAAGCCGTTGTTGTCGTTGTCCTTTCCGTTGCCGCCGACTTCCTTCGGATTCACCCAGAGGTTGGCGCGCAAATCGGCGTGCGACGTATCGATACCGTTGTCGATGATCGCGACGAGCACCGTCTGCTTTGGCGCCTTTCCCGCGAGCAGCTGGGTCATCGCCCGCTCGACACTGATCCCGGGCACGTGGTCCACGGTCTCGTCTAACAGCTGCCAGTTCCTCGGCGCCTCGGGCAACGCGACGCGTGGCACGGTCGACGACGGCGCATTCGGACGGGGCGTCGCGGCAGCCGGAGCGCTGGGCGCCGGTGACGGCGTGGGCGCCGGCGAAGTGGCGACGGAAGAAGGTGCACCGCACGCGACTGCGGCTAACGCGGCGATGAGAAGACGCGACGACTGCATGGACGATCCTTGTGCTGGAGGGCTCACTAACGATAACCGTCCAATATGAGGGCGGTCACCGTGCCTTACCGCTTACTTACGACGCTTTACCCCTGCAATAGACCGGCCGAGCCCGTGTGGCTCCGAAAACCGAATTGGAGTCTGACCCATTGTCGAATTGGAGTCTGACCCCAATTGCGGTTTTGGTACGGTGGGCGGCCGAACGATGATAGTGATGCGCGGAGGATCGATAGTTTCGGGCCATGTCACTCCGTGCTGATCAAAAGGCGCTCGTGTTCTTTGGTGCAGTGGCCGTGTTGGGTGCGGGGGTGCGTGTGGTGCGCGCCGCCGGTGGTCCCGCCCAAGCGTCGTCACAGCCTGCACTCGATCGACAGATTCGATCGTCCGACTCCGCGCTCCAATCGTCCCGATCCGCAAAAAAGAGAACGGCTCGGTCGACGAGCGCGCGTAAATCCGCACGAGCGGTGGCGGCCGCGGAGGCGGACACCGGTCGCCGCCGAAGACCCGCGGGCCCAGCGGATCGCAGAGGCTATGTGGGCAACCGACTCGACATGGACATCGCGTCGGCAGCCCAGATCGATTCCCTGCCTGGCGTGACGCCGCTGATGGCGAAGCGGATTGTCACAGACCGCATGACGCGCGGGCCGTTCACGACTTCGGACGGCCTTCGACGGGTGATCGGCGTCGGCAACGGCTTTCTCAAGCGCATCGACACCTTGATCACCTTCTCAGGCACCTTCGTTCAGCCGAGCGTGTCGGATTCGATAATCAAGAAGCGACGACCCAGACGCGGCGGGACCTAGACGACGATCCTTTAACCACGAGCGACGTGAAAGTTGAACGTGGCGGTCTTGAACGTTCCCATCAGCCGGAGCCAGATCGGAAGCAGCATCTCCACCCCACGCGCCGACGAAATGTCTCCCAAGTCGATGATGGTCTTCCAGCCGAACGAGCGTAGCAGCTCGCTGACCTGGGATTTGGCGCCGGCGTCGTTGCCGCTAACGAAGATGTCGTGATCGCCGGGCACCACGGACGGGTTCACCATGACGGCGGCGTTCGTCGTGTTGAGGGTCTTCACGACCTTCGCGTCCGGAAACGCCCGCTGAATCTGCTCGGCGATCGAATCCGAATTGCAGACGGAGAGCGTGGGCGGCATGCCGTGCGAGAAGTCGAGCGGATTGGAGACGTCGACGAGCACTTTCCCCGCGAGGTTGGCGGCGCCGGCGCTGTGCAGCGCTTCGAGCGATACCATGCCCGACGTACAGTTGAACACGATCTCACCGAACGAGGCTGCGTCGGCAAAGGTGCCCTGACTTGCGTGCGAGCCATGCTGCGCGACCCACTTTGCGGCTTTCTCGTTCGTCGCGGTTCGCGATCCTAGCTTCACGTCGTGCCCGAGGTCGGCGAGCTTGCCGCCAATGGTCTGTCCGACGACGCCGGTACCAAGTATTCCGATGCGCACGGTTCCATCCATGAATCGTTGCCAAAACTTCGCTCATGGTGGAAGCCCGCTCCCAGGCTTCCCGAACGGTCGGCGCTCGTGTTTCTTCCAACCCGATTCCGGAGAACCATCGACGAACGGACGACGCAGCTAACTCCCGATGACTCGGTTCCGCGTTCTCGCCACCGACGAGGTCCATCCGCGCGGCGTGGAGCTCTTGCGCGCCGAGCCTTCTCTCGTGGTGGACGAGCGGCCGACTCGACCGTGGCAGGAGCTGCGCGGCGAGATCGGCGAGTACGACGCGTTCGTCGGCCGCAGCGCCACTCGACTTCCCGCCGAGCTGCTGCGCGATGCCAAGCGGCTCCAGGTGATCGGACGCGCGGGTGTCGGAATCCCTGGAGTCATCGGCGAGGTCGGAACCGTATCGGGAAGCGCGGGCATCAACATCGCCGAGTATCATCAGGCGCGCATGACGCAGGATGGGGAAGCGCTGGCCGCGATCTCGGTGGATGGAACGGTGAGCGAGCAGGTGCGACGCCGGTTGCTCGAGGTGGCGTCGGTACGATCGGCGACGGTGATCGAAGGCGACGGGCAGGACGCCGACCTTTTCGAATGACGAAGCCACGCTTCGCCAGCGTCGTGCTGGATGTGGATTCGACCGTTTCGGGGATCGAGGGAATCGATTGGCTCGCGCGCCGTCGCGGTGGCGACATCGCGACGAACGTCGCGCGCGTCACCGCCGATGCGATGCGCGGCGCGATTCCGCTCGAGGAGGTCTACGGCCAGCGGCTGGCCCTCATCCAGCCGACGCGTGCTGAGATCGACGCGCTGTCACAGGCGTACATCGCCGCGATGGCGACGGATTGCCAGGAGACGATAGCGGCCTTCCGTCAGGCTGGAGTGGCAATTGCGCTGGTGAGCGGCGGCATTCGACAGGCGCTGCAACCCTTGTCGCGACAACTCGGCGTCGACGCGGCGGATCTGCATGCGGTGGACGTCGAGTTCGATGCGGCGGGTAACTACAGGCGCTTTGACTCGTCATCGCCGCTCACGACGTCGGCCGGGAAGGGCGTCGTGGTCGCAACGCTCGCCCTCCCACGTCCGGCCCTCGCTGTCGGTGACGGCCATACTGACCTCGCGATGCGTCCCGTGGTCGATTCGTTCGCCGCATTCACCGGATTCATCGCGCGCAGCGCCGTCGTTCAAAATGCGGACTGCGAGGTGAAATCCTTTCAAGACCTCGCAACCGTGGTTCTTGGAGGCTGAGACGGACGTTCTCGGCCAGGCGACGGATGTTGTCGCCGACGAAATACATGACGCGTAAATCTTTCGACTGAGCACGCGCGCTCGTCCGGTTTTCGCTCCTTCCGCGATTTCCAAATCGTGTGTACGTTCGCCGCGAAGTCACCTCGCTTCTCCTACTCACGCCGCGTTTCCGAAGCACCACGAAACGGGAAACTCCGGCGAACCATCCCGGCGGAGGTCAGACTGCAATGAACGGCGCACGTGCGTTGTACAGCACCTCGTCCGCCACGACGAAGGCGTTGCTTCTCCTCACGACGGCGTTCGCCGTCGCTCGTGCACAGACGGGCCGTATTACCGGCACGGTGGCGGATTCGGCCGGCGGGTTCCCACTCTCTGGAGTGAGCATCACGATCGTCGGCTCGACGGCCGGTGGTGTGAGTGCGAGTGAAGGCCGCTACGTCGTCACATTGCAGCCCGGCACGTACACCGTGGAGGCGCGACGACTCGGCTACATCGCCGGCCGGCGCGCGGGTGTGGTCGTCACGGCCGGACAAGCAACGACCGTCGACTTCAAGCTTCAGGGGACGGCGCTCCACCTCGAGGAAACGGTGATCACCGGTGTCGTCGACCCGACTGCCGGTACGAAAGTGCCATTCACCGTCGGACGCGTGACGCAGGAAGACATTCCGGTGCCGCCCTTGAACGCGATAGCCGCGATCGAGGGAAAGGTCGCCGGTGTCACCGTCCTCTCGCCCGCACAACCGGGCGACGGCGTCGATATCCAGCTGCGTACGCCGAGCAGCATCAGTAAGAGCAACTCGCCGCTGCTCGTCGTGGACGGCGTGATCCTCTCTTCGAGCTCGGCGGATCTCAATTCGCTGGACATTGAGAGCGTCGAGGTCGTAAAGGGCGCCGCCGCGGCGTCGCTCTACGGATCGCGAGCCGCGAGCGGCGTCATTCAGATCAAGACCTCTCGCGGCAACGGGCTTTCGTTGGGTCAAACGCAGTTCACCGTTCGCTCGGAGTTCGGCGGCAGCTCGTTGGACTACGACATGCCTCGAGCGCAATACCACTTCTACGCGACGAACGCCAAGGGCGAGTACGTAGACGCGACCGGAAAGGTCGTGACGCGCGACGCTCGTATTGCGCGGCCCGCGGCCGAGCGCTTTCAGGATGTCCCGTACGCCGTGCCGATCTTCAACCCCGTCAAGTCGCTCTTTCATCCGGGGAACACGAGCACGAACTCGATCTCGATTGCTCAGAACGGTGAGAAGACGAATTTTCTCACCACCTTGTCGCATCAGCGTCAGGATGGGGTGCTGCGGGACCACGGTGGGTACGATCGCACGGACGTGCGCATCAACCTCGACCACCGGCCGCGCGACGACATGCAGTTTTCGATCAGCGGGTATCACGCGCGGTCGAATCGCGAGGAGATCGACGGGAACGCGTTCTTCTGGCTCACGTCCATGGCGCCGGACGTCGACATGCTGCAGAAGGATCCCGACGGCACGAAATACATCTTCCAGCCGGATCCGCTGGGCATACATCCGAGCCCTCTCTACACGGCCGAAGCACAAAAGAGCTCCACGGAACGCATTCGGACGTTAGGCGCGATGGATTTCCGCTACACGCCGCTGAGCTGGTTGTCGGCGGACGCGAACGCCAGCTACGATCGCGCCGACGCAAACGGATCGACATGGCTCGATCGCGGACTCAAGTCGGAGGCCCAGGCGACCGGTGGACCGGGGTCGCTCACGCTCACCGACGCGTACACGAGCGCCCTCAACGCCTCGGGCAGCGTAAGCCTGCTCAAGGATTTCAAGAACTTGACGGGTCGCACGACGGCCCGCGTCGTCATCGAACGCCAGAGCAACGTGAGTCAGGAGGCCGACGGAACCAACTTCGCCGTGAGCGGTGTTCCGCGAATCGATGCCGCGCTCTCTCGGAACAGCTCCTCGTCGCAAACGGACATTCGAGCCGAAGGTTACTTCCTCACCGCTGGATTGGACTACAACGGAAAGCTGATTGGCGACGCGCTCGTGCGGCGCGATGCGAGCTCGCTCTTCGGACCGGGCGAGCAGTGGCACACGTATTATCGGGCGAGCGGCGCCTATCGCATGGCGCAGGAAGAATGGTGGCCGTTCAAGCGCGTGAACGAGTTCAAGCTGCGCCTGTCTCAGGGCACGGCCGGCACTCGGCCATCGTTCGCCGATCAGTTCGAGACGTACACCGTCAGCTCCAACGGCACGCTCGCCAAGTCGACACTCGGCAACCGCTTCCTCAAGCCGGAGACGGCGCACGAGCGCGAGTACGGGCTGGACATGGTGTTCGATAATCGGTTCTCGCTGCAGCTGACGCGCGCCGACAATCGCACGACCGACGAGCTGGTCGCGGTTCCGCTCCCCGGCGCGATCGGCTTCACGACACAATGGCAGAACGCCGGCACCATGGTCGGTTCGACCCTCGAGGCGACGTTCGAGGCGCAGATGTACCGTCGCGGCTCGACGACCTGGCGGCTCGGGATCACGGCCGATCGCTCGCGCCATCACATCTCGGAGTACGGCCGAGCATGCGTGCGTACGGCGACGATTTCGTACCGGTGCGAGGGCGAGGACCTCAGCACGATGTACGGCAACGCGTTCGTGCACTCCATTGGGCAGCTCCCCACGGTGCAGAAGGGCCACGAGTCATGGTTCGAGGTGAACGATGACGGCTTGGTCGTCGCCGTCGGCGACGGCAGCCATTGGTACAACCGCAACAGCTGCGGCGCGACGCATACGTCGTCCTGCTGGGGCACGACTGTCGCGAGCAATGGCGTGAACTACCCGTGGGGCATGCCGATCATTCTCCTCGACTCGACGGGCCAACAATCCGTCGTCAAGATCGGCAGCGGCAACCCGCGTCTCCACTACGGAATCTCGAACAGCGTGCAGTGGCGCGGCTTCCAGTTCTACGGACTCCTCGACTCGCAGCTCGGCGGCGACGTCTACGATCAGAACCACCAGCGCAGCATGCAGTACAACCGCACGGCCGAGGTGGACCAAGCGGGCAAGCCCGACTCGTTGAAGAAGACGGTCGACTACTACGCGCTCATCTACAACGGCAACGCCATCGAGGACTGGTTCGTGGAGCCAGGCGGATTCGTGAAGATCCGCGAGATGTCGGTGCGGTATCAGTTACCGCAACGGCTTCTCTCACGCCTTCCGGGCCGTCGCGGCATGAGCGCCTCTGTCTCGGTTGTCGGCCGGAATCTCAAGACGTGGACGAACTACAAGGGATACGATCCCGAGGTCGGCAGTATCACGAACCGGCTGGACAGCTACGACTATCCGCGATACCGCAACTTCAGCGGTGTCCTTCAAATTCAATTCTGACGGCGGAGCTTCCGATGACACTCAAGAGCACAGTGCTTATGACACTGCGGTCGACGGTGCGTCGCTTGGCGTGGGTGGGAGGCGCCATGACGCTCGCCGCTTCGCTGTCTTGCATGGACCTCACGGTCACCAACAACAACAACCCGGATCGGGTGCGCGCAACGAACACACCGGGCGACGTGGAGGGTCTCATCGCCGGCACGTTCCAGCGATTCTGGCCGAACGTCTACGGCACCACGCCGACGATCATGCTGAGCGAGATGGCGTACGAATTCAGCACGCCCTTTCTCTGCTTCGGGGGACAGCCGAACGGTCTGGAGCCGCGCCCGGCGTGGAACAACAATTCCTCGTACACCTACGCCGGCGTCTCCTCGACGACGTGGCTCAACCTCTACGGCGTCATTTCACTGGCCAACGACGGGCTCCAGGCACTCGATCGCGGCATCAAGATCGGACCCGACGGCGCGAACAACAGCCGCGCGCGTGCGTTCGCCAAGTTCATGCAGGGTGTGGCGCATGGCTACTTGGGTCTCCTGTGGGATCGCGCCGTGATCATCGACGAAAAAACCGACGTCGACACGCTCGTCGTCCCGCACTACGCGCGGTACGACACGGTGATCACGGCGGCGATCGGTATGCTCAAGCAATCCATTGCCATCTCGGACACGGCCAAGTTCAGCCTCCCGAACGCCGGCTGGATCCCGGGCCTGACGGTCACGAATACCGATTTGTCGCGGCTTGCCCATACGTACATCGCGCGCTTCGAGGCGTACATGGCGCGGACCCCGGCAGAGCGCGCGGCCGTGAACTGGACAGACGTCATCGCGAACGTCGACGCCGGCATTACGACCGACTTCGCCCCGATCGGCTCGCCGACCACCCTGTCGGATTCGTACAAGCAGATCGCGGCGCGGGTTCGCACGGTTCCCGGTGACTACATGCGCGGCAGCGGTTGGCTCGTGGGGCCGGCCGACTCCACCGACGCATGGAAGAACTGGGTGGCTACTCCGGTCGCGAATCGGGTGGCGTTCCAGCTCCGGACACAGGACCGCCGCATCGTCGGCGCCGACGGCGTCTCGACGGGGAGCTACTTCAACTACAATACGACCATCAGCTTCTACAACCCGACCCGCGGCACGTATTTACAATCTTATTATTACTATATCCGGTACGGCGCCGGCACCTCGTACCAGAACGGGCCTCTGGCCGCGATTGGGCGAACGGAAATGGATATGCTCAAGGCCGAAGGGCTCATCCGCCTCAATCGGGCGAGCGAGGCGGTTCCGCTCATCAACAAAACCCGAGTCGCAAACGGGAAGCTGCCGGCCCTGGACGTCAGCGGCCCGCCAAACGTCGCGGGTTGCGTCCCACGCAAGACGACGGGCGCGTGCGGCAGTCTTTGGGACGCGCTCCGCTACGAGAAGCGCATCGAAGGAGCGGGGGTCGACGGTCAGGTCGCGTACCTCGATGCACGCGGATGGAACACGCTGACCGAGAATTCTTTCGTCATGTTCCCCATTCCGGGCCGCGAGCTCGAGATCCAGCAGTTGCCGATCTACACCTATGGCGGCGGCGGATCAGGAAGCGCGCCGAAGGCGACGTGGGACGCCTGCCCGACCGGTGTTACGCTGACGCGCTGTTGATGATTGGTCGAACGCCGGGTGTTCCATGACGTCGCAGGTCTCTGCACCGCAGGACCCGACAAAGGCACCCGGCGCGCCGACCATCGCGGTCGGATCGCGTTCACAGTTCGTTAATGCCGCTCGCGCTCCGACCGGGGCGATTGCCGGCAGCTCGTTCACGCCGCTGCAAGACCTCACCGGGACGATCACCCCATCGGACCTTCACTTCGAGGTGAATCACGGCGGGGTGCCGGCGATCGATCCAGCCCGTCACAGTTTGCTCGTACACGGGCTCGTTCAACGGCCGTTGCTTTTTACGCTCGCGGACATCAAGCGGTTTCCGCGCGTGGTGCGCGTCTGTGCGATCGAGTGCGCGGGCAACGGCAGCTTGGCGTGGGGCGGCGGCACGTTCGGCAAACCGGATCCGGGACTCACCCCGCAACAAGTCGCGGGCATGACCGCGAACACGGAATGGACCGGTGTGTCGCTGCGCGTGTTGCTGGCCGAAGCCGGCATCTCCTCGCGCGCGAAATGGATCCTCGCTGAGGGCGGCGATTCCTGCTTGTTCGCGCGGAGCATTCCTATCGAGAAGGTGATGGACGACGCGCTGTTGGCCTGGGCGCAGAATGGTGAGCCGCTTCGCCCGTCGCAGGGTTTTCCCATGCGCTTGGTGCTGCCTGGATGGGAAGGGAGCACGAACGTCAAATGGCTCCGCCGGCTCGAGCTCGGCACTCGGCCGTGGATGACGCGGTGGGAAACGGCCACCTACACAGACCCGCTCGCGAACGGAACCGCGCGGCAGTTCAGTTTCGTCATGGACGCCAAGTCGATCATCACGACGCCTGCATATCCGGAGACGCTTACGCCGGGATGGCGTGCCATCAGCGGCCTCGCATGGAGCGGGCGTGGCAAGATCGCACGCGTCGAGGTGAGCAGCGACGGCGGATTATCGTGGCATGATGCCACGCTGCAAGAGCCCGTTGTCAGCAAGGCGCACGCGCGGTTCACGACGATGTGGCGATGGGACGGTTCCGAGGCCATTCTGTTGAGTCGCGCCACCGACGAAACGGGCTACGTCCAGCCAACGCGCGCCGAGCTCATTCGGGCGCGAGGCATCGGCACTCTGTATCACTACAATCCGATCTACGGTTGGCGGGTGATGTCGAACGGGCGGGTGTTTTTCCGCGGCGATACGTGATTCGGCATTTGGTCTTGCCGGCCATTGTATTGACCGGGGCGTTGGGCTGCCGCGACAAAGCAACCCGCGACGCGGCTACGGAGCATTACGGACTCGGTCGGCCGGCAACGAGTGC
>Ga0068869_100000717_pt1 | contig 18833 bp, 17 predicted proteins | sample KBSMisM52_FD_64676 | JGI IMG/M metagenome (GOLD analysis project Ga0068869, IMG submission 64676) | Miscanthus rhizosphere microbial communities from Kellogg Biological Station, Michigan, USA - KBS Miscanthus M5-2 | ecosystem: Host-associated > Plants > Roots > Rhizosphere > Soil ... | reverse complement strand
TCGCCGATCTGGGTCATCTGGATCACCATCGACGGGAAGAGCTTGGTGTTCGTCATGGCGTTGGTGATCCAGATGACCCAGATCGGCGAAGAGTCGGGCTCGCTCGACGGCATGCTGTCGAAGATCGCCGAGTTCTACGAGCGCGAGGTCGACGATGCCGTGGCAGCGCTCTCGAGCCTGCTCGAGCCCATCATCATCGTGTTCCTGGGCGTTGTCATCGGCGGCCTGGTCGTCGCCATGTACCTGCCGATCTTCAAGCTCGGCTCGGTCGTCTGACGCCGTTCTCGATGGACCCGGTGTTGGCCACGGTGGTCGCCGCCGTGGCCGGGCTTTGCGTCGGCAGCTTCTTGAACGTCGTCATCCACCGCCTGCCGAAAATGCTGGAGCGAGGCTGGGAGGAGCAGTGCGCCGAGCTCCGCGGGGAAACTGTCGCTCCGGCGGCCGCCTACAACCTCGTCGTCCCACGGTCCGCCTGCCCCTCCTGCGGCGCGCGTATCACCGCGCTGCAGAACATCCCCGTCGTATCTTGGCTCGCCCTCGGCGGACGATGCGCGGGCTGCAAGGCGCCCATTTCCGCCCGGTATCCGGCGGTCGAGGTGCTGGGCGGACTGCTGGCGGCGGCAGCGATCTGGCGCTTCGGGGCGACCCCACAGGGACTCGCCGCCTGCGCGCTCCTGTGGTCGCTGCTTGCCCTCACGATGATCGACTTCGACACGCAGCTCCTGCCGGACGGGATCACGCTGCCGCTGCTTTGGGGAGGGCTCATCGTCAACCTGTGGAGCACGTTCGCGCCGCTCGGCGACGCCGTGATCGGCGCCGTCGCCGGGTACCTGTCGCTGTGGTCGATCTATTGGCTCTTCAAGCTCATCCGGGGCAAGGAAGGCATGGGCTACGGCGACTTCAAGCTCCTGGCTGCGCTGGGCGCCTGGCTCGGCTGGCAGCTCCTGCCGGTCATCGTTCTCCTGTCGTCGGTCGTGGGCGCGGCCATCGGCATCGCGCTGATCGTGTTCAAGGGGCGCGACCACTCGGTCCCGCTGGCCTTCGGTCCCTACCTCGCCATCGCGGGCGCCATCGCCCTGTTCTTCGGCCAGACGCTCATCAAGACTTACTACCCCTGAGTCCGCCGGCCCGGCGGCCCTCCGTTCACGCATGCCCTTTCTCCCGCTCGTGATCGGCCTCACCGGCGGCATCGGCAGCGGGAAGTCTGCCGTCGCGGATGCATTTGCCGCCATCGGCATTCCGGTGACCGACACCGATGCGCTCGCGCACGCGCTCACCGCGCCCGCGGCGCCGGGATATGACGCCGTACTGCGGTCCTTCGGCGCGGGCTTCCTCAAGCCCGACGGGACGCTCGACCGCGCCGCTTTGCGCCGCCACGTGTTCGCCGATGACGCGGCGAGGACGCAACTGGAGTCGATACTCCACCCGTTGATTCGCGCGGCCTCGCAGCGGGAAATCGACGCATGGAACGGTCCTTACGGCCTGCTGGTGGTTCCTCTTCTTCTCGATCGTGGCAGGGCGACCACGGTCGATCGAGTGCTGGTCGTCGACTGCCCGGAGGACGAGCAGGTCCGTCGCGTGATGGCGAGGAGCGGCCTGACCGCCGCCGAGGTGCGCGCGATCATGGCCACGCAACTGTCGCGCGCCGACCGGCTCGCCCGAGCCGACGATGTGGTCGACAACTCGGGGGCGAAGTCTGCGATCGCGCTGCAGGTGGCGGCGCTCGACCGCCGCTACCGGGAGCTCTTTGCCGCAAGAGCCGAGGACTCCGACGCGACGCAATAGCGGCACATCGCGCTCCCTTGTGGCGCGACTTGAGGCAGAATGCGGCATCGATGTAACGCCGCGCTTCGCCCGCTCTCCGTGATCCGTTACGAGCACCCGCTGAACGAGCGCATCCGCACGCTGATGCGCCTCGAGGATCTCTATCATCGCGCGCAGTTCTTTGCCGCGCAGTCCGATGCTCCGGCGCATCACGCGGCGCTTGCCGTGCTGTTCGAAATCACGGATGTCGCGGCGCGCGCCGATTTGAAGACCGATCTCCTCCAGGAGCTCGAACGGCAAAAGCAGCTCCTCGTGCCGCTGCGCTCCAATCCGGCAATCGAAACGCGCGTCCTCGAGCCGCTGCTCGCCGACATCGACCGCGCGAGCGCGGCGCTCCTCGCGCAGACGGGCAAGGCCGGCGTTCACTTGCGCGACAACGAATGGCTGATGACGATCAAGCAGCGCACGGCGATTCCCGGCGGCGTCTGCGAGTTCGATTTGCCCGGCTACCATTACTGGCTGCACGGCGAGCCCGCGTCGCGCCAGAACGATCTCAACGGCTGGATCGCGCCGTTCCTGCCGATCTACGACGGCCTCGCGATCGTCCTGCGAATCCTGCGCGACAATGACCGCGCCACGAGCCAGACCGCCTACCGCGGCGTGTTCCAGCTGATGCTCACGACGTCGAAAGTCGCGCAGCTCCTGCGCCTCACGGTGCCGCTGGATCTTCCCTGCGTGCCCGAGATCAGCGCGAACAAGTACGCGCTCAACATCCGCTTCATCGGCGTCACCGGCATGGACCGCGGCTCGGTCTACGACCACGACGTCGAGTTCGAACTCGCGTTCTGCAACCTGTAGATCATGGCGACATCACGCACCGTCGCGTGCCCTCAGTGCGGCGCCGCAGTGGAATGGACCGAGGGCTCGCAATGGCGCCCGTTCTGCTCGGAGCGGTGCAAGCTGATCGATTTCGGCGGCTGGGCGAGCGAGTCCTATCGCATCGCGGTGCCCGAAGAATCCGACGCCGAGGCCGCTACTCCTCCCGCCGACCGGGCACGCGAGCGGAGCTAGTCGAGGGCCACGCGCCGCGACGAAGCGCGACCCCGTGCGCGCCATGCGCAATGGCGATCGGCAGGTCGGCGGCGCCAAGGCCGCCCAACGCGAAGACGGGCAGCGTGGTTTCGGCGACGGTTTCCGCGAAGCGCTCCCAGCCGAGCGTCGGCGCGCCCGGATGCGATGGTGTCGCGAACACCGGTCCCAGCACTGCGAAATCGAGGCCGAGCTCGCCGGCTCGCTCGAGCTCTGCGCGAGTGTGGCAGGACGCCGCACACAAGAGATCGGAGGGGCGAGAGGTCGCTGCGGCAAGATCCTTCGATGGCCAGTGCACGCCGTCGCAACCCAGCGCGCGGGCCAATGCAGTGTCGCCGTTGAGCATGACCTTGGCGCCGCGGGGCCGAGCGAGGGCGATGAGCGCGTCGGCGAGCGCACGCTGTCGGTCAATGGGCCAGTCCTTTTCGCGGAGCTGCACGAGCCTCAAGCCTCGGTCGAGCGCAGCCTCGGCTCGCGCGAGGAACACCTCCTCGCCGAGATCGTCGGCCATGCTGATGCCGTAGACCGGCGGCAGCCGCAGTGCGCGCAGGACAAACGTGTTTGCCGGCAGGAGCGGAGCGACGTTGAAGCGTCCTGGCGTTTGCCACACGAACGCCTGCCCGTCGTGGCCAACCGGCTCGCCCTCCCATTCGAAGACGCGGAAAAAATGGAGCAGCACATGCGCGTGCGGGTAACGAAATCGCTGCACGAGCCATGGCGCCGCGCCGCGCACGGTGATTCCCAGCTCTTCGGACAACTCGCGATCGAGCGCTTCGCGCGCCGTTTCGCCGGCCTCGAGCTTGCCGCCCGGGAACTCCCAGTAACCGGCGTACGCCTTTCCGGCGGGGCGCTGCGCGAGAAGTACCTGGCCGTCCGGGCGCAGGATGATCGCCGCGGCAACGTGCAGCAGGGCTTCGCGCCCGTCGCTCAAGTTCCCGCCTCGACCCGCGTTCGGGCCCGGATCACGCGCGGGTTTTTCCGCGCAACCCCGCGGCGCCGGCGTAGCTCCGCGCGAATTGCCACGCGACGCGGCCGCTTCTGGACCCGCGCTGGAGCGCGAACTGCACCGCTTCGCGCACGCGCGCCTCCGCGTCGCGCGACGATTTCGGCGCGGCGACACCCAACGCGCCGAGCCAGGACGCGACCGCCGCGAGGTAATCGTCCTGGCTGAACGGATAGAAGGACACCCACAGCCCGAAGCGCTCGGACAGCGAGATCTTCTCCTCCACCGACTCGCCGGGATGAACCTCGCCGCCGATGTGCTTCGTCTCGAGATTCTCGCTGAAGTACTCGGGCATCAGGTGCCGTCGATTCGACGTGGCGTAGATCAGCAGGTTCGCGCCGGCGGCGGCGATGGTGCCGTCGAGCATCACCTTGAGCGCCTTGTAGCCGGGATCGCCCGCGTCGAAGCTCAAGTCGTCGCAGAACACGACAAAGCGCTCGCGCCGCTCCACGATTTCCGCGGCGATGTCCGGAAGCTCGACCAGATCGGATTTGTCGACCTCTATGAGGCGAAGTCCCTTCGACGCGTACTTGACGAGCATCGCCTTCACGAGCGAAGACTTGCCGGTGCCGCGCGAGCCCGTGAGGAGCACGTTGTTGGCCGGAAGTCCCGCCACGAACTGGCGCGTGTTGGCGTCGATCGCGCGCTTCTGCTCGTCGATGGCGACGAGATCGTCGAGCCGTATCGCGTGCGGATGCAGCACGGGCTCCAGGTGTCCCCGGCCCGCGCGCTTGCGCCAGCGAAAGGCGTGGGCGCTCCAGTCGGTGGGCGGAGGCGCCGCCGGGAGCAGTCCCTCGACACGTTCGAGAATTCCCTCGAGGCGCTCTGCGAGACGAGCGAGATCGCGCTCGGAGGGCACGTCAGTACCCGCCCGGCCGTCCGAAGGGTACTGACTGCGCCCCCTCGGGACGCAGCGAACGGAGTGAGCGTGGGGGCTGTTTCATCCTAGCTGCGGTAGTCGGCGTTGATGCTGACGTAGTCGTGCGAAAAGTCGCAGGTCCAGACGGTCGCCGACGCACTGCCGCGTCCCAATGTCACGCGGACGGTGATCTCGTCCTCCTTCATCACGCGCTGGCCGTCTTCTTCGGTGTACGACGCCGCGCGGGCGCCGTTGTCCACGACCTTTACGTCGGCGAGGGAAAACGACACGCGCGACGGATCGAGATCCGGAAGCTCCGCGTTGCCGATTGCGCATACGATGCGGCCAAGATTGGGGTCCGATGCGAAGAACGCCGTCTTGACGAGCGGCGAGTGCGCGATCGCGAACGCGACCCGCCTGCACTCGGCGACGTCGCGCCCGCCGTCGACGGCGAGCGTGATGAACTTGGTCGCGCCTTCGCCGTCGCGGACGATCGCCTGCGCGAGCTCGGTCGCCACCGCGAGAAGCGCGCCGTAGACCGCCGCGAAGCGCGGATCGTTCGCGGTGAGAATCGGTGCCATCGCCGCTTTGCCGGTGGCGGCAATGACGAAGCTGTCGTTGGTCGAAGTGTCGCCGTCGATCGTCGCACAGTTGAACGACGCGCCGGCGAGTTCGCGCGTGGCGGCTGCGAGGAGGCCCGCAGCGATCGGCGCATCGGTCGCGACGAAGGACAGCATCGTCGCCATGTCGGGATGAATCATCCCGGAGCCCTTGGCGATGCCGGTGACCGTGACCGGGACGCCGTCGATCGCGATCCGGCGCGACGCGCCCTTCGGCACCGTGTCCGTCGTCATGATCGCCGACACCGCAGCGAACCAGTGGTCGCCCGCCAGTGCGTTGCGCGCTGCGGGCAGCGCGGCGACGATCTTCTCGACCGGCAGCGGTTCCATGATGACGCCGGTCGAGAACGGCAGCACTTCGCGCGCGGTGCAGCCCAGCATCGATGCCACGGCGGCGCAGGTGGCTTCGGCCGCCGCAATGCCGGCGTCGCCCGTGCCGGCATTGGCGTTGCCGGCGTTGACCACCAGCGCGCGAACGCGGCCCTCACCTTCGAGATGCCGCCGGCAGACGATGACGGGCGCGGCGCAAAAGCGGTTCCGCGTGAACACGCCGGCGGCGACGGTGCCCGCATCGAAGGCGGCGACGAGCAGATCGTCGCGCTCCCACCGCTTGATCTTCGCGGCGGCGGTGCCGAGCCGTACGCCCGGCACCGGCAGCAAGTCGGCAGGCGCGGGCGGCGTGTAGCGGACGGGCATCGTCTAGCACTCGCTAGGTACGTCGGCTACCCAAGCTTCCCATGGCATTGTTTGTATTTCTTGCCGGAACCGCACGGGCAGGGATCGTTCCTTCCCACCTTCCCTCCGGCCCGCACAAAGGGCGGCGCGGCCTGCGGCGGATCGCCCGGCTCGGCGGCAAGCGCAGCATCGTAATCCGCGTGCTGATACTTGACGTTGTGCACCGGCGGGGCTTCCTCGACCGCGTGCACGTCTTCCGGCGTGCGCACCTGGACCGTCAGCACGACCTTGACGACGTCCTGCTTGATCCGGTCGAGCATGTCGGAGAAAAGCTCGAACGATTCGCGCTTGTACTCCTGCTTCGGGTTCTTCTGCGCGTATCCCCGGAGGTGGATGCCCTGCCGCAGGTGGTCGAGATTCGCGAGATGATCGCGCCAGTGCTGGTCGACCGTCTGCAGCATCAGGCTGCGCTCGAACTGGCGCATGAGCTCGGGCCCGACCTGGATTTCCTTGTTCGCGTATTGCGTGAGCGCGGCCTCGGTCAGGCGCGCGCGCACCTTGTCTTCCGTGATCTCGGCATCTTCCTTCAGCCACTCGCTCACCGGTGTGCGCAGCTGATAGTCCGACGCGAATGCCGTCTCGAGCCCGGTGATATCCCATTGCTCCTCGATCGATTCCGGCGGGATGTAGCGCTTCACGGATTCGTCGATGAGGCCGGCGATCATGTTGCGGATCGTCTCCGCGATGTCCGTCGACTCCAGCAGCTCGTTGCGCTGCTGGTAGATCACCCGGCGCTGGTCGTTGGCGACGTCGTCGTATTCGAGCAGCTGCTTGCGGATGTCGAAGTTGCGCGATTCGACGCGATTCTGCGCCTTTGCGATCGAGCGATTGACGATGGGATGCTCGATCGGCTCCCCTTCCGGCATCTTGAGCCGCTGCATGATCGAGCCCAAGCGCTCGCCACCGAAAATGCGCAACAGCGGATCCTCGAGCGACAGGTAGAAGCGCGACGAGCCCGGGTCGCCCTGGCGTCCGGCGCGGCCGCGAAGCTGGTTGTCGATGCGCCGCGACTCGTGGCGTTCGGTGCCGACGATATGCAGGCCGCCGGCGGCGATCACCTCGTCGTGGCGCACCTGCCACTCGGAGCGCAGCTTGGAGATCGCGAGCTCCTTCTCGGTCGGTGCCATGGCCGGGTCCTCGCGCAGCGCCAGGATCTGCGGCTCGACCGCGCCGCCCAGCACGATGTCGGTGCCGCGGCCCGCCATGTTGGTCGCGATGGTGACGGCCTTGGGGCGCCCCGCCTGTGCGACGATCTCGGCTTCGCGCGCGTGCTGCTTGGCGTTCAGCACCTGGTGCGGCAGGTTGGCCTTGGCGAGATGGCCGGACAGCATCTCGGAGTTCTCGATCGACGTCGTCCCCACCAGCACCGGCTGTCCCCGCTCGTGGCAGTCCTTGATGTCGGCGACGATCGCGGCGACCTTTTCCGAAAGCGTCCGGTACACCTGGTCGTTCTCGTCCTTGCGCACCATGTTCATGTGCGTCGGGATCACGACCGTCTCGAGGTGATAGATCTGCTGGAACTCGAACGCCTCGGTGTCCGCCGTGCCTGTCATGCCGGCGAGCTTCGTGTACATCCGGAAGTAGTTCTGGAACGTGATCGACGCGAGCGTCTGATTTTCCCGCTGGACCGAAACGCCTTCCTTCGCTTCCACCGCCTGGTGCAGGCCCTCGGACCAGCGGCGTCCGGACATCAGCCGGCCGGTGAATTCGTCGACGATCACGACTTCGCCGTTCTGCACGACGTAGTGCTGGTCGCGATGGAAGAGCGCATGCGCGCGCAACGCGGCGTACAGGTGATGCACGAGCCCGATGTTGTGCGCGTCGTAGAGGCTCGAGCCCGGGGCGAGCAATCCGCCTCCGGCCAGCAGCTGCTCGGCGTGCTCGTGCCCCTGCTCGGACATCAGCACCTGGTGCGCCTTCTCGTCGACCCAGTAGTCGCCTTCGCCCTTCTCTTCCTGCTGGCGGACGAGCTTCGGGGCGACATCGTTCAGGCGGTGGTACAGGTCGACGTTGTCGTCCGCCTGCCCCGAGATGATGAGCGGCGTGCGCGCCTCGTCGATCAGGATCGAGTCCACCTCGTCGACGATCGCGTAGGTCAAGCCGCGCTGGACGCGCTGGCCCGCCTCGAACACCATGTTGTCGCGCAGGTAATCGAAGCCGAACTCGTTGTTGGTGCCGTAGGTGATGTCGGCTGCGTACGCCGCCTGCTTCGCCGCATGGTCCATCTGCGACAGGTTGACGCCGACCGTCATCCCGAGCATGCGGTAGATCCGCCCCATCCAGTCCGCGTCGCGCTGTGCGAGGTAGTCGTTGACGGTGACGAGATGGACGCCCTTGCCGGCGAGCGCGTTCAGGTAGATCGGCAGTGTCGCGACGAGGGTCTTGCCTTCGCCCGTGCGCATTTCGGCGATCTTGCCGTTGTGGAGCGCCATGCCGCCGATCAGCTGGACGTCGAAATGGCGCATTTGCAGCGCCCGCTTGCCGGCTTCCCGCACCACGGCGAAGGCTTCGGGCAGCACCGCGTCGAGCGTTTCGCCCTGCGCGATGCGGCCCTTGAATTCCACGGTCTTTGCAGCGAGGTCCTCGTCGGACAGCGCGGAGATCGCGGGCTCCAGCGCGTTGATCTGCCGGACGGCTGCGCCGTACTGCTTCAACAGCCGCTCGTTGCGGCTGCCGAAAATGCGGGTGAGGATGTTGATCATGAAGTCTTCAGATATCGACCGGGGCGCAAAAAACAAGGGGTGAGGACCGCCTCACCCCTCACGCCGTCTCGTGTGCGTCCGCCGTTGCCGCGGGGAACTCAACCCGGGGCGCGCAGAAACCGCGCGGGATTCTGCGGTACCCCATTCAGGCGAACCTCGAAATGCAGATGTGGACCGGTCGAGCGGCCCGTCGAGCCCACTGCCGCCAACCGTTGACCGCGCACGACGAGGTCGCCTTCATTGACGTAGACCTCTGACGCGTGGGCGTAACGGGAAACCAATCCGTTACCGTGGTCAATCACGACGATTTTACCATATTGAGGCTGATACCCCGACTCGATCACCTTGCCGCTCGCCGCGGCGACGATGGGCGTGCCCGCCTCGGCGGGAAAATCGATGCCCTCGTGGAACGACTGCAGCCCATTGAAGGGATCGATGCGGTAGCCGAAATTGGAGGAGAACCAGCCGTCGACCACCGGGAGGAGCGTCGGCATGAACTTGCGGTTGGCTGAATCGGCGACGAGCAGCGCCTCGAGCACGCCGAGCTGATCGGTGCGCTCTTCGAGCTGGTTGCCGAGCTTCGCGAGCAGGTCCGAGAATTCGGTGATCGTCAGCGCGCGCGCAGGGAGCGACGACATGGCACCCCCGCGCCCCGGCGCGGCGGCGCCGCTCGACCCCGGGAATTCCTGAGGCGTGAGGCCGGCGATCTTCGCCAGTCGCTCGCCGAGCCCGTCGAGACGCATCATCCGCGCCTGCAAATCTCCGAGCCTCAGCGCCATCGCATTGAGATGGCCGTGGACGAGCTCCTGCGTCCTCTCCGCTTCCTGCCGCTGATCCGCGAGCACGATCGCCTGCAGCCACGGATGCTGAATGGACGCCGCATAGCGAAGCGTGACGAAGTTGAAGATTCCGGTGAAGGCGACGAACACGACCGCGAGCCCAAGTCCACCCAACGTCCAGTGCCGCCAGTCGAGGTTGATGCTCCGCACTCGCGCCGTGGCGCCTGAGACGAGAATGATGTTCAATGGGGCTCCTCCCAACTGTTCCGTCGCAGCGCCGCTTCGGTCGATTGCGGCCGCCTTCCGCCATGGTCCGTGCCCCGCAGCCCTTTCAGCGCATCCTCCGCTCCGACACGACGCTGGCCGGTTGGGCCGCTCGTCGCGAGCGCGAGGAAACACTGGCGGGAATCGTTCGCCGGCATTTGCCGCGTCCGCTGGCCCTCCGGATTCGCGTTGCGGAGGAACGGAACGGGCAACTGGAGCTTGCCGCCGACGCCGGCGCCGTTGCTGCAATCGTGCGGCAGCGAAGCGCCGAACTGCTGACCGCCTTGAAGCGTGAGGGTTGGGAATTTACTGGAATACGGGTGCGGGTGCAAGTTAGGGACACGCCCGTTCCTCGTCGGAAACCGCTTGTAAATCCGTTGGATAGGTCCGCGCTGCAACCGTTGTCTGCCTTGGCGAGGACGTTGCCTCCGGGGCCGCTCAAGACAGCGCTGGAGCGCTTCCTGCGACGGGTCGGATAACGATCCGCGGAAGATGGAAGTGCTCGCTTCGGCTTCGCACCCCGGTGCAGCGAGCACCTGCGATCTTCCCGAGCTAGAGCATCGGCCCGACGATACGCTCGAACGCGAAGAAGATCAGCACCACGGCGAGGATCACGAGCGTGAACTTCACAACCTGCCAGATGAATCGAAGGTAGCGCCGATCCCTGGTGAAGAGGTACATCACCGCCGAGACCGCGATGGCGGCGAGCGCCAGAAAGAGCAACAGCCGGACGAGGATCACCGGACGCCGCCCGACAACGGCCGCGAAATCACGCCGACGACAGTTGCCAGTCCTGGAACGCCGAAGGCACGTCGGCCGGCTCGACGAACGTGATGAGCTCGAAGGCGTCGGTGCGGTCCTGCAGCGCCCGCGCGAGCGCGTTGTTGAGACCATGGCCGGACTTGAACGCCGTGTACTGCCCGATCATGGGGTGACCGAGGAGGTAGAGATCGCCGATCGCGTCGAGCACCTTGTGCTTGACGAACTCGTTGTCGTAGCGCAGTCCCTCGCTGTTGAGAACGCGGAATTCGTCCAGCACGATCGCGTTCTGCAGGCTGCCGCCGAGGCCGAGACCCGCGGCACGCATCGCCTCGACCTCCTGCATGAACCCGAACGTCCGCGCGCGCGCCACTTCCTTCACGTACGAGTGCTCGGCGAAATCGATCACGACGCTACGGTTCTCGGAGCCGAACATCGGGTGCGGGAAGTCGATCGTGAAATCGAGCTTGAAGCCGTTGAAGGGATCGAAGCGCGCCCACTTGTCGCCGTCTCTCACCTCGACCGGAAGCAGGATGCGCAGATAACGCTTCGCCGACTCCTGCTCGACGATTCCCGCCGACTGCAGCAGGAACACGAAAGGACCCGCGCTGCCATCGAGGATCGGGATTTCCGGACCGGCGACATCGACGTGGAGATTGTCGATGCCGAGCCCGGCGAGCGCCGACATGAGGTGCTCGACCGTGGAAATCGAGGCACCGTCCTTCTTCAGCGTGGACGAGAGGCGTGTATCGCCGACGTTGGCTGCAGCGGCAGGAAGGGACACCGGCCGCTCGAGGTCGACGCGATGGAACACGATCCCCGTATCCGGGGCCGCAGGGCGAAGCACGAGCTCGACGCGGGCGCCCGTGTGAAGGCCGACGCCCGTCGTTTTGATCGTAGTTTTGAGCGTGCGCTGCTTCAGCATGCGAATTGCCGAATCCGGTGGGTGACGCCGTGGGGTACGACGACCATTCTCCCCAAAGGTTCAATGGTTTACATGAATATTATCACATCCGTCACCGATCGATGGGACTCCCGCGCAGGCTGCCAATGGCGCGCGCACGGCCGCCCGAAACGCACCAGGGGCCGCGATCGCAGCAATCGTGCAGGACGTCACTAATCCGCCTGCTTCCGCAGAAACGCGGGAATCTCGGTCGTGTCGATCGCGGGCGCCGCCGGCCCGCCGCGTTGGCCTCTACGGATCACGGCCGGCGCATCGAGGTGCCCGTAGTCGACGTGATCGAGGCTCACGCCGACGCCGTCCGTTCCCGTTCTCGCCACGACTTGCGGCTGGTCGACGAGCGTCATGTTGGGCACGCGCTGTTCGCGCTTGACCGTTTGCGCGCCGCCGAGCCCGGTCGCGATCATGGTCACGCGCAGCCGGTCGTCCATCGAGTCGTCGATGACGGTGCCGACGATCACCAATGCGTCGTCCGCGGTGAACTCCTTGATCGTCGTCATCACTTCATGGTACTCGCGCATCCGCAGTGTCGACGATGCCGTGACATTGACGAGAACGCCGCGCGCGCCGGCCAGGTTGACGTCCTCGAGCAGCGGGCTCTTCACCGCCTGCTCTGCCGCCTGCCGCGCGCGATCCGCGCCGTCGGCCATCGCCGAGCCCATCATCGCCATCCCGACTTCGCCCATCACGGTGCGTACGTCAGCGAAATCGACGTTGACGAGCCCCGGGTTGTTGATCACCTCGGCGATGCCGGAGACTGCGCCGTAGAGCACGTTGTTCGCCTCCGCATAGGCGTCGAGCATCGAAATGTCGTCGCCCAGCACTTCCATCAGCTTGTCGTTGGGGATGATGATCAGCGAATCGACGCGCTTGGCGAGCTCGTCGATGCCCGCCTGCGCGACCTTCATCCGCTTGCCGCCTTCGAGCTTGAAGGGGCGCGTGACCACCGCGACGGTCAGGATGTTCATGCTCTTCGCGATGTCGGCAATGACCGGGGCCGCGCCGGTTCCGGTCCCTCCGCCCATCCCGGCGGTGATGAACAGCATGTCGGAGCCTTCGATCAGCTCCGCGATCCGATCGCGGTCTTCCATCGCGGCATCGCGGCCGATTTCCGGCCGGGCGCCCGCCCCGAGTCCGCGCGTCAGCGCGGTGCCCAGCTGGAGCTGGCCGCGCGCAGTCGAGCGCTTGAGCGCCTGCGCGTCGGTGTTCGCGCAGATGAACTCGACGTCGAGCAGTCCTTTCTCGATCATGTGCTCCACGGCATTGCCGCCGCAGCCTCCGACGCCGATGACCTTGATGACGGCGCCGCACTGGGTGGGTTGGTCGATGATTTCAAACATGATGTGCTCCTTTTTCCTGTCTCGAAATGCTGCATTGACCCTGACTGATGACCCTGACTGACGACCTGGTGTAGTGCACGACTAGAAGTTCGCCTTGAACCATTGCTTCATCCGCTCCGCGGCCCCGCCGATCCCGGTGGTCCGCGCCCGTGATTCCTGCAAGTGCATGTACTGATCGCGGCCTTCGATCAGGAGACCCACCGCGGTTGCGTAGCGAGGGCTCCTGACCACATCGGCGAGGCCGCCGGAGTAAGCGGGCATGCCGACGCGTACCGGCAGATGGAACACTTCCTCGCCGAGCTCCGTCATTCCCGCAAGAAGCGCCGAGCCTCCGGTCAGCACGATTCCCGACGAGAGAAGCTCCTCGAAACCGGAGCGCCGGAGCTCCGCTTGCACGAGCGAGTAGAGTTCCTCGATCCGCGGCTCGATGACTTCTGCCAGCGTCTGCCGCGAAAGCTTGCGAGGCGGGCGTTCGCCCACGCCCGGAACTTCGATGATGTCGTTCGGGTCGGCGAGCTGGCGCAGTGCGCAGCCGTGGCGCAGCTTCAGCTCCTCGGCCTCCTTGGTCGGCGTGCGCAGCGTCATTGCGATATCGTTGGTCACCTGGTCGCCGGCAATCGGGATCACCGCGGTGTGCCGGATGGCGCCGCCCGCGAACACGGCGAGATCGGTGGTGCCGCCGCCGATGTCCATGAGGCAGATCCCCAGCTCCTTCTCGTCGTCGTTCAGCACGGCGATCGACGAGGCCAGCGGCTGCAGGATCACGTCGTTCACGACGAGTCCGCAGCGGCGCACGCACTTGGTGATGTTATCGACGGCAGAAACCGCGCCGGTGACGATGTGCACCTTGACCTCGAGGCGCACGCCGCTCATCCCGAGCGGCTCGCGGACGTCCTCCTGCCCGTCGATGATGAATTCCTGCGGCAGGATATGAAGGATCTGTTGATCGTTCGGAATCGCGATCGCTTTCGCCGTCTCGATCACGCGGTCGATGTCGGCCTGCGTGACTTCCTTCTCCTTGATCGCGACCATGCCGCTGGAATTGAGGCTCTTGATGTGGCTGCCGGCAATTCCCGTGTACACCTCGGTGATCCGGCACTCGGCCATCAGCTCGGCCTCTTCGAGCACGCGCTGGATCGACGCCATCGTCGCCTCGATGTTGACGACGACGCCTCTCTTGAGGCCGCGTGAAGGCTGCGTGCCGAGCCCGATGACGTTGAACGCGCCGTCGGGCGCGACCTCGGCGACCATCGCGACGATCTTCGACGTGCCGATGTCGAGGCCGACGATCACGTTCTTCGCTTCCTTCACCATCGTTATCCCGTTCTCTTTTGCGCTTGCGCGTCGGCCGTTCCGGTTTTTTTCTGTGGCCGCTCGCGGAATCCGGGCACGCGGGCCGCGAATCCGTTTCGATATCGAAGGTCCACGTGATCGATGCGGGTGCCGGAGCGCCCGAGCGTGTCGATCGTGCGGCCGTACGCGGTGGCGAAGTGCTCGAGACGCCCCATGGGATCCTCGCGCCCCAACTCGATCTCCAGCGGTCCCCCGGGGCCGCGGGCGGCGAGCCGCCACCCGCCGCGCGGGGAGAGCCGGATGGCTTCCAGTGCGAGCGACAGCGGCGCGAGCGTCTCGACCCAATCGCGATAGCGCGCCGTGACCTGCGGCGACGATCCGTCGGGACCCTCGAACTGCGGCAGCTCGCCGTTGTAGTCGGCGACGAAGACCTCTCCCTGCACGTTGACGAGCGAGCCGTCGTTCCAGCGGGCGAGCGGCGCATGCTCTTCGATCGACACGTCCAGGCGCTGCGGCCACTGCCGGCGCAGCGCGACGGTGCGCACCCATGGCACCCGCGACAACGCGCTCCGCGAGCGATCGAGGTTCATCGTGAAGAACGTTCCGGTGAGCTCTTCGCGGACGGCTGCCTCGATGTGTGCCGCGCTCGCTCGCTCGAGCGGACCGTGCACGACGACCTCGCGAAACGCGAATACCGGTTGGCGGAGCACCCACGCCAGACCGCCCCAGAGGAGAGCGAGCGCCGCGATCAGCACGAGGACCGCCGCAATCGCGTTCATCTGTCTCGCGTCATCCCACATGCGCGCCTCGCAGGATCTCGATGACGAGCTTGCCGAAATCCAATCCGGCCACCTTCGCCGCCATCGGCACGAGCGAATGGCCCGTCATGCCCGGCGACGTGTTCACTTCGAGAAACGAGAACGAGCCATCCGGGCGCAGCATGAGGTCGAGCCGGCCCCAGCCGCTGCAGCCCACGACGCGAAACGCCTTGAGCGCCGCCGCGAGAATCTCGCGCTCCTTCTCCTCCGCGATGCCGGAGGGGCAGAAGTACTTCGTGTCGTCCGAGAAGTACTTGTTGTGGTAGTCGTAGTTGCCCGCGGGCGCCTCGATCCGGATCAGCGGCAGCGCGCGATCGCCCAGGATCGACGCGGTCAGCTCCGTGCCCGCGACGAACTCCTCGACCAGCACGAGGTCGTCGTGCCGCGCGGCTTCGGTGTACGCCACGGCAAGCTCGTCGTGATCGATGCCGGTCACCTTCGTGATGCCTATGGTCGAGCCTTCGCGCGCGGGCTTGACGATGAGCGGGAGTCCCAGCTCGGCGACGATGCGCATCCAGTCGGTGCGGGCGTCGACGACGGCATAGCGCGGCGTCGGAATGCCGCTCGCGAGCCAGACGAGCTTCGTGCGCCACTTGTCCATTGCGAGCGCGGACGCCATCACGCCGCTCCCCGTGTAGCGGATGCCCATCGTCTCGAGCGCACCCTGCACGGTTCCGTCCTCGCCGAACCGGCCGTGCAGCGCGATGAACACGCGGTCGAACCCTTCGCGCGCGAGATCGGCGAGCGGGCGCTCCTTCGGATCGAACGCGTGCGCATCCACGCCCTTCGCGACGAGTGCCGCGAGGACGGCCTTGCCGGACAGGAACGAGATCTCCCGCTCCGACGACGGGCCGCCCATGAGCACGGCGACTTTGCCGAACTCGCTCATGGCGATGCCTCCACCCCCATCACTTGCACCTCGGGCTCGAGATCGATCCCGGTGCGTTCGCGCACGACGGCGCGGACGTGCGCGATGATCGCTTCGATATCCGCGGCCTTTGCGGCGCCCTGCGGATTGACGATGAAATTCGCGTGCTTCTCCGACACCCGCGCTCCGCCGACGGCGTAGCCCTTGAGACCGCAAATCTCGATCAGCCGGGCCGCATGGTCGCCGGCCGGATTGCGGAAGACGCTCCCGGCATTCGGCAAATTGAGCGGCTGCGTCGCCATTCGCCGGCGCAGCAGCTCGGCGATGCGCGTGCGGGCAGCACTCGCGTCGCCTTCCGGAAACGCGAACCACGCCGCGGTGAATAGACCGTCGCGCGCGCCGCCGCCGGCAACTCGCACCGAGCGGTAGCCGATCGCGTACGCCAACGGCGTGCGCTCCTCGAGAATTCCGGCTCGCGTCAGCACTTCCACGCGCGCCACGAAACGCCACGTCTCGCCACCGTAGCAGCCGGCATTCATCGCGAGCGCGCCGCCGACGGTGCCGGGAATCCCGGCGAGAAACTCGGCATCGGAGCGTCCATGCTTCGCTGCGAAACGCGCGACCTTGGGACTCGCCACGCCGGCTTCGGCGTAGACCAGCCCGTCGCGCATTTCGATCGTGTTGAGCGCGGCGTGGAGGACGACGACGGCGCCGCGGATGCCGCCGTCGCGCACCAGCAGATTGCTGCCGAGGCCGATCGCGGTGAGCGGCTCGCCGGGCGGCAACTGGCGGACGAACGCCGCGAGATCGTCGCGATCCGCCGGCACGTAGACGCGCTCGCCCGGTCCGCCGCACCGCCAGCTCGTGTAGCGCGCGAGCGGCACCTCGCACGCCAACGTGCCACGCAGCGCCGTGAACGTCCGCGGCTCGCTCATGATCATGCGCCCTCCGTGCGCACGTCCGACGAGACGACGTTGCCCGTCGCGAGCATCGGCGGCACCAGTCCGATCGAGCCCGCGCCCATCGTGACGACGACATCGCCGTCGCGCACGAGCGCGCGGAGAGCGTCCGGCAGCTCGGCAGGGCCTTCGACGAACACCGGCTCGACCTTGCCGGCGACGCGGACGGCGCGCGCGAGCGCGCGCCCGTCGGCCGCGACGATCGGCGGTTCGCCCGCGGGATAGACGTCGGTCAGCAGCAGCACGTCGGCCGTCGACAGCACCTGCACGAAGTCCTCGAACAGGTCGCGCGTGCGCGTGTAGCGGTGCGGCTGGAACGCGAGCACGAGCCGGCGGCCGGGGAAGCTCCCGCGCGCCGCCGCGATTGTCGCCGCCATCTCCGTCGGGTGGTGGCCGTAATCGTCGATGAGCGTGTATGCGCCGCCGCCCTCGACGGTCACTTCGCCGTATCGCTGGAAGCGCCGGCCCACACCGCGAAACTCCGCGAGCGCCTTGGCAATCGCCGGATCGCCGACGCCGGCCTCGCGGCCGATCGCGATCGCAGCGAGCGCGTTCAACACGTTGTGCTCGCCTGCGAGATTGAGTCGCACGCGAAGGTCGGGCGCGCCCTTCGCGCGGGCGACGAAGCGCATGTGGCCGCCATGATTCGCGATATCGGTCGCGCGGAGCGCTGCGTTCTCGGCGGTCCCGTAGGTGACGATCGGCTTCGTGATCGACGGCAGGATCTCGGCAAGGTGCGGATCGTCGACGCACACGACAGCCACTCCGTAGAACGGCAGCCGCTGCGCGAAATCGACGAACGCTTTCTTCAACCGCTCGAAGTCGTGGCCGTACGACTCCATGTGGTCGGCGTCGATGTTGGTGATCACGGCCATCGCCGGAGTGAGGTAGAGGAACGACGCATCGGACTCGTCGGCCTCGGCGACCAGGAAATCGCCCTTGCCGAGATACGCGTTCGCATCCGCCGACAGGAGCCTGCCGCCAATGACGAAGGTCGGATCGAGGCCGCCTTCGGCCAGCACGGAGGCGATGAGGCTCGTCGTCGTCGTCTTGCCGTGCGTGCCGGCCACGGCGATGCCCTGCTTCAGCCGCATCAATTCGGCGAGCATCAGCGCGCGGGGGACGATCGGAATGCCGTGCTCGCGCGCGGCCACGATCTCGGGATTGTCCGGCGCGATCGCCGTCGACACGACGACCGCATCGGCGCCGGCGACGCTGCTCGCCGAATGCCCGGCCGAAATGGCGACGCCGAGCCTTGCCAAGCGCTCCGTCACCGGGCTCGCCGCGAGATCGGATCCCGACACGCGGTAGCCCTGCGTGACGAGCACTTCGGCGATGCCGCTCATTCCGGCGCCGCCGATGCCGACGAAATGGACGCGCTTGACTTTGTGCTTCATCGTTCGCGTCCGAAGGCGACGCACGCATCCGCCACGCGCTCCGCGGCATCGGTGCGGGCGAGCTTGCGACCGGCGATGGCCATCGCGAGCAACTTCTCGCGCGTGAACGACGCAATGGCCGCGGCAAGCCGCTCCGGAGTGAGCTCCGCTTGGGGAATCTTCAGCGCCGCGCCGGCCGCGACGAGAAACTCCGCGTTCGCGCTCTGCTCGTCGGCGATCGCGCCGGGCAATGGAACGATGATCGCCGCTACGCCTACCGCGGCGAGCTCGGCCACCGTGATCGCGCCCCCGCGGCAGAGCACGAGATCGGCTTCGGCATAGTGCGCAGCCATGTCGTCGATGAAGGGCACGCACTGCGCGGCGATCCCCGCTTCCTCATAGGCGGCGCGCAACGCGTCGACGTGCCGCGCACCCGACTGATGGACCACTCGCGGGCGCATGGCGGCGGGCAGCAGCGCGAGCGCCCGCGGAACGGATTGATTGAGGGCCGCGGCACCGAGGCTGCCGCCGACGATGAGCAGCGACAGCGTTCCGGTGCGGCCCGCGAACCTAACGTTGGGAGGCGGCACGCGGCCGATCGCTTCGCTCACCGGATTGCCCACCCATTCGACCTTGCTCGCGTG
>Ga0068869_100000716_pt1 | contig 18841 bp, 17 predicted proteins | sample KBSMisM52_FD_64676 | JGI IMG/M metagenome (GOLD analysis project Ga0068869, IMG submission 64676) | Miscanthus rhizosphere microbial communities from Kellogg Biological Station, Michigan, USA - KBS Miscanthus M5-2 | ecosystem: Host-associated > Plants > Roots > Rhizosphere > Soil ... | reverse complement strand
TGTGGGTGTCGCGGTCGGAGGCTCACAGCACGAAACCGTGGCCCGCGCGGTCGCCGGGCTGGCGCCGTTATCGGGAAAGCCGCAAGCAAATCTGCTGGGCCGCGGCGAACGCGTCGATATGCTGAATGCCGCGCTGATCAATGGCATCAGTTCCCATATCTTCGATTTTGACGACACCCATTTGAAGACGATCATCCACCCGGCGGGTCCGGTTGTGTCGGCAGCTTTGGCGCTTGCGCAACACAGGCCCGTCACCGGCAGCGCCTTCCTGCACGCCATCATCCTGGGCATGGAAAGTGAATGCCGCATCGGCAATGCCGTTTTCCCCAGCCATTACGAGATGGGATGGCATATCACGGGCAGCTGCGGCACGTTCGGCAGCGCGGCGGCCTGCGGCAAGCTGCTTGGCCTGAACCAGCGGCAAATGGTCTGGGCGCTCGGCATCGCGGCCTCCCAGCCGGTGGGATTGAAAATCCAGTTCGGGTCCATGACCAAAAGCTTCCATCCCGGGCGGGCGGCGCAAAATGGTCTGACGGCCGCCTTGCTGGCAGCCCGAAATTTCACCGCCGCCGAAGACGCGCTGGAGGGCAAGGACGGTTGGGGACAGGCTTTGTCGCGTAGCGTGAAGTGGCAAGAGGTCACGGACGGGCTGGGAAACCGCTTCGAGGCGGCGCTCAACACCTACAAGCCCTTCGCCTGCGGGATCGTCACCCATCCGGCCATCGATGCCGCGATCCAATTGCGCAATGAATACAAGCTCGGTCCGCGGGACATCGACTCGGTTCAGCTGCATGCCAATCCGCTGGTTCTTTCGCTCACCGGCAAGAGAGAGCCGCAAACGGGGCTGGAAGGAAAATTCAGCATCTATCATTGCGTCGCTGTCGGCTTGGCATTCGGCGCCGCGGGAGAGAAGCAATTCCAGGACGCCATTGTCCGCGACGTCGAGATCGCAGCCCTGCGGCGGAAGGTGAACGTCCAGGCAGACCCGGCGGTCGATGCGGCCCAATGCGACTTCACCATTCGCCTCAAGGATGGACGCACCCTGCGCCGTCACATTCGGAATGCGATCGGAAGCCTCAACAATCCCATGAGCGACAAGGCCCTGGAGGCGAAATTTTTCGACTTGGCGGACGGCGTCTTGCCGGCGCGCCAGGCGCGGGAGCTTGTAGAAAAATGCTGGGCCATCGAAACGGCATCCGACGCCGGATCGCTCGCCCGTGCCGCCGCTGTTTGAAACCCCTAACGGCGGCGCGCCGGCCTGGTCCCCAACTCGCCATCCGGCGGGACCTTTTGGGCGGCATGTCCCGGCGAAATGGAAAGATAGGGGTTGCTTAGCGTGGAAGATGTGATGTCCGCCCGCGAGTCGACGGGCAAAGTCAGGTCGTCGCGAATCTGGGCCTCGATCAAGGCGCTGTAATCGCTCTTGTCCAGGGAAAGGCCTGTGACGGAACCGATCTTGGTGCCGCCCAACCGGACATCGCTGCCCACCGTCAAGCCGGAAGCATCCGTGACGCGGATGCGCAAGGGGTAACTGCCGAGATGGCCGGTACCCGTCCGGTGGAAGAGAAAAATCAGAAATCCGATGGCGACCAGGATGACCAGGGCGCTGAGAATAATCTCAAAGATATTGCCGCCCTTGAGCGAAACCTTTGGAATTGGAAGAGCCATGAACGCACCCCGATGACCGAACCAGGATATTCGGGACGGCGGCGAAAAACAAATCCGGTCCGTCACATCATGCTGACGGGACCCGCCGCGCGCACGGTGCCGGGGTCGTCTTCGCAATCCGAATGCATCTTCTCGATCAGGCTCAGTACCGACGTCCAGGTCACCACGCCATTGCGGTCCTGCACCGACACCGCGTGGTTCAGGAATTCCAATGCGATTTCGTAAGCCTCATCGGGTTGCGATAGAAAAAGCGAGGCGGCCAGGCGCTCCGGCTGCAATGGGCGGTCGAGCATGTGAGTTTCCTGCTGAAAGGCGCGGCCCGAGTATCGCATCTCGGCCGCCCTCTTGCTGTACGTGAAAACCCGCAGATGCCCTAGGTACTTTTACCTAGGCGGACAGGGAAACTGTCCGATTTCGGCACGGATGCTATTGCCTTTCAGGGCTCGGAATCCCGATCCGCTTAGGGCAGGCCGTAGGCCAACAGCACATTGCCGCCGCGTCCGCCATGGGAGCCGTAACCCGAATTGACATACAGCATGCCATCCGCGATGGCCGGCCCGGGACCGATCATCGAGCCGCCATGGGCCTTGACTCCGTTGGTGGTGGCAAAATCCTTGTTGGTATCCGCGCTCCAGAGCACTTGGCCATCGGCCGCGGAATAGGCCCGCAATCCGCCGTCCGCGGAGCCGGCAAACACAACGCCGCCGATCACGCTGGGCGCGGACGCCTGCGCTCTTGTGCAGCCGGGTCCGGCAGCACAAAGGGGCGATGGTGGCGGCGCATACCAGGCGCGCTTGCCGGTCGCCAGCGTCACCGCATGCAGCCCCCCGGCATGCGGCGGATCCTGGATGTTGGATACGGGGACATAGACATTGCGATCGTCGGCGGCCTGCCCCCAGACAAGCGCTCCAAACTCACCGGCCGCTGACGGCGCGGCTTGGTAATGCCAGACGACCTTGCCGCTTGCGTCGGGATCGACCGCCCAGACCGTTCCCGACTTTTGCCCGGCCACGATCAAGTCCTTACCCTTTGCCAGATGGACAAGAATGGGCGCGCTTCCGAAATCCGCGTCCGGTCCATTTTCCTCGGGGCAGGAAAAATTCGCATTCCCCGGCCGGTCACAGCCCGGAACGAAGATGTCGTTGCCGACCTGACGGCTCCAGCGAACTTTGCCCGTGTCCAGATCGAGGGCGACGATGGCATCGGTCAGGGGTTGCGGCGGCCCGCTGAAGCCGTTTCCCGTGGTGATATAGATGGCGCGGCGCGCTGGATCGATGACCGGCGACGACCAGCTGCTTCCACCGGAAGGCCCCACCAATTGCCGTCCCGCATCATTTTTCTTCAGCACCGATAGCGGCCCGTCGATCATGGCGGTCTTCCAGATGCGCTTGCCGGTCAAGACATCGAAGGCCGACAGGCTTCCGCGAAAGGTGCAGCAGTCATAATTGCCGCTGGCCGACATGCCCTCCTCAAACGAGGCGCTGACGGCATAAAGCCTGCCCCCATAGACGACAGGCGAGCCGGTCAGCCGCGTCGAAGGATGGTCCTCGATCCGCGCCTTCCAGACTTGTTCGCCCGTCTCGGCGTTCACCGCATAAAGCCATCCCGGAATGGTGGTGAAAAAGGCCATGGCTGCGTTAGGCCGTCCCGGCCAATCGCCGATCACAATCGCCGTTCGCGTAGGACCGGTCGCCAGGAAGGACCAATGAATGCAGCCGGTCTTTGCATCCAGCGCAAAGACCCTTCCGCCCTGGCTGCCGACAAAGACTCGCCCGCCGGCCACGGTCGGCTGGGACCAGGCATGAGAAGTTTCGGGAAAACCGAAGGCCCATTTCAGTTTGAGGTTGGGAACATCCGATGCCGCCATGCCGGCCATCGCGCGCGGCTGGAACCGGCGGTTGGACAGATCGATGCCCCAGCTTGTCCAGCGCGGCGCCCCAGATATTTTTGTCATGGCGTTGGGGACGGGGCAGCGTCCAACAGTGGGATCGAAACTTTCCATTTGCAGCGGCTTGGCGGTGACATACTCGGCCACGGCGCGCATCTCGGAGATGTTGAGCCGCATGCCCTGCAAGCGCATCACGCCCGAGGCCAGCGTATCCAAGACAAATCTGGGTTCCAGCAGGCGCAGACTCTCCAACTGCGGTGCTCGCGTCACGCCGCTAGCGGCGTGGCACCCGGCGCAGTTCTGCGAAAACACCCCCGCGCCATCCACCTGCTGGGCCGGCGCTGAGCCGGCGGCAGCGATGAATCCGAACGCCAGAAGAAAGGCGCGTCTCATGGTTTGGCTGAAGCGTCAGACGAAATCGATGCGAAAGACATAGCCGCCGAAAGGACTGTTCAGCGGCGGCCAGCCCGGGCGCTGATATTTGGGATTGTCGATCGACCAGCGCGGATGTTCGCCGGCATCGACGCCATAGAAAACGCCGTCATGGATCGCCAGATCGTGGGGATCGCAGGTCCCCGGCAGGAATTCCACAATCTCCATCACCTGGCCTGTCGTAATGTCGTAGCGGATGAGCTTGGGCGTATAACCTTCATAGTTGGGCACGTCGGGCTTCTGCGTGCCGGTTACCTGCCACAACCCGCCGGTCTTGGCGTCATACTCGATGCCGTGGATGCGGTCCTTCAGTTCCGGCCGCATGGTGTGTGGGAACATCCAGTCCACCTGCCAGCTCTTGGGATCGACCCGCACCAGCGATTCCAGTCGGTTGGAGCTGATCCAAAGCTTTCCATTCTCCCAAGCCAGTCCATGGCAGGGACCGCCATTGTTCGCCGGTCCGAACGGGATCTGGCGATGGCTGATCTGTTTGCCGGTCGTGTCGGTTTGAAAAACGCCGTTGACCGGCGGTTCGGGGTGATTGCGCACGGACGCGCCGTTGGCGCCGCTCCAGACACAGCCGTCGCCAAAGGTCATGCCGCTTGTATTGGCGCAATTGGTGACCAAGGTGTTGAGCACTTTGCCGGTCTTGAATTCCAGCAGCCAGGCTTTTTCCTTTTCGCCGTCATGACGCTGCTCTTGCACCCAAAAACCGCGCGCCGGATCGACTGCGATGGCATTGGGCCAGCCGGGCGGCGTGAGGAACAAAGGCGTGGTCTTGGCCTTGCGGGTGGGAATCGCTTTCACCGGTTCAGGACCTGGTCCACGGCCCAAATCGTCGACGCCGCGCGGGCGCGCGCCTTGTGCCAGCACCGCCGTCGCGCTCAATCCCAAGCCGAGGCCCGAAGCCAGCAATTGCCGCTTGTTCATGATTTCCTCCCTGCGACACATCCGTCGCATCCATGCCGCGTTGCAGCAGGCTGACGCTTATTTGCGTCTTTGTTTGACGCTAACACCGGCCTTTCATGAGATCAAATTACGCAAATTCTCCATCCAAAAGCCCTTGCTGCGCCGCGGGCTCAGCGTGTGATAGGCTCGAATCCTGTCGCCGGGTTTGCCGATTCCGCCCGGAAATCATTAGGGGACCCTGGTGGAGCAGCCGACGAAACGCCTGACGTTCTTTCAGATTAGCGCCACCGTTGCCGCTGCCGGTGCCTTGGCCCTTTGCGCCGCTTATGTGATGTCGCGCATCCTGCCCGCCATTCTCTGGGCCTTCGTGCTGGCCATCGCTTTGTGGCCGACGTTCAAGCGCGTGCAGGGGTGGCGGCCCTCTCCCCTTTGGCATCGGGCCGGCGCCCCTGCCGCCCTCACGCTCCTGATCGCCATATTGGTTGCCGCCCCGGTCGGTTTGGCCGCCATCGAGATCGTGCGGGAGGCCGACGGGCTTTTGGCCTGGATCAATGACGCTCGCGCCCATGGCGTGGCCGTGCCGGACACGATCGGCCAACTGCCCTGGATCGGCGACGACGCCTTGCGCTGGTGGCAAACCAACCTCGCCACTCCGAAAGCCGCAACGGAATTTTTTGCCGGCATCAGCCCTAGAGGCGTCCTGGGTTTGACCCGCAATCTGGGGCCGGAAATTTTGCACCGCGCGCTGCTGTTTGCCATCACCTTGCTGATTTTGTTTTTCCTGTTCCGGGACGGCGAAGCCGTGTGGAAACGGGCGCTGCCCTTGGCGGAAAAGGCGTTCGGTCCGCGTAGCGGGCCCATAGCCCATCATGTGATCGACGCCATCCACGGCACGGTCGACGGACTGGTGCTGGTGGGGTTTGCCGAAGGCCTGGTCATCGGCGTCAGTTATGTGGTGACCGGCGTTCCCCATTCCATCGCTTTTGCCATCGTCACCAGTATTGTCGCGGCGATCCCGTTCGGCGCTCCGCTGGTCTTCTGCGTGGCGGCCATGCTCCTTTTCGGGCTGGGCAAGGTCCTGGCCGGCATCGGCGTGGTGGTGTTCGGTTTCCTGGTCGTTTTCGTGGTGGACCATTTCATTCGCCCGATTGTCATTGGCGGCGCCACGCGCATTCCCTTCCTTCTGGTCCTGCTGGGAATCCTTGGCGGTCTCTCCTCGCTCGGGATGGTGGGGCTGTTTGTGGGACCGGCCATCATGGCCATTTTCACCGCGGTCTGGCGCGACCTGACGCTGGAGATTACGCCAGGCCATGCGCAGGCCCCATGACGGAGCGCAAAACCTCCATCCGCATTCCCAACAAGATCGCAGCCGATATCGGCGTGAGAATTGTCGCCGGACGCCTTAAGCCCGGAACGATCTTGGATGGCGAGATTGTAGCCAGCGGCCAAAGGCAAGTATCCCGCTCCGCCTATCGCGAAGCGGTTCTCATCTTGACGGCAAAGGGGCTGGTGCATTCCCGCCCGAAGATCGGCACGCGCGTCACCGAGCTTGATCAATGGCATTTGCTGGATCCGGACGTGCTGGCCTGGATGTTCGCCAAGGAGCCCCAACGCGAATTGCTGGTAAGCCTCTTCGAATTGCGCAAGTTCGTGGAGCCGGAAGCCGCCGCCCTCGCCGCGGAACGGCGCACCCTGGAGCAGTTGAACCGCATGGGCAGTTGCCTGGAAATAATGGAGCAGGAAACGCTGCATACCGACCGGGGCCGGAGCGCCGACAAGGCCTTTCATGCTGCCCTGTTGTCCGCCGCCGCCAATCCCTTCGTCATGTCTCTCAGCAGCAGCGTAACCGCCGTGGTCGCCTGGAGCACCATGTTCAAGGAGCGCACCCAAAGGCTGAAGCGGGACGCGATCCCGGACCATATTAAGGTCTATGAGGCCATCGCGGCCCGAAATCCGGAAGCGGCACGCGCGGCGATGCTGGAACTTATCGACCTGGCCTTTTCGGATGCCACCCAATCGCGGCAAGGCCGCGCCGCGCAAAGGTCATAGCGCAAAATCAAACGGGCGATGCGCCGGTCACCTGCGCCAGGAGATTGAAAAAGCCCTTTTTGCGGGCGGAATTGATCCCCCAATCCACCGGCAGGCTTTGGTACCCGTCCTCGAAAGGCTCCCGGATCTGGCGGTAATCGAAATAGCCCCAACCGCTATACTCGGCCACGGCCGCCACCATGTTGTTCTCTTCCCTTTCGAAATTGAAGTGATCGTCTTCATTGTTCAACAGAGGCTGGCCGCGATAACCCGCGCTGGCGCGGATCGACTTGGCGCGGGCATGGACCGCTTCGGGCGTAGGAAGACCATTGCCGTGCCACAGCACGCAGTCCGCGACCTGCAACAGTCTTTCCGGCAAAGTGCTTTCAATGACATAGCTGGTGCTGACCAAAAGGCGTCCGGCTTGGCTCTTGATCTTGCCCTTGCTGCGCTCCTGGATCCGCGTCACCAGCTCATGGGCGCGCGCCGGCTTGATGATCTCAAAGGGCCAGCGCGGAATGTCGGATTCGTTGGCGACTTCGACTAGGACATTGGTGTAGCCGCCGGCACAGATAATGTCGGTGACTTCGTCGACCGCGCGGATCACCGCCGCTTCGCCACTTAGAGCCGGCGTGGCGTTGAGGTAAAACAGGCCCAACACGGCCGCCATGCCATTGGCGTCGAGGGCGTCCAACACCCGCAACAGCCGCGAGCGATAGTCCGGCAAGACATGCCCATCCGGCGTGTAGCCGCTGGTGTGCCACGGCTGGTGCCAGCCATAGCCCATGGGGCTGCCGCCTTGGACATTGAAGGCCACGGAGGTCAGCCCGTGCGACTTGTAATTCGGCAGCGCCGCGATGAACTCGCTGGTATTGCGCTCGGGGTCCCACGGGCCGTTGCGATAAGACCACATGCCGCGCGTCTCGGGATTCTGGTCGTTGATGATGCAGTTGACCATCCGCGAGGTGAACAACAGGCCCTCGACCTTGTTGCCGCGGAAGGATCGTCCGGGATAAGTGGGCTTGCCATTGATATGGAAGGCATTGCCCGCGACGGAAAGCGTGGTGGCGCGGACGCCGGGGGCCGCCGATGCGGCCCGCGCCCCCATTCCCGCCATGACCAGCGGGGCGCCGATAGCAACCGACTTCAAAAGCCTGCGGCGATCCTGACTCATGCCGGCAACGCCACTTTCAGATAGGGCTTGAGGGTTGCAAAGCGGAATTCAATTTCCGCGATCGCATCGGGCGGCAGGTCCCGGATGATGACTTGGCCGGCCGGCGCGCCCCGGCGAGAGGCCGTGGACTTGAACACGCCGCGCTTCTTGAAGATGTAGCGCTCGGTGCCGGGGATCTGCGCTTCGCAATTCTTCATCAGCAACAGTTTGGAAAAGGCATCCGCGGCCTGCTCGCGCTTTCCTTCGTGATAAAGGGTCCAGATGGCCACCATGACGTCGCCATACATGCCCTGGGCCGTCATTTCCCCATCAAGTCCCATGCGCAATTCGTACAGCCAACCGTCGCCGCCGGTGGCACCGAACACGCCTTTCAGCGGCGGGCGTTGCTTGACCTCGGCCTTCATGCGTTCCACCAACGGCGGCGTCTCTTCCTTGACATAGGCGAGGTGGGGAAATTCGCGCGCCAGCTGGGCCATCATCTCCACGCTGGGCGCCAATGCCTTGGGCGCGCCGGTGATCGTGGTCTGGATGAAGATCGGCCGCTTGGACAAGGTGGCAAGCGCCGCGAAATAATCGCGATAGGCGCTCTCCGTCTGCTCGGCGGATGGCGGCATGGCGATCAGGGCATCGGGCTGAAGCGTCTCCGCATAGCGGGCATAGTCCAGCATTTCCGCCTTTGTAGGTGCTTGAACGCCCAGCACGCTCGCAACTTTGGTGGATCGGCAGGCATCGGCAATAACTTTCATGCCCCGCATCCGCTCATCCTTGCTGAGCAACAGCACGTCGCCATTGCCTTGCGGCCAGGCGCCGCCGGTGCATCCACACTGGTCGTAAAACACCATCTGCCGGGCGAGGTCGTCATAATCCACCGCGCCGTCCGGCTTGTAGGGCGTGACGACGATCGGCATCACGCCCCGCATGGGCTTTGCGGACGCTTGCGCCCAAGCTCGGAAGGAATGAAGCCCCGGAGCGAGGGCCAACAAGGTCAGGGCATTGCGGCGGGAAATGGCGGGCATGGGTATCCTCCCCACTGGGACTTTCCGCCGGTGATGTTAAACCCACGCGGCCATCCCGTCAGCACCCGCGAGCAGGTAAAATCCTCATTGCGGGAGGCCAAAAGCGATGATGCTGGAATTCATTGCCACGGCAACATATTGCCGGCCATCGACCGTGTAGGTCATGGGCGAGGCGTGCCAACGGGCATTGAGCGGAAAATGCCACAGCGGCTTGCCTGTCTTGGCGTCCAGTGCGCTGAACGAGCCGTCATCATTGCCAAAAAACACCAGGCCGCTTGCTGTCGCCAGCACCCCGCCCCAGGCATCGCCGGGACCGGATTGCTCATACTCCCAGGCGATCTTGCCGGTCTGCGGATCAAGCGCGCGCAGATACTTTCGCGGCACCTCCGTCGTCACCGGACGTGCGGAGCCCCCATAAAAGGATTGTCCCTGTTTCCACCATTCCGCGTTCTTGTTGAACACATTGCATTTCTCCAACGCCACCAAATAGAAAAGCCCGGTGCCGGGATGGTAGGCGCTGGACATCCAGTTTGAGGCGCCTTCCATCGAGGGACAAATCTGCGTTCCCTCGACCGTCGGCTGCCAAGCTTGCGCCAGGACAGGCCGGCCATTGGGCGCGATCCCTTTTGCCCAGGTCAATTTCTTGACGAAGGGGCTTGCTGCCAGAAACTGCCCATTGGTGCGGTCCAAGACATAGAAAAAGCCGTTGCGATTGCCTTGCAGCAACAATTTCCGCGGCGCCCCGCGAAAATTCATGTCCACGAGCATGGGCGTTTCGGTGGCGTCCCAGTCGTACAGATCGTGCGGCGTGAATTGATAATGCCATTTGAGCTTGCCGGTCTTGGGCTCCAGCGCGACGACCGAGTCGGTATAGAGATTGTCGCCCTTGCGCTCGTCACCGTTAAAATCGGGACAGGGATTGCCGATCGGCCAGATCAAACTGTCGGTGCCCGCGTCATAAGTCCCGGTCAGCCAGGCGGCGCCGCAGCCATGCTCGACAGCGCGGCCCTCCCAGCCATTGGCCTTGGTGCCCTTCTCCGGAATCGACCAGAAACGCCAGACATGCGCGCCGGTATTGACATTGAAGGCGTTGAACTGGCCGCGGATGCCCTCATCGCCGCCGGAGAGCCCGGCGATCACCAGGTCGCCCACAACCAGGGGAGCCGAAGTCGCGCCATAATGTTTGCGCGAATCCGCCATTTCACTGTCCCACAACAAGGCGCCATTCACCCGATGCAAGGCCAGCAAATGGGCGTTGTCCGTCACGACAAAGATGCGATTGCCCAGCACGGCCACGCCGCGATTGATGCCGCTGGCGGCATCGCCAACCAGGCCGGTTGATGCCGGCCGGTCATATTGCCAAATCTTCCTGCCGGTGCGCGCATCCAAAGCGATGACTGTATTGACGCGCGTGACATACATCATCCCGTCCACAACCACCGGCGTTCCTTCCAACGACTGGCTGCCTTGACCGGGCACGGCAAACATCCATTTGGGCGCAAGATTGCGCACATTGCCCGGCGCGATCTGCGCGAGATCCGAATAGCGATTGCCGTTCAACTGCCCATGATAGGTGGGCCAATTGCCGGGCTTTGGCTTGACAAGACTTTGCCAATCGACCCCGCCCGCCGTGGAAGACGGGCCGTTTCCACCCGCCAGGGATTTCCGCTGCGACACCAGCTGCAGGAATTTGACGACATCGCGCATCGCTTCGGGGCTGCCGGTCCAAGCCGGCATGGATGATTTGGCTTCACGATCGATGCGCGCCAGGTCTTTCTTCCACAGCAGTTGCAAGCCGCCGTCGAAATTTTGCAATTGCAGGTCGGCGCTGCTTTCATTGCGGAGAAATCCTCGGAACGTCTGGCCCTTTGACGTCCGCACCGTCGCCACCTGGTAACCGCCGCCGGGACGGGCATTTGGCTTCAGCAGCGCCGTTTCAACTTGCGCCAAGGTGAGCTTGCGCGCGGTCTCGGTGAGGTCGGGCCCGTTAAGACTGCCCCGGCCCCAGACCATGTGGCAGGAGGCACAACGGCCTTGCCCAAAAAACAAGGCTGCTCCTGCTTCGGCATTTCCAGAAATGGAGGTCTTGCTGAGAGGCCTGATCCGCGACAAAGCGAACTGAACCAATTGCTCCCGCTCGTCAGCAGGGATGTTGAAGGCCGGCATGCCTTTGTCGGGGATGCCGCGCTGGAGAAGGTTGTGCAGGGCCTTTTCATTGTCCAATCCTTGCCGCGACGCGTTTGCGATGGCGGGCGCGCGTTCGCCTCCCAGGCCATCCTGACCGTGACAGCCGGCGCACCGGACGTTGAAACGGGCGCGGCCGCTCTCCACGGCGTCGGTTGTCTTTGTCTCGGGCTGCGCCCAGCCTTGGTCCAGCAAGGCTGCAAGGACCAGCACGCAAGCCAAGCCGATGATTTTTTTCACCGATCCAACCCTCACCCCTGCCCCCGGGCTTCAACCCGCTGGTCGGGATTGATAGTCAGCCAGGCGACACCGGCCACCGCATAAATTCCTGCCAGGACCAGCAATGGCAAATTCCAATCGTTGGTGGCATCGACCAGGTAAGCGAGGACAAGAGGACTGAGAATCCCGCCGACCTGGCCAACCGTGTTCATCACGCCGGCTGTCACGCCTGCATGACGGCCGCCGACATCGACAGCACTGGCCCAGGCCGGCGCCAAAGTGAGCATGGAACAGGCGCCGCCGATGGCGATCAACAGGCCCGCTGAAAAGCCGCTGCCCAATTGCGTCGCCAGGAAAATCGCTGTTGCCGCCAAAGCATAACCGCCGACTCCGAACGCCCGGCGCGCCGCGCGCAGGGAAATGATCCGGGCCAGCTTGTCCGACCCCTCGCCGCCCGTGAGATCGGCGATAAAACTCAGGATCAGGGGAAGCCCCGAGAAAATCGCCAGCTCCGCGCCCTTCATGCCATGTCCCTGCGCCAGATAAGTCGGCAACCAGGTGATGAAGAAATAAAAGCCATAGCTGTTGGCGAAGGCCTGCACGCAGAGGGGCGCCACTGTCGGGGTCTTGAACACCGCCAGCCAACTGCCCTGGTCGCGTTTGGTCGATAGGCCCCGCGTCGCTTCGATATGGTCGCGCTCCTCCGCCGAAACGGATTTGTGCTCGCGCGGCTCGTCGCGGAACCAGGCATACCAGCCAACCGCCCACACCATGCCGACCAGTCCGAAGACGACAAAGATCGCCCGCCATTCCAGCCAGCCCGCGATGGCCGCGACCACCAGTGGCGTCAGCCCCCCTGACAGATGCGCGCCGGCGAAGAAAATGCCTTGGATGCGTCCGCGCTCGGCCAGCGGGATCCAGCGGGAATAGACTCGCGCCACCGACGGCCAGGCTCCCGCCTCGCCCACGCCAAAAAGAAAGCGGATGACGACCATGGAGGTGAAATTCCAAGCCAGGGCCGTCGCCATGGTGAAGGCCGACCACCACACCACCACCCGGCTCAGCACGCGGCGCGCGCCATCGCGGTCCGCCCACCAGGCGGCCGGCACCCCGAACGCGGCATAGGCGACGGCAAAGGCGCTGAAGATGTAGCCCATCTGCACGCGCGATAGATCCAATTCGGCACTGATCTTGGGAGCGAGGACGGCAATGCACACGCGGTCAAGATAGGTAACCGCGGCCAGCGCCATGGTGAAGACGACAACGCGATTGCGAACGGCGAACTTCATGTAAGGCTAGCCCCTTGTGACAACGCGGCCCGGCGGGCAGCAAAGCAGAGGATGAAGCGACCGACAACCTGGACGGTCAGATGGCGTACTTGGCCGCAACCCTCTCGTTGATTGTGTATCCCAGGCCAGGCCGCTCCGAAAGGATCAGCGAACCGCCCTCCACCCGTTCCGGCGGGTCCACCAATTCCGCCCGCCACGGCACTTCGCCAAAGGCGTATTCGAATATTTCGAAGTTGGGCACCGTGGCCATGACATGCCCGGCGGCGGCATTGCCGATGGGACTGGCCGGACCATGGGGCGAACACATCAGGCCCGCGCCTTCCGCCAAGGCGGCGATCTTTTTCAATTCCAACATGCCCCCCGTCACCTTGACGTCGGGCATGACGATGTCGACGGCCTCGGCCTTGATATAGGGATAAAAGCCTTTGACGCCTTGGACCTCCTCGCCGCCCGCGGTGGGCATCTTCGCCGCCTTGTTGATGGCGGCGAGGTCTTCCACCGGCTGAGGTGGGCAAACCTCTTCCAGCCAATAAAGATTCAGCGGTTCAAACCGGCGAGCCAGCTCCAACCCATCCTGGCGGTTGAAATGGCTGTGGGCGTCAACCAGAACGTCGCGCCCCGGCCCGATCACGTCGCGCACGGCCTGGGCACAGTCGATGCCCAGCTGCATGAAATGCTCCAATTGGGGGCGATCGCTGATCTTGGCGGGCATGTCGTCAAAGGACGCCAGCTTGATGGCGTCAAAGCCAGCAGCAACGGCGCGTTGCGCGTTGGCGGCAAAGCCCGCCGGCGAGCGGTCCTCGGTCGAGCGGTTGATGTTGGCATAAACGCGCAGACGTTCCTGGATGCGGCCCCCAAAAAGGTCATAGGCCGGCAGGCCCAGCGCCTTGCCTTGAAGGTCCCACAGGCACTGCTCCAGGGCACTTGCCGCCATCACCGACGGCGTGCGTCCGTACCCGCCGCCATTTCTGGCGCGGATTGGCGCGCTGGCCCGGATGAACCAGGCAATATCGAAGATACTGCGGCCGCGCAGCAGGTCGGCATACTGTTTGAGAAAGCCGATGCACTGCGCGTCATCGGTGCTTTGGGAGGCGTCGCCCAAGCCGCTCAGTCCGTTCGAGGTCTTCAGGCGTGGAATGATCCAATTGCCGCGCTTGTTGATGCGCACATGCACCAGTTCCAGATCGGCGATGACATATCTTGGCGCTTCCTTGGCTGCGGCGGCTGCGAGTGACGGCGCCAGCATCAACGGCGCCGCCGTCATGGTCTGCAGAAGCGAGCGCCTTCCAATCATGCCCTATTTCTTCACGCTGACACGCCACACGCAACCGCCCTTATCGTCCACCAGCAGGAGGCTGCCATCCTTCGCCACCGCAAGCTGGGAAGGCGTGCCCCAGACATACAGATGGCCGTCGCGCTTGACACTGAAACCGGTGATGAAATCTTCATAACCGCCCACGGGCTTGCCATCCTTGAAGCGCACCCGCACCACCTTATAGCCGTCGAGCGTGTCATAAGGGCCCGATCCGTGAATCGCCACAAAGGCATCGTTGCGAAAGTCGGCGGGAAATTGCGTGCCCGTGTAGAAGGCAAGACCCAGTGGCGCGGTGTGCGCCCCTAGCAAGACTTCAGGCGTCTTGCTCTTGGCCACCAGGTCGGGGCGCTTGGCGCCAAAAACCGGATCTGGATTGGCGCCGTTATAGGCATAGGGCCAGCCAAAGAAATCGCCCTGACTTGCTTGCGCCAGAAAATCGGACGGGGTTCGCGCGCCCAGCTTGTCGCGTTCATTGACCGTGACCCAGAGTTCATCAGAACCGGGATAAAAGGCCAGACCCTCGACATTGCGCAGTCCGGTGGCGAATGGCGTCATTTCGCCGTCGGCCCCGATGCGTTGGATGGAAGCATCCGGCAAAGGTTGTTCCGACAGGTCGTCGCGTGCCCCGACCGCCAGAAAAAGCTTGCCGCCGGAATCGATCACGATGTCACGCGTGGCATGCCAGCCCAGCGGCCGCAGATCGGGCGCCTTGGTGACGCGCTGGAAGTCGGACATCGCCACCTTGTCCCGCCCCAAATAGGGCGCGCGCCACACCGCGTTGGTGTCGCCAATGTAAATCTGGCCATCACGCAGAGCGATGCCGTGCGGCGTCCTGAAGCCCGCGGCGAATTCACGGACCTGTTCGGCCTTGCCGTCGCCATCGCCGTCGCGCAGGCGCATGACCGTGCCGGGTCCTTCGCAAACCACATAAACATCTCCGTCGGGCGCCACAGCCAAGGAGCGCGGATGCTGGATCTGCGACGCAAAGAGGGAGATTTCAAATCCTTGCGGCACCTGTGGCAGCGCATTCGCCGGCCGATCGACGAATTCGGGATCGAAATCCGTCGGCTTGGTGCTATTCGGGGGCGGCACGTCCTTGGGCAGCAGGACAAAATGATCGCCCGGCGCGGCTTGGGCGCCGAGTGCCGCGATCCAAAAGGCCCCAACCAGAATCCCCAAGCGCCCGAACATTGACCATGATCCCGAGATTTTCGCGAAGCCTAGCACAAATGGCGCAGGCAGGGATTTAGGGCGCCGTGGACGCAACCGTTCTGCCGGCATCGACTTGTTGCTTTGGATTCTGCGGTGCCGGGGTTTGCGGCGCGTAACGGCGCTGCATCCAGGGCGGAATCCCATTTGCGTCTTCGCCCGGATAGTGGGGGCGGTCCAGTGTCTTCAGGAAGTAATCCCTGCTGGGCAGGTCGACGATATACTCTTCCATCGTCCCCACCCCTGCTTCCGAAGTGCCGGGCGGCACCGGCTGGGGAATGCGGGTCTCGGCGCCCAGGATGGTGTTGGCCTTGATCGCTTCGAAGGCTTCTTTCCTGTCTTCTTCCAGCGCCAGTTTCGGAATGTCCATCGGCCTTTCGGGATCGACGACATAAGCGTGGGAGGCCTTGATGCGATAAACCGTCGAGATGCCGTCATTCTTGCCGGTTTTTTCATTGTACATGCCGTCGGCATTGCGGCGCAGCGCGTAATACAGCGAAACATGATCCTCATGCTCGCGGATGCCCTGCTGGCCGCCGTCCTGGGCAAAGGTGTTTTCGGCATACAGATCGCGCCAGTCGCGATAGCCGCCGATCAGGCCCGTGGCGCTGAGGCCATTGGCGGTCATGCTGAAACGAATCTTGCCCTTGGAGAAATTGGTGTCCCCCGTCTGGTCATAGAACCAGGCGATCCGCGGGGTGTGCAGATGCTCCACCTGCTCGGTTTCCACCACGCCGTTGCGGATCCTGGCCTTGAGCCTGGTGTATTGGGCCGATTGCAGCATGCGATAGGAATAATCGGTGGCGATGCCGCCGCGGGCGTCCTTGACGATCTTGTCCGGCGAATATCCGATCTCCAGCGTGGCATTGCTGTCATTCATCGGATCCTGGCTGCCCGAGACCCGGATCACCATGGTGTAGAGGCCTTCCTGCATCTTGTCATTGGCGCGCATATCCAAGGTGGCATTGCCGTTACCCCGCCAAGGCGCGTCGCAGCCCCAAGCGCGGTACAAGGCATTGTCGATCCCCTTTTCGCCATCGGGACTGACGAAATCCTTGGTTCCCAACTTGCCGTCCAAATTGAACCCGTCGCCGATGCGGCCGGTGACTTGCGGCTGGCCCGGATCATCGGCCGCCCAGGGATTCACATAGGTCTCGATGCCGCGCTTATAGCCGCGATAGGCGATGGCGCGATTCCAGATGCGGCGGCGGGCCAGGGCCTGCAGGCGGATCTGGTCCAGCCCCGGCGGCCGGGTGACCCAATCGATCTCCTGCTGCGAGCGCCACTTCTGTTGCGTCAGGGTGATCTTGGTCTGGGCGTCATTGGAAAAAAACACCGTGCTGCCATGCGGACAGTCCACACCCGGCTCGATCTCGCCCTTGCGGCTGAAATCGGCCCGCCCGCCATAGCGGAAGGCATATTCATAAGCGCCGACGACAAAACCTCTGACCCAGGGCGCCGCAGAGGCCGGCTGCATGGCCGTTCCGGTCAGGGCGATGCCGGCTGCCGAGCAAATCAACCAACGACGTTGCAGGCTCATTAGCGTCTCCCCGAAATCGAAGACCTATGGCTTTGACGATGGACTCTTGCGGCGATCATAAAACAAACGCCGAACAAAGTCCCGGCTTGCTAACCCCGCACGGATTCGGAGCTGGTTCCCGAAGCAGGTCCAAGGATTTAGGGATGGTGCCCAGGGACAGAATTGAACTGCCGACACGCGGATTTTCAGTCCGCTGCTCTACCAACTGAGCTACCTGGGCGCACCAAAGCGGGAGGCGCTTCATAGGGGATGGCCCCCCGCCCTGTCCAGCACCCTCCCTCTACTCCTCGTCGGGGTCGTTTTCCGAAGGGTTTGAAGGGCTTGCCGGCCCGGCCGGATCCCCGGGGATGATGTAGCCACCCTTCAGCCAGCGATTCAGGTCGACGTCGGCGCAGCGCTTGGAACAGAAGGGTTTGAACCCTTCCGCCGCCGGCTTGCCGCAGACAGGACAGTCAGCCATAGCCGCTTCCCTGCAACAGCCCCACCGTCAGGGCCAGGGGCAATCCCACCACATTGGAATAGGACCCGGAAATTTCCTTGATCAAGGCTTCGGCGCGACCCTGGATAGCGTAGCCGCCCGCCTTGCCCACGCCTTCGCGGCAATCGACATAGGCGGTGATTTGGCCCTCGCTAAGCTTCAGCAGCGACACCCGCGTTTGGGCCAGGCGCAGGCGCAACGTTCCATCAGGCGTCACCACCGCCACTGCTGTGATTACCTGATGGCGGCGTCCCGACAGCAACTTCAGGCAGGCGCGCACTTCGTCGTCATTCTTGGCCTTTGGCAGAATGCGCCGGCCCACCGCCACCACGGTGTCGGCCGCCAGGATGAAAGCGGGTTTCCCGTTCCATTCGCTTTGCGCTTTTCGCGCCTTTTCCGCTGCCAGCCTTTGGGCATGGGCGCGCGGAAGCTCGCTCTTGCGCACGGTTTCGTCGATGGCGGCGGGACGCACGGCATCGGGCGTGATCCCGGCCTGCGCCAGCAGCGCAAGGCGGCGCGGACTTTCGCTGGCTAAGACCAGCGGCGCGCTCATTATCTGAAACGGTAGGTAATGCGGCCCTTAGTTAAGTCGTAGGGCGTCATCTCGACCATCACCTTATCGCCGGTGAGAACGCGGATGCGGTTCTTGCGCATTTTTCCCGCGGTATGGGCGATGATCACGTGATCATTGGCGATCAGCTTTACGCGGAAGTTCGCGTTTGGGAGGAGCTCTTCCACGATCCCCTCGAACTCCAGCATTTCTTCTTTGGCCAATGGGTCCTCTTAAAGTCCTTCGCGAGCAGGGGAGATAGGGGGGAAAGCCCCAAAAAGCAAGCCTTTCCAACGGTTTTCCACGATTTTGGCGGCCTTTTGCCTTAGGTATCCGGCGCTGCCGGGGCCAGAAATCGTTGTTTCAGCCGCTGCATCAACTGGTCGCGCACCATCCGGTAGGTCATCAGCCGCTGTTCGCGCGAGCCCTCGGTGATGGTGGGATCAAGGGTTGGCCAATATTCGACCTGGGTGGCGGCGGTGCGGGTCAGTTCCATGGCCTTGTGCTGGGCCTCCGGCGACAAGGTGATCACAAGGTCGAAGCTGCCGTCTTCCAGATCCTCAAACCGGCGAGGTCTGTGCTTGCCGATCTCCAAGCCGATCTCCGCCATCGCTTCCACCGCCAGCGGATCGAGCTCGCCGGCCTTGACCCCGGCCGATTCGATATAAAGCCGCCCCCGGGTGAGATGACGCAGCAGAGCCGCCGCCATGGGCGAGCGCACCGCATTGAGGGTGCAGGCAAAGAGAATTGCCCGCTCCATTTCAACCCCGCATCTGCAGCACGCAGATCAGCGTGAACAAACGGCGCGCGGTGTCGAAATCGGTTTCCACTTTCCCGGCCAGGCGCGTTTGCAGCTCCTTGGCGCCTTCGTCATGCAGGGTCCGCCGCGCCATATCCAGCGCCTCGATCTGGTACGGCGGCGCGGTGCGGATCGCCTTGTAG
>Ga0068869_100000714_pt1 | contig 18855 bp, 16 predicted proteins | sample KBSMisM52_FD_64676 | JGI IMG/M metagenome (GOLD analysis project Ga0068869, IMG submission 64676) | Miscanthus rhizosphere microbial communities from Kellogg Biological Station, Michigan, USA - KBS Miscanthus M5-2 | ecosystem: Host-associated > Plants > Roots > Rhizosphere > Soil ... | reverse complement strand
TCCTCCGCGGCCACCATCGGGCTCACGCTCTCGCTCGGGTATCAGGGGTTGCTGCCCCTCGGCGCCGCGATCCCGGTGGTGCTGGGCGCCAACATCGGCACCTGCGCCACCGCGCTCGCCGCGAGCCTGCGCTCGTCCTCCGACGCGCGCCGGGTGGCGGTGGCCCACATCGCGTTCAAGGTGCTGGGGGTCGCGCTCGTGTTCCCCTTCATCTCCCCGCTGACCACCCTGGTCGCGCAGACCGCGGGGGAGGTGGCCCGCCAGATCGCCAACGCCCACACCTTCTTCAACGTGGCGATCAGCGCGCTCTTCCTGCCGTTCGCGCCGTGGGCGGCCCGGGTGATCATCGCGCTGGTGCCGGAGGAGGAGCGGGGCGACAATCCCTACCGCACGCGTTACCTCGACGACCGTTACCTGGACCAGCCGGCCCTCGCGGTCGGGCAGGCGACGCGGGAGGCCCTGCGCATGGGGGACGTGGCCCAGAACATGCTGCGGGACGCGATGGTGGTGCTGCGCACCGACAACCAGGAGCTGCTGGAAGACGTGGAGCGGCGTGACGACCAGCTCGACTACCTCGACCGCGAGATCAAGCTGTTCATCGCGCGGCTCGGGCGGGAAACCATGAGCGCGGACATGGCCCAGAAGGAGATCGCCCTCATCTCCTTCATCGGCAACCTCGAGAACATCGGCGACATCATCGACAAGAACCTGATGGAGCTCGCGCGCAAGAAGCTCTACCAGGGCCGCCGCTTCTCGGAGGCGGGCGAGGCCGAGCTGATCGAGTTCCACTCCCTGGTCTCGAAGAACCTCGAGCGGGCGATCGCCGGCTTCGCGGCCAACGACCGGAGCCTCGCCCAGGAGGTGCTGGACATGCGGCCGCTGGTGCGGCAGCGGGAGCGCGAGCTGCGCGACTCGCACCTGGCCCGCCTGCGGCGCGGGCTGGCCGAATCGCTCGAGACCTCCGAGATCCACCTCGACGTGCTGACCAACCTCAAGCGCATTTCCTCCCACATCACCGCGCTGGTGTACCCGATCCTGGAAGAGGAGCCCTAGGTGCCCAGCCGGCTCCGCATTCTGCTCGTCGCCTCCGAGGTCGCGCCCTTCGCCAAGACCGGGGGGCTCGCCGACGTGGCGGGCGCGCTGCCGCGGGCGCTCGCCGCGCTCGGGCACGACGTGCGCATCCTGCTCCCCAAGTACCGCGGCGCGGAGGCCCACGCGGGCGAGACCCGGCTCGTGGTGCCGAACATCCGGGTCCCGTTGGGCGATCGGGAGACCGAGGGGACGCTGATCGAGGGGCGCGCCCCGTCCGGGGTCCCGGTGTACCTGCTCGGGCACGAGCACTACTACGATCGCGACAGCCTGTACGGCACCAGCGACGGCGACTACTGGGACAACTGCGAGCGCTTCGTCTTCTTCTGCCGGGCCGCGCTCGAGGGCATGGCGCGGCTCGACGCCGCGAAGCCCGGCACCCGGTGGCAGCCGCAGGTCATCCACGCCAACGACTGGCAGGCCGGGCTGCTGCCCGTCTACCTGCGCACGCTCTACCGGGATCACCCGTTGCTGGGCAGCCTCGCCAGCGTGTTCACCATCCACAACCTGGCCTATCAGGGCGTGTTCTGGCACTACGACATGCCGATGACCGGGCTGGGCTGGGATCTCTTCACGCCGGCCGGGCTCGAATTCTACGGCAAGCTCAACTTCATGAAAGGCGGGCTGGTCTTCTCCGACCTCCTGACCACGGTGAGCCGGACCTACGCGCGCGAGATCCGCACCCCCGCCTTCGGGGCCGGGCTCGAGGGCGTGCTGGAGGATCGCAGCCAGGATCTCCACGGGGTGGTCAACGGTATCGACCACGAGCTGTGGAATCCCCAGAAGGACCCCGCCATCGCCCATCCCTACTCCGCGGAGGACCCGGAGCCGAAGGCGGTGTGCCGCGAGACCCTGCGGCGCGAGCTCGGGCTCGAGGACGGGGCGGGGCCGGTGATCGGGATCATCGCCCGGCTCGCCGAGCAGAAGGGTATGGATCTCGTGCTCGACGCGCTGCCCGGCATCCTGGCGGAGGGCGGCCAGCTCGTGGTGCTGGGCTCGGGCGAGGCGCGGCTCGAGGAGGCCTTCCGCGCCGCCGCGGCCGCGCATCCGGGCCGGGTGGCGGTACGCATCGGGTACGACGACGATCTCTCCCGCCGTATCTACGCGGGCAGCGACGCCTTCCTCATGCCCTCGCGCTACGAGCCGTGCGGGCTGGGCCAGCTCATCGCGCTGCGGTACGGCGGCGCCCCCATCGTGCGGCGCACCGGCGGGCTCGCCGACACCGTCACCGAGTTCGACCCGGTCCGGCGGACCGGCACCGGCTTCGTGTTCGACGCCTTCACACCGGACGCGCTGCTCGCCGCGGTGGGCCGGGCCGCTTCGACGTACCGGCAGCCCGCGCTCTGGAAGGCGCTGGTCCGCAACGCCATGGCCGAGGACTTCTCCTGGGACGCCTCGGCGCGGGAATACGCTACTCTCTACCGCAAAGCCCTGAGGGCGCGTAGCGCCCGCTAGCGACGGAGGCCCGGCATGAAGAAGATCGAGGCGGTGATCAAGCCGTTCAAGCTCGACGACGTGAAGGAAGCGCTCAACGAGCTGGGCGTCGTCGGCATGACCGTCACCGAGGTCCGCGGCTTCGGGCGCCAGAAGGGGCACACCGAGCTCTACCGCGGCTCGGAGTACACGATCGACTTCTTGCCCAAGGTGAAGGTCGAGGTCGTGGTGCCCGACAGCCTGGTGGACAAGGTGGTGTCGGTCATCTGCCAGTCCGCCAAGACCGGCTCGATCGGCGACGGCAAGGTTTTCGTCCTCTCGCTGGGCGAAGCGATCCGCATCCGCACCGGAGAGAAAGGCGAAGACGCCATCTGAGCAAGGATCTGCTCGCGGCCGCGCCGGATAGTCGGGCCGCGCTGCGCGAGCTCAAGGCGCTCGGCTTCGCGGATCCCGCCGCCGCGCTCCGCAACCTGCACGCGCTGACTCCCACGCCGCGCGAGGCGGGGCTGCTCGCGCCCGCGCTGCCCCGCCTGCTCGCCGAGCTGGCCGCCGCGCCCGATCCGGACATGGCCCTGAACAACCTGGAGCGCCTGGGCTCCCAGGGCGAGCACGCCGCCTTCCTCCGCCTGCTGAGCGCGCATCCCGGCGCCATCCCGCTGCTGGCGCGCCTGGGCGGCACCAGCCAGTTCCTGGCCGACACCCTGCGCCGGTACCCCACGCTGCTGCCCTGGCTGCTCGAGCCGCGCACGATGCGGCAGTGGCTTCCGGACGAGCTCGCCGAGGATCTGGCCGCCAGCCTCAAGGCGTTCGAGCGGCCGGAGGCGCGGCTGAACGCGCTTCGCCGCTTCAAGTATCGCCAGCTCCTGCGCATCGGCTGCCGCGACATCCTGGGCGACGCCGACCTGACCGTGACCACCGAGGAGCTCTCGCACATGGCCGACGTGTGCCTGGCCGCGGCCTGGGACTGGTCGCGGGAGCGGCTCGAGCGGCTCTACGGCGTGCCGCTCGGGCCCGACGGGGTGCCCACCGGCCTCGTGGTCATCGGCATGGGCAAGCTCGGAGGCGAGGAGCTGAACTATTCCTCGGACATCGATCCGGTCTTCGTCTACGGGGAGGACGGCGAGACCGCGGGCGGCGAGTCGGGCCGTATCGCCAACGGCGAGTTCTTCGCCCAGGCGGTCCGATCGATCGTGGGCACGCTCGAATCGGTCACCGAGGAAGGCCACGTCTTCCGGGTGGACCTGCGCCTGCGCCCGGAGGGGCGATCGGGCGCGCTGATCCTGTCGGTGGACGGCTACCGCGCCTACTTCGCGGACCGCGCCGAGATGTGGGAGCGCCAGGCGCTCATCAAGGCGCGCGCCTGCGCGGGGGACGAGGCGGTGGCCGCGCGCTTCTTCGAGGCGGTGCGCCCGTTCGTCTACCGGCCCGGGCTCGACCCGGCCATCGTGCGCGCGGTGCGCGAGATGAAGGCCCAGATCGACCGCGCCCTCCGCGGCAAGGACGCCTCGTCCCGCAACGTCAAGCTCGGCCGAGGGGGCATCCGCGAGGTGGAGTTCCTCGTCCAGGCCATGCAGCTCCTCTACGGCGGCGACGACCCGTGGCTGCGCGAGCGCAACAGCCTGCGCGCGATCTTCCGCCTCACCGAGCGGGGCTACCTGTCGCACGCGCTCGGGCGCGAGCTGGGCGACGCGCTCGTGTACCTGCGCACGGTCGAGCACCGCCTGCAGATCCTCCACGAGTTCCAGACCCACACCCTCCCGGAGGAGCCGCGCGCGCTCGGGCTCCTGGCCCGCCGCATGGGTGTGAGCGGGCCCCCCACCGCGGCGGCCCGGCGCTTCATGGTCGAGCACCGGCACGTCACCGCGCTGGTGCACCGCGCCTTCCGCGAGTTCTTCGCGGCCCCGCCCGCCGCGGCCGCGCGCCCGCTGCGCATCCCGAGCTATACCGCGCTCAAGGCGACCGGTTTCACCGACCCGGACCGCGCCCGCCAGAATCTTCGCCTGGTCCTGGAAGGCCGACCGCTGATCCCGTATCCGGCCGCGGCGGGCCGCGCGGTGGCGCGCCTCTTCCCGGTGCTGCTGGACGCGCTCTGGCAGAGCCCGGACCCCGACGAGGCCCTGGGCCAGTTCGAGCGCTTCGTCTCGGCGGCGGGGCCCCGCACCGCGTATCTCGAGCTCCTGGCCGACCGCCCGGAGCTCCTCACCAACCTCGTCCGGCTCTGCGCGCGGGGCGAGCTGCTGACCGAGCTCCTGATCGCCCAGCCGGAGCTGCTCAACGGGCTGGCGAGCCCGGAGACCTTTGCCGCCCACAAGCGCGCGCCCGACTTCCGCCGGGAGCTGGCGCCCGTGCTCGCGCCGCGCCTGAGCATCGCCGAGCGCGCGGACGCCCTGCGGCGGCTCAAGCAGGCGCAGGAGCTCGGCATCATCTGGCGCATGCTGCTCGGAGTGACCGACGCCGAGCGCTTCTCGCTCGAGATGACCGCGCTCGCCGAGGCCACCCTCGCGGTGGCGTGGACCCTGGCCCTGGAGGAGACGGTGGCCCAGCACGGCGGCGTCCCCCGCGACGCCGAGGGCCGGCTCGTCCCCGCCGCCATCATCGGCCTCGGCAAGTTCGGCGGCCGCGAGCTCACCACCGGCTCGGACCTCGACCTCTTCGTGGTGTACGGCGGCGCCGGCTTCACCGACGGGGAGTCTCCGGTCGAGGCGCACGTGTTCTACGACCACGCGGTGGAGGCCCTGAGCGGCCTCCTGAGCGACATCACCGCGGCCGGCGTGGCCTTCGCGGTGGACCTGCGCCTGCGCCCCGGCTCCAAGGGCAGCGGCTTCGCGTCGAGCGACGACGCGCTCGAGCGCTACTACCGCGAGTGGGCCGACCCGTGGGAGCGCCAGACGCTGACGCGCGCCCGGCTCGTGGGCGGCGATCCGCGCCTCGGCCGCGCGGTGCGCCGGCGCATCCGCGGCTTGCTCTACGGACCCGAGGCGCCGCCGCCCGATCTCAAGGAGATGCGCGCGCTCCGCGAGCGCATGGAGCGCGAGCTGGGGAAGGAGACGCCCGGCCGCTTCCACGTGAAGTTCGGGCGCGGCGGGCTCGTGGACGTGGAGTTCATCACCCAGGCCGTGCAGATGCGCCACGGAGCCCGGCATCCGGGGCTCCGCCGCGCCAACACGCTCCACGCCATCCGCGAGATCGCGGCGGCCGGGCTGCTCCCCGCCGCCGACTGTGCCGCGCTCGCCGAGCAGTACCGTTTCCTGCGTCGCGTCTCGCTCGGGCTCCGGCTCTTCGGGACGCGGCCCGGCGATACGCTCGAGCTGGCGGGCCCGAATCCGGCCCGGCTCGCCAAGACCCTCGAGTACCCGTCGCGGAAGGACTTCCTCGAGGACTACCGCCGCCGCGCCGCGTGGGTGCGGGCGCTCTACGATCGGGTGGTGCCGAAGTGAGCCGGCCGCGTCAGGCCGCCGGCTCGCGAGTGATGCACACATCGAGCGAGCGCTTGTGGCCGGGTGCGACGCCGCGTCGCAGGGCCCGATGAATCCGGACGTCGTCAGCGCGATCGGCCGCCTGCGATCCGCCGGTGTCCTCACCGACGGGCCGGCCACGCTCTTCGACCGGGTCGCCCGGCGGCAGCTCGTCTCGCTCCGCTTCGAGCTCCGGGTCCTGCTCTACGTCGGGGTCCTGCTGCTGACGTCGGGCGTGGGCGGGCTCGTCGCCGCCCATCACCACGAGATCGGCCGCCTGACCATCGCGGGCGGCATCGGGCTCGCCGCCTTCGCCTGCCTCGCGTGCGTGATCCAAACCGGGTTGCCGTTCTCGTGGCACGCGGTCGAGTCGCGGCACGTCGCCTTCGAGTACGTCCTGCTCCTGGGCCTCCTGCTCCTCGCCGCGGACCTCGCCTACGTCGAGGTCCAGTTCGGCGCGCTCGGTCCTGACTGGCCGTATCACCTCCTCGTCGTGGGCGCGCTCTACCTGGCCGCGGCCTACCGCTGGGACTCGCGGACCGTCCTCGGCCTGGCCCTCACCACGCTCGCCGCGTGGCGAGGCATCTCGCTCGGCCTGGTGCACGGCGGGTCCGGGCTCGACGAGGCGCGGCTGCGCGCGGATGGCCTCTTGCTGGGCGTGCTCTACCTGGCCGCCGCGGCGCTCTCGGTGCGCCTCGCTCGCAAGGGGCACTTCGAGGACGTCTTCGCCAACGCGGGCCTGCTCTTGCTCCTCGGCGCACTCGTCTCGGGCGCCCTCGAGGACCGCGCGATGTGGACCGCCTGGCTCGTCGCGCTCGTCGCCGTCGCGGGGCTCGTCGCATGGCTCGCCCTCCGTCTCGGCCGCTCTCTCTACTTCGCGCAGGCGGTCGTGGCCGCGTACGTCGGGCTTCTCCGCCTCCTGTTCGAGCGGCCCGGTAGCCGAAGCCTCGCCTTCCTCCTCGCCGCTCTCCTGGGCGCGGCCGGGCTCGTCGTCGTCACGGCGGCCCACCGGAGGATGCGGGAGCGATGAGACCGGATTCGGTCGCCTGGGAGCGGGCCGCGGAGGTGCGCGGCGCCGCGGACGGCTGGCGACGGGCCGGCTTCATCGACGAGCCGACGGAACGGGCGGTCCAGGCGATCTTCCCCGATCCGTGCGTGACCCCGTCCGCGGTGTGGCGTGTGCTGAATGCGGGAGCTGTCGCGGCCGTGATCCTCTTCAGCTTCGGCGCATTCGCGGTCGCGGTTCGCGGGAGCTCGGGCGCCGTCCAGGCCGGGCTGCTCCTGTTCGCGGTGGCGTGTCTCGCGGCGACCGACCGGGTGGAGGCGTCGCCGCGGCTCGCCCGGCGTGGCGCGGCGGGCGCGACCGCCGTGCTCGGCGCCGGATTCCTCCTGGTCGGCCTGGCGCTTTTCCTCGGCGAGACGCTCCGGCTTCGGCTCGACGACGGGATCGACCTGCTCCTGATCGCGAGCACGCTCGCGTGGGCTGCCGGCTGCCGGCGGTGGGGGAGCCCGTTCTTCGCCGCCCTGGCCGCCGCCTCGCTGTTCCTGTTCCTGGCGCGGCTGCCCAACGGCCGTCTCCTCTGGCTGCTGGGCGGTGTGGCGCTCGCCGGCGCGTGCGCGCGCCGATTGGACGCCTCGGCCTGGGCCCCCTCGCACCGGCGCTCGGCGGCCGTCCTGCTCGTGGGCGGGATCGTCGCGGTGTACGCGGCGATCAACGCCTACTCGCTGGACGCGCGCCTCCTCGAGAGCGTCGCGCGCTTCTCGCCGGATCGCGGCCTCCGGTGGCCGGGGGCCGGCGTGCTCGCGGCGACCGCCAACGCAGTCGTCCCGGTGGCGGTGCTGGCCTGGGGCGTAGGCGCGCGGCGCACGTTCCTGCTCGACACCGGCATCGTCCTCGCCGCCTGCTCGCTCCTCACCCTGCGTCACTACGTGCGGGTGGCGCCGCTGTGGGCGGTGCTGGTCCTGGCCGGAGTGGCGGTGGTGATGCTGGCCCTCGCGGTCGAGCGGATGCTGCGGCGGGCTCCCGGGCGGGAGATCGGTGGCTTCACCGCCGAGCCACTGTTCTCGGACGAGCGTCGGCAGCGCGCGCTCGAGGTCATCCCGGTGGTCGCCACCCTCACGCCCCCGGCGCCGGTGGACCGACCCGGCTTCGCAGGCGAGGGCGGCAGGTTCGGGGGCGGCGGCGCTACCGAGCGGTTCTGAGGCGCCGCCCGCGGTTCGCCCGCTCGTCGCCGCTCACCCGCTCGCGCGCGCCGCGATCGCGTCGCCCAGGGTCAGCACGCGACGGGCGTCGTCGACGTGCAGGTTCTCGATCAAGCGGCCGTCGAGCACGACGACGGCGTGGCCACGAGCGGTGGCGTCGGCGTGAGCCGCGATCACCCGGCGCGCCCAGTCCACGTCGCTCGCGGTCGGCGCAAAGATCTCGTTGGCGACCGCGACCTGCTTAGGGTGGATGAGCGTCTTGCCGTCGAAACCGAAGTCGGCGGCCTGACGGCAGGCCGCCCTGAAGCCGGCGTCGTCGTCGAGGTCCAGGTGGACGCCGTCGAGCGCGGTGATCCCGGCGGCGCGTGCCGCGAGCACGCACAGCTGGAGGCTGGTCAGGAGCGGGACGCGCTCGGGCGTGGCGCGCGCGTGGAGATCCTTGGTCAGGTCCGAGGTCCCCATAACCAGCGCGGCGACGCGCGGGCTCGCGGCGGCGATCGAGGGGGCGTTCAGGATTCCACGGGGCGTCTCCAGCATGCACCACACCGTCTGGGTCCGGCCCAGGGCGGCCATCGCCGCGGTCACGGTCTCCGCGGACTCGACCTTGGGCAGGAGCACCGCGGCGACGCCGGCGTCGGCCACCGCGGCCAGGTCGTCGAGCGCCCAGGGCGTGCCGGGGGCGTTGACCCGGATGACGAGCTCGCGGCGGCCGTAGCCGCCGGCTCGCACCGCGGCCAAGACCTGGGTCCGAGCCGCCCCCTTCATGTCCGGCGCGACGGCGTCCTCCAGGTCCAGGATGAGCGCATCGGCCGCGAGCGTGCGCGCCTTGTCGAGGGCCCGCGCGTTGGAGCCGGGCATGAACAGCACGCTGCGCCGTGGCGTCATGGCCATCGACGGCCGCGCGCGGTCACTCCTCGCGCGACTCGCGGATGCGGCGGGTGCCCCGCACCACCGGGACCTCGACGTCCATCACGAAGCGGATGCGCGGCAGGTCGGTGTCGCTCGAGGTCACCGTCGCGGCGATCGGGTTGAGCGTCCGCACCGGCTCGGCGTTCCATGCGGACGGGACCAGCACGCCGACGTGGGGGCGACCGCGCTCCGCCTTCTTGATCGTGTAGCGTGAGTCGACCTGGATCAGGCGGGGGTCGGTCTTCCCGTCGAGCGGGGCGTGGGCGAGCGTGACCGAATGGATGTACTGCACGTCGCCGCCGGAGATCGGCTCGGGATCGATCAGCCCGCAGTCGAGCACCGTCACGTCGTCGCGCATCACGGTCGCGGTGATGCGGTCGTGCCGGCGCCGGAAGGCGACCTGACCCGGCACCACCGGCAGTCCCCACCGTTCTCGCAGGGCGGTCGCCGCTCCGTCCGTGCTCGCGACCGCGCCCAGCACGAAGCCCCGGGGATGTGCTCCCGCGCGTCCCATGAGCCGGAGCTGCGCGAGAATGAACGGCCCGACCGGACTCTCGGCGTAGCGGGTGACCCAGATCGTCGCGTACGGCGGGATCGCTGGGTGCATCGCCCGCGGGAGCAGCGACTCGGTGGCGCGCGGCACCTCGAACGCGAGCTGGAGGATCTCCGCGCCGGGCAGCGCCCACGCCTCGGTATCGAGATCGCGCATCGCCGGGAGGCGGTCGACGACGCGGGTCAGCTCCAGCGTGCCGAAGGTGGGCATCAGGCGCTCACCGCCGGCGCACCGATGGCCGGCTTGTCGTCCGCGAACGCGGGCATGACCTCCTTGGCGAAGAGCCGCAGGCTGGCGAGCACGTCCGCCTGCGGGATGACCTCCATGGCGTTCATCAGGAAGTTGACCCGATCGACGCCGACCGCTTCCCAGCGCTTCAGCGCGTGCACCACGCGCTGGGGCCCGCCGAACGCGAGCCCTTCACCCGCCTGCTCGGTGGCGTCGGGCCCGGTCGCCTGGCGCCTCAGCTGGGGCAGGAGACCGAGCGACTGATACGAGCGGCTGGGGAACGCCTCCCGCGCCGAGATCAGCTGCGCGGCGAGGTAGTTGAAGGTGTCCGCCATGCGGCGCCCGGTGGCGCGTCCCGTCGCGTCGTCCTCGTGACAGTACAGGAAGTTCACGGTGCTGACCTGGTCGTTGACGAAGGCGCCGACCGGCTCACAGGAGCGGATCCGCCGACGGTACTCGGCGATGCGCTTCTCCTGCTCCGCGAACTGCCCGAACGTGAGCCCGAGGCTGCCGAGGCCGCGGTCGGCGGCATCGAGCTCGGTACCGGGCGAGGTCACCGCCACCCAGAGCGGCGGGTGCGGCCGCTGGTACACCCTGGGCACGATCGTCCGCTCCGGCATGGACCAGAACTCGCCGTCGTAGCTGAACGTGTCCTGCGTCCACATCTTCGGCAGGCATCGCACGAACTCGTCCCACGATTTCTTCGTGGTGTCCGGATTGGCGCGGAAGCCCCCGAGCTCGGTCCAGGTGGCGGATCGGCCGGTGCCGACCTCGAGGCGGCCGCCCGAGAGGATGTCGAGCACGGCGGTGCGCTCCGCGATCTTGATCGGATGGTTGAACTCCGGGACGCAGATGACGATGCCGTGGCCGACGCGAATCTTCTTGGTGATCATCGCGCAGGCGGTCAGGAACAGCTCGGGGGCCGGACAGTGCGAGTACTCCTCGAGGAAGTGGTGCTCGACGGCCCACACCTGGTCGAAGCCGAGCTCGTCGGCGAGCCGCACCTGCTCGAGCGCGTTCTGGTAGACCGTCCGCTCCGACTCGCGCGTCCATGGGCGCGGCACCGAGAGCTCGTAGAACAGGCCGAATTTCATGGGCTCCTCCTTGGTCCGGGGCCTAGCGAGGCAGCGGGATGTCGCCGATGGCCGCGCGGACCGCGGCCTCGGCCAGGAGCGCCGCCGGGCTGAGGAGATCCTTGGCTAGGGCCTCCTCACCCAGCATCAGCGGGATCTCCGTGCAGCCGAGCACCACGCCCTCGACCGGCACCGCACGCACGGCCGCGACCGCGGCGCGGGCGGCCTCGGTATCGGCCGGGCCCTCACGCCCCTCCGCCACGGCCCGGATCCCGGCGTCCACGCGCGCCTGCAGCGCGCGGTCGATCGTCGCGTGGCGGACCCCTCGCGCGCCCAGCGCCTCGACGTAGGGCGCGGGCGCGCCCGCGAAGCCGAGGACGCCGACGTGCCGCCAGCCCCGCCGCGCGACCTCGTCCACCGCGACGTCGATCATGCTGAGGACCGGGCACCCGGCGGCCTTCCGGAGCGCGGCCAGCCCGATGTGGGCGGCGTTGCAGGGCATGACGAGGAAGTCCACGCTCCGGCCCAGCCAGGCCGCGGCGTCCACCAGCTCCGGGTCGATCTCGCGGGGCACGAGCGGCCGGTCATCCGCGTCGACGCGCAGGGGCATGCGGCGGTGGTACCAGACCACCATCGGCGGGTAGCCGCGGTTCCAGCTCTGCGGGACCAGCTGCTGGCACACCCGGTGCACGCGCGCCTCGAAATCGATCGTCGCCTGTGGACTGATCCCGCCGAGCACACCGATGCGTTTCATGGTTGGCATGGACTGGACTCTATCAGGTAACGGCTAGACGCGCAGCGGGTCGGCGCGATCGGCCGGGACGGCGCTCTGCGACCGCGTCGGGCCAAGGTGACGCGTCAGGCTCGTCCGGGTTCCGCAGCACGCTATGCTGGGCGTTGTCTCAAAGGAGACGCGACAATGCCCACCCGCGGCACCACCGCCTCAGGCTAGTCCAGCAGGGCCGGGAAAAGTTGTCTCGTTGTCTATCTCAGGGGTTCCCAAGCGACCATGTGATGAAGGCCCCCGTTGAGGGTGTTCACATAGATAGGAAGGAGCCTTGCTATGAAATTTCTGTGCATGGGGTATCTGGATCTGGAAGGCTGGTCGAAGAAGACCCCTGATGAACAAAACGCGGCGATCGACGCCTGTTTCGCCTACGACGAAGTTCTTCGTAAAGGAGGGCATTTTGCGGGCGGAGAAGCCATCGCTGGTCCCGACAAAGTGGTAACTCTATGGAAGAAGGCCGGCCAATTGCTTGTTACCGATGGCCCTCATGTGGAGACCAAGGAGTTATTGGGGGGGTTGCTGATCCTGGAAGCGCGGGACATGAGGCAGGCCGTGGAACTGATGTCGAAGCATCCCGGCATCGCGATGGGCCCGTTTGAAATTCGTCCCACGGAAGATATCACCCAGGCGATCCGCGAGAGCGAAAAGCGGCGCGCGGCTAGGAAATAGACTCTCTCGAGAGGAGACGCGACAATGCCCACGAGCACGATCCGACTTCACCGAGTCCTCCGGGCGACGCCGGAGCGGGTTTATCGAGGGTTCCTGGATGCCGACGCCATGGTGAAGTGGCTTCCGCCGAACGGCTTCACGGCCAAGGTCCACCACATGGATGCCAAGGTCGGCGGGACATTTCGAATGTCATTCACCAACTTCTCGACGGGCCAGAGCCACTCCTTCGGCGGCGAGTATCTGGAACTGACGCCACACGAGAGAATTCGCTACACGGACAAGTTCGAGGACCCGAATCTGCCGGGCGAGATGCGGGTGACCGTCACGTTGAGGAAGGTGTCCGTGGGGACTGAGCTGAACGTGGTGCAGGACGGCGTGCCTGAGCTCATTCCGGCCGAGGCGTGCTATCTCGGATGGCAAGAATCGCTCACCCTCCTTGCCAAGCTCGTCGAGGCCGAGGTTCCCGGGTAGGCCGCTAACCCTGACCTAGCGCGCTGGCGCTCGGCCGGTCCGGGCGGCAGTGCGATCGCGCTCGAGGGAGATCGTAATCGGTACCGCCACGATGGGATCGCGGGCCATCCCGTAGAGCTGGTCCGCGTCCCGAACGAGGGTCACCGATGGGCCCGTGGAGCTGCGCAGGATGACGTGATTGCCTGCCATGGCCGCCGTCCCCGACCACGTCGACGCCTTCGCCACATTGTTGGCGGCCCGGCGCGGGGGTCACCACCGCGCGAGACGTCCCGTCCCCGTCGATCTGCAGCGTGCACGCGCCGTCGTCCGACCAGTAGCTCCCACCCGGCCAGCCGTAGGATCCAACCCAGGTCCCCGTGAGGTCGCTCCCCGACGGGCCGCCGACGCGACGAGGTCCGCAACGGGGACTCTCGCGCCCGCGCTGGCACAGCCGGCGAGGGCATGGTCCCGATGAGCAGAACGTACCCGAATGGCGCCATTAAGCGCGGCCTGGAGGGAATGTCGGGATTTTGCTGACCCGGTGCTACGCAACTCGGGAGTTCTTGCCCGGTACAAGATTCCCTGCTGCATGACGCTGCCCGCGGATCGTCTCAGGGGTAGAGGGCAATGACGCGAGACGGAGGAGGGCATGTTCTATCGCCTGCTGGCATTCTGGGATCGCTATCGAGTCCTAACGACCACGGTGCTCATCGTGGGCGCGCTCGGGCTCGGCGCTTGTCTAGTGGAACATTTCGTGGCGCGGTGAGGCCGTCTCCTGGCACCGAGCTTGCTGGTTCTTGGCGACATGATCCGTCAGCTGCCCTCGGGAGAGTACCGGCTGTACTCGCGGAATAAGAACCCGCGCACCGGTCGCCGCCGCAACCTGGGAACGTTCAAGACCCGCGCGGCCGCCGAGCGCCACGAGCGGGCGGTGCAGTTCTTCAAGCGAGGCGGCTAGACCTCCGTCACGAAACCGCGTTGCGGGACTCGCCAGTAGCCGCACAATACGGCCATGGTTACCCGACCCAGCGTCGCGATCGTCGGCGGCGGCATCGGCGGCCTGTTCGCGGCCAACGCGCTGCTCGCGCGCGGGCTGCGCGTTGCCGTCTACGAGCAGACGACGGCGATCGGCGAGATCGGCGCCGGTGTCTATGTCACGCCGAACGCGGTACGACATCTCGAAACCGTCGGCTCGGCGCCGCGGTCGAGCGCTGGGGTGCCCGTGTCGGCCCGGGATCCGCGTATTTCCGCCACGACGGCGCTCCGATCGCGCCTGTTCAGGTGACCGACGCCGCGGGGTGGAATGCCTGTTTCGGCATGCACCGCGCCGACTACATCGAGTTTCTCGCTGCGCACCTGCCGGCCGGCATCATCCGCACCGGTCACCGCGCGGTCGGCTTCGAGCAGACCGCGGAGGTCGGCCGCGTGAAGTTCGCCAACGGCGCCATCGCCGAGGCCGACGTGGTGATCGGCGCCGACGGCATCCACTCCGAGCTGCGGCCCCACGTCTTCCCGCCCTCGAAGCCGCTCTTCCACGGCACGATCTCGTACCGCGGCCTGGTGCCGCGCGAGCACCTGCCGGACTGGCCAATGGATCGCTGGCAGATGTGGGCGGGGCCCTCGAAGCACTTCCTCGTCTTCCCGGTGCGCCACGGCGAGATGGTCAACTACGTCGGGTTCGTACCGACCGACGAGCAGATGAAGGAGTCGTGGTCGGCACCCGGCGACCCGGAGGTGCTGCGCCGTGAGTTTTACGGGTGGGATCCGCGCATCGGGCAGGTGCTGAAGCAGGTCGACCGGACGTTCCGCTGGGCGCTCTACGACCGCGAGCCGCTGCCGACCTGGACCAGGGGCCGTCTCACCCTGCTCGGCGACGCGGCGCATCCGATGCTGCCGCACCTCGGCCAGGGCGCCAACCAGGCGATCGAGGACGGCATCGCGCTCGCCACCATCCTCACCCGCGCCGACACGGCCAGCGCGCCCGCCGGCCTGCTCGCCTACGAGCGGTTGCGCCGCGAGCGCGTCGGCGAGGTCCAGCTCGGCGCTCGCCGGCATGGACTGCGCGTCGATTCGATGGTCGATGACCTGCGCAAGCGCGACGCCGATCTTCTCGCGCATGCCGAATTCCGCAAGCAGCTCTACTCGTACGACGTCGTGCCGCACGCGGAGGCGGCCGCGAAGGCAGCGGGACTTACTCAAGTATTCCCTTCTTAGCTCGACGGTCAGGAGTGCCTCGGGGACTACCGTAGCCACACCACGTGGGGGGGGCGCTCTACGACCGCGTCGTGTCGAGGTGACCCCGCGTCGTCAGGCGCCCGGCTCGCGGGTGATGCGCGCGCCGAGCGCCCGCAGCCGCTCGTCGATCCGCTCGTAGCCGCGGTCCACCTGGTGCGCGTTCATGATCGAGGAGGTCCCGCGCGCGCACAGGGCGGCGCCGATGAGGGCCATGCCCGCGCGGATGTCGGGGGAGACCATCGGGGCGCCCCGCAGCTCGGTGGGCCCGACCACCACCGCCCGGTGGGGATCGCAGAGCACGATCCGCGCGCCCATCGCGATGAGGCTGTCCACGAAGAAGAGGCGGCTCTCGAAGAGCTTCTCGTGGATGAGCACGGTTCCGTGGCTCTGGGTCGCCAGCACCAGCGCGAGCGAGGTCAGGTCGGCGGGGAAGCCCGGCCACGGCGCGTCGTCCACCTTGGAGATCGCCCCGTCCGCGTCGGCCGCGACCTCCAGCTTCTGCGGTCCGGGGACGACCAGGGTGGTGCCGTCCAGCGAGGTCTCGACGCCCAGCCGCCGGTAGGCCAGGCGGATCATGCGCAGATCCTCCGGGATCACGTCGCGGATGCGGAGGTCGCCGCCGGTCATCGCGGCCAGCGCCACGAAGGAGCCGATCTCGATGTGATCGGGGCCCAGGCGGTGGCGGCCGGGCCCGAGCTCTCGGACGCCCTGGATGCGGAGCTGGTTGGTGCCGATGCCGCTGATCCGTGCGCCCAGGGCGTTGAGGAACCGGCAGAGGCCCTGCACGTGCGGCTCGCTGGCCGCGTTCAGGATCACGGTCTCGCCCTCAGCCAGCACCGCGGCCATCACCGTGTTCTCGGTGCCGGTCACGCTCATCTCGTCGAGGAAAACCTCGGTGCCGCGGAAGCGGCCCTCGAGCGTCAGGTGGAGCGACGGGCCGGCCGCGACGCGCGCGCCCAGCTCGCTCAACGCGAGCAGGTGGGTGTCGAGGCGCCGGCGGCCGATCCGGTCGCCGCCGGGAGGCGGCAGCACGGCCTGGCCGGTGCGGGCGAGCAGCCCGGGCGCCAGCAGTACCGAGCCCCGGAGCTGGGACATCACCGCGGGGTCCGGGTCGCGGCCCTTGAGGTCGCTCGCGTCCAGGCGCACCGTGCCGTGGTCGTCCACGTCGACCCGCACGCCCAGGTGGCGGAGGCCTTCGAGCAGCGCGGTCACGTCCCGGATGCGGGGCACGTTGTCGACCACGACCTCGCCGGCGACGAGGAGGCAGGCCGCGAGCACGGGCAGGGCCTCGTTCTTGTTGCCCGCCGGCGTCACCGTCCCCCGCAGGGGATGGCCGCCCTCCACCAGGAATCGATCTCCGGTCACGTGGGCCTCCTCGTCAATATTAACCGAGCGCGCGGACATTAAAGGCACGGGAGAGGCGGCCGCCCGGAGGCCGGTGTATGATCCGGTCCGAGCCCGCATGACCGAGCGTCTGTTCATCCTGGATGGCCCCGGCTTTCTCTTTCGCGCCTACCACGCGATTCCCTTCCTCTCCACCTCGAAGGGCGTGCCGAGCCACGCGGTTTTCGGCATGTCCACGATGCTCTGGAAGCTGCTGCGCGAGGACGATCCGGAATACTTCGCGGTCGCGTGGGACCCGCCCGGCCCGACGTTCCGGGAGGAGAAGTTCGCGGCCTACAAGGAGACGCGGGCGCCCACTCCCGACGATCTCCGCTCCCAGATCCCGCTGGTGAAGACGCTCTTCGAGGCCCTGCGCCTGCCGCTGCTGGAGGTGCCCGGCTTCGAGGCCGACGACGTGCTCGGCACCGTGGTGGATCGCACCCGCGACCTGCCGATCGAGCTCGTCCTGGTCACCTCCGACAAGGACATGCTCCAGCTCGTGAGCCCGCGGGTGCGCGTGTTCTCGACCACCGGCCGGGGCGGGGACCGGGTGGTCTTCGACGAGGCCGCGGTGAAGGCCAAGTGGGGGGTGGAGCCCGAGCAGATCCCCGACATACTGGCCCTGATGGGCGATTCCATCGACAACATCCCGGGCGTGCCCGGGGTGGGCGAGAAGACCGCGGCCAAGCTGATCGGCCAGTTCGGCGGCGTGGCGCGGCTCTACGAGAATCTTTCACTGGTGCCGGGGAAGCTGAGAGAGACGCTGGCCGCCAACCGCAAGCAGGCGCTGCTCTCTCGCGAGCTGGCGACGGTCAGCACGCGGGTGCCGATCGCGGTGGATCTGGAGACCTTCCGTCGCCGCGAGCCAGACTGGGACCGCCTGCGCGCGCTCTGGACCGAGCTCGAGTTCCACAGCCTGCTGCGTCAGCTGCCGGCCGAACCCGCGCCCGCGGCTACCGGCGGCGACGTCCCGACCCTCGCGGACGCGGACGCCCTCGCGGGTTACCTGGCCCAGGTCCCCGCGGGCGAGCCGCTCGCGGTCGAAGCCGTCGGCGACGGCGGCCCGCCGGACCCGGCGCTGACCGCGATCGGGCTCTATCACGCGGCGGCCGGGCCCGCGGTGCTCGAGCTCGCGGCCTGGAAGAGCGCGGCGCCCGATCTGGGCGGGCGTACGTTGATCGGCCACGACGTGAAGCCGCTCGGCGAGTGGTGGCTCGCCCGCGGCGGGGCGCTGCCCGCGTGCGAGGACACCGCGGTGGCCGCCTATCTGCTGAATCCGGCGCGCACCAACTACAAGCTCGAGGAGGTCTGCGCCGAGCTGCTCGGCCAGGGGCCGGGCATCGCGCGGCCCGGCACGCGGGCCCGCTGGATCTGGGACCTGTGGGCGATGCAGCCGCGCGCGCTCGAGGAAGTGGGCCTCCAGGCGCTCTACCGGGACATCGAGCGGCCGCTGATCGGCGTGCTCGCGCGCATGGAGCGGCACGGCATCCGGGTGGACCCGGAGCGGCTCGGGGAGTTCTCCCGCGAGCTCGAGGTGCACCTCGAGCGGACGACGCGCGAGATCTTCACGCTGGCCGGGGAGGAGTTCAACATCGGCTCGCCCAAGCAGCTCGCCCACATCCTGTTCGAGAAGCTCAAGCTGCCGCCGGTGAAGCGAACCAAGACCGGCTACTCCACCGACGCGGACGTACTCGAGCAGCTCGCCCTCGGCCACGAGCTGCCCGCGCGCATCGTCGAGCACCGCACGCTCGCCAAGCTCAAGTCCACCTACGCGGACGCGCTGCCGACCTTGATCAACGCGGCGACCGGGCGCATTCACACCTCGTTCAACCAGCTGGTGGCCGCGACCGGCCGGCTCTCGTCGAGCAATCCGAACGTCCAGAACATCCCGGTGCGCACCGAGCTGGGCCGGCGGATCCGGGCCGCCTTCGTGCCCGAGCCGGGCTGGCAGTTCCTCGCCGCGGACTACTCGCAGATCGAGCTGCGCATCCTGGCCCACGTCTCGGGCGAGGAGAGCCTGATCGAAGCGTTTCGTCGCGGTGAGGACATCCACCGCCGCACCGCCTCGGAGGTCTTCGGGGTGGCGCTGGACGCGGTGACCCCCGAGCAGCGCGACATCGCCAAGACCACGAACTTCGCGGTGATCTACGGCGTCACCGCGTTCGGGCTCTCCCGCGGCCTCGACATGAGCACCAAGCAAGCGCAGGAGTTCCTCGACCGGTTCTTCGCCCGGCATCCGAAGGTCAGGGCGTACCTGGCGCGCACCGTCGCGGAGGGGCGCGAGCGCGGCTTCGTCAGCACGCTGCTCGGGCGGCGCCGCTACCTGCCCGAGCTGCGCAGCGGCAACCCGAACCTGCGCGGCTTCGGCGAGCGCATGGCCACCAACGC
>Ga0068869_100000712_pt1 | contig 18892 bp, 18 predicted proteins | sample KBSMisM52_FD_64676 | JGI IMG/M metagenome (GOLD analysis project Ga0068869, IMG submission 64676) | Miscanthus rhizosphere microbial communities from Kellogg Biological Station, Michigan, USA - KBS Miscanthus M5-2 | ecosystem: Host-associated > Plants > Roots > Rhizosphere > Soil ... | reverse complement strand
TGGCCCGGGTGGCCAACCGGGCCTTCCGCTGGCCGGCGCGGATCGTCGGCTGGCACTGGCCGCTGCCGCCGCCGGTGCGGCGCGACCGCGGCCGGCTGCGCTGGGCCCGGGCGGTCCTGCTCGACGGCGCGGGTTGGCGTGCCCTGCTCTACTGCTTCGTCACACTGCCGGTCACCGCGCTCGCCGCCTACATCGCCACGGTCTCGCTCGCCGTGGGGCTGGCGTTCCTCACCTCCCCGGTCTGGTGGTGGCTCACCCCGACCGGCTTCGGCGAGATCGACGACCCCGGCTGGGTCGGCACCTGGCTCTACGTGCTGCAGGCGGTCGGCGTCCTGCTGGTCTGGCCGTGGTTCCTGCGCCTGCTGGTCAGCCTCGATCGCGTAATGGTCCGCGCGCTGCTCGAGCCCAGCCCCGACCGGACCCGGATCGCCGAGCTGCAGACGAGCCGGGCCCTGCTGGCCGCCGACGCGGCCACCGTCCTGTCCCGGCTGGAGCGCGACCTGCACGACGGTACCCAGGCCCGGCTGGTCTCGCTCGGCGTGACGCTCGGCCGGATCCGCCACCGGGTCACCGATCCCGAGGTGCGGGCGCTCGTCGCCGGCGCCCAGGAGACGGTGACCGACGCGCTGGGCGAGCTGCGCGACATCGTCCGCGGCATCCACCCACCGGCGCTGGACGCCGGGCTGCCGACCGCGGTCGCGACCCTTGCCGCCCGCAGCCCGGTGCCGGTCGAGACCGCCGTCGAGCTGACCAGCGAGCCGCCGGCGGCCACTGCGAGCACGCTCTACTTCAGCCTTGCCGAGCTGCTGACCAACGTCACCCGGCACGCCGGTGCGACCAGGGCGCGGCTGCGGTTGGCCGAGGAGCCGGGATGCTTCCTGCTCGAGGTGACCGACGACGGCCGCGGCGGGGCGACCCTCGACGGCGGCGGCACCGGGCTGGCCGGCCTGGCCCGCCGCGCGGCCGCCCTCGACGGCACGCTACGCGTGCACAGCCCGCCCGGTGGGCCGACCGCGGTGACGATGACGCTGGCGAAGGAGGGGTGAGCATGCGCGCGGTGATCGCCGAGGACAACCCGCTGCTGCGGGACGGCATCTCGCTGCTGCTCGCCGACCACGGCATCGACGTCGTCGGGGCGGTCGACAACGCCGACGGCGCGGTCGCGGCCGTGCACGAGCACCGGCCGGACGTCGCGGTGCTCGACGTGCGGATGCCGCCCACGCACACCGACGAGGGCGTCCGCGCCGCCATCCGGATCCGGACCGACCGGCCGGAGACCGCGGTGCTCGTCTTCTCCCAGTGGGTCGAGACCAGCTATGCGCGCCAGCTGCTGGCCGACGACACCGCCCGGGTCGGCTACCTGCTCAAGGACCGCATCGTCAGCACGGACGCGTTCATCGAGGCGCTGCACCGGCTGGTCGACGGCGGCACCGTCCTCGACCCCGAGGTGGTCCGGCAGCTGATCTCGGCGGCGGCGATCGACGCGGGGCTGGCCCGGCTCACCGACCGCGAGCGGGAGATCCTCGGCCTCATCGCCGAGGGCCGGTCCAACGTCGCGATCGCCGAGACGCTGCACCTGGCCGGCCGCAGCGTGGAGAAGCACGTGAGTGCGATCTTCACCAAGCTCGACCTCCCGGCCGCCGACGCCGACAACCGCCGGGTCCTCGCCGTACTCCGCTACCTCAACACCCTCCGATGAGCGCCACGCCGGGCTCAGTGCGAGTCGCGGGTCACGATCGAGCCGCTCGACCCGCGGAGGAAGTCAAGGTCGGCCCCGGTGTCGGCCTGCCCGACGTGGTCGATGTAGAGGCGCTCCCAGCCGCGGGTCGGGCGTGCATAGCCCGCCACCGCCGCCTCGCTCGGCGTGCGTGCGGCCAGCTCCTCGTCCGGCAGGTCGACGTCGATGCGACGGGCGGCGACGTCGAGGCTGATCATGTCTCCGGTCCGGATCCGCGCGAGCGGCCCACCGGCGGCCGCCTCCGGCGCCACGTGCAGCACCACCGTGCCATAGGCGGTGCCGCTCATCCGCCCGTCGCAGACCCGCACCATGTCCCGCACGCCCTGCGCAAGCAGCTTGGGCGGCAGGGGCAGGTTCGACACCTCCGGCATGCCGGGATATCCCTTCGGCCCGCAGCCGCGCAGCACGAGCACCGAGTCGGCGTCGACGTCGAGGTCCGGGTCGTCGATCCGGGTGTTGAAGTCCTCGATCGAGTCGAACACCAGCGCCCGGCCGCGGTGCCGGAGCAGGTGCGGCGACGCCGCCGCCGGCTTGACCACCGCGCCGTCCGGCGCGAGGTTGCCGCGGAGCACGGCGATCCCGCCCTCGGCGACCAGCGGCGCCGAGCGGGGACGGATCACCTCGGTGTCCCAGATCGGCGCGTCGTCCAGGTGGTCCACCAGCGGCCGCCCGGTCACCGTGAGCGCGGTCGGGTCGAGCAGGTCGCGGACCTCGCGCAGCACCGCCAGCAGGCCGCCGGCCCGGTGGAAGTCCTCCATCAGGAACCGCCCGGCCGGCAGCAGGTCCACCAGCACCGGCACCCGCGACCCGATCCGGTCGAAGTCGTCGAGCGTGAGGTCGACCCCGAGCCGGCCGGCGATCGCCAGCAGGTGCACCACCGCGTTGGTCGACCCGCCGATCGCCGCCAGCGCCACGATCGCGTTGTGGAACGACGCCCGGGTCAGGAACGAGCGGGGTCGCCGGCCGGACGCGACCAGCTCCACCGCCAGCCGCCCGGTCTCGTGCGCCGCCTCCAACAGCCGGCTGTCCGGCGCCGGCGTCCCGGCGACACCGGGCACGACCGTGCCGAGCGCCTCGGCGACCAGGGCCATCGTCGACGCGGTGCCCATCGTGTTGCAGTGCCCGCGACTGCGAACCATCGCCGACTCGGACCGGGCGAACGCCTCCGGCGCGAGCCTCCCCGCGCGCACCTCCTCCGACAGCCGCCACACGTCGGTGCCGCAGCCGAGCGGCACGCCGCGGAACGTGCCGGTCAGCATCGGCCCGCCCGGCACCACGACCGACGGCAGGTCGACCGACCCGGCCGCCATCAGCAGCGACGGGATCGTCTTGTCGCAGCCGCCGAGCAGCACGACGCCGTCGATCGGGTTCGCCCGCAGCATCTCCTCGGTGGCCATCGCGGCCAGGTTGCGCCAGAGCATCGCGGTCGGCCGCACCTGGGTCTCGCCCAGCGACACGACCGGCAGCTCCAGCGGCACGCCTCCGGCCGACAGCACGCCGTCCCGCACGGAGACGGCCACCTCGGTCAGATGCCGGTTGCACGGGGTCAGATCCGATGCGGTGTTGGCGATCGCGATCTGCGGCCGGCCGAACGCGTCGGCCGGCACGCCACGACGCATCCAGGCCCGATGGATGAAGGCGGACCGTCCATCGCCGGCATACCACTGCGCGCTGCGGAGCTCCACGGGCACCGTCCCTTCCTGTCGTCCCCCTGGATGGTCGAGCCGGCCGGCCGGATCGTCTACATCGGAGTGTCCGGCCGGTCGAGCCGGCTCAAGCCCCGCGCGCTCGTGCTCGAGGATGTCAGGTCGGTCGCGAACCGGTCCGCCTCACCGGGTCTCGACGCCACCATCGCGGCGTGCCCGGCCGGCGCCGTCGGCCGCGCCGGCTCCCGGCCGCGCCGGCTCCCGGCCGCGACCGCCGGCCCCGACCGGGTCGGCGCGATGATGGCCGGCGAGTGGCCCGCCGAGGCCGGTCCGGGGCCGGAGATCCGCGTCGACCAGTGGCTGCGCTGCGCCGCGCCGCAGCGCCAGCCGGACGATGCCCGGCGGAACGAGGAACGCCTCCGCCTCCAGCGCGGCCAGCGCGACCCGGGGCAGCTGCCGGCCGGACTCGTAGCAGAGGTAGCGCGGCTGCCAGCCGGGCTGGAACTTGGCGTTGAAGCGGTGCAGCGTCTCGATCTGCCACCAGCGGGAGGCCAGCAGCAGCATCGAGCGCCACAGTCGCGCCACCGGACCGGCGCCGATCCGCTCGCCGTTCTCCAGCGCCGCCCGCATGACCGCGAAGTTCAGCGACAGCCGGGTGACGCCGAGGCCGCCACATTGGCCCGCCAGCGCCACGACCATGAACTCGTTGATCCCGTTGTCGGCGTCCCGGGCCCGACGCATCAGGTCCAACGACAGCCCGTCCGACCCCCACGGGACGAAGTGCAGCAGGCCGCACAGCGACCCGTCCGGCCGCCGGGCCGTGACCAGCACGCAGTCGGGATCGGTGGGATCGCCGAGCCGGGACAGCGCCATCGAGAAGCCGCGCTCGACCCCGCTGCCGCGCCAGGCGTCCGCGGCCGCGGCCAGCTCGACCAGCTCGGCCGCCGGGACGTCGCGGGCACGCCGGACCGTCGACGTGATCCCGGCGCGCTGCACCCGGGCCACGGCCTGCCGGATACCGCGCATCGGCCGCCCGTCCAGGCTGAACGCCGGCACGTCGAGGACCGCCTCGTCGCCGAGCTCGTACGCGTTGAGGCCGGACCGGGTCCACACGGTCGCGCCGCGCTCGCCGCAGCCGATCACCGCCGGCGTCCAGGCATACCGGCGGGCCAACCGCAGCGTCGCCTCGATCGCCCCCGGCCACGCCTCCGGGTCGCCGACCGGGTCGCCGCTGGCCAGCAGCACCCCGTGCAGCACGCGGTAGGTCACCGCCGCCTTGCCCGACGGCGAGAACACCACGCTCTTGTCCCGGCGCAGCGCGAAGTAGCCGAGCGAGTCGCGCCGGCCGTGCCGGTCGAGCAGGCCGCGCAGCCGCTGCTCGTCGCTCGGGTCCAGCAGCGCGAGGGGCTCGGCCGGGCGCAGTGCGAAATAGGCCGTCACGAACGCGGTGAGCAGCCCGAAGCCGAGCAGCGTCGCCCCGACCAGGTCCGCCGCGCGGTCCGAGGTGAACCCGACCGGGCCGGTGACGCCGACCAGCCCGACCAGCACCTCGGTCAGCTGGGTGCGCAGCGACGGCCGGCCCGCGAGCTGGCCGGAATACGCCTGCAGCAGCAGCATCCCGAGTGCCACGCCCAGCCCGGCCAGCTGGACGAACCGCCGCACCGCCAGCCGCCGCCCGACCGGGTCGGCCTCCGCCCCGAACTCGCGCCGGCAGCCGAGCAGCAGGCCGAGCACCAGCGCCGAGGCGGTCGCCTCCTCGACGTCGAGCCCCTTGGCCAGGTGGGACAGCGCCACCACCGCGGTCACGACGACCGCCGCCACCCAGGCCCGGCGCTTGCGCCGGCGCAGCCCACCGGCCAGGTAGAGCAGCAGCACCCCGAGCGCGGCCGCGACCGCCGCCGCCGCGTCGGCCGCCTGGTAGGGCAGCAGCTCGGTGAGCAGTCGCAGCCGGGCCCGGTCCGGCGGCACCAACGCGCTGGCCACCGTGATGATCCCCAGCAACCACGTCGCAGCCGCCACCACGGACGCCGCCCGCGATGCCACCCCAGGCCACCGCGACACCGGCCAGTGCGACAACCGCCACCGCGACAACGGCCAGCGCGCCGACAGCCGCGAGCGGGTGCGGCGGGTCGCGTCGAGGGTCACGGTCGACCGGGTCACGTCGTGGTCCTCCTGCGGTGCGGGATCGCCGGTGCGACCCGGCCCGGTGTCGGACGACCCGACTGTACGAAAGGCCCGGCCAACGGCCGGGAACTCCTCGGTCAACGGACCGTCAACGCGGGCGCCGACCTGCACAACCCGTGCCACCGTGGACGGCGTGAGCGTGAACGATACCCTGCTCGCCGTCGAGCAGCCGGAGCCCGAGCCCGACCAGGCCAGACCGGCCGCCCCGGCACGCGGCAAGACCGTGCCGGTCCGGCGGGCGGTCGGTTCGGCGATCATGCTGGTCGCGATCCTCGCGGTCACCCTGTTCGCAGTCCCGCTCGCGGTCGCCGCCGCCCGGCTGTACGAGGACGAAGCGTTCGGCCGGCTGTCGGCCGAGGCCAGCCGGGGGGCCGGCTACCTGTCCGGCGACGCGCTGCGGCCCGGCCGCCCGCCCGGCGCCGGTTACGCCCTCCCCCCGGTCCGGCACGCCGGCATCCGGCTGGCCGCATACCGGGCCGACGGCACCCGGCTGATCGGCTCCGGCCCGGAACACAGCGGCCTTGCCGTGCGGGTCGCCGCCAACCGGGACGAGGAGCACGACCTGGCCGGCGGCGACCTCGAGGCCGCGGTGCCGGTGCGGGCCGACGGCCAGGACGTCGTCGTCCGCGCCGCCCTGCCCTACTCGGATGTGCTCGACGACACCTGGCTCACCTTCGCGGTGATGGCCGGGCTCGCCGCCGCCGTGCTCGCGTTCTCCTGGGCACTGGCCCGCCGGCGGGCCGCCCGGATCGCGGCGCCGCTGGAGGAGATGACCAGGGTCGCGCACGCGCTGGGCGCCGGCGACTTCGCGATCGAGCCCCGCCCGGCCGCGATCTACGAGGCGGCCGAGGCCGGCCGCGCGCTGCAGGCGACCGCCCGCCGCCTCGGCGCGCTGCTCGAGCAGGCCCGCTCGGCCGCCGCGGACGCCTCGCACCAGGTCCGGACGCCGCTGACCGCGCTGCGCCTGGGCCTGGAGCGGGTGCTGCTCACCCCGGACGCGGACCGCGACACCGCCATCCGGGAAGCGCTCCGGCGGGCCGAGCGGGTCGAGGCCACCGTCGCCGAGGTGCTCACCCGGTCCCGGGACCCGCTCGCCCCGGTCGAGCCGATCGACGTCGGCGCCGTCATGGTCGCCGCCCGCGCCGGCCGCTGGGGCGAGCTGGCCCGGGCCCGCCGGCGCACCCTCGACCTGGCGATCGACCCGGGCCTGCCGGCCGCTGCCGCCACCACCGCCGTGCTCAACCAGGTGCTCGACGTGCTGGTCAGCAACGCCCTGGAGCACGGCGCGGGCACGGTCACCGTCGCCGCCCGCACGGCCGGCGGCGGCGTGGCGGTGGACGTCCGCGACGAGGGCGGCGGGTTCGACCCGGCCGTGCTCGCCGGCGCGTTCCGGCGGCGCAACCCGCGCGCCCGCGGCAACGGGATCGGCCTTGCCCTGGCCCGCGACCTGGCCGAGTCGATCGGCGCCCGGCTGACCGTCGCCGAACCCGGCCCGGGCCCGACCGTCACGCTGTTGCTGCCGCAGTCGTCGCCGGCGGGATACTCGACCGGTGGCTGAGCTGCTCCTGGTCGAGGACGACCCGGACATCGGCGACCAGCTCGCCGCGGCGCTCGCCGGCCAGGGTCACCAGGTGCGCTGGGCCCGCACCGGACGGGCCGCGCTCGACCACGTCGGCCGGGGCGAGCGGGTCGACCTGGTGCTGCTCGACCTCGGCCTGCCCGACATCGACGGCACCGCGCTGTGCCGGCGGCTGCGCGCCCGCCTGGCCGACACGATCATCGTCATGCTCACCGCCCGCACCGACGAGATCGACGTGGTGCTCGGTCTCGACGCCGGCGCCGACGACTACCTCACCAAGCCGTTCCGGCTGCTCGAGCTGCTGTCCCGGGTCCGCGCCCACCTCCGCCGCGGCGGCGGGTCCGGCTCCGAGCAGCCGACCGTGGTCGGCCCGCTGCGGCTCGACCCGCGCAGCCGGCGGGTGACCGTCGACGGCGCCGAGGTCGCGCTGCGGCCCAAGGAGTTCGACCTGCTGGCGGTGCTCGTCCGCAACGCCGGCGAGGCGCTCACCCGGGACCGGCTGATGGCCGACGTCTGGGACGAGAACTGGTCCGGCTCGACGAAGACGCTGGACATGCACGTGCTCGCGCTGCGCCGCAAGCTCGCCGCCGCCGGCCTGCCCGGCGACCCGATCCACACCCTGCGCGGCTACGGCTACCGGTACGAATCGGCCGGGGCCCAGCCGCCGCACAGCAGACCTGGCTAACGTCCGTCGGGTGACGCGACGGTGGCCGGCAGCCGCGGCGGTGCTGCTCGTCCTCGTGCTGGCCGCGTGCACGTCGTCGAGGCCCGCACCCGCCACACCACCCCCACCCTCCCCCGACGGCATCGGCCGGGTCGCGTCCGAGCAGGCCGCGCGGCACGCCGGGGCGCTGCTGCGGGCCGGCAGCGGCGGCCACTTCTGCTCCGGCACGGTCGTCTCCGGCGGCGCCGCCGACCTGGTCGTCACCGCCGCACACTGCGTCACGTCCGGCCCCGGCCCGGCCGCCTACGCCGACCTGGAGTACGCGCCGGCCTACCGGAACGGGACCGCGCCGTACGGGGTGTGGAAGGCGGCCCGGGTCACCCTCGACCCGCGCTGGACCGGCGGCGCCGACCCCGACCTCGACGTCGCGTTCATCGAGCTCGCACCGCGGGACGGGAAGCGGGTGACCGACGTGGTCGGGGCCGAGCGGATCGCGTTCGGCACGCCGGGCAGCGGCACCGTGCGGCTGACCGGCTACCCGGACGGCGCCGACGACCCGCTCACCTGCCTCGGCACGATGACCCGGCGCGCCGACGGCCAGCTGCGGGTCGCCTGCACCGGCTACGCCCCCGGCACCAGCGGGACGCCGTGGCTCACCGACTTCGACCGTGACGCCCAGACCTGGACGGTGGTCGGCGTGATCGGCGGCTACCAGCTGGGCGGCGACACCGACGACGTGAGCTACAGCCCGTACTTCGGCGCCGACGTGCAACACCTCTACCAGCAGGCGCTGCAGGCCGCCTGACCCCGGACTACGCCGCGCCGGTGAGCGCGCCGACCTCCGCCGGGGTCAGCTCTATCGCGGCGGCCGCGACGTTCTCCTCGAGGTGCGCGACCGAGCCGGTGCCGGGGATCGGCAGCGCCACGGGCGAGCGGGCCAGCAGCCAGGCCAGCACGATCTGCCGCGGGGTGGCGCCGTGCCGGTCGGCGACCTCCTGCACGACCGGGTTGCCGTCGAGGTTCTGGATCGGCGCCCACGGCAGGAACGCCAGCCGCTCCTGCTCGCACAGGTCGACCAGCGACTCGGACTGGCGGTCGTCGAGGTTGTACCGGTTCTGGACGGACACCACCGGCGTCAGCTTCTGCGCCCGGCGCAGCTGCTCCTCGCTGACGTTGGACACCCCGATGTGCCGGATCTTGCCCTGCTCCTTGAGGCCGACCAGCGCGCCGATGGAGTCCTCCAGCGGCACCCGCGGGTCGGGCCGGTGGAACTGGTAGAGCGGGATCTGCTCCAGCCGGAGCCGGCGCAGGCTGCCCTCGCAGGCCTCGACCAGGTGCTCGGGCCGACCGTTGGCCGGCCACCTCCCCGGCCCGGTGCGCTCCAGCCCGCCCTTGGTCGCGATGACGAGGTCCTCCGGGTACGGGTGGAGCGCCTCGGCCAGGATCTCCTCGCTCACGTGCGGCCCGTACGAGTCGGCGGTGTCGATGAAGTTCACGCCGAGCTCGACCGCCCGGCGGACCACCGCCTTCGCCACGTCCCGGTCCGGCGGCGGACCCCAGATGCCGTGCCCGGTGATCCGCATCGCTCCGAAGCCGAGGCGGTTGACCGTCAGGTCGCCGCCGACGTCGATGGTGCCGGCCAGCCCGGCGTTGAGGGGTCGCGACTCGGACATGATCCCGACCCTACCCGCGTCCTGCCGGCCTCTCGGGCGCCGGCCGGTGCCCTCCGTACCATCGGCCGATGTCCAAGGCCTACTGGATCAACATGTTCACCGCGATCCACGACGAGCAGCGGCTGGCCTCGTACGCGCGGCTGGCCGGGCCGGCCATGGAGGCGGCCGGCGGGCGGTTCCTGGCCCGCGGCGTGCCGGGCGCCGCGTTCGAGCACGGCAGCACGCTGCGCACGTCGCTGATCGAGTACCCCAGCGTCGAGGCGGCCGTCGCGGCGTACGAGAGCCCGGCCTACCAGGAGGCGCTGGCGGTGCTCGGCGACGCCGCCGAGCGCGACATCCGCATCATCGAAGCCCTCGACTGACCGCGGCCGACCGGCGGTCAGCCGTGGACGAGTTGCTGGCCGCCGTCGACGTCGAACGTAGCGCCGGTCAGCGCGGTGTTGACCATGACGTGCACGGACAGCGCGGCGACGTCCGCCGGGCCGACCACCCGCCGGATCGGCAGCGTCGAGCGCAGCTGCTCCCGCCGGTCCTCCAGCTGGTCGCCGAGCAGCGACGCGGACAGCGGCGTGTCGACGAACCCCGGCGCGATGAGGTTGACCCGGATCGGGGCGATCTCCAGCGCGAGGCTCCTCGTCAGCGCGGGCAGCCCGGCGGTCAGGGTGGACACCAGCGACAGCCCCACCGCGGTACGCCGGCCGCCGGTGCCGCTGAACAGCAGCAGCGAGCCGCCCGGGCGGACCCGGCCGACCGCGAGCTTGGCCACGTAGACCGGCAGCCACAGGTGCGTGTCGGTGTCCCGGCGCGCCTGCGCGACGTCCATCTCGGACAGCGGCGCGTAGTAGGGACTGCCGGCAGTGACCACCACGTGGTCGACCGGCCCCGGCAGCTCGACGAAGAACCGCTCCAGCCGGTCGAAGTCGGTCGCGTCGAACGCCTCGGTCCGCACCGCCCCGACGTCGGCCGCCGCGCCCCGCAGCCGGTCCGGGTCGCGGCCGGTGAGCACGACCTCGGCCCCTTCCGCCCGGGCCTGCCTGGCGGTCTCCAGCCCGATGCCGGAGCTGCCGCCGATCACCAGGACGGTCTGGCCGGCCAGCGCCGGCTCACCGCTCACCTCGCGGCCCCGGCGGCCGCCGCGATCTTCCCGTGCAGCGCCTTCAGAGCCGCGACGTAGATCTCGGAGAACGTCGGGAACGGCTGGATCGTGTCGCGCAGCACGCCGATCGGGACGCGCGCCCGGATGGCGAGCGTGGCCTGCTGCAGCCACTCCCCGGCCTCCGGCCCCAGCGCGTACGCGCCGGTGAGCCGCTCCCCGTCGCTGAGCAGGGTGAGGAACCCGTTCGACTCCGCGTACGCCCGGGTGTAGGTCGCGGTCCTGGCCACCTCCGAGATCGGCACGGTCGCCGTGAACCGGCCCTCGCCGGACCCGACCACGGCCGCCTCCGGGTCGGTGAAGACCACCCGGGGCACCGCCTCGTAGTTCGCCTCCCGCGACTCGCCGAGGATGTTCGCCGCGACCACCTCGCCCTGGTATTTGCCGACGTGGGTGAGCTGGTAGATCCCGGTGGCGTCGCCGATCGCCCACAGCCGCTCGCCCGCCCGCAGCTGCGCGTCCACCGGGATGCCGTGCGGACCGGCCTCGACGCCGACCGTCTCCAGGCCGAGGCCGGTGATCCGCGGCCGGCGGCCGGTCGCGACCAGCAGCCGGTCGCCGCGCAGCTCCCGCCCGTCGTCCAGGACCAGCACGTAGTCCTCGCCGTCGCGGCGGGCGGCGGTCGCCTTCGCACCGAAGGCCAGCTCGATCCCGTCCCGGCGCAGCACCTCGCCGAGCGCCTCGCCCAGCGGCGCGGGCTCGCGCGGCAGCACCCGGTCGCCGCCGACGACGAGCGTGACCTCGCCGCCGAGCCGGCGGACCGCCTGCGCCATCTCCGTGCCGACCGGCCCGCCGCCGAGCACCAGCAGCCGGCGCGGGACCGCCGTCATGCCGGTCACCTCGCGGTTGGTCCACACCCCGGCCAGCTCCCGCAGCCCCGGTACCGGCGGGATGACCGGGTCGGCTCCGGTGGCCAGGACGACGTGCCCGGCCGTGTGCCGCTCGCCGTCCACCTCGACGGCGCCGGTGCCGGCCAGCCGGCCGCTGCCGCGCAGCAGCCGGATGCCCTTGGTCTTCAGCCAGCCCTCGGCGCCGGCGTCGGAATAGCCGGAGACCATGAAGTCCCGCCAGGCCAGCGCCGCCGGGACGATCACGTCGGCGGTGGCGGCCGCCTCCCTGGCCCCGTGCACGGCCTCGCCGGGGCGCAGCAGGGTCTTCGACGGGATGCAGGCGTAGTAGGAGCACTCGCCGCCCACCAGCTCGCGCTCGACCACCGCGACCCGGAGCCCGCCGTCGACCAGCTCGCCGGCGCAGTGCTCGCCCGGCGAGCCGGCGCCCATCACGATGACGTCGAAGTCGCTCACGTCGGCAGCTCCTGCCCGGCCTGCTCGCGCACCATGTAGTCGGCGTACCAGTCCGGCCAGTCCGGGTCGGCCTTGCCGATCCGCTCCTCGTGCTTGCCGTGCGCCTGCGACGCCCGCCGCATCGCGTCGGCGAGCTCCGCCGCGGACTGGTACGTGGTGGGCGTGGTCACCCGGCCGGGCAACCTGGTGGTGATCTCCTGCAGCACCCAGCCGTTGCCGTCCGGGTCGCGGAACGAGACGAACGAGGAGTAGCTGCGCCGGTCCGGATCGGGTCCGGGCGCGCGGTCCGCGGTCCCGGCGTGGTGGAACACACCGCCGGTGTCGTGGAAGACCTCGCTGGCGTCGGCACCGTGCGCGACCAGGTCGGCCCTGGCCGCCTCGATGTCGGTCACCACCAGGTGCAGCCCGTCGGCGGAGCCCGGCGGGGCGGTGCTGACCCCGGTGCCGAAGATCACCGAGCAGGTGGAGCCGGGCGGCGTCACCTGGACGACCCGGAAGTCGGGCCCGCCGACGAAGTCGGCGTCCTGCCGCCAGCCCAGGCCCGTGTAGAAGGCCTTCGCCCGGTCGACATCGGCCACCGGTACGACGACGACCTCGAGTTTCATGTCCACCCCGTGCACGTCCTCTCGTCTGCGGGAGATCGGCTGTGGCTCACCGTCGCGTGCTGGATCGATACGGAACAACACCGATCAAGCGCCGGCGGCCGGGCGGGCCGCCGGCGCACCGGCCGTCAGCCGAACGAGCCGGTCTCGATCTCGCCAGCCGGTTCGTACGTGCCGATGACGACGCCGGTCGTCGACACGACGCTGTCGACCAGCCGCAGCTTGCCCGGGATCGTCCCGCCGGCGAACAGTCGCTTGCCGGAGCCGACCACGACCGGGAAGACCCACAGCCGGTACCGGTCGACCAGGTTGTGCCGGATCAGCGTCTGCAGCAGGTCGCCGCTGCCGTGCACCTGCAGCTCGGGCCCGTCGGTCCGCTTCAGCGCGGCCACACCCTCGGCTGCGTCGCCCTCGATCCGGACCGACGTCGCCCAGTCCAGCGCCGGGCGGCCGCGGGACGCGACGTACTTGGTCGCGTCGTTGAGCGGCTTGGCCCCCTCCTCGGTCGCGGTCGGCCAGTAGCCGGCGAAGATGTCGTACGTCTTGCGCCCGAGCAGGAGGTCGAACGGCCGGCTCAACGCCTCGCCCATGACCTGGCCCATCCGGTCGTCCCAGTAGGTCGCCGACCAGCCGCCGTAGGCGAAGCCGCCCTCCTCGTCCTCCTCCGGCCCACCCGGGGCCTGCATGACCCCGTCGAGGGTGAGGAACGTGTTCACGATCACCGTACGCATGGTGGTGTCCTCCGTCCGGGGCCGCTCGGTGCCGCCCCACACCGACACCACGATCGCCGGCCGACCGGATCGACATCTCGGCCGGTCAGTCCTGGTCCGCCCACTTCGTGATCATCCGGTCGTTCACGTGGATGCAGGTCATCCGCAACGGGCCGGTGCCGGACGCGGTGAACCCGTGCAGCTCGCCGGGCGGCACCACCACGACCGAGCCGCCGGTCGCCTCGATCGTCCGGTCACCGGCCAGGAACGAGCCCGACCCCTCGTGCAGCACGAACACCTCGGCGTACGGGTGGGTGTGCGGTCCGGGACCGTGGCCGGGCGGGCTGGCCTGGACGAAGAACGACACCGGCACGCCGCCGTGGTCGCGCCCGAGGAACGTCCGCGAGACGTCGTTCCCCGGCAGGTCCGTGTTGCGGATGTGCAGGCCCACGCCACTCCTCCTCGCACCGTGCTCACTCGATCCGACCCGCTCACCCTGTCAGGGCCCGGCGGGCAGGTCACGGCGGACCCCGGTGGGCGCAGGCGGCGGCCGCACCGACGCGCGTCGGTGCGGCCGGCGGGTCAGCCCATCTCGCGGACGGCGTCGCGGACCGCGTCGTCGATGTGCTCGGGCTTGACGCCCAGCTGCTTGTAGACGTGCCGGGCGGCGTTCAGCCGGCCCTGGTCCAGGACGTCGGCCAGCGTGCTGCGGCCCACCACCACGAGCGCCGCCTCGCCGAGCGCGAGCAGGTCGCCGAGCTCGTCGACGTCCTTGTGGGACAGGCCGCGGCGCAGGTGCCCGCCCACGGCGCCGACGGCCGCTCCGGCCACCGCGGCGCCCAGCACGGCCGGCGGGAAGATCAGCCCGACCACCGCGCCGGCGGCCGCGCCGCCCCAGCCCCCGCGGCGGACCGCGGTCTCGTCCTTGTTCACGTGGATCTTGCCCTCGGCGTCCCGGCGGACGACCACGGCGTCGTACGACCCGACCGCCTTCGCTTCGTGCAGCTCCTTGACCAGCTGGTAGTCGTTGTGAGCTGTCGCCTCGTCGCCGTAGGTACCGACGTAGAGGAAGACGGTCTCCTCCTGCTCTGCCATGTCGCGCTCCTTCGCACCGGGCGGCCGGGGCCCAGCACAGCCCGGATCGGCGCGCGATGTCCTCAGCCCGCCCGGATGAGATCGTCAGACCCCGGTGGTCAGGGTCTTCAGCTCGTCGAGCGTCTCCTGGATGCAGCGCGCCAGGGTGCCCGCGGACCGGGCGATCCACTTCTCGAACCCGACCCGGAAGATCGTGACGCCGGTCTCGGCGGCCAGCTGGAGGGTTCGGACCGCCCGTTCCTGCTCGCCTCCGGCATCGTGCTGCTCAAGCCGGGACAGGTGCTCACCGAGCGGGACGCGACCCCGATGGTCGGGCCGGACGCGCCGCGCGGTGGCGCCGAGGAGCTGGCTTACGGTGCGGTCGGGTTGACCGGCGTGCCGGTTTTGGCGTCTGATGTCTGGGTGGCAGTCGCCGAGGAGTATCTGGCCGCGAACCGGGCGTTCTGGGAAGGTCTCGCGCCGGACGTCGGAGCCTACGGCGACCAGCTCGCCCACGGCCGCCGGCGATGGGCCGAGCCGGCTCCGGTATGGGGCGACTGGAGCGTCCCCGAGTCGCAGCTGCGGCTGCTGCCCGACGACGTCACCGGCCTCGACGTGCTGGAGCTCGGCTGCGGCACCGGCTATGTGTCGGCCTGGCTGGCCCGCCTCGGCGCCCGCCCGGTCGGGGTCGACCTGGCCGCCCGGCAGTTGCGGATCGCCCGGACCCTGCAGCGCGAGCACGGCCTGCCGTTCCCGCTGGTGCAGGCCAACGCCGAGCGGCCGCCGCTGGCCGACCGCCGGTTCGACCTGCTGGTCTCCGAGTATGGGTTGGTCGCCTGCGACCCGCGCCGCTGGGTTCCGGAGGCCGCCCGATTGCTGCGTCCCGGCGGCCGGCTGCTCGTGCTGGCCAGCACGCCGCTGTCGTCGATGTGCACGCCCACCGGCGGCACGGCCGGCGACCGGCTGCTGCGCGACTACTTCGGCATGACCGCGCTGCACCTGCTCGACGACCGGACCGTGGAGTTCCAGCTGCCGCACGGCGCGTGGATCCGGTTGCTGCACGAGCACGGCTTCGAGGTCGACGACCTGGTGGAGATCCAGGCACCGGAGGGCAGCCGGTCGGACTGGCCGTACGTCCCGCTGGACTGGGCGCGCCGGTGGCCTTCGGAGGAGGTCTGGAAGGCCACCCGGCGCGGCTGAGGAACGTCCCGGGGATCGTCGGCGGCGCACCGAGATCCCCGGGACGGGCACCTCGTGGTTCAGGACTGCAGGAACGCCAGCAGGTCGGCGTTGATCGTGTCGGCTTGCGTCGTCGGCATGCCGTGCGGGAACCCCGAGTACGTCTTGAGCGTGCCGTTCTTCAGCAGCTTCGCCGCCAGTGGCCCGGCGTCCGCGTACGGGACGATCTGGTCGTCTTCGCTGTGCATCACCAGCACCGGCACCGTGATCTTCTTCAGGTCCTCGGTGAGGTCGGTCTGCGAGAACGCGACGATGCCGTCGTAGTGCGCCTTCGTGCCGCCCATCATCCCCTGCCGCCACCAGTTCATGATGATCGGTTGCGACGGCGTCGCGCCCGGCCGGTTGTAGCCGTAGAACGGTCCGGACGCCACCGCCCAGTAGAACTCCGACCGGTTCGCGGCCAGCTGGGTCTGGTAGTCGTCGAACACGCTCTTCGGCAGGCCGCCCGGGTTGTCGTCGGTCTGCACCATCAGCGGTGGCACGGCGCTGATGATCGCGGCCTTCGCGACCCGGTCCTCGCCGTGCCGGGCCAGGTAGTGCACGACCTCGCCGCCGCCGGTCGAGTGGCCGACGTGGATGGCGTCGCGCAGGTCGAGGTGGGCGGTGACCGCCGCCAGGTCGTCCGCGTAGTGGTCCATGTCGTGGCCGTCGCCGGTCTGGGTGGACCGGCCGTGCCCGCGGCGGTCGTGGGCTATCACCCGGTAGCCCTGCTTGAGGAAGAACAGCATCTGGTTGTCCCAGTCGTCCGCGGACAGCGGCCAACCGTGGCTGAACACGATCGGCTGACCCGAACCCCAGTCCTTGTAGAAGATCTCCGTGCCGTCGGTCGTGGTGACCGTTCCCATGTCGTGCCTCCCGTCGCACCGCGATGACGCCTGATCTCGCTCCCTTCGAACACTAATGACGCCGCCGGCCGCGACCAGCCGGTCAGCACCCATCGCGGCTTCCGGTGGTCCCCCATACCTGCCGGTAAGGGCGTGCCGGGGGTGCGCATGGGCGGCGATCACGGGGCATCCTGTTGGCGTGCACGATCCGGGCTGGGACCTCGGTCACGCGGCGTTCGTCACCGCGCTCGCGTTGGTCGCGGCCGGGATCGTCATCCTCGTCGTCCACCTGCTGTCCCGGCGGCTGGGCCGGTGGGACCCGGTGCTGGCCTCGCTGGCCGGGCGGGCGCGCTACGCGTTCCGGGCGCTGACCGTCATCGTCGCGCTGCTGATCGCCCGGCCGGAGGAGGGCGCGTCGCCCGAGTCCGTCGACCGGTTCCGGCACACGATGGTCCTGCTGCTGATCGGGGTGGGCGCGTGGCTGCTCGCGTGGCTGGCCCTGGTCGCGCAGGAGGCGGCGCTGCGCCACCAGGACCTGTCGGTGCCGGACAACCTCCGGGTCCGCCGCCTGCACACGCAGGTCATCCTGCTGCGCCGGATCACCGTCGCGGTCATCGCGGTGACCGCGGTGGCGGCGATGTTGCTGACGTTCGCCTCGGTACGGGCGATCGGCGCCAGCCTGCTCGCGTCGGCGGGAGTCGTCGGCATCGTCGTCGGGCTGGCCGCGCAGACCACGCTGTCGAACGTGTTCGCCGGGCTGCAGCTTGCGTTCAGCGACGAGCTGCGCCTCGACGACGTCGTGGTGGTCGAGCAGGAGTGGGGTCGGATCGAGGAGCTGACCCTCACGTACGTGGTGATCCGGCTGTGGGACGAGCGCCGGCTGGTGCTGCCCACCACGTACTTCACCCAGACGCCGTTCCAGAACTGGACCCGGCACGAGTCGCGGGTGATCGGCAGCGTCATCGTGTACGCGGACTACTCGCTGCCGGTCGGTCCGCTGCGGCAGGAGCTGCAGCGGGTGCTGGAGAACTCCCCGCTCTGGGACCGGCGCGAGTGGGTGCTGCAGGTCGTCGACACGACGCCGACGACGATGGTGCTGCGGGCGCTGATGAGCTCGGCCGACGCGCCGAGCAACTGGGACCTGCGCTGCGACGTGCGCGAGCGGCTGCTCGCGTTCCTGGCCGAGCACTACCCGGACCAGCTCCCCCGGATCCGGGCCGACATCCCGGCCGCCGCCGTCTTCGCCGCCCCGGACGGTCGACCCCAGGACCGGCCCCGCGACCAGCCCCTCGATCAGACCCGCTCCGACCCCGGACCGGCCTAGGGCTCCCCGGGCACGATCAGCCACATCGCGAGGTAGACGATCAGGCCGGCCCCGCCGAAGACGGCCAGCACGATGAACAGGACCCGGATGATGGTCGGGTCGGCGCCGAGGTACTCGCCGAGGCCACCGCACACGCCGCCCAGCTTGCGGTCGGTCTTGCTGCGGTAGAGCTTGCGCGTCGTGTCCATGATCCGCCCTCTCGTCTCAGAACCGAGACCAGCTACAGAGGTTGTACTGGCTGCCGCCGGGCCGGCACAACGACCAGCGCCCAGGGCGGAGCCTTGCCGATCGTTGACAGGAGCGGTACGCAGGATCACCGTCTGGTACGCGGCGACGGAGCGGGGGTTCTCGTGATGCTGCCAGACCAACCTGGTGGGGCGGCCGCCGTGAGCGCCCCGAGCCACGTGCCGACCAGCGACGTCCTGCCCAGCACCGCCAAGGTCAGTGAACTGCGGCGGCGGCCCACCGGCGCGCCGCCGCCGCTGCCCCGCAAGCTCGGCTGGAGCGGCAAGCTGTGGCTGGCCCTCGCCGTCCTGCTCGCGGTCGCGCTGGTCTGGCTCTCCCCGCAGGATCAGCCGCAGGTGGCACTGGACGCCGAGACCGCGATCCTGAAGTGGTTCGCGTCGCTGCGCACGGCCTGGCTCACCCCGCCGATGCGGGCCGTCGCCACGCTCGGCACGGCCTGGTCGGTGACGATTCTCGGCGGCGCGCTGGTACTGGCGCTGATCGTGTTCAAGCGATGGCGGCACCTGGCGACGTTCCTGCTCTCCCTGACGTTCCTGGGGCTCGTCGGCACCGGGGTCTCGTTCCTCACCAAGCGTCCGCGCCCGTACGGCGTGACGATCATCGGCGACTGGATCGGCTTCTCGCTGCCGTCGTTCCCGGTGGCGATCCTGGCCGCCTGCCTGATGGGCATCACGTACTCGCTGGTCGTTCCCGGCCGCCCCCGCGGCGTGGCCAAGCTCGTCATCACCGTGGTGCTGGTCGTGGTCGCGTTCGCCCGGCTCTACCTCGCCGTCGACCATCCGACCGACGTCGTCTGGGCGGTCGTGGCCGGGGTGGCGGTGCCGCTCGCCGCGTTCCGCTGGTTCACCCCGAACGAGGCGTTCCCGGTCACGTACCGGCGGGGCAAGACGGCCCACCTCGACGTCACCGGAGCCAGGGGCGAGGCGATCCGG
>Ga0068869_100000706_pt1 | contig 18933 bp, 18 predicted proteins | sample KBSMisM52_FD_64676 | JGI IMG/M metagenome (GOLD analysis project Ga0068869, IMG submission 64676) | Miscanthus rhizosphere microbial communities from Kellogg Biological Station, Michigan, USA - KBS Miscanthus M5-2 | ecosystem: Host-associated > Plants > Roots > Rhizosphere > Soil ... | reverse complement strand
CACAATCCCCATCGGTTGATGGAGGTGGCAGTATTTCCTAAATTATCCAGAAAAAATACAGTTCCATTACCACTGCTAAGGTTTAACGAAAGATTTCCACTGGTTGAGGCAGTGGTCAGAGGTCCCGTTGGAACAATCGACAGATTTGGATTTATGCCTGCTGAGCTCCATAATTGAAAACCCTGATCATCTTTTACTTTTACTGCACCAGTAGCGGCTACAGAAGGATTTGATAATTCACCAGTCCCGGCAATTTGCAGAGCAAAAGTTCCGGCGTCATTACCAAAACGTACACCGTCTGAATCTTCGATATTAATATATTTATCATTTATATTTGTACTGCCGGAATAAATTCTACCCACCAGATTAATTGGTCCTGTTGCAAGGAAAGCATCGATAGAATCTGCAATTCGAACTCCAAAGCCTGAACCATTATTGATAAAGAGCGCTGCGCTTTGAGCAGCATCCGTAGCAGTAACATCAATACCACCTGGCCCATAAAATCCACCTGCAATACTTCCTGGGCCGGTGGATACAGCATTAATGCCGTTGCTATCACCTTGAAAATTACCCCCAATGTAAGGTGCAGTAGTTCCATAACCAGCCGTCACACTGTTAAACGTAGCGTCTACATTTCCACCTGGAGGAGTACCAGTTGGATCCGCATGTACCAATCCAGGCAAGGCAATTGAAAGCACGACAGTACTCACTAAAAAAGTCGAGAAAAGATTTTGTTTTTTCATAGGTTTTGTTTTATTTACAAATCCCTCTATTATACCATAATTTAAGCCAATTTGGCAACAACGGAGATTTACCTTAGAATATGAAAGTATTTTTTGATTTTATATATGAAAAACAAAACTTTTTTGGCTTTGAGCAGCTCATTAGCCTGCCTTTTTCTGCTGGCGGCCTGTACTGATGTTGGTATGCCGAATACCAATGGTACTTCAAATAAAAATACGCAGACAACACAATCAGATCTAACAAATCAAGATGTTAACCAAAATACTTCCCTAGTTATAAATCCATCTCAGGAAATACCGGAAAAAATGCTCACCCAGCAATATATGCTAACGCAAACGGACAAAGTGGCGTTTGATGCTGCTTTACAATTAAAAGATCCAACATATTGCGAAAAAATTGCGGATCCTGAAACACAAAAAAATTGTAAGGACATGATCGAAAAAGCTCAAATTGTGAGCGATGCGACACGTCTCAACGACAAGGAAATATGTAACAAACTTACTGATGAAGATTCAAAACAGGCCTGCATCCTGAAAGTTGAAGTGAACAACGAAATCATGAAGAAAAATGCAGATCCTACACAAAAGGATCAAGATCTGTTCAAACAGGCATTCGATACAAAAGATCCGTCAATTTGTGAGGGTATTCAGAACGATGATTACAGAACATCCTGTGAATTCCAAGCGAAATCATCAACCTAATGATCATCCATCGGGTGAAAAACATCGAACGCGAATCTGCCAGCTGTCAGGTTTAGTTCCTGCAGATGTCATATAAATTCCTCCACCAGTAGCAGAAAGGTAATCAAACATAGTGTAAGTAGACGTTGTTCCGTTAACCATTGAGTAAGTGTCAGTATCAATAGACTCATCACCGGCTGTGCAGTTAACACTCAAAATACAAGTGGCACCGCCTGTTGTCGTACCACCATTGCATCCGGTCCAAGCTCCTGATGATCTGCTTGCAACACCGCTGTAAACATCATAAAAATTACCGATAGAATTTCCGGTTATCTGGCCTGCAACATCAAGCTTACTTGAAGGCGCAGTGGTTCCGATACCAACACTTCCGCCCATAATACTCGTACCGGAATTACCATAAATGTACAAATGGTCATCAGTATTTTCCTGAATGTATGCATAGTTCGCATCACCAAAGTTAATACGACCGCCGTAACCAAGAGCACCTCCTGATGGACCTTCCAAACGGAGAGTATCAGCAGCTGTAGAGGCGATATGGGCAACGCCATTCGCATCAATAGAGTTGTTTTTTGAAGCGAGAATAACTGATGTTTGAGGTGTAGCAGTATCGTAATGAAAATAACCTGCTTCACCAGTTGTAGAAAGTGCCTGTCCACTATCAGCTTCTATTCCTATACCAGTATTTGAACCGGCATAGATTGTACGCCCAGCAGAAGGAGCAATCGCATGTACTGCATCACCGGTTCCGGATGATTGCGCCCAGATGGCATTTCCGATTCCATTGATGCCACTCGCAGAATATCCAATTGCCTCAATTGCATTTGCATCATCACCACCGGTTGCAAAAATTGCCTTACCATATTTTGCCGTGTTATCAGCAACGATTGCACCCTCAGTAGAATCTGTAGTATTGGAAACAGCATAGATGGCAGGATCAGAGGAACCTGTTGCTGAAACAGCACTTGTTTCAGTACCGATAGTCGCATTATTACCTGATACTGTATTAACAAAATTACCTGCTTTTGCACCTGTTGAAGTTACTGTTGCACTTACACCTGTACTGCCGGCAGTAGCCGAAATACCCGTACTTGTTGTTGCCCCAGCCGTTACTTTCAAACCTGTTACACCGGCAGCAGTTGCATTAATATCAGCTCCTGTACCTCCGCTCGAGTTAGCATAAAGTGCAGTTCCACCTGATTGAGCATAAACTCCATATCCAGTGCCTGATAATGCAGAGACACCACGTCCTGCATCAGAGTATCCGCTCACACCTGCACCAGTTGTCGTTCCTGTACCAAAAGCACTACCTGCAAGAGCATAGCGATATGTCGTATCATAATCGTTCACAACACTGATTAAACCATCATTATCGCTGATAGTTACTGGTGAAGAACCACCGGCACTGTTAGTGATATAACTTCCGGACTTATTCATATTGAGATTACCATTCACAACAACATCTGGAACACCAACGATACTCACATTTCCAAGTGTATCAACGCCTGGCCAACCATTTTGAATTGAACCCTGAATAGATAAACCTTGAACACCAACCCATAAACCATCATCAATTTTGACAAAACTTTTTTGGCCACCTCCAGTAGTAATATCATTACGTATACCTAACGTGCCTGTAGAATCTCCAACCTGTAAACCGGTTGTAAATTTTGGACCATACGTACTACCGCCTGTAATAGTTCCATCAGGTTTAATATCAATTTGAACTCCGCCGGCGGCTGGGCGAACACGTAGACCTTGAGGGTCAACAATCGTGAATGGATAAGGTGCGCCAATATCGCCACCACCATTATAAGAAAGAAAGCCATAATAATCGACAACGATACCTTTTTCACTTCCAATCGTACTACAATCAATTCCAAAACATGCATAGTTTGGCACACCAACATTCAAACCTGGATTTGAAATTGCGCCACTTGCATGTATGTCTCCACCAGTTTCGATATCACCGCTTGTCTGAACTGCATAAGCAGGAGTTCCAAGTTGAACAGCATTGTTTGAAGTCGAATCGCTAAAATAGCCACCGATACTGGATCCACTTGTAGCAAAACCTACAGTACCTACAATCGGACCAAAGCCGACCACACCCACATCACCACCATGAAACTGTCCAGCTGCTCGAGCACCACTCAATAAGCTCAGATCACTGCTGGTAATCGTACCTCCAGTCACTGTATTAAAATTTGCATCAACATTTCCGCCGGGAGGGAAATCAGCTGGGTCTGCGTGAACCAAAGCTGGTACCGCAATTAAAAGCGCAACTGAGCTCACCAGCAATGCAGAAAAAATATTCTGTTTTTTCATATATAATTTTTTTATATTTGTTTTATTGAGAAATTATTTTATTATACCATAATTCATGCCAATTTGGCAACAATTGAGATTTGTCCTAGAATAGAAAAGTACTTTTTAGATTTTTTCTTTATGAAAAACAAAATCACAGCTATTTCAGCACTGAGCTTAGTCATTTTATTAATTGCCGGATGCCAGAATTCCGCAGTTACACCTACTACTGAAACAACAGCCAAAACAACACCATCTGCTACCACTACAGTGACAACATCACCGGTTAGTGAATTAACCTTTTCCGAAGGTGACACACAAATGACAGGCGATGAGAGCTCAGTCATCGAAAATATGCAGGTAGATCCTAGTGTCGGACCAGACACAAAAGAGGTCTCCACTCAGGAAGCTCAAAATGAAATGAGTGATAAGCAGTTATATGCTCAGGCTCTCACTGAAAAAAACACCACCTACTGCGATAAAATTCAGAACGCGGATGTTCGCCTGACTTGTGCTGATGATGTTCAGGCTGCAAAAGAGGCCAAAGATTCACCAAAATCGGTGACCACTACCGACAGCGGCACAACAACTCAACAATAAAGTTCGCTGACCCGATCATCACGGACCGCCGTTCAGTTTCAAACAGTGAACGGAAACTTCTCCGCAAATAATTCCGGAAGCGCGGGTATTTTTTAGTGTGACATCACAACTTCCACCAGAAGAAGGATCGTCCCATCCCGGATCTTGCACGTAACGGGTCGCAATCACATCTGTACTTTGTGTGCCTTCAGTTCCGGAGCTGCAATCACTTGAGGTTGCCGCATCCGAGCCTTCCCGATACGCGGAAAAATTACAGGCAACAGCTACATCACCACCGTAACATGTTACGTTTGAACCTTTAAATGTTGCGGTTCCACCAGCGGGAATAGTTTTAAACCAGAACTTGTTCCAGGTATCATCACCCAACTTGCTCACTTTCAAATGGTAACCGGAAATATAGGTACCATCCAAATTTGTTGCAAAAGATCCATTTGCTCCAGACACATCGCCTGAAGCTTTCACATCACCGGTAGAAGTAATGTCACCGTTCACGACAGTCTTGCCTGCCACAGTCATACCTTGAGGATCTGTAACTTTCAACGGTTGTCCGGCCACGGGATTATAAATGCCTCCTTCAATTGCAATATTTCCTTTGGTGTACATACTGCCGTCATTCCACACACCCAAAAGTCCGCCGCCCGCATCACCGTTAATAATAAACGCAGGCAAAGTTCCACCCAGAACATTCAGTCCCATAAAACCGTTATTAAAAATTCTGGCCGATCCACCATTGGCATTCCCGTGAAACATCCCAATCAATCGCACCACGGCAGCAGGTGTCGGTACATTCACTGTTAATTCACCGTTATTCATCACTCGTAAAAAACCCTGAGTCATGCCGCTCCATGTGCCGCCGGTTACGCGTAATGCCTCTGCAAAACTTCCTGCCGGTAAAGTATTTGTTGCAGTAACTGTATGAAAATTTGCATCAACATTTCCACCTGGTGGTGTTGCTCCAGGTCCGGCGAAAGCTGTTCCAGCACCAAGTGTCATAACAAAACCAGCAGTTACAAAATGTGCTGCGATGAAAGATGAAGAAAGTTTCATTTTATATTAAAAACAAAAATATATTTCTTTCATGAATTGTAACACAACACTCTAACCGAGAGAACAAAAAAGCCCTACTTTTTAAAGCAGGGCTCAAGAAATCTTTAAATAAATTTTCTTAATTACTCACCAACCACGAGTTCAGCATACGCAACACTTGTTGCACCATCCTGATCCTTTACCTGTAAGCGCACAGTTTTTTGGCCTTCAATATGGTACTGACCGGAATATTTCGGAGAGGTACTGTAGTTGGTGTCATACACAATGTCGTCCTCACCGGTGTAATCAAAATCCCAGCGGTACAAAAGTTTATTGGATGGAGTTTCAGTGTCGTAACTGGTTGTAGCGTCAAAATAGTAAGTGATAGTTGTAGCTTTGCTCGTTACATAAGGTTTTGCCAAAATCACAAAGCTAGCTGTCGGAAGATTATTTGTATCAACTGTCACATCTTGATAATAGGTGCTGGTTAATCCTTCAGGATCCTGCACCTGCATTACCACATGATAGGCTCCAGCTTTATCAAACTGATGTCTCCATGCAGTTTTTTTATCATAAGGAGTGTCGTACACACCATCATTGTCCCAGTCAAAACGGTACTCAAGTACAGAACTTCTATACTGACTGTCGCTGGAGTTACGTGTATCAAACTGGAATATAGTTCCGGGAGTTCCGGTTTTTGGAGTAGCAATTTGATAAGCGGTTGGCGGAGTATTTTCCACAATCGTAACTTTCTTGCTGGTCTTACTTACATTGCCGGCTTCATCAAGAACTTCAAGAGTTACATTATACTCACCGACTTTATCAAAAGTATGCTTGATAGATTTCTGGTAGGAATAATAACTTTCAGGAGTACCGTCACCGTCAAAATCCCAACGTACTTGGAGTTTGGTAGATTTGGTTTCATTGTCTCTGGACTGACTGGCAGTGAAAGTAAACTCTGTACCAACTGTTGCGCCATCAACCACGGGAAAACCTTCTTTCGTCTGACGTAATGTAAATGAAGCGCTCGGTGCAGAGTTACCCGGAAGGGCAGTCGGATCCGGCTCTACATAATCCTGGTCAGGGTTATATTTATTCAAAAAAGGATCGTACTGGGGTGGAATATATGAACTTGGAGTAAACTCAGTTTTATCATAAATACCGTCATGACCATCAAGAGCAGGGTCATCAAGTAAAGCCTGTTGTTGTTGGGTAATACCGGTTGCCGCTTCGGCCTGAACAGGTTTCGCACTCAAGCTGTCTATCAAAAACTTTACCGGAAAGTAAAGCAGTCCAAGACCTATAATGATGAGGGCGATATATCTCAATTTCATAAGATTTTGAGGAAATTGATAATGGTCCTCTTTATATCATAAAATGCTAATTTTGTCAAGGGTAGAGGCTGAGCAAAATTGATGTAAAAGCCGAAACATAAATAGAACATAAATGAGCACTTGCACAATTTATTGTTTTCTTGACCTGTAAGCCAAAAATCATTAGAATGCTCAGGCTTTTCTAGAGTACTTTATGGCACTGTTTAAACGGGCATTACGCGGACCGGGTAACACCTATCTGGCGTTGGATATCGGTACTGAGTTTGTGAAGGCGCTTATTTGTGCGCCGGAAGGAAATAAAGCCAAAGTTTTGGGCGTTGGCAAAAAACGCCAGCGTTTGGGAGAGATGCAGAGCGGCGCCGTTACTGATATTGCTGCGGTTATTAACAACTGTCAGGATGCTATTAGCGATGCTCAGAAAATGGCCGGAGCTCAGCCTGAACAGCTTATTATGGGTATAGCAGGGGAGCTGGTGAAAGGGGCCACAACCACAATTAACTATGTACGCCGCGAACCGGACACCAAAATTGATCTGGCCGAACTCAAAAATATCGTCCACAAAGTGCAGTGGAAAGCCTTTGACGAAGTCCGCTCCGAACTGGCTTATGAAACAGGTTATAACGAAATCGACGTAAAACTGGTCAATGCAGCCATCACTGACGTTCGCATCGACGGCTATAAAGTAACAAACCCTTTGGGTTTCCAGGGAAAAGACGTCACCATCTCAATTTTTAACGCTTTTGCACCTTTGGTCCACTACGGCGCACTTCAGACCATCGCCGCCGAACTAGGAATGGATCTTTTGGCCATTACATCGGAGCCGTATGCAGTTGCGCGATGTATGGGTTACGAAGACGGAGGCAATTTTAGCGCCATTTTTATCGATATTGGAGGCGGTACAAGCGACATTGCGGTAGTTCGTTCCGGCAGTGTGGAAGGCACCCGTATGTTCACACTCGGCGGTCGCACCTTCACCAAACGGTTGGCGCAGGCACTAAATATATCTTTTGAAGAAGCAGAAGAAGTGAAGCTCGCATACTCTAATGAACGTCTCGAAAAGCAGTCACACCGCATTGTGCGTGAAGCTATGAAAAGCGACTGTGAAGTGTGGCTCTCCGGTGTTGCCCTGACTTTAAGTGAGTTCGAAAACGTGGATGTTTTACCCGGGAAAATTTTACTCTGTGGCGGCGGTGCACATTTACCGGAAATAAAAGAAGTATTAGACAGCCGTGAATGGACTCAACAATTACCATTTCCAAATAAACCGCAAATCTCGTTCATGAATCCGCGCATGATAACGAATATTATTGATGAAACAAAAAATCTGAAAGATTTGCAGGATATAACTCCAATGGCACTCGCAAATATTGCTTTGGAATATCTTGGTGAAGAACAGATACTCTCCAAACTGTTAAAGAAAGTGGTTCGTTTGATGCAAATGTAAACATGAATGCATTCAGTAAAAAACCTGTTTCTACTCGAAAGATAAGCTCAACCGTGAGCGCTTCTGACGAAGAAGTGAAAAGCAAAAAAATGCGTCGTGAAAAAAAAGTTGTCTACATTGAAATCGACGATGAAGTCACCACTGTATACGACCGCATCAAACCACTTAAGATGAAAAATATTTATCTGGTGGTTCCAAAACGCGCCATGCTTTTTCAAAGCATCGTGAACTTGAAAATTCTCAAACGCAAAGGTGAAGATCTGGAAAAAAATATTTACATCATCACCAACGATCAAAACGGAACACATTTAGCTCGTAAAATCGGCCTCACCGTTTATGACAAACTCGAAGGCCACGAACATCCGTCACTCGTGTCCGGACGTTTTGCCGAAGACATGCAAAACATCACTCCACTCAAAGCCAGCATCAATACTGTAGAGGATGAAGCACCAACGCGCCGCAATGAAAAAAAGTTTGCGATCTCCGATCTCATGCATCGCGGCAGTAAAAAAGGTTTTGCAGCAGCAGCTAAAAACGCCGCTAAAGCAAGCGCTAAACAGCTCATTAAAGACAAGAAAAAAGACGACAAAGGTAAACTGGTTTTGATTGCACCAAACAAACAGGCACTCGTATCACTCGTGATTGTGAGTTTAATTATTCTCCTCACAATTACTTATATTGCATTGCCGGGAGCAACAGTTGCACTCACTCCGAAATCCAATATTTTAACGACAACAGTAAATGTAACCCTGGCCGACATCGAAGCAAACCGCGCCGAACTCGACACCCACCCGCTCCGTGAAATTCCAAGTTACCAGCTCACCAAAAAAATTGAAAAAGTTTTAACATATCAAAGTACCGGAAAAGATTTCAAAGGCACAAACTCTCACGGAACCCTCACTGTAAAAAATACGACAAGTAGTCCATGGCCACTCATCGCCAAAACACGTTTCCAAACGAGCGACGGTATAGTTTTCCGCATCGACAAGGCCATAACGGTACCTGCTGCCAAAGACGCCAGCACTCCTGGAACATTGGACACACAAGTTGTTGCCGACCCGATGGATGCCTACAACCAGGTCGTCGGTGAAAAAGGAAATATTCAACCAACCAAATTTTTCCTCCCGGGACTTTCCCCTGAAAATCAGACGAAAATTTTTGCTGAAAGTACGGTTGCATTCACTGGCGGAAAAACTGATGTCATTAAATTAATTACCAAAGAAGATCTCGCAGCAGCAAAAGCCAAGATGATTGAAGATCTCAAAGCCTCTGCTCAACCTGCACTTCAGTCCATGGTGAAAGAAAGAAACGACAGTCAGAAAACCAACCTTGTTCTCCTCACCGGCACGGATGCAATCCAGCTCAGCGACCCTCAGGTAACTCTTCCTTCAAATCTCGAAGGACAAAAACTCGAGAGTTTTGAGGTCAAAGGGCAGATCATTGGAACGGGCACCGCCTACAGTAAAGATGAGCTTCTGGAAATTCTCAAAACCGAACTCAAACTCAAGAAAAATCCGGAAAAACGTCTCACCTACATTGATGAAGACTCCTTCACTTATCGCATAATGGAAAACGATAAAGGTGGCAAAAAAATCAAAATCACTTCAACCATCAAAGGCATTGAAGAGTACGAAATCAGTCCCGACAAAGAAAACGGTGAACGCTTAATCCGCAAAATTAAAGAACACATCGTCAGCAAAAAAATCGACGAAGCCGAGGGTTATATCCAAAACCTGCCGGAAATCGACAAAGTTCACATTGAAAGCTGGCCAGCCTGGGCGCCGACCCTACCAGGTCTGCCCGATAACATCAAAGTCGAGATCAAAAAAGCTGAGCAGTAAGACATTTTTTTAGACTACCTGCATCCGGATTCAAACGCTCGTCTACACTCGTCAAACTGTGCTGCGAGCGTTATTTAAGCGCGCCCGGCCGAATTTCTTAGTCTCCACGAAGTATTGACAAATCAATAAAATATACTATAATAACCAAGCTGGTTTTTTCTAATGTGCAATCCTGTTTCAGGAGAACCACATTTCGGAAAAAATCGCGTTCATTAACAACCTGCATTACAAAACCACGACGTGAGATAAATAATAGTTTGCATCTTCTCACTGCAACTATTAATTACTTCACGTCGTGAAAGGCACGACCCTGAAGAGAAGAGGACCGATTCATGCGATATCGTCATCAGATCCTTCGTACGATCCGCAACGCGCTTCGGCGCATCGCGGATCTGTTTCATTCGATCAACTTCGGCCAGCAGCGGGAACTCGTTCCCGTCCGTTGGCAGCGGCCCGACCCGCGCACCATGCCGCGCAATCGGCGGGTGTAGCGGGCGAAAAGCAGTTCGCAGTAACCACGTCACGAACGCAGTTCACCACGCAGTACAACAACTCTGGAGGAATCACATGAACCATTCGAACCCGACTCCCAACGAGAACCACGGCGCCCTCAGCTACCGCAAGCCCACGATGCGTCTCACGCCCACCGACAGCGACTTCAACTTCTTCGCCGGGCCGCGGACCACCGCGGACATCTACGAGCAGACGGCCGAGATGGTCGTCTGCTTCGGGTACTCGATCGCGATCTTCCCCGCGCTCCTCTGCATCGCCACCTTCCTGAAGGCGGCGGTCGGATAGCAATGGGCGGATCCATCCCGCGCGTGCTCCTCGTCGAAGATGACGTCAGGTTCGCACGCCCGATCGAGGACACCCTGAGTGGCCTGGCCATCGTGGTCTGGGTCACTACCGTTCCTGAGGCGGAAGGTATCATCGATTCACTCTGGAGCACCTTCGATCTCGTCCTGCTGGACGCATGCGTGCCGGGCCATCAGCCCACCACGCTGCGCTTGCCCAAACTCCTTCGGGACCTGGGCTACAGCAAGACGATCGTGGGCTTCAGCAGTGAGCAGGAGTTTCTGCTCGCCTTGAAGGGTGCCGGCTGCGACCAGGTCGTCAGCAAGCACGAAATCATCAAGACGATCATGCGACTTCTGCGCATCGACTCGACGCCGCCCACGGGCAAGTAGCAAGGGGGCGCGGCGGGAACTCATCTGTTTCCGCCGCGCCGCCAGCGCCTTTCCCACAACCAAGTAATGCAGGTTGCTTTCCACTTTCAATTCACCCCTTTTCAAAAAAGGGTTTTTTACGATAATCCGTCTCTACTTCAGGCCCCAAAAAAAAATGCCAAAACCTGATACCCTATACTCGATACCATATACCTCTCTACTCCACCACAACTCTCGGTAACCTCTCATTAATTCTTGTCGTAATCTCATAGTTAATCGTATCCACCCAACGCGCCATCTGCTCCGCACTCACAGTCTCATCACCCTGGCGACCTAATAAAACCACCTCATCTTCCAATTTCACATCTGGCATACCAGTCACATCAACCACCACCATATTCATAAATACACGTCCTCGCACCGGTGCCCTTTTCCCATTAATCAAAACCAGCCCGATATTAGAAAGTTTACGATCATACCCGTCATAATAGCCAACCGGCAAAACCGCAACCACGCTGTCATATCTGGCTCGATAGGTGCATCCATAGCCGATCGCCGCATTCGCAGGCACTTTTTTGAGCTGAACAACTTTGGTTTTCCAAGTCATCACCGGCAGCAATTCAACCTTTGTCTCCAAATGTCGTGATGAAACAAATGTCTCATTCGACGGCCAGAGTCCATATGCACCAACACCGACACGCACCATATTTTCGTGAGTTTCAGGATAAATAATCGTCGAAGCCGTATTGGCACAATGTGTGTATTTTGGGGTAAAACCAGCTTGTATAATTTTTTTGTTCATATTGTCGAAGTTTTCCTTTTGGTACTTGGCATATGAGGGGTCAGTAGTATCCTCAATATTGGCAAAATGGGTCGCCGTACCCTCCAAAATAACCATCGGTTCGCTGCGATAAATATCCAAAATTGCCGGCAAATCCTGCTCCAAAACACCCTGGCGGTTGGTGCCGGTTTCCAGCTTCAAATGGGTATAAATCGGCATTTTGAGCTCACGACAGACTTCACGGAGCTTTTCCAGTGTCTCTTTATTATAAACAACCTGTCGAAACCCGTTTTCAATCACAGTTTTAAGCTCCTCTAAAGGCACATAACCCATAATATAAATCGGTACCTCAACACCTATAGATCGCAGTTCCAAGGCCTCAAATAAGGCATTCACACATAACCAATTCGCGCCCGCCTCCACCATAATCGGCGCACACACTCGAAGCCCATGTCCATAAGCATTTCCTTTCACAGCCTGGCTTAAAACCCTTTCAGATCCGACCAATCCGCGAAAAGTCTGAAGATTATGCTTCAATGCAGAACGCGAAATTTCGATCCAACTCAGAGTGGGGTTCATACCCGAAAAAGAAAACAGATTACGCAGAAGGAAATAGTAAAAGATAACTGCCATCTTTGCAATCCTTTACACAATCTGGTACATTTAAACCCTCAGAAAACTAATCAATTTACCTATGCAAACCGAACTTCAAAACCAACCGATGGCCACCACTCCGGCCGCCGCATCTTTCTTTTCACAGGTGATGATGTTTTTTGGACTCGCTATTTTGTCATCAGCATTTGGAACCTATATTGGTTTTCAATATATTGCACCATTGATTTTTGCTACTCCTGCACTAATGTGGGGGATTATCGTTCTTGAACTGGCTCTTGTTCTCACTTCACGCTGGTGGAGTACCAAACGTCCCATCAACTACGCACTTTTTGCCTTATTTACCTTCATCACAGGAGTCACAATTGTTCCTCTGCTCGCCAGCGTCATCTATGTTTATGGCGGACCTGGAATCATCATTAAAGCTTTGATCGCAACAACGTTGATGTTCACAGGTACAGCCATCTTCGGCTGGGTGACCAAAATGGATCTGAGCGGTCTGCGCGGCTTTTTATTCCTCGCACTTATTGGGATGATTATCGTGGGAATAGTTGGCATTTTTGTACCATGGAGCAGCACTTTTGAAATGATCATTTCTGGCTTTGGAATCATCCTTTTCAGCGGTTATACTATGTACGACATCCAAAAGCTGAAAACCCACCCCCAAGACCGAGCTTTAGATGCTGCATTAATGCTGTATCTTGATATTTTCAATCTTTTCATTTATATACTGCGTTTACTGTCCGCATCATCAAGGAGATAATTTATGCCACGCCAAGCCAAGAAACAGCCTGCGAGAGATACTTCACTCGTTTTTAGAATAGCCAAACTCTGGGGAAGTCCTGAAGGAACCATCGAAAAACACGAAATCGATCTACCACTTACCTTCGATCCCAAAGATATTGATACTGTCTCCAATTTTGAGGCAGACATTATGCTGATCAAACTCAAATCTGAGATCAGCGCAGTTTTAAGCAACGCCGAGGTGACGGTGAAGTTTTCCTGTAACCGCTGCCTAAAACCTTTTAAAGAAAAAATTTATATTGAGTCTGCAGAGCGCGAATATTTCTCGGAAGAACCGTCTAAATACGATGACATCACAGACTACTATTTCATTGATACAAAGGCCTTTACCATCGATTTGACCAACATGATCAGAGAGGAAATTATCTTGCATTTTCCATTTATTCAAGTATGCTCTAAAAGCTGTCGCGGGCTTTGTTCAAGCTGTGGAAAGGACCGAAACAAGACCGTTTGCAAATGCAAAGACGTAGACGCCGACATGCATCAACCCTTCAAAAATTTAAAAAATCTTTACAATAAGTAACTATGGCTAAGCATCCCGTACCCAAGTATAAAACTCCCAAGCGCAAGAGTAAGAGCCGTTACAGCTCGTTTGCCCGCAAAACTTCCCTCCGTTTATTGCACCTTGCCAAAGATCGTATCGCCCGTGCCAAGAACGCACCAGCTTCTGTTGTAGAAAAAGAGAAGGCTGCTAAGAAAGAAAAGGTAATTAAAAAGATCAAAGCGTAACTCTCTTTAACAATAAGCCGGCTGCATCAACAGACAGGGAACCGTCTCTCCGGTTGATCCGCCTATTAAGAAAATTTTTATGGCCAGTTATCGCCATCTCGCTCGAATTGCCGTTATGCAAACCGTGTTTGCGTATGAGTTTCGTGAGGGTGTAGATCCTGACCAGTTACTGGAGACAAACCTCAAAGAGTTTTCCGATAAAGTTCAAGACCCCTCTTTCGCAGAAGAACTGTTGAAGGGGGTTTTAAAAATGCGCGAAGAACTTTTGCAAATCATCCGCGATGAAGCACCCGAATGGCCGGTGGAAAAAATCGCGCCGGTTGATCGTGCCATTTTGGAGATCGGTATTTATGAACTGATGCACTCCAAAGACGTCCCGCCGATAGTTGCCATCAATGAAGGTGTGGAAATGGCCAAAAGCTACGGTGATACCAACTCAGCCAAATTTATTAACGGAGTGTTAAGTACTGTGATGCATAAATATCGTAAAGATGAGGCGGATGCTGTTCGCCCTTCTAAAAAATAAATTCTCAAATTATTAATTGAAAACCATGGTGGTAAATCGCTACATCGAACTGGAGAAAAAAATAAATATTCAGTTCAAAAATCTGGCTCTTCTCGATACGGCCTTCGTTCACAAGTCGTACATGAACGAGCACAAAGATAAAAAAGCTGAACACAATGAACGTCTGGAGTTTTTAGGTGATGCGGTTCTTGAGCTTGTAGTTACGGAGTTTTTATTTAAAAACTATCCAGGCAAAGGCGAAGGTGTATTAACTAATTGGCGCTCAGCATTGGTGAAGGGGAAACATCTCGCTGAAATTTCTCAAAAACTGGATCTTGGTTTGTATTTGTATTTGAGTCGCGGTGAAGAACGTTCGGGCGGTCGCAAAAAAAACTATATTTTGGCCAACACTCTTGAGTCTCTCATCGGAGCTATCTACCTGGATAAAGATTATAAAGCCGCTCACGATTTTATTAATGAGTTTATTTTAAAACAGCTCGGATCCATTTTGGAACTGGGTCTGCACATTGATGCCAAATCCCGCTTTCAGGAAATCACCCAGGAAGAGTTGGGTGTTACTCCCGAATACAGACTGCTCAAGGATGAAGGGCCGGATCATAATAAAAACTTTGTCATGGGGGCTTATGTAAATGAAGAGCTCATTGCACAGGGTATTGGCTCCAGCAAACAAAAAGCCGAGCAGGAGGCCGCCAGCGAAGCTCTCAAAGCCAAGGGTTGGGAAAACTACGAACTTCTGACTAAAGGGAACAACTAAAAAATCTAACCTCTCAAAACTGAACCCTGCAAACTAATGCTGGTGTTTTGGAAATGACCTCTGAATATGAAAAATAAACCAAAGACTCATCGCACCAAGTACTAAGAGTCCAATCGCAGAAGCCAAATCAGATACGGAACTCAATAAATAAAAACAACTGGTCACTGAAGCTCGTGCAAATACTGCAGCCCAAGCATATTTTGTTTCTCCTTTTGCAAGACCGAAAACTATCAGAGCAGTAAGTGCCATATCAAATAATAAGAACGATGAACGTTCAACCAGAGGTATAAAACCGTAAACAGCAGGTTGAGCTAAAAGTTCACGGGCTTGAGACTGAAACATCATCGCCTGTTGCAAATCTTCAGGTGTTGAAGATCCAACAAGCGTACTGAGATCAGAGGTGTTGGCGACCATATTGAGTCCAAAAGATCCAAGAAAAAGTACAAACCCCATAATCACAGTTGTCAGAGCTGCGGCGCAAAATCCAAAATACAAAGACTCTTTATAAGTCCTGATATGGCGAAAAACCCTATCCAGTAAAACATAGCGGAACAGTTCCATAAAAAGACCCATAAAAACTCCATAAAAGAGAGCTTTCACAATTTCCGACCATGAATCTACAACTGGAAATGACGAACTTAAATTTCCCAGAATCACAATCTGGAACATCTGTATCAACAAAAACCAGAGGCCGATTCGCAGGAACATTCGTTGTTTCACACCCAGCCTTTCACGCAATGGTCGGGCCAAAAGCAGAGGCACCAATGCAAGAATAAATCCGGAGAGGGTCGAAACAACAATCACATTCATGGTACATCGAAGGTGACAGGAAAGGTGAGAACATCTTTCCCGATCTTAAATTCAGCGAAAGCAGTATAGCGCCCGTTACTTGGGACATTCATAGTAAATGGAACAACCCCTTTAGTCTCATCAGTAATTGTACCTGGATGAAGATGCATATACACATCAGGTGTGCCCTGCTTGAAGACAACAACGTGACCAAATGCCGCCAGGTAAGGTTGTAAATCTGTAACAGCTTTCCCACCGCGGGTCAGAGTGAAAGTCACAGGTGTATCGTGATTCAAAATCGAAGGATCAGGTGCCATTGTTGCAGAAACATCTTTGGCAATTGCCATCAATTTCGGTGTGAGACCCGGATATTTAATATCTTTCGCCACAGATGGAGCACGAACAACCAGCTCTTTTCGGAGAACAACATCATCACCTTTCAAAGGTTTAATATCAACATATGCATAGTAGCTTCCGGCACTCGTCATATTCGCACTCACATTCCAAGTCTTATTCTTATAGTCAGGATGTAAATGTTGGAACTGACGAAGGTCGGCTGAAACAAGAATAAAATGAACTTTATAATCGTGTTGGGTTTCCAGATAATCAGGAGTGATCTCTTTACCAGCTGTGTCGTAGAGATTAAATTTCAGAGGTTGAACAGCAAGTTTTTGGAATTTATCAATTTTGAAAACCAGACGTTTGGCATCACTAACAGTCATATTACTCATAGTCATTCCATTCATGATAGTGACACTCGCAACATTCGACGTTGGCTTTGGTTGTTGTGTTGTTGCAACAGCCTGGGTCATCTGCGTAGAGCCGGTTGGAAGAATTGTCAAACTGATAGACTGATCACCGGTGCGTTGTTCAGATTTCAACTCACCATTCATTTGATCCATTGCCTCTTTGCGAGGCATCGATGCCATCAGCGCCACATAAAAAATAACCAAAATACAAACGACAGCTAATAAAATCTCTTTGGAATTTTCAAAAACACGAGGAGATTTTGGTTCCTGATAAATAGTGATTGGTGTGGAAGTAATCTTGCTCGTTTTCATTATCTTAACGGGCTTTTTTGTCGATTTTGGTGTTTTGGAAGGGGAAGATTTAGGATTGGTCTTTTTCATAAATTTGTATGAAGAGTACTGCACTATTCTACTGACAATTAGACAAAGATGCAATTTTTCTGTTCAACAAGTAATACTGTTATGAAAAAATGTTCACAAAAAGTGAGAATGTCTTTAAAAAAAATTTAACACTTTTTGGTAAGGTGCTCTTCGCCCGATCGAAACGAAGACACAGATCCGTTTCTCGAGTGAATATTGAAAAAACGGATGGATAAGAACAAACTTAATTTTTAACCGAAAGGAGAACACATGAAGCACAACGATTTTTTTGTTCGCTACATGAGCTTGTTCATCATCGCGGCAACGTTCGCGTTCGTAATGATGTTCGCGGGCTGCAGTGATGGCGGATATCTGTTCCTGGGAACCCAGAACGACGTTGGCGGCACGCAGGACAACAACTCCACCAAGGTTCCCACTCAGTCGAGTGGTGCCGGAGGTGGAACGCAACAGGACCCGAACTTCAAGGAGGGGAACTACGTGGATCTCGTCATCCCGAATGGGTGGCGCTACAACGACAAGGATATGGCCAAGGATTCGAATGACCAGCTCGTTTTGGATCAACCTTCAAGTGATGGGTTCAAGCCTGTCGTGTTGATGGTGATTGTTCCAGGAGAAAATGGCGACGAAACCAAGGCAAAGCAATTCGCACAGGAGGATCACGCGAGTCGCTATACCTGGACCGACGAATTCACGGGTGTAACGTACACCCCGTACTACAAGGAGAGTGAAATCGCCGGCACCAAGATCTACATCTCCGCCGACATCAACACCGCTTGGGGGAACGACTCGTGGTCAGAGACTTTCTGGTTCGCACGCAACGGCGTTGTGTACCAGATCGATCTCGACGACCTCGTCGATAAACACAAGGACGCTCTGAAAACTGTCATCACTTCGATCCAACGCCACAAGAAGTAGGAAAGGAGAGACAAATGAAATACTGGATGTATTTGTTCACGCTCATCGCCATGATGAGTGTGAGCCGTTTGGCATTGGCTGATGATCCCAAGATCATCACCAGCGCCACGTGCACCGACGTGAAGTTCGAGGACATTCCCGTGGGCGACTTCAAGTGGCCCATGACCATGCCCGAGAGCGACATGCGCATCACGCAAGGCTACAACACTCTCAAGAAGAACGGCTACTGCAACGCTGGTGGTGGACAGCCTCCTGCGAGCAGTGATGCCTGCATCGGGAAGCAAATCTACTACGGTCACGACGGCATCGACATTCACGCTCAGGGAGCAGCGGACGGAACCAGTTCTGTTTTTGCAACTCAAGACGCATTGGTCGTTGCCTCTCATATGGTCGGAACTCGCAACGGCTGGGGTGACAGCATGTTCCTGGCCGTTCGCGCCAATACCTATTCAGACCAGATTCTCACTCTGCACTTTCACCACCTCCATCAGACGGGAAGTCTTAGTACGGGGAATTACACCACCAGCCGTCTCTACAACGCCTGTGAACTGGTTGAACGCGGCGCAGAAATCGCACACGAAGGCACGAGCGGTACTCACGCCGTTCACCTTCACTACACCATCCGTCGCTGGGACAACTTCAAGGAGTTGCAGGCGGCGCTCAAGAACAATGGCCACGGTCTCTACACGCACGGGTACTCTTTCGGAGCCAACAGCAAACTCGAACCGTTGTTGGA
>Ga0068869_100000694_pt1 | contig 19035 bp, 15 predicted proteins | sample KBSMisM52_FD_64676 | JGI IMG/M metagenome (GOLD analysis project Ga0068869, IMG submission 64676) | Miscanthus rhizosphere microbial communities from Kellogg Biological Station, Michigan, USA - KBS Miscanthus M5-2 | ecosystem: Host-associated > Plants > Roots > Rhizosphere > Soil ... | reverse complement strand
GCGGCCAGCCACTCCCCTTGAAGTTGCCGCGCAAGGTACTGGCGCAACGCGACCCGCACCGAATGTATGGCATCGGGATCGACCACATCGAGTTGCTCCGCGATGTAGCTCTCCGAGGGCAGGGCGAGTGCCTCCGACGTGAAGGCCGGATCGCGAGCGCCATCGGTCAGCACCCGGGAAATTGCCGCAGCGAACGTATCGGGGAATTCCGGAACGTGACCTGCCACCTGCGTCGCGACTCCCCGCAGAAGGATGTTCAGGGCCAGGCCCTGACCGGCTTCCCAGCGGTTGAACGGATCGCTGTCGTGCGCCAGCAGGTGCGTCAAGTGCTCGGCGGTATGAGGGAACCTCAGCTTTACTGGTGCGGAAAAGCCACGCAGCAGGGACGGCACCGGTGCGGCTGCGACGTTCACGAAGGTGAAGCTTTCCTCCGTAGCCTTGATCGAGAGCACGCGCGTTCCACCGGAGGCATGTGGCTCTCCGTCCAAACACAGCGGCAGATCTTTGCCGTCCGGCCCCACCAATCCCACGGCAAACGGGATATGGAACGGCAACTGGTCGGATTGCGCCGGCGTCGGCGGCAAAAATTGCCTGACGTTCAGCGTGTAGCGCTGCGTTGTCGCATCGTAGCTGCCGCTGGCTTCCAACACCGGAGTACCGGCGCGATCGTACCAACGCTTGAATTGAGACAGGTCCATCCCGCTTGCGTCCTGCATGGCCTGGGCGAAGTCATCGGTTGTCACCGCCTGGCCGTCATGGCGCTTGAAATACAGATCCATGCCTTTGCGGAAGTTGTTCGCTCCGAGCAGCGTGTGAATCATGCGTACCACCTCCGCGCCTTTCTCGTACACGGTGGCGGTGTAGAAGTTGCTGATCTCCATGTAGGACTGTGGCCGGACTGGATGCGCCATCGGACCCGCATCCTCCGGAAACTGCGCCGCTCGCAGGCCTCGCACCTCGAGGATGCGCTGGACGGGCCGCGAATACATATCCGCGCCGAACTCCTGGTCGCGGAATACGGTCAGTCCCTCCTTCAATGAAAGCTGGAACCAGTCCCGGCAGGTCACACGGTTGCCGGTCCAATTGTGGAAATACTCGTGCGCCACTACGCGATCGATCAGCATGAAGTCCGTGTCGGTGGCTATATCGGGCCGCGCCAGCACGTATTTGGTGTTGAAGATATTGAGGCCCTTGTTCTCCATCGCTCCCATGTTGAAGTCGCCCACCGCCACGATCATGTAGTGATCGAGGTCCAACTCCAGCCCGAACACCTGCTCGTCCCACTGCATGGATTTCTTCAACGCCTGCATGGCGAACGCGCTCTGATCCAGCTTGCCGGGCTCGACGAAGATGGAGAGCTTCGCCTCGCGGCCGGACATGGTGATGAAGGTGTCTTCGTTCTTCTCCAGTTTTGCGGCCACCATCGCGAACAGATAGGAGGGTTTGGGAAAGGGGTCTTCCCACGTCATCCAGTGCCGCCCGCCCGCCTCCTCGCCTTGGGCGACAGGATTTCCGTTGGACAGCAGGAAGGGATACCTCTGCTTGTCCGCATGAATCGTCGTGGAATAGCGCGCCATCACGTCGGGGCGATCGAGGAAGTAAGTGATACGCCGGAAGCCCTGCGCCTCGCATTGCGTGAAGTAGCCGTCCTTCGAGGCGTAGAGTCCCATGAGCTTGGTGTTCGCTTTCGGACGGATGCGGACCACCGTCTCCAGCGTGAACTGCCCCTGCACGTCGTGCAAAGTCAGATGCTCGTCGTCCAGATCGTAGCGGCTCGGAGCGAGCGTCTTGCCATCGATCTTTACGGATTCGAGTTCCAACTCGTCACCGTTCAATTCCAGCGGTGCACGTGGATCGGCCGCTTTGGAATTGCGGTGAACGACAAGTCTTGTTTTGACACGCGCGATGTCCTCCTGTAAGTCGACATCGATGTCGACGCTCGAAATCAGGAATGGGGGCGGCGTGTAATCCTTCAGGTAAACGGTAGCGGTGGTGGGTGTGAGCATGTTGATCGACATTGAGCAGGGTCTGGCGCGGAAAGGCGAAAGTCTACCGAAACGGACGGCTTCGCCCCAAATGTGGTCTCTAGGCGTCAGTGTCCCGGGGTAACCCAAATATCTGGTCGAGGGTACAATACCGCTGGCGGAACGTGGCCAGCAAGTGCGGGATAATCCCTAAGGAAGCGCTACGTGGTCGCGATCCAGATGCGACATGGTCGCAATTCGATGCTCAGAGATCCCCGATATTCGAGCTTCAGAGGTTCCCGATATTCCAGGTTCAAAGGCTTTGGCGGGCAAATCCATTGATGCCAATCCATTGGAAATATCCCGCGTGCCGATTATGACCGAGCCGCTGGCCGGCAAGGTGGCCGTTGTCACCGGGGCTAGCCGGGGGATTGGACGTTCCATTGCGCACCGCCTCGCGACGGCCGGGTGCGATATCGTCGCCAATTACTACAACAGCCACGAAGAAGCCGAGAAGCTCTGCGACGAGGTGCGTGCGCTCGGGCGACGCGCTTTCGCTGTTAAAGCAAGCGTGGGCATACCCGAGAGCGTAGACGAGTTGCTCGAGGAGTTGCGCAAGCATTTCGACCGCATCGATATCATCGTGAGCAATGCGGCTAGCGGCGTGCTCAAGCCGGCGATGAAGATGACGCTCAAACATTGGCGCTGGTGCATGGAAACCAATGCGCTTGCGTTGAATCTGGTAACGCAGCGCTCCGTCGAGATGATGCCAGCGGGAGGATCCATCGTTGCCCTGTCCAGCCTGGGCGCTTCGCGAGCCATGCCGGGCTACGGCTTCGTGGGGGCGTCCAAGGCCGCGCTCGAGTCGCTGGTGCGCACACTAGCGCAGGAACTCGGCCCGCGCGGAATCCGTGTCAACACGGTCAGCGCCGGGGTCGTCGACACGGACGCACTGAAATATTTCCCGAACCACGATCAGGTGCTGGAGAACTTCGCGGAGCGCACGCCGCTCGGCCCGACGCTGACGCCCGACGATGTCGCGGGTGCGGTGTATCTCCTGTGCTTGCCCGAAGCGCGCATGATCACAGGACATACGTTGGTTGTGGATGGCGGGTTCTGCATCTCGGGTTGAGGTAGCATTCCGTATGGATTCCGGGTTAGGCGAAAAGAGTGTGCTGGTGACCGGTGGCAGCCGGGGCATCGGGCGCGCCATCGTGGACCTTTTCGCCTCGGAAGGTGCACAGGTCACGTTCTTCTTTCGCGGCGATGCGGCGGCCGCAGCCGAGGTGGTCGAAGCCGGGCGTAAGGGCGGGCATCGGATCGAGGCGGTGCAGGTAGACGTGCGCGATCCGGCCGCCTGTGGGACGGCCGTTGAGCAGATCATCGAGCGTTGCGGGAGCATTGACGTGCTGGTCAATAATGCTGGCGTCGTCCGTGATAACCTTCTGGGCTTGTTGACGCCCGAAGAGCTGCAGGCGGTGCTCGATACGAATGTGGTGGGCGTGTTCAACGTCACGCGAGCCGTAGTCCCCTATATGATTTCTCGCCGGAGCGGCAGGATAATCAACTTGAGCTCGGTGTCGGGCGAGAAGGGGGGGCGCGGTCAGACCAACTATGCCGCCAGCAAGGGCGCGATCAATGCGCTCACGCGGGCGCTGGCAGTCGAGCTGGCATCCCGTCGCATCACGGTGAACGCCGTGGCACCCGGGGTGATCGAGACAGAGATGTCGCGCGAAGTGCGCGAGCGCGCGGGCGATGAGGTCAAATCCCGCATCCTGCTGCGCCGGTTCGGGTCACCGCAGGAAGTGGCGTACGCGGTCTGGTTCCTCGCTTCGAGGTTTGCGGACTACATAACGGGCCAGGTGTTGCACGTCGATGGCGGCTTCAAGATGGAGTGAAAGGAATGAGTCAAGACGAAATCAAGAAAGAAGAGATACTGGAAGTTTTCCCGACGGTGGCAAAGACGATCGCCGACGCGTTGGGTTGCGACGTGGATGACGTCAAGTTGAACGTGTCGCTCATCGAGGGGCTCGACGCCGAATCGATCGACTTCCTGGACCTCGTTTTTCGCCTGGAACGCAGTTTCAAGCTCAAGATCCCGCGCGGCAAGATCGTCGAGGATTCTCGCGGCGACCTGTCGGAGGCGGAATTCGAGCAGAAAGGCATCGTCACCCCGGCTGGCATGGAACGCCTGCGTGCGTTCCTGAGTGAGGTGCCTGCCGACCGATTCAGCACGCCGATGAAGTCAGCCGATATTCCCAGGCTCTTCACCGCGGAGACGTTCTGCAAATTGGTCATACGGGCGCGTCGAGCCGGGGCCAGTGCCGCTTGAGCGGGAACGCAGCGACCGCATGGGGTCTCGGAGAGCCGATGCAGGGACATTTCAGCGCTTTCTCCCTGGTTGATCGGATCACGGAACTCGAGGCCGGCAAGCGGGCGAAAGGTTACTTTGAGGTTCCGGCACATCTTGCTCGTTTTCCGGTGAGCTTCGCTGCCGAGGCGGCGGGACAACTGGCCGCCTGGGCATCCATGATTCAGTTCGATTTCAGCATGCGGCCCGTGGCCGGGATGGCTGCGGACTTGCGGTTCGGCATCCCTGTGCAGCCCGGCAAAAGGCTGGACCTGGAAACGACGATTAGCAACCTCGACAACGAAGCCGTGCGCTACAGCGCACGGGCGTCCATCGATGGGGAATCAGTCATCGAGCTCGGTCACAGCGTTGGCCCGATGCTTCCGATGGAGGGATTCGACTCTGCGCAGGCGATGCGCGAACGCTTCGAGCTGATCTGCGGAAAAGGTGCACCGAGCGGGCGCTTTACCGACGTACCAGAGCACGACCTGGACGTCATCGAGCTGGTGCCGAACGAGCGGTTGCGCGCCATGCTGCGCGTTCCCCAGGAGGCGTTGTTCTTTAGCGATCACTTTCCGCGTCGTCCGGTTTTTCCCGGCACGATGCTCCTCGACGCACAGATCACCATCGCGTTAAAACTAGCCGCGGAGTCGCGGCGCTGGGCACCCGGGACGAACTTTGCCGCTTCGTTTGTGCCGGACATGAAGATGCGCGCCTTCGTTCCACCCGGCGAGGTTCTCGAACTGCAGATCGACTTCCAGTCGGACTCGGGGGAGAACCGCATGATGTTCAAGACCACCGCGCGTATGAGAGGAAAGCGCGCCGGGGCGGGTCTGCTGGAGATAGCAGGCAAGGTCAGTCAATGACGAAGGGCACAAAGCGGCGCGTGGCGATTACCGGGCTGGGGCTGGTGACCTCGGCGGGCAACAATGCCGCGACGACCTGGAGCACGCTGCTGGAAGGGCGCAGTCGCATCGCCGCCATCACCCGGTTCGACGCGAGCGGCTTCCCCGTGCGGATCGCGGCGGAGGTTCGCGGTTTCGATGACGTGGCTGCCGTAGGCGACCGCAAGCTGCTCAAATTTGCCGGCCGATCCCATCGCTTTGCTTTGGCCGCCGCCGAAGAAGCCATGCGTGACGCCGGCATTCGCCCCGATGGGCAGACAGCCAAGCGCTGGGGCTGTGCGGTGGGCACCGGCATGATGGGGATGGAGTTCGCCGATTTGCTTCACCTGCACGACCACAGCGCCCCGGGCGGCGAACTCGACGTACATCGCCTCCTGGCGGATGAAGTGGCGCTCGACCCGATGGTGTTTTGTCGCAGCCAGGCTCCCGCAGGCCTGTCGCTGCTGTTGCGTCGATTCGGCATCAGCGGCTATTCCACCTCGGTCCATACCGCCTGCGCGTCCGGCGGTCAGGCGATCGGCACCGCAATGAAGTTGATCCGACGAGGAACGGTGGATTACGTCCTCGCCGGTGGTTTCGATTCGATGATCTCACCGGTCGGCCTGGCCGGGTTTTGTTTGCTCAATGCCGTCTCGCCGGACAACGACACACCCGAGCGCGCCAGCCGCCCCTTTGATGCGACTCGCAATGGCTTCGTTCTGGGCGAGGGTGCCGGATTCCTCGTACTCGAGGAGTGGGAGTCCGCGCGCCGGCGCGGTGCGCACATCTACGCCGAACTGGCCGGCGAGGGTAACTCATTGAGCAGCTACCGCATCACCGATTCGCATCCCTCGGGCGACGGGCCGATTCAGGCGATGCAACAGGCCCTCGACGACGCGGACGCGTCGCTGAATCAGGTCGACTATCTCAATGCGCACGGAACGTCCACTCCGATGAACGATAGTAGCGAGTGCGCCGCGGTGAACGCGGTATTCGGGGATCTTGTTCCGCATCTCGCAGTGAGTTCGACCAAGAGCGTTATCGGACATCTAATCGCGGCTGCCGGTGCGGTCGAGGCCGCCTTCTGTGCGCTTGCTATTCAATATGGTGTGTTGCCGATCAACGCGAACTTCACCGAGCCCGATCCGGATTGCAATTTGGACATTATTCGCGACGCCCCACGCAAGCGGAAAGTGCGAGTGGCGATGTCTAATTCGTTTGGATTCGGTGGGTCGAACAGTTGCCTGGTGTTTCGCCATCCGCTCGAAGTGGATGGACGGGCGGGGATTGCGTAGCCGATGGACGCAAGACCGAAGATTCTGGTAACGGGTGCGGGGGCGCTCTGCGCTTCGGGCAAGCATCCGGACGAGATCTGGGAGGCTCTGTGCGCGGGTCGCTCCGCGTTGTCGCCGATCCGCCAATGGGACACGACCGATTGGCCGCGTCGCATCGCAGGCGAGATCGCCGATCTGGATCCGGTCGCGCTGCTGAAGGATCGCAAGATACAGAAGTTCATCCGCCGCTCCGATGTGTTCGGCCTGTATGCGGCGGATCAGGCGATCCAAGACTCCGGCATCATCTCGTATCGAGAGAGCCTGGACGAGGCGGCAGCCAATGAGTTCAACGACCGCACCGGCGTGTACGTCGGCTCGGGAGGAGGGAGCTACCAAAGTCAGTACGACTACTTCCCTCTGCTGACCGTGGCCGCCGGAAGTTTGGAGACTTTTGGCGTGGAACTGGGCGCCAACGTCAATCCGATGTGGCTGTTGCGCACCCTGCCCAACAATGTGTTGGGCCACGTGGGTATACGTCACGGCCTGAAAGGTCCCAATGCATGCATCACGAATCACAGCATCAGCGGGACGCTGGCGATCGTGGAAGCCATGGAGTCGCTGCGTGAGGGCAAGGCAGATCGCGCCGTCGCGGTCGGGCACGATTCCTCGATCGAACCTCAGACCATTCTGTATTGCCATCAAATCGGCTTGCTGGCGGAGAATTCGATTCGGTCGTTCGACGTTCATCGGGACGGAAGCGTGTTCGGCGAGGGCGCCGCGTCGCTGGTCCTGGAAACCGAGGCTGCGGCGCAAAATCGCGGTGCAAACGTGCTTGGCGAAGTCCTGGGCAGTGGCAGCACCGCCGATGCACAGGGCTTGTTCGCTCTGCGAGATGACGGCGTCGCGCTCTCCGATGCAATCCAGCTCGCGTTGGAGGACGCCGGTCTTTCTCCTGCGCAAGTCGGAATGATCGTAGGGCACGCAAACGGTACGCGGCAATCGGATGCTTCCGAAGCCGCAGCAATCCTTCGAGTGTTCGGCCCGACCCCCCCGCCTGTGACCGGCTTCAAATGGGCGTTTGGCCATCTTCTCGCGGCCGCAGGCGTCATCGAGGCCGTCCAGGCGCTTTGCGCGTTGCGGGTCGGCATCGTTCCAGGTATCGCAACTCTCAAGGAACTGGATCCCGGGTTCTCCGCGTTGCCAGCTTCGTCCGCGACCCGCGCGCCGCGCTCTAACGTAGCATTGGTTCTCTCGCGCGGGTTCGGAGGCACTAACGGGGCCTTGCTCGTTCGCGCACTAACCGACCGTTAATCAAAGCATCATGCCGGAAGCCGGAGACTCCGCAACGCGCTGCGGGATCGACACGGTTGAGGTTGCGCGCATGGAACGCCTGTTGCGCGAGACTCCTCCCGAGGATCTGCGCAAGATTTTCTCCGCGGATGAATTGCGCGATAGCGGGGTAGGCCCAGGGCGGGCGGCGAGCCTGGCGGCACGCTTTGCCGCCAAAGAGGCGTGTCTCAAGCTCTTCCCTCGCGAGACGGCACTCGGGGCAATCGGGGTGGCGGACTTTTCCGTCGTGCGCGATAGCTACAGTGCGCCGCAGATCGTGTGTAATCCCACGGCGAGGGATGTTCTCAATCGTCATCGTATCGCCTCCATTTCCATTTCGCTGACGCACTCTCGGCACAGCGCATCTGCGGTGGCGCTCGCACTGCCGATGCAGATCGAGGTTTCGCTGGCGGGTAAGCTCCTTTATCGTTTGCTGCCTTACCGCCGGCGGATCGTCCAGGAAAACCTCCAACGCGTGTTCGCCGAGACGCTGAGCGCCGAGCAGATCACGCAACTTGCGCAGGCGCATTACGCGCACTTGTGGCGCTTGTTCGTCGAGTTTCTCCGTTTTCCGTTGATGTCTCCGTCGCAACGCGCGCAATTGGCCAGCGTGGAGAATCTGGATGCGCTGCTGGCGGCCCATGCGCACGGGAAGGGTGTCCTCCTGCTCGTGGGCCACACTGGCAATTTCGAGGTTGCAACCGCAGCGGGCATTGCGAAGTTTCCGCAGGCGCGCGGCGTGTTTTATTTCGTGCGACGCCCGTTCAAGCCGCGCTGGCTCGAGCACTTTGTCTACGGGCGGTCGCGCCGTCTCGGTTTCGGCACCCTTCCCAAGCAAGGTTCACTCGATCTGTTCGTCGAGCGGCTGGAGGCGGGTAACATCATCCTGTTCCCATTCGATCAGTATGCGCTTGGGCGCGATGGTATCGAGGTCGAGTTCTTCGGTCATCGAACTGGCACGTTCCGTAGTCTCGCGATTCTCGCTCTGGCCACCGGTGCCCCGGTCGTACCGGCCGCCTGCTGGCGCGAGCCCGACGGGCATCATGTGCTGCGTTTCGAGGAGGCCCTTGCACCGATCGCGTGCGAGGATCACGACGAGGAAATCCGCCGCAACACACGGCTCTACAATGCCATGCTGGAGCGATTGATCCTGCGCCACCCCGAGCAATGGTGGTGGATGCATCGGCGCTGGAAGACCGGAACCAAAGCGCGGCGTTAGCAACTCGTCTAACCGCGCGCGCCCGCCGCGAATTTCGCGTTAGACTTCCGCAGCATTCATCGTTTTGGGTCGAATTATCATGCATGCGGCGTTTCCCTGGAGGGTACGCGGTAAGAAGGTCTGGCTCTGGTGCCGCGGTGTGCTACTGGCACTACTCGTGATACTTGCACGCGGCGTGTGCGCGGAGAGCAGCGTCACCGCCTATGGGGGATACGTATTCGGGGGGAGCGTCACGGACTCCACCACCGGTCAGACCGTCGACGTGTTGGACGCACCCAGCTATGCGTTGGCGCTGGATTTCGGCCTGGACCCCAGATCTCAAGTGCAGGTGTTCTTCAATCACCAGCAGACGCATATTCAAGCCCCCTCGTTCCTGTCCGGCAGCCCGCAAATCGGACTCGGGATCAGCTACCTGCAGCTCGGCGGGACCTACTTCATCGATGGCATCGGCCACGGGGTCTATGTCATGGGCGGCGTGGGCGTCACGTACATGAGTCCTTCGGTGAGCGATTTGAGCTCTGAGACGCGGCTGTCGCTGAATGCCGGCATAGGCTATATGATCCCGCTTGGCAAACACTTCGGCATTCGCTTCGAAGCGCGTGGTTACGCCACTCTGCTCAACAACGACGGCGGCATTTTCTGCGCCAGTAACAAAGGCTGCGTGATCACCATCAACGGACAGGGTTTCTACCAGGGCGAAGGCCTGGTGGGACTGACGGTGCGTTTTTGAGCGGAAAGGAGGCAGACATGGAGGAAGAGCGCGGTATGATCATTCACCTTACGGATGGCTCGAAGATGCACTTCAGCTTTCCCAGGCAGGTGAAGAGCGACGACAGCGTCAGCGTCCGATTGCAGATGATGCTGGAAAAAACGGTGTTGCTGGTGGAAACCGACGGGGCGTTGCTAGCATTCCCTTTCAGCAGCATCAAGTATCTGCAGGTCTACCCTTCTCCGGCAAAACTGCCCGACTACATCATCAAGGGAGCAACCTTGGTAACTTGAAAAGTACTCGCAGATCCTCGCGAAGTGAGACGTATCTTGCAAGGTATGAGTTCGGCACCTTAAAAACTGGAGGCGACTATGCAAAGAAATCGGTGCTTTGAATCCTGGCAGCGCGTGCTGATGGTTGTGCTGTTCGCCGCAAGCGTCTGGACGCCGATGATTGCCTCGGCGCAGGCCATACCCAGCGCCGAAGTCCTCAACCGTGTGATTCAGGAAGCCTACGCTAAGTACAAGGATGTAAAGGATGGCGCTACAGCCGACTACATCCCAGAACTGGCGAAGGTGCCTTCCGAGCTGTTCGGTCTCGCCATCGTCACGGCGCGAGGCGACGTCTATACAGCGGGCGACGTCAACTACTCCTTCTCCATTCAGTCTGTTTCCAAACCGTTCACTGCCGCGCTGGTGATGCAGGAGCAAGGCAATGCCAACGCCATTGCCGAGAAAATCGGCGTGGAGCCCACTGGATTGCCGTTCAACTCCATCCTGGCGACGCAGATCCTAAAGCCAGTGTCGGTCAATCCGCTGGTCAATTCCGGCGCCATCGCGTCGGTAAGCATGGTCAAAGCCAAGGACGCACAAGAACGCTTCGCCAAGATCATGGCTTTTTTCCAAGCCCTTGCAGGAGAAAAACTGACGGTCCTCGAGGATGTGTACAAATCGGAAGCGGCCACCAATCAACGCAATCGCGCGCACGCATATATTTTGGCGGCCTCCGAGCGTATCTACTCGGACCCGATGGAAGCGGTCGACGTGTACACGCGGCAATGTTCGATTGGAGTGACCGCCAAGCAACTCGGTGTCATGGGCGCCACGCTTGCCAACGGCGGCGTCAATCCCATCTCCGGGGTGCGCATCCTCGAGACCCGCTATGTTCCCAAGGTGCTGGCGATTATGATGATGGCGGGGTTTTACAACGAGTCTGGGATGTGGGCTTTTACTACCGGACTGCCAGCAAAAACCGGCGTGGGCGGCGGAATCGTCGCCGTCGTACCGGGCAAGATGGCGATCGTCGGCTTCTCGCCCCGCGTCAACGACGCGGGCAACAGTGTGCGGTCCATGCGGGCTATCGAGTACATCACCGACCAACTCGGTGTGAACCTGTTCGGCACCGGGCGCTAAGCATGCGCACCAGCCTGCAGTGAATGCGCCGAGCCGGTCCACCCACAAGCCTAGACCGGCTTAGCCGCACGCCCCGATCGCGCCGCAGGCGGTGCAAAACTCGCAGCCATCTTTCTTGATGACCGCCGTGTTGCCGCACTCCGGACACTGCTTCCCAGGCAACAAGCGATAGGTTGGCGTTTCGGGCTCGCGATCGGCTTCCGGAATTTCCAGCACGCCCATCTCGTCGACTGGATAGCCGCGCTCATCGAGTACGCCCAACATCGCATAACGGTGAATGATGAGGCGCGCGACGTAAGCGACAGTGGAGGGAAAGTTCTGCTGCCGTTCGTCTCCCGGAACGCGTCCCATGAAATCGCCCAGTGGCTCGGAGTAGTTGAGCAGCTTGCGCAGCTTCATCCCGATCCAGGCAGGATCGATCACGCGCATATCCAACGACAGCAGCTTGCACAGCCCGTCCAGCGCGCGAGGATAGGCTCCCGCCATCCAGGCCGAGTACGGTCGGCGCTGACCGTTGGGCAGTACGAGTTCCTTCAGCAGCAGCACGAAGTCATCACCCGAACTGGGATTGAGGACGTCGACTGTCCAGGACATGGTTCCGTCCGTTCCCGTCTTTGGTTCCTTCTTCGCAAACAACGCGTCCAACACCGGCGATTCACCTTCGTCCGCCCCCTGGGGCGTATCCGCGCCGTGATAATTCCTGCGCGCCAGCGCACCGAGTTGATCCACGCGGAAGCGCACGATGCGCGCAAATGCCGCCACCATGCTCGGCACACGCACCGGCGCGCCATCCGGTGGAATGGGGCAATCGAACGGTTCCCCTGAAGTGCGCGTCAGAATCTCGAGCTTCAGCCGAAGCCACTTCTTGTCCTGCGCGCGCATGTCCATTGAAAGCGTCTTGGCCACGGCACCCAGGCCGCGCGGCTGCTCTGCGCCGTTGACCCAAACCTCGAATGGATAAGGCTGTCCGTCCTCCACGTGCCCGACGAATATCGCGAACTGACCGAGCGGCGACTCGACCATGTAAGTCCAGGACGGATTGCCCGCGGCCAGCTTCGGGCGACCTGGCCAGCGCAGGCTGGAAAGCGCAGGCTGCGGCGTGGCTTCGAGACGGATGCGCCGATCGGTATCGCTCGTGTCGAGATCGTTCGGGGCTTCCTCATGCTTGGTCGCTACCGACAGCACACTGCCCAGCACCTTGTTCGGCCGATAGGTGGTGATACCTTTCAAGCCTGCGCGCCACGCTTCGAGGTAGAGATTCTTGAAGGCCTCGTAAGCGTAGTCCTCCGGCACGTTCACCGTCTTGCTGATTGCCGAATCGATGAATGGCGCGACCGCCGCAACCATGCGCATGTGGTCCAGCGCCGAGATCTCCAGCGCAGTCACGAACGCTTCGGGCAACTTCTCCATATCGCCGCCCAGGTGCTTGTACAGGCGCCAAGCATGGTCCTCGACGTCGTAGATCTTGAAGGAACCGTCTCCTTCGCGTTTCTTGCGCTGATAGGTCCAGGAATACGGTGGTTCGATCCCGTTTGCCGCGTTGTCTGCGAAAGCCAGTGAAATCGTCCCAGTGGGTGCGATGGATAGAAGATGACTGTTGCGAATACCGTACAGGTGGATCTGCTCCTTGAGTTTTTCAGGCAGACGCGAGGCGAAGTGCGGTGCTGCCAGATACTTGTCCTTGTCGAGCAACGGGAAAGAGCCCTTCTCTTTGGCGATCTCGACGGACGTCGCATACGATTCGTCCCGCATCGCTTGCGCGATGCTCGCGCCCACGCTGTGCGCTGCCTCGGTGTCGTAGCGTAATCCGAGCATGATCAACGCATCGCCCAAACCCGTGAACCCGAGACCGAGACGGCGCTTGTTGCGGGCCTCCTGCGCCTGCTGGTCCAGGGGCCAGACCGTAGCGTCGAGCACGTTGTCGAGCATCCGCACGGATGGCCGCACGACTTTGGCAAAAGCTTCGAAGTCGAAGTGCGCGCTCGACGTGAATGGATCGATGACGAAACCGGTCAAATTGATGCTGCCGAGGCAGCAGCATCCGTACGCGGGCAAGGGCTGTTCGCCGCATGGGTTCGTCGATTCGATCACCTCGCAATATGAGAGGTTGTTGTCTGCGTTGATGCGATCGGAAAAGATCACGCCCGGCTCGGCATGATCGTAGGTCGAGTCCATGATCTGCTTCCACAGGTCCTGCGCTCTGACCGTTCGGTATACCCACAACCCATCGCCGCGCTGGCGCGACAGTCCCAGGTCCCAGTCGGGTCCTGGCGGTGCTTTGTGCACCAACTCCCATTCGCCGTCAGTCTCGACTGCGCGCATGAAGCCGTCGGTCACCGCGACACTGACATTGAAATTGCGCAGATTCCCGTGATCCTTGGCGTGGATGAATTCTTCGATGTCGGGATGCTCGCAACGCAGGATTCCCATCTGCGCGCCGCGTCTGGAACCTGCGGATTCCACCGTCTCGCAGCTTTGATCGAACACCTTCATGTACGACACCGGACCGCTCGCACTGCTCTTTGTCCCGCGAACCAGGGCTCCCTTGGGACGGATCGACGAGAAGTCGTAGCCTACCCCGCCGCCGCGGCGCATAGTCTCGGCGGACTCCATGAGTGCAACGTAAATTCCCGGTTTGCCGTCCACCATCTCCGACACCGAATCGCCCACCGGTTGCACGAAGCAATTGATCAAAGTGGCCGTGAGTTTCGTGCCCGCGGCGGAATTGATGCGACCGCCGGGAATGAAGCCGTTCTCGAGCGTCTCGTAGAACACCGCCTCCCACTTGGTGGGATCCTTCTCGACCGCGGCCAGGGCCTTGGCCACGCGCCGCCGCACGTCTTCGACGCTTTTTTCATCGCCCTTGGCGTACTTCTCCAGCAGAACGTCGATACTGACTTGCTGTGGGGGAAGGGAGAAATTGGAGTCGTTGAGCTTCATGGGAACTCCGAACTAAGCATACTTGCTCGAACCCTCTATGATACTGCGCCAGGGGTTTGCGTTCCCGGGCGGCGCCGCCCAGTTACGCGCCAAAGTGGACCGCTTCGAATCAAACCATAATGGCACGTAGTCGATCTCCGGGAGGCTCCAATGGCTGAGGCAATACCAACTACCTTTATAGACAACCCACGCGTTCGCGTAACCGAATGGCGGTTTGCGCCGGGTGCGGCCACTGGCTGGCACCGGCACGAGTTTGATTACGTCGTCGTACCTTTATCGGATGGCAAACTGAAGATCGTAGAGGGCGGCGAAGAGAGAATTGCGGAGCTGAAGAAGGGAGTTCCTTACTTCCGGGGTGTCGGGGTCGAGCACGATGTGATCAATGCCAATGCATTCGAGTACGCCTTCATCGAGATCGAGATGAAGTGAACCCGTACGAATTGACCAACATGACGAGTTTCGTTCGCGGCCCCGGCATCGACAAGGCTCCCTTCGGCGCGCTCCCCGATGGCGGGCAGGCGGATCTATACACGCTTCGAAACGGTAACGGCGTCGAGGCAAAGATCACAAATTACGGAGGCATCGTCGTTTCGCTGACCACCCCGGATCGCTATGAGGAGACTGCCGATGTGCTGCTCGGCTTCGACGACCTCGACGGTTTTCTGATCAACCGTCCTTACTTCGGCGCCATAATCGGTCGCTACGCCAACCGTATTGCGGGCGGGCGGTTTGTCCTCGATAAGCACGAGTACACGCTTCAGACCAACGATGGCAGCAATCACCTGCACGGCGGTGCGAGGGGATTCGACAAGGTACTCTGGAGTGCGTCCCCGGTGCGGCGGGGAGCCGATGTTGCGCTGGCACTTCGTTACCTTAGCGCTGACGGCGAGGAAGGTTATCCGGGCAACCTCGAGGCAGAGGTTACCTACACACTTACCCGCGACAACGCCCTGAAGATCGAATACTTAGCGAGTTCAGACATGCCCACTCCTGTCAACTTGACGAATCACATGTATTTCAATCTGGCGGGCGGGCCCGACATTCTCGACCACGAGCTGAAGTTGTACGCAGATCGCTTCACGCCGATCGATGCTGACCTGATTCCCACGGGCGAAATTTGCCCCGTTTTGGGAACGCCGTTCGATTTCCGTATCCCCGTGCGGATCGGTGCGCGCATTGACGAGGAAGACCTGCAATTGAAATGGGGCCGCGGCTACGACCACAATTTCATCATCACAGGAAAGGCAGACCAGCCCAGAGTCGCAGCGGAAGTCTACGAGAGGACTAGCGGTCGGGCCCTGCAAGTTCTGACCACCGAGCCCGGTGTGCAATTCTATTCAGGCAATTTCCTGGATGGCAGTGTCGTCGGGAAAAATCAGACGGCGTATGCACGGCGCTCTGGATTCTGCCTGGAGACGCAACATTTCCCGGACTCGCCGAACCAGCCGCAGTTTCCTTCGGTCATTCTGATGCCGGACACCAAGTATCGCCAGACCACAATCTACCGGTTCGTGGCGCGATAGCTGCACTCGCGGTTTCGATCGCACCATTACTTGTTCTTGTTGTATACGTCGACGCTGACGGCTGCGAGCAGCACCAGACCCTTGATGACCTGCTGATAGTCAATGCCGACGCCCAGAATCGACATGCCGTTGTTCATCACTCCCATCACGAACGCGCCGATCACCGCACCCATGACTTTACCGACGCCGCCGGAGGCCGAGGCACCACCGATGAAGCACGCTGCGATGACGTCGAGTTCGAAGCCCAAACCTGCTTTGGGCGTGGCGGTATTGAGTCTCGCGGCGAACACCAGCCCTGCCAGTGCGGCCAGCACGCCCATATTGACGAATGTGTAGAACGCCAGCCGCTCGGTGCGCACACCCGACAGCCGCGCCGCTTTTTCGTTGCCGCCCAACGCGTAGATGCGTCTGCCAATGGTTGTGCGGCTGGTAATGAAGTCGTAGGCCACCATCAGCGCGAACATGATGATCAGCACATTCGGCAAACCCTTATATGAGGCCAGCAGCCAGCTGAGCGCCACGAGGAGCACGGCAAACACCGAATTTCGAGCAGCGAAGAGGGCCATCGGCTCCACTTCCATTCCGTGCAGCTTCTGGTTGCTGCGGGTCCGCCATGCCATTACCACCATCGTCAGCGCGACCAGCACGCCCAGCAGCAATGAGGTGAGACGCAGCTCGCCGCCGTCGAACCAATCCGGAATGAATCCCGAGCTGAGCTTCTGGAACGTATCGGGAAATGGACCGACCGATTGCCCATGCAGCAGCGCCAGGGCGAGCCCTTTGAACACCAGCATACCCGCCAGTGTCACGATGAAAGAGGGGATCTTGAAGTAAGCGACGAACCAACCCTGTGCGGCGCCGATTGCGCCGCCGACCAGCAGGCACACCAGCGTGGCGGGAATAAAATGCCATTCATAGGTGACCATCAGGACGGCGGCGAGTGCGCCGATGAAACCGCATACCGAGCCCACCGAGAGGTCGATGTAACCTGCCACGATGACCAGCAGCATCCCCAACGCCATGATGATGATGTAGCTGTTCTGCAGCACTAGGTTGGTCAAGTTGAGCGGCTGCAACAGTGTGCCGTCGGTCATGATCTGAAAGAAGACCATGATCGCCACGAGCGATATCAGCATTCCGTATTCGCGCAGGTTCTGCTTCAGGAAGTGCCCCATGCGCTGCGAGACAGGAGCGGGATTGGTGAGGATGGTCTGTTCCATTTCTATCGCCTTTTATTGGCTGGCTTTGACGATTGCCCACATGATCTTCTCCTGCGTCGCCTCGGCCGCGGGGAATTCGGCGACGATCGCACCTTGATTCATTACGTAGATGCGGTCGCACATGCCTAGCAGCTCAGGCATCTCCGATGAGATCATCAGAATAGAGCGGCCCTCTTCGGCGAGCCGAGCGACCAAAGAATAGATTTCGTACTTGGCGCCCACGTCGATGCCCCGCGTGGGCTCGTCGAGAATCAGCAAGGTCGGATTGGCGAACAGCCACTTGGCCAGGACTACTTTCTGTTGGTTGCCGCCCGACAGATTTACCACTTGCTGATGCACGCCCGCACAGCGGGTCGCAAGCTTGCCGCGGAAGTCGTTCGCCACAGCAAACTCCCGTCCCTCGTCGATAACGCCGTGCTGCGATACGCCGTCCAGATGCGAAAGAGTGGTATTGCGCGCGATCGTGTCGGCCAGTACCAGACCGAGCGATTTACGGTCTTCGGTGACGTAGGCGATGCCGTGGTCCACGGCCTTGCTTACTGTGCTCACATCCACAGGCTGGCCATTCATCAGCGCGGTACCGGCGATGCGACGCCCATAAGATCGTCCGAATACACTCATCGCCAATTCAGTGCGGCCAGCCCCCATCAGACCTGCGATGCCGACGATCTCGCCGCGTTTCACGCTCAGGTTCAAGCCTCGGACGACCTCACGATCGGTGTGGACCGGGTGAAATACTCGCCAGTCACGCAATTCGAATACCGTGTCGCCGACCTTGGGCGTTCGAGGAGGATAGCGGTCCGCCATTTCGCGGCCGACCATCGCCTTGATGATCAGATCTTCGCTGACGGGACCGTCTTTGCAGTCGAGCGTGGTGATAGTGGAGCCGTCTCGCAGAACGGTGATCGCATCGGCGACCTTGGAGATCTCGTTGAGTTTGTGCGAGATCAGGATGCACGCAATGCCTTGCGCTTTGAGCCCGCGCAGCAACTGCAACAGGGCGTCGCTATCGCTTTCATTCAGGCTCGCCGTCGGTTCGTCGAGGATCAGGAGCTTCACCTCCTTCGACAGTGCCTTGGCGATCTCGACGAGTTGCTGTTTTCCGATGCCCAGATCGGTAACCAGCGTTGCCGGCGATTCTTTCAGGCCTACCTTCTCTAGCAGCTCACGCGTACGCCTATGCGCGAGTGCCCAGTCGATCACGCCGTAGCGAGCAGGCTCGTTGCCGAGGAAGATGTTCTCGGCGATCGACAGCAGCGGCACCAGAGCCAGCTCCTGATGGATGATGATGATGCCCTGCGCCTCGCTTTCGGCGATGCCCTTGAAACGGCGCTCCTGCCCCATGAAACGGATTTCGCCGCTGTATTCGGGGTAGGGGTAGACGCCGCTCAAGACTTTCATCAGCGTCGACTTGCCGGCGCCGTTTTCGCCGACCACGGCGTGAATCTCGCCTGGACGAACAGTGAGGTTCACATCGGCGAGCGCGTTGACGCCGTGGAAACTCTTGCTGATTCCCCGCATCTCGAGGATCGGTTCCACCGAATCTCCTCCGTAGCTCGCGTGCTCGCAGGCGCCACACACACGACGAGGGCCCCACGGGCAAACCCGCGGGGCCCTCGTGGTTCGGGCCCGCCGCTCTTACTTGAGCTGGCTTTCCTTGTAATAACCGCTATCGACCAGAATGTGCTTCCAGTTCGTGCTGTCCACTGGGACCGGTTTCAGCAGATACGACGGCACGACCTTGATGCCGTTGTTGTACGTCTTGGTGTCGTTGATCTCTGGAGCCTTGCCTGCCTGCACCGCGTCCACCAGGTTGGCGGTCACCTTGGCAAGTTCGCGCGTGTCTTTGAACACCGTTGAGTATTGTTCGCCGCGGAGAATAGACTTGACCGATGGAATTTCCGCGTCCTGGCCAGAGACTACCGGGCAAGGCTGCTGCGGGGTGCAGTACCCCACACCTTTCAGCGACGACAGGATGCCGATGGATAGGCCGTCATAAGGCGACAGCACTGCATGTACCTTGTCCTTGCCATAGTACGCCGAGAGCAGGTTGTCCATGCGAGCTTGAGCCACGGCGCCATCCCAACGCAGCGTGCCGACCTTGTCCATGCCCATCTGCTTGCTGCGCACCACCAGCTTGCCGCTATCGATGTAGGGCTTGAGCACGGACATCGCGCCGTCGTAGAAGAAGAAGGCGTTGTTGTCATCGGG
>Ga0068869_100000693_pt1 | contig 19066 bp, 18 predicted proteins | sample KBSMisM52_FD_64676 | JGI IMG/M metagenome (GOLD analysis project Ga0068869, IMG submission 64676) | Miscanthus rhizosphere microbial communities from Kellogg Biological Station, Michigan, USA - KBS Miscanthus M5-2 | ecosystem: Host-associated > Plants > Roots > Rhizosphere > Soil ... | reverse complement strand
CCCGGCGGTGGGCGAGGGCGGCGGGCCTCTCGGTGATCGCGGCAGCGGCGGCGACCCGGTCAGCGAGCGCGTCACCCGGCGAGCGGGGCGGGGCGGCGCGGCCAAGGCATTACAGGACCGATCCGCTCTATGCGGCTTCGGAGCGGCTGTCACCGACCACTAAGTCGGACTAACCACGGTCCCGTAAGGGGACCTCCCTACGCGAACTTAGCGCGTAACGGCAGGATAGTCCCTGCCAGGAAAAGATCAAGCGGTCCGATCGCGGCGGCGACCGCGGGCGGCGGCTGGTGCGGCGAGGGCGATCGCGGGTGGCGAGCTGGCCACCGCGGCCGGCGGTGGCAGGTGAGCGGCAGCTCCTCGCCACCTCCGGGGGCTTCCCCCAGCCTGGCCCCGAGCTGCGGGCGTGCGCAGCTTATCGCGCGGTTTCCTGCCAAAAAAACCGAAAAATCGACATCGGCACCCGTTTCCCGACGAGGAACGGCCGTTGATGCGCGTGCACGTTCGTTGCGGTGCGTGCATTCTCCGACGAGGAACGGTCGTCGTCGTCGTCGCTCGCCTGTCGGTCGCCGACGTTGGCGCGGTCCGTGGCGGTGATCAGGACCGCGGTGGCGAGCTCGACCCATGCGGCGGCGGGCGGCGACCAGGACCGGGCGAGCTCGACCAGCGCAGCGGCGACCAGGACCGCGGCGACCGGGGCGGCGAGCTTGACCAGGGCGGCGACGGCGACCGGCGTGTTGGCGGTGTGTCGCTCGAGCTGGCGCTGGGCGCTGGTTCGGCTAATCGCGAGCGACCAGGTCGGGGACCTTGCGACGAGCGACCCATTCGGAAAGTGCGCTGTGCGCGATGCCGAGGAGCCTTGCCGCTCGCGTGATCGACCCTCCCGCGCTTCGCAGCGCGACTAGGCGCCGCGTGGCGAGCTCGATCCTCGAGAGCGTCTTGGCATCGTGGCGCCGGATCCACGTGTGGTCCGACGAAAGAAATGTACCGCCAAGTTCGGTACGCGCATCGACAAGGTATTCGTTGATGATCCGGTCCATCTCCGTCTTGCGTCTCCGCAATGAGGGGATCACGATCCGTGACCGGATCAGGACGTCCGCTCTCTGCGAGGGCGGGCCGCACACGATGAGCTGCACGGAGAAGGTGGGTGGCCGGTTCGCCTTGACGAGCTTCAAGAGCTGATGGCCTGGCCAGATGCAGAGGGTGCCCCCGGTCGCGACCTTCAATGCCTTGAGCGAGTTCGCGATGTTGATCACCTTGCGGCCTGTAAGGATGCGCCTCGGGGCACAGGTGATGAACGGGTGCTCGCTTCCGAGCGTGTGCTGGTGTAACAGGCGCGCGGCCGAGAGGACATCGCCATCGCTGCCGCACAGGAACAGTGGCTCGCGGTGCAGGGCTGCCATTCTCACCGCTCGCACGGCCAGATCCACCTCGGTCACCCGCTCGGGTGCCCACCCGAGCAGTCGCACGAGCACGTCTCGCAATGCAGCCAGCCCACGGCTCTCAGCAACCAGCGTGACATCGCCGATCTCGATCTCACATCCAGGCACCAGGGAGAACATGCTGTGCCTGACGCCGTCCAGTCGAATCCCGCTCGAGCTGCTCATGTCCTTGAGGACCCAGTAGCCATCTACCCGCGAGATCCTCGCGTGCTCTCGGGCAACGTGCGCGAGCCGGATCCAGCTGCCGCGAGCCGATCCGATCGTTCCATCTCGACTATGGGGCATCAGGTGTGTGTTCCCTGTGCCCCACTCGCGAACGTGCACGATTTCGTCAGAGGCGAAGCCTTGCACGGGGTCGTCGTGGCGCCTTCGCGCGACGGGCTCACGAAGCATCATCATCGGTACCGGCATCGTCGTCACCTTCGACGGAGATATCCAACGTGCGGTCCGCTATCCACTCCGAGAGCGAGCCGTGCGACATGCCGAGGAGCTCCGCTGCCTGCGTGAGCTTGTGGCGCCGCATCATCACAAACCGCAACGTGGCGCGCTCGATCTGTGCGAGCGTTGCCGACTCGTGGGCGCGAATCCAATCTAGGTCCGCCGCCTTCAAGGTCTTTCCCTGTACCGCCCCAGCATCGGCGGCGTAGCCCTCGATGACTCGATCGAGCTCGTGCCCGCGCTCGGACATAGGTGGCAGGATCACAGGTGTGATCAGCGGATCATGGTGCGGCGTGCGCGTGCAGACGATCAGCTGAACGCGCGAGGCTGGATCGCGGTGTGCCTCGATGACCTCGCCGAAATCATGCGGAGGTCGTGGCTCGATGCACAGCGTGCCGCCGTTGGCTGTGGCGAGCGCCTCGAGTCCGTGTTCGTACCGAGGAGCGCCCTCATAGTTGGCCCACTTCTCCGGCGGCTTGGAGGGACGTCGAGCACAAATGACGAACGGCTGATCTGCGCCGAGGGTTCGGCGGTGAAGTAGCCGTGCAACTGAGAGCAGGGTCCGATTGTTGTCAGCGCACAGCTGCAGCGACTCGCGACGCGTCGCCGCCAATCGCACGGAGCGCAGGGCAAGGTTCACGCGGCGCTCATCGGACCATCCGACGAGACGGGCCAGGAGCTCGCGTAGCAGACAGAGTAGCGGGCTCTCGAAAATCAGCGTGACGCCGCCGATCCCGAGCTCGAGCCCGGGGACGACCGGAACGACGACCTGCCGGGATCCGTCCTGCGTGATGCCGTTCTTGCTCCGCAGGTCGGCGACGACGAGCTGTCCGTTGCAGTCGTGGGTGAGCTTTGCATGGTGCCGGGAGACTCGGCCGGTCGGATCTCGCAGGCGAAGCCAGCAATCTTCTGCCGAGCCGATCGTGCGGCTGTCTCCTCGCGAGAGCTGTGACGGGAGCGGGTGAACGACGCCTGTATCCCATTCCCGGAGCTGCGTGGGCGCATCGACGATGAGCCATTGGTTCGTGTCGGTGTTCGTCGACAGCATTGTGCAAGCCTCGGGTCTTCAAAGGTCAAAAGCTGCCGGCCCACCCCATCGTCGCGTGCGATGAGCTCGCCGACAGCATGGGGATCGAAGAGACCCCGGCGTTGTGCATCCAGCTCCAGACGCCGATGCCAACGGAGGCAAGGCCCAGCGCACCGATCGCAATGCCGGAGGGAGCTGTGTCGCGATAGTACCTGGCCTCACCGCCAGGATCCTGGTCCACTGCATAGAGGCCAGCACCAACCACGACCGCGCCAGTGCCACCGATGACGAGCCACTTGGCCGGCAACCTGTCCCGGCTCGCGCTGCGCCAGTAGTAGAGCGATACGCCTCCGAGCACCACCCCGACGTCGATCGCCGTATAGCCGAGGATGCAGTTGGGGTGTCCCCAACCACAGGTTGCATCCGATCCCTGCACAGCGTAACCGCCGATCGCGAGAAGCGCTGCCGAGGTGGCTGCGGTCGTCCAGGGTAACCAGGTTGGCCGTGGCGATGACGGCTCGTCCTGACGAGCCGCGCTGACCGAAGGTGCCGCACTGTTCATGATGGTCTGGAAGACCGAGAGGTCGACGTCCGAGGTGACGACCACCTCGGGATCCGGCCTTCCGTCTGCGATGAAACGAGCGAGGGCCTGCGCACTCCTTGCCGAGGCTGGCCTTCTGAGCACCACATGCCCGCTGCGAGCGAGCTGACAAGTCCGAATGTCGTACTGTGATGCGGCGAGACGCCACTGAAGATCGATGACGTCCGTGCCCACGAGCACCACGCCGCCATGCGCGTGACCAGCGGTCCGGGCGAGTTGGCACGCGAGCTCCGAAGGCTCGGGATGCTTGGTCGAGGCGAACACGAGCGCGACCGATGACGTGGTCGTAACCAGGTTCGACGAGATCGACCAACGGATGTCGAGCCGTGTCGTCTGGTTGGGCAGCACGTCGACGGTGAACAGCCGCGCGTCGTCGTTCGCCGCCATCACGAGGATACGGTAGCGGCCCGGGAGAAGGTCGGGGATCGCCTGTCGACGCAAGCGGATCGTCTCGTTCACGTAGAACTGTACGTCCGGGTCGTCGATGGTCACCGAGAGCACGCCGCGGCCGAGCTTGTTGTTCTGGTCCTGAACGCGCAAGTAGAGGCTCTCGGCCTCGGGGCTGTTTCCGTTCTTCGTGATCACCTCGCCGCTGAACGTGCGGATCCATTCAGCCATGGTCTCTTCGCTCGATCTTCGCAGCTGCTTGATGGTGGCACCCACCGTCGGATCGTTCGCCTTGTTCGGGCTACCCTCGAGCTCGCGTGCGAGCTTGCCGTACCCCAGCGCGAGATCGAGGAGCACCTTCTGTAGGTTGCTGCGAATGGTCTGGTCGGTGACGATAAGCGCGGGGTTGTCAAAAGCCTTGGCGACGACGACAGACAGGGCGGGAACCAGCGTCCGGAAGTCTTGCGCCCTGGTCCACTGCGCGTGAGCGGTACCGAGGTCGATGAGCAACTGCCGCGCGGTGAGCTTCGGGGTGGCGATCGCCGGATGGGTGACCTGGTTCCCCAGGTGGTCCATCACGTCGCGTGGCTCGGCGATGTACCCCAGCTTGCCGAGCTCGTGCAGGAATGCGCCGACGGGGACGTCGGCATCCTCGGGCCGTCTGATGTCGTAGTGCTCGAACGCGATGTTTGCGCTCGCGTGCCGCACGACGACGACAAGCACGAGGATCGATCCGAGGACTCTGAGTCGTGGTCCTATCATCGCTCGGCCATGAATCATGGGGTGCGTTCGTCGGCCCCGAGGTCGCAGCCGTTCCCGACGGGCCGCGTATCACCGTCGAAGTCGACGCTGGTGCACGGCCCGGCCGCGTCGACGATGGACGTGGGTGACGTCGCGGTCAGGTGATAGTCGAACGGCAGCGCGTTGGGATGTGCGAACCCGGGCGAGTTGTCGACGTTGCTCGCTCCGGGCATGTTGAGTGAGTCCCCGTAGGTGCAGACGCCCACGGTCTGAACATTGCCGGTGGCTCCCCCCGCGTTGCGGAAGATGAGGTTGTGGGCAGCTGCAAAACCAGGCTCATCGCAGAAGACGCCACCGGCGCTCGTGCCAGCGACCTTCGCTTGGTTATCGACGATGGTGTTGAACTCGAAATGACTGTTCGAGCTCGGGATGAGCGACAATCCGCCGACGGACGCTGTCAGATTGTTGCCGTTGCGATAGATGAAGTTGCTGTTGATCGTGAACTGTGTTCCCGATCCTGTCATGACGATACCACCGCCCTGGTTGGCAGAGATGACGGAGCGAGACAGCGAGAGGGTTCCGGCTGAGATCGTAACACCAGCGGCCTGATTGCTGGTGATCGATGACTGGCCGATCGTGAGCATGCCGCCCGCAGCCGCGATCCCGTTGCCTTGGTTCCCGTCGACGGTAACCCGGGTGAGGCTGAGGCTTGGCGTTCCACCGTTGGCGGTCAGCTGGATGCCATCTGCGCCCGCTGTACCCGAGGCGCCGGTGATCTCCAGGTCGTAGATCTGAACGACGGCGCCGGCTCCAGTCACCGCCAGGACCGGGCCATCACCATCACGGTCGAGCTGCGCGCCGGCGTCCGCGACGATCGTCACGGTCTGTCCGTCGATCGTCGTGGTCTTCGTGTCCTTCACGAGGCCCGGCGCCATCTTCACGATCGCGCGGCTCTGCTTCAGTGCCGCGTCCAGGGTCTTGCAAGGCGAGCTCTTGGTGCAGGCGCCGTCGGTGCCACTCGGGGTGACGTAGGCGATGCTTGACTCCAACGCGCACGAGCCGTCGGGCAAGCAGACGCTGGATCCACACTGCGCGTGCGCGGTGCAGCCATGGCACGCGTTGTCGGCGCCGCACATCGGGGTGACGCCCATGCAAGCGAACGGCTTGCTCGTCGTGCACTGGACGCAGACTCGAGACCCTTGGAGGTCGCACACCGGCGTTGCCCCGGAGCAGTCCTGATCTGCATGGCAAGAGACGTCGGCATCGAGCTCTAGGCAATTATGGTGCGTCGCGGTGGCGCAGTAGTTGGGGTGCGTTCGCTCGCACGAGGTGGTGATCGTGATGATGAGGACGAGGACGGAAGCTGCGCGCCACATGTGGACCCTCTCAGAACGAAGTGGCGACACCCACTGTTGCCCCGCCGGGAAGTGGAACGACGGACACGGCCGGTGCCTTCGTATGACGCCACCACAGATAGCCGCCCACGGTGACGACAGCGCCACCGATCATCAGGCCGATTCCGGGCGCGATGGTGTCGCGGTAGTGATGAGGTTGCTCGGAGCCGATGGGCGCGACGGCAGGCCCTTGATTCAGGGCGAGAACCACGCCGCCGGCGACGATGGCGAGCGCCCCGACACCGATCGCTATCTTCGGCGCAATAGAGGCGTGGGCAGGTGTCGCGCTGGTGCTGGTGCTACCGCCGATGTCGATAGCAGGCGCGTCGAGCCGCCGCAGTACGAGGGAGAGCTCGGTGGTTCTGTCGAGCTTGGCCTGAATCGAGCGCGTCTCCTGGCGGTAGCCATCGAGCTCGACGACGACCGTGTGCACCCCAGGGAACGTGTTGAACGATCGGTCCGTCGCGCCCTGCGATTGGCCATCGAACAGGATGCGCGCGCCGCGCGGCGTCGAGGTGATGCTGACGACGGTGCGACCGCTTCGCACGGCGATTTCCTGCAGCACCGACCGCGTGAGCTCGGAGGTGGTCGTGGTGAGGACATCATCGGTGCAGCGGATGCAGAACCTTTGCAAGACCACAGCCGCATCGAGGCGCGCGACGAGGATTTGCTCCGTGATGACGACCATGGGGCTGCTGTCAGGCCCCGTATCTGGCGCGAGGGAGATGATCGCGACGTGGTCAAGACCCTTGCCGCGCACCGCCGGAGCGACGCAGCTCCACGCCTGGGCCGCCGTCACGCAAGCGTTGACGGCAGACGCCTCCCGGGCGGTGAAATTGGGCCTCGCGACCGCGAGCCCAGCGCTGCGCGCGATGGCCTCGAACGTCGACCCGGCCAGCTCACGCTCGTGCGCCGTGGCGGTTCCTGATACGAGCAGGGCCATCTTCTCGGCCTCGGCGTGCGCCGTGCCGAGGAGGCAGAAGACAAGGACAAGCACGCCAAGTAGACGCAAGAGAATCACCAGTCCCTCGTGATGGGCGATACCCCGCCAGCCTGCACGTTGACGGTGATCGTCTCCCGATGGCCATCGGTGACGAGGAGCACCTTGTGCATGCCGGCCGGAACGGTGGCGCGAACCGGCGTGGATTCTTGATAGACACCGTCGATCCAGACCTGTGCCCACGTCTGCTTGACGCTGACCGCGATCACTCCGTCCTGGGTCTTCGCTGCAGCCTGGGGCCTCGCGTCCTGCGCCTTCGCTGCGGGTGGAGTGTTCTCCGCGGACCGCACTGTTGTCGTCGAGAACTCCATCTTTTGCGCGCGAGCGCCCGCCAGGGTTGAGGTTGCCTGGGCAGCTGACCCCTTGGTGTTGGGCTCTGCGCTCGTCGGTGTGGCGGTCGTCGCGGCAGGTTGCTTGACCGTCGCGGTGCTCGTGAGCGCCGGTGCGGTGGCAGTCGTGGTGGTGGCGGCAGCAGGCGGTGTCGGCGGCGCGATCGTAGCGAGGGCAGGGGACGGGATGAGTGAAGAAGGCGCGATGGCAGGGCGCTCGGGAGCTGGGGGCGGTGCTGGGGATGGGGAGGGAGCCAACGCGGCAGCTGGGGATGTTGTCGTTACGGTCTTGGCGTGTGCAGGCGATGGTGAGGGGGAGGACGGGGGCGCCATCGCGGCGCGGTCAGAGGTGGTTGGCGGGTCGTGCAGGGTGAGGGTCGCGGTCACGATCCCGCCAAGTAGCGCGCCGACGACGAACGCCGTGGCGATGCCGCGTCGGGGGACGCTACGTCTCTGGCGAGCCTGGCGAGCCTCGAGTTCTTGCGTCACGGCGACGCCGATGCTCTCCGAGATCGTGGCCGCCGTTGGTGCGACCGCCCGGTCAAGAAATTGGGGCGCGCAGAATCGGAGCAGGCCCTCCCCGTTGGGTACCGAGCGCTTGAACCTATGCATGACGGCGTCGATGGACGGGGGCCGCTTGTTCCGATCGATCTCGATGCACTCCATGATGAGCGCGTCCAGTTCGGGCGAGATCTCGGCACGATGCGCACGTGGGGTAATCGGCCGCATGGGGTGCGCCTGATGTGGCCAGACAGCAAGACAGTATTCCATGGCATTGCTGGCGGGATATGGGAGTTGCCCTGTGAGGCATCGATACACGACGACGCCAAAGGAGAAGATATCAGCGCGGTAATCGACTCCATCCTTGGGGTTGAGCTGTTCCGGGGCCATGTATCCCGGCGTGCCCATCGCCTTCATGGTTCCGGTCTTGATGAAATGCTCATTGAGTCGCTCGCTGTTCAGCTTGGCGATCCCGAAGTCCGAGAGCTTGGCCTTCAGACGTCCCTCGTCGTGCAGGAGTAAGATGTTGTCCGGCTTCACATCGCGATGGATGATCTGCGCTGCATGCGCAGCCCGGAGTGCCTGCGCCGGTCCCGCGGTGAACACGAACGCCTCCTCGAGGCTGAGCTGGTTCTTCTCGGCGAGGCGCGATGCAAGCGAGCCTCCGTCGCAGAACTCCATGAGCATGTAGCGGCGTCCATCGGGAAGCTCTCCGGCATCCCAGACTTCGACCACGCCGCTGGTCCGGAGCGCACCCACGACGCGCACCTCGGCCGCGAAGCGGAGCATGTGCTCGGGCTTCGCGGCCGCGTCGTTGTGCAGCACTTTGACGGCAGCCTCTCGATCGTCGAGGTTGGATGCTCGGGCGAGCCAGACCTGCCCCATGCCGCCTGCACCGAGTAGCCGGACGACCTTGTACGAGCCTCCGACCCTCTGACCTGTGAGGTCGTTGGCTGGGCGCTCGGGGTTGGTAACCGTGACCATTGCGGGCCTCGATGGATCGACGGTGCAGCTCCCAGCATCGACCGAGGGTCACCTTCCGGGTTGCACGAGCTCCGAGACTACACGAGCAGGCGCATGCTCGCGCTGCCATCGAACGCACTCACACGCCCGCAGTCGTTGCGACGGTCCGATCATGAGCGAACAAAAGCGTGTGCATCCTGACACTCGGTCGGATCCGACGGTGTCGCCCAGGCGATCCGACGAGCTCCATGGTGCTGTTGACAGCGCTCTGAATGGCCCAGCATCGTCGGCGTCGCGGAGCTTCATGCAGACATCGAGCATCCGACGATGGGAGCGAGGCGCTGCACTCGTGCCGCGATTCACGTCGCGGCATCGCTTGTGCGCCGCGCGGACATCTCGCTATCGTCCGGGCGAGGTGAGTGGTTGCATGGAGCCGGTGATGAACGAGCGCGATCGCAGCTCGCTGCAGTCGTAGAGGCAGCCCTGATGAGCAGCGACCGCCGATATCGCCCCACCCCGGAGCAACCTGCAGAGCAGGGCGCGCAGCGCGACGCGTGGCAGCCGGGCAAGGCGACGCTCGTTGACAGGCTGCGTCCCGCCGAGCTCGGCGACACGGCAGACGAGTCGGTCGGCTCGACAGACGGCACATCGCGTGTCGCGCCCAGCGCCGCAGCCATCGCCGCGTCTGCACGCATCCAGGCGGCGACCGCAGCGTCCAAGGCAGCCATCAACGCGACCTACCTGCACGCCGAAAGTACCAAGCGGCACGGGATCGACGGCGCACGGCGATCTCGCCTCGACCGCATGCATCGCGAGGCGTTGCGCCAGCTGACCGAAGTCGATGCGACGGGCCGCTCATGGCTGGCTCGCAACAACGAAGCTGCCCCTGGTGAGCTGGCCGAGGTGGCGCAGCGCGCGTCGGAAGCGATCTACGCAGCGCAGAAGCGCTTCGTACACGCGATCGAGCAGGCGGCGCGCGCCGACGTCGCCAACGCAAAGCGCGGCGAGAACACGCTCGGTGCCGAACGCTCACAGCGCGCTGAGGATCTGCCGTTCCTGGCCGAGCTTGAGCGCACATGGGGCCGCACGTTCGGCGAGATCGACATCGGCGACCCGAAGCAGCCCGGTAAACCTGTGCCGCACCTTGCCGGCGCAGAGCGATCGTTCGGGCGATCGTTCGCCCACGTCGAGGCGCATACCGGGATGGGTGACGAGCTCGGGCCGATGGGGGCCAAGGCGCTTACGGTCGGCCATCGCGTCGCGTTCGCCGAGGATGAGCCGTCTCCCGAGCTGGTCACGCACGAGCTGACTCACGTCGTGCAGAACGACCAGGCCGGCGCATCGCTCGCCATGGCGGCGGGCGTGGTCGCACCGCGCGACAGCGTTGCGGAAGCGGAGGCCGACGCTAACACGGCGCACGTCGCCGAGTTTGGCTTCGCGGCGAAGTTGCCGCCCGTGGCCGCTCGACCCGCGGCCCACGTCCACCTTGCGCCTGGGGATGGTGATGCACCCCGTCCGCCAAAGCTCCTCGTGCCCGAGCCTGGCTCGCGACCGCGCAGCACGATCGTGGTCCCCGACGCCGATCACCCGGCCCGGAGAGACAGCGATGGCGAGCTGGTGATCCAGACGGGGCAGCGGATCGCGTCCGGCTCGGCCGCCCCTATGCGGGGCAAGTCATGGAAGTCGCTCATCGAGCGGACCGAACCGATCGAGGTCCGCGACGACAACGGCGACGTGCTCATCGTCGTAGCCACGTATCGGATTGAGAGCCGTCCCGCCGAGGTGGGGGAGGTTCCAGACACGTGGATCCACACCGAGCGCCGCGTGCAGCTCACGATCGGCACGGGCGAGCACGCCAGCGCGACGATCACGGGTCAGGCACGGATCCATCTCGCACCTGGCGAACTCGACCCCAAGGCGGCGATCGCCAAGCCGAGCATCGGCGCCAGCCATTGGGCCGAGGTCTATCTCGCCGAGGCCAAGCAGTTCGTGAATGTGTACGGTCCGGGGGGCGCCGCGTCGCTGGTCGCCGATGCCGCCGGCACCGATGTGCTCGCGTATGACGATCCGCTCCGCATGCTGGTCGGGCTCAAGAACATCCTGAACCAGCAGCACATCGCCGGCCATGGCCACGATGTCGCCGAGATGCACGATCGCGCGCAGCGGTTGCTCGCAGTCTCCGAGCGTGGCCGCGCGATCCTTCAGCACGAGATCGAAGCCATCGCGAGCTCGCATGACCCGCATCCCGGCAAGGTCGCGCCGGTGCGGTTCCTCGTCGGGAACATCGCGGAGTGGCTCACCGCGAATCAAGCCGCCGGCCGCGATGGTACCGAGGATGCGCGCCGGCTGAAGAAGGCGCGCGCCGAGCTCGAGCAGCTGCTCGCGGACCTCGAGACGGTGCACGCGCCCAAGCGCGATCAGCTTGATGACGCGCTCATGACCCCGGTCCGCGCCGCCGAGCGCACCGCGGCGGGTGTCGCTGAGTTCGGCAAGACGGTGATCGATGCTACGGCGCTCGATATCAACGCACTCGGAGCAGCGACCGGGATCGGGATGTTCGCCTATCGTCCACGCAGCCAGCTCTTTCAGGCCGTCGAGGCGACAGGGAGTAGCACGGCCGCGCTCGTCGCAGTGGTGAACGGCTTCGCCGACGAATGGAGCGGCGCCATCGAGCGCGCTAGGAACGGCGACTACCGCGGGCTGACCGATGTCAGCGTCGATACACTGATGATGATCGAGGGTGCGCACACTGTCGGCACGCTCGCGGTCCATCAGGCCGAGGCCCTCGCCACGAAGCTCGGCAGCGTCGCGACGTCGGCGCGCAGCGTCGTGACGTCGGCGCTCGACCACGTCGGCCTTGTGGCGACGCAAGCGCGCGACATCGCCGCGGCGATGGCCGACGCGGCCGACGCGTTCAACACCCGGCTACGCGCGGGCGGGATGCAGATGGCCACGGCAGGTGGTGGCGGTGGGGCAGGGCCGAAGATCGGCGGGGTAAGCTCCGAGACACTGGGCGAGGCGGTTCAGGCAGCCAAGAAGGCGTTTCAGGACAAGAGGGCCGCGCACGGAGCTAGGCACAGCGAGCACGGCGCCGCGGCGCCGTTGACACGAGAGCAGCGCGTGGCGGAGCTCTCGCGGGACCCCGATCGCGGAGGTACAGTTTCGCCCGGATCTCGAGCTGAAGCAGAGGCAGCGCTTGGGCTCGAAGAGGCTGGCGAGCTCCCTGCGCCCGTTCGGCGGCCAAGACCTGGCGATGGCCACTCCGGGGACTTCGTTGACGGCTCCGGTCAGGACTGGGATGTCAAAGCACCTCGGAGCCGCGAGGCAGTGCACGCACGCATGCGCGAGGATGCACGAGCGGGGAATCGCCCCGAACCACGACTCGATTCCAACCGACCAGTTCGCGGGGAATTCGTGCTAGATGAGGTTATGGAGATGATCCAGAAAGAACTAGAGGCGGGCGAGAATGTGATTGTTGATACACGTCACATGAACGCTGTTGATCTCCAAGCCCTCCGCCACGCTACCGAAAGACTTGGCGCTCGCATCAAGTTCTTTCCACGGTGACTCCCATGGAACCGACACCCGAGCTCGTCGCGATGCTTGAAGCCAGCCGGCGGTGGAGCGACTCCTCTGGAACCGACGGTGCTAGAGCCTACCTCGCCTATGAGGACCATCGGGGTATAGATCTTGCGGGTGCTGTGTTGACAGAGGCGACCATGCAGGAAGGCGATCTAAGTGACGCCGTCCTCGATCATGCCGATCTGGTCCGAGCACTTGCGAACGGCCTCCGCTTGACGCGTGCGCATCTGCGACATGCGAACCTTGCCCGTGCGGAACTCGCAGAGGCGAATTTTGTGGACGCCGATGCAACCGGCACATCATTCGCTCGCGCTCAACTGATACGAGTCAACTTTACAGGTGCACGGATGGCTGGTGCAAACCTGTTCCATGCAACGTGCCTCGCCGCGGTATTCCGCGGAGCTGACCTGTCGTCGGCAAACCTAGATTTTGCCATGCTCGATGGCGCAGATCTAACCCGCGCCAACTTGTCTGGCGCAAACCTCGATCGTATCCGGATTGACTCAAATACTGTGTTCGATGGTGCCAATCTTGATGGCATAACACTTACATACATACTCGATGATGGTCGTCGAGTGGAAGGCGAAGCTGCGCTCGCCCTTCTCCGCGCTCGAGCTGCCGAGCAGGTTGGTCCTGACGGATTCAAGCCCTAGCTCCCAGGTGAAGCGGCGGTCAGACAGCCCGTCGGAATCTGACCGCTTGAAGCGGTGACCCGACTAGCCGGCCCTCGCTGTTGAATGTGGTCCCCCATGAGGTGAGCATGTTCGATAGAGAGAGGAGCAACGGTGAACAGCAACGCGAACGCCAAGGGTACGCATTCACAGTCGTCGCGAGCGTTGCCTCGTCGAGGGGCACGCGAGGGAAACCAACCGGGTGACGTCGCGCACGAGCGTCGCCTCTGCCAGGTGCGCGCGCTTCAGCTTGGCCGTCTTCTCCGTCACCAAGGGGTGCGGGTTGCCGTGAATGACGCAGGAGACCACGTTGACCTGGTCTACGAGCAAGGTGGCGGACGCGCCGATAAGTACGGTGACAGCGACATGCTCCGTCCCATCATGATCCGCGTCGGTCGCAGAGCCCGCGACGAGGATGTGCTGGCCGAGGGTGGTCCCCGCGGTATCTTCGGGCGATACAACAAGGCGATCTCGAAGTTGCGCGAGCTTCGGACTCGAGTGATGGCGATCGTGGGCAGGGGGGCGCTCACCGACTCGTCTCTCATCGAGGCACATCGTGCTCTGTCGAGCCTCGATGAGCTGGTCCGTCATCGGCGGGCAAAGTACATGCCCAACGGTGTTGCGCGGCTCGCTGTGCTCCGCCACGAGATCATTTTTTTTGAAACGCGGCATTCGCGTCTGCTGCCGATTTTGTCCTCTGCGGAGGCCGGGGCAGCTGCCGCCGGCGCCGAGCGAGTAGTTGCCACCAAGCCCACCAAGCCCACCACGACGAGCTCGTCGTCCGCGGGTCGACGCGCGGAGTTCGTGGAGCCAGACAGCGCCAGCGAACCGACGCGCTGACCTTGTGCAACCGGCGCCGTGCTCCGATCGGGCGCGAGGTCCAAGAGCTCGGATGACACGGACGCGACGTTGGCGCGCTCGGCGATCTCGCCGGCGCCGCGACGCCGCCGCGGGTCCGCCAGGAGCTCGGCGTGTAGGTCGGGGCCGACCAGACGGGCAGGCAAGCGGTCAGACAGCCCGTCGGAATCCAGTCGCCTGACGCAGCGACCCGACTAGCAGCCGCTCGCTGTTGAGCGAAAGCCACTGGTGGGTTGAGCATGGGTCGAGCTCACGCCACCGCGGCGAAGATGAAGGAGGGCGGGCACGTGGACCAGAACGAGCGATGCAGCATCGGCCGGCGACTCTACCGCTCCGCACCGCCGCGTCCGCGCGGCGATGAGGTCGACGGCGTGCGGTGATGGGGAGGGAGGACCCAGAGCAGCCATCGGGCGAGCCCGAGCACCCACAGCTCGCATCGGAGCGCCGGATTCGCGACGCGCTCGATACGCTCGTGCGCGAGCTCGAGCCCTTGGGGGTGGGCGTGACCGGGAGGGTCACCCATGCCGTGGCGGGTCTCCCACCGAGAACGGGGACCCGTGCGGCTCGCCTCGAGATCGCCAGGCGCCCACACTACCGGCTCGGGGAGCAGTTGGGGGTTGGAGGTATGGCCGAGGTGTTCCGCGGTTGGCAGATCGGCGCCGCAGGCTTCGAGCGCCCGGTGGCGATCAAGCGCATGCTGCCCAAGATCGGGCAGAGCGACCGCTTCGTCGCGATGTTCACGCGGGAGGCGCAGGTTCTCGCTCAGCTGTCCCATCCCAACATCGTCAGCGTGCTTGACCTGGCGTACGACGACGATGGGCAACTGCTCTTGGTGCTTGAGTACGTCGACGGCATCGATCTCGACGAACTGATCGCGAGCGGCCCGGTGCCCCCGACGGTGATCCTGTACCTCGCGGCCGAGCTGCTGAATGGCCTGGGGTACGCGCATCACCTGCCTGCGAACGGAAGCCGCACGCTCGGCGTCGTGCACCGCGACCTGTCGCCGAGCAATATCCTCCTGTCGTGGGAGGGTGCAGTGAAGATCACTGACTTCGGTCTCGCCAAGACGCGCAGAGAGACCCATGCCTCCGTGTCGCGCAATGTGCTGGGCAAGATCGGGTACATGTCCCCCGAGCACATGTATCGCGAGCCACTCGACGGGCGCTCCGACCTGTTCTCGCTCGGCGCAATCCTGTGGGAGATGCTGGTGTGCGAGCCACTATCCGCGCATGAACGTCCAATCGCACGGCCGAGCGTGTTCCGGCCGGTGCCGCGCGATCTGGAACGGGTGGTGATGAAGCTGCTCAGGTACGATCGAAACCGGCGGTATCGCACTGCAGAAGCGGTGCTCGATGCGCTCGCCACGTGCGAGGGTGCCCCCTCTTTTCGCGGCCGGGTTGAGCTCGTCGAGTTGCTTGCGCAGCGGTTTCCTGCCGCAGCCCAGCGGTCGACGAGCCGGCCGCCGCTGCAACCCCCCACCCCGATCGCTCCGCTACCTCCCGGGATGAAGCCAGCGCCGTTGTGGGAGCGATGGCGCTGGTCGATGCGGCAACGTCGGTGGTCGCGACAACGTCGGCGCGCACGACGGCTACCGCGATGCCGGTGGTGTGTAGTCGTCATCGCCGTTTGTGTGGCCGCGATGGTTGTGCTGCCGCTTCTGCTGCGGGTGCTGAGTGCGAAGGCGCATGTGTCGTGGTGATGGCTTATCGAAGAAAGGAGCTCAGATGTTGACGTCGACGAGGGTGCAGAGCACGAGCCAGGTGATACGGAGCGCAGGTGTCACGCGTCGGGGTCGCGGTCGGGAAACCAACCAAGACGTGCTGATCGTGGAGTCACAGCTCTCACTCTTCGCCGTGCTGGATGGCATGGGCGGCGTAGTTGGAGGGGACGTGGCGGCGCGACTGGCCGCCGATGCGATCGTTTCGTTCATGAAGGAGAACGCGGTGGCGAAGACGTTGCAAACCCGCGACTTGCTCGACCTCGCCATTGGCGAGGCGGCGGCAGCGGTGTACTTGCAGAGCAAGAGGAGCGAACACCTCAACGGCATGGGCACAACTGTGGTGGCTTGCGTCGTCGAGTGCGGTCGCCTGATCGTGGGGAACGTAGGGGATAGCCGCGCCTATCTGTGGCGCCGTGGTGAGCTACTGGCGCTCACCCGCGATCATTCCGTCGTGCAAGAGTTGCTGGACGTCGGGTGGTTGTCTGTTTCGGAGGCGGCGGTCAGCCACACCAAGAACTTCCTCACTCGGAGCCTGGGCTTGGATCCCGTTGTGGCTGTCGATCTGGTCGAACACGCGCTCGAGCCAGGCGATCGTGTGCTGTTGTGCTCCGACGGTTTGCATGATGTTGTCTCTGGGAATGAGCTGGCGGATGTACTCGCGTCGAGGGCGCCCGAGCACGCCGCGGAGCAGCTGGTCGAGCTGGCGCTGCCCCGGGGGACGGACGACATCTCGGCCGTGGTGGTCGCGGTGGAGCATGCGTGAGGGTGGCCGATGAAGGCGATCGACCTGGTCGGCCGGGTGTTCGGAAGGCTCCGGGTCGTCGCGCGCGCTGGCAGCACCGACAGCACGCCGGCCCGGCCACTGTGGCGCTGTCGCTGCAGCTGCGGCAGCGAGGCGATCGTGCGTGCCGCCTACCTCCTCGCGGGCCGCACGCGGTCATGCGGATGCCTGCGCATTGAGCGCGCGCGTTCGGCGATCCTCGTGGCGCGGGCGCAGCGCAAGGGATCGCGGCCTGCGGCGGTTCGCGCACGCCGCTGACCTGGTCGAGGCCGGCAAACTCGTTCCCGGTAGCGCGATCGCCGGGGTCGCGTTGGCGAGCTCGGGGCGGGCAGGCGCGCGGTGCGGTGGGCTGCAGCGGCAGCTCGGCGCTCGGCGGGGTCGCGTTGGCGGCGCTGGTCGATCGGGGCGCGGTCGAGCGCGGGGTCGCGTTGGCGAGCTCGGGGCGGCAGGCGCGCGGCGCGGTGGGCTGCAGCGTTGGCGCTGGTCGAGCCCGGCGCGGTCCTGGGTGATCGTAGTTCAACGGTGAGCGGCGAGCCGTACCGGAACCGGAACGCCTCTCACCGCGCATCAAGTGATCTGGGTTCAATGGTGAGCGGCGAGCCGAACCGGAACCGGAACGCACCCCGAAAATCACCCATCGCTAATCCCGCGGAATCAGCTGGGATACTTTTCAAGCGACTTTTTAAGCGACTTTTCGAGCGGCCTTCCGATCGCCGAGAATGGCGGCAGCGGCAGCGCTCGAGATCGGCGGGGTTGAGCGCATCAAGTGATCTGGATTCAACGGTGAGCGGTGAGCCGGCCCGGAACCGGAACGCACCCCGAAAAATCACCCTCGCTAATCCCGCGGAATCAGCTGGGATACTTTTCAAGCGACTTTCCAAGTGACTTTTCGAGCGGCTTTCCGATCGCCGAGGATTGCTGCGCGGTGGGCGGCTGGCGCAACCTGCAGCGCGGGGCGTATGAACGCAGTCGAGCGCTGGTCGCGTGAGTGGTGCGGGGAAGGTCCGGGCGATGCGACCGCAGCCGAGCGCTGGTCGCGTGAGTGGTACGGGGAATGTCCGGATGTGTGGATGTTCGACCGAGACGCGAACCCGGTGGTGTTGCCCCCGGAGGCGATCGGGTTCCGCGTGCGTCGCTTGCCACCCGGGAGCCGCGGTCTGGGCGCACCCGTGCGAGACGAGTTCACCGGCGCATGGCTGCTCGTGCCGCGGTCTGCCGGACCGGAGGAGCTCGCCGACCTGATGGGGTACCTGCCGGGCAGGTACAAGCTCGTCGCAGTCGACGAGCGCCACATGGCCTTGCGCGATGTCCCGATCGTGGTCTTCTCCGTCACGCCGACGATGGCGCGCCGAGCGGGCCGCATGGGTGCGGAGGCTGCACCCTCGGCTGCTGCGGCGAGCTCGGCGGCGACACCGCGCGACGCGCTCATCGCGGAGATCGCGGAGCTCGTGCGAGCATTGACCGCGCCGGATCCGCTCGTGCTCGAGCTGGTGCGCGCGTTGGGAGCGTGCTGATCGAGGCCCTCGGTGTCATCCGGGCGCAGGCCATCGCGATCGCGCGGAACGCGATCGACCTCGTGAACGCCTTTGCGGAGCTGGTCACCGCGGCTGGTAAAGCGGGCGTCTCGCGGAGGGCTGCGTCGCAGCCGGTGGCGGTTGCGCCCGTGGTGCCGGAGCCGGATCCACGATCGACGCCTGCGGCGGCCGTGGCGAGCGAGCCTGACGGTGGACGGGGCGCGACCATCGCGGCGACCAGTACGCGGGGTGACGGCGACGACTACGCCGCGGCGATGCGCGCGGCCGAGCTCGGGCCACAACACCGGGGCGAGGATCACGACGTTGGCGAGCTCGCCGGCGATCGCCCGGAGCAGGGCGCAAGGGCGGCAGCGAGCGTGCGCACGTGCCGTCGCGCTGCCCGAGGTTGCACGTGGACGAAAAGGTAATACGATATTGTTCATGGCGAGCAGCAAGGCGACTGCGGAGGAAGCAGACGTGGTGATTGAATGGCAGGATGGTCAACGGTGGGAGGGCCGGGTGTTCCCGGCGATCTCGGAGTACGCGCCGAGCGAGTGGTTGGGCAGCGGGTTCGAGCGCGCGCATGCGCGCAAGCTGTCGCCGGCCGAGCGCGAGGCGCTGCTCGTACAGATCGCGGATGCCACGAGCGAGTTCCAGATGAGCATGGCCCGCCGGGGGCCGCGCTCGCCCGGTGTACCTCGGGTGGACGTGCGCGTGATCCGTGGGCGTGCCGGCGATACCGGCGACGAGCGCGTGATGTGGATGTCACCTGCCGAGATCGCGGATCGGATGCGTGCGCTGGCGGGCGAGCTCGCTGCGCTGGAAGCGCGGTTGAGCGAGGCCACTTCGTCGCGGTTGACGGCCGAGGACCAGCGGGCCGCGCTGCTGCACGCGAGCGGGTACGTGGAAGCGTCGCTCGGGCGCTGGTCGAGACATCTCGGGGAGGAAGCGGAGCGGGTCGCCGGTCGAGATGATGGCAGCGCGTGGGCGTGTCACCGGCGCGATGGGAAGTAGGCGCATGCCGCGCACGCGAGCCACACGAGCCACACCCGCGCGGCCGTCGCGCGCGACGGGTCGTGGTCCCGGGCAACCCCCGCTCAGCGAGCTCGGCGGCCCAGCG